>Ga0335075_10005024_pt1 | contig 20581 bp, 18 predicted proteins | sample Lox_Sample_24_FD_206723 | JGI IMG/M metagenome (GOLD analysis project Ga0335075, IMG submission 206723) | Soil microbial communities from Loxahatchee National Wildlife Refuge, Florida, United States - Lox_Sample_2.4 | ecosystem: Environmental > Terrestrial > Soil > Wetlands | place: USA...
GAACCCCGAACCCGCGGCTTAAGAGTCCGCTGCCCTGATTCGCTGGCCGTCCTCAGACGTCCGTCAGCGCAGGTCACGCGCTTGTGTGGACTTCGGCGGACGGCGCCGGACGTGGGCAAACTGCAACTCAAACTGCAACGCGGAGCCCAGCTCGCGGAGACGATTGAGCCGACACCTGAGCTTGCCCTGACCCGGGGCCCCCAAGACCGGAATCCCGTCGAACGCCGCGCGAGGCAAACGCTGACTGTGCCTTGAGCATCGGCTTCGGCTTGGAAGGCGGTGATTATCGCCTGGACCGGGACGGTGCTGCTGATGGCCGGGCGGGTGATGGCCAGGACGTGACGTTCTGGCTGGCTGGCGGGGTGCAGGCGGCGTACCAGCTCGAAGACTATTTGCACAGCCCGTTCCCGCAGCTCCGCGGGATGCGGCTTCCTGGATACCATGAGCCCCAACCTTCCCAGGGGTCACAGCCTTCAAGAAACCTGGGGCAGTCCAGAGGTTCCGCGGCAACATTCAAACGGCGCCAAGCCGACCGTGGAGTCATGGTCCGGTCGGATCAGTGACTGGGCCTACCGGTCCGGGGAGACAGACCGACCGTTCGCCGGCCGCCGTTGGGCGGCTGATCCTGGCGTGATGTACGGTGCGGGCCGTCCCAGGGCCGCTCGGGTTTGGCGGGCGATCTCGACATCCTCGCGCGCGGCGGCCCAGGGCACGATGCTGCCTGGGATAACGGCAACCGGGCACTGTGCGTGGTGCAGCATGGCATTGGTGACCGGGCCCAAGCCTATGGACGATGCCAGGCCCCGGCGGGCGCCGACCACGATGAGGTCGGTGCTCTGCGATGCAAAGGCCAGGACCCGCCCGGCGTGACCTCGGACCGGGCTCTCGGTGACGATCACCTCGGGGTACTTGTGCCGCCACCAAGCGACCTGCTCGGACAGGAGGGCCGCCGCGCCCTTGTCGACCGGGTCCACTGATAGCACCCAGTCGTGGTAGCCGTCGAGTCGCCCTGCCTCTGGATGCTCCCACGCATACACGGCGGTCAGCCGGGCGCCGTGCACGTCGGCTTCCCCGAAGCTGAACTCCAGGGCTGCCGTGGCCTCGTCGCTGTCGTCAGTGCCCACCACGATCTCGTGGACGACCGGCCGGCTGCCTGCCGCGGTGAAGACGACTGGGCATCTGGCCCGCCTGGCCAGGCAGAGAGCCACCGAGCCGAGCCGCAGCCCGGAGACCTGCCCGTCCCCGGTGCCGCGGGTTCCGATCGCGAGCAGCGAAGCCCGGTCGGTAATCGCGGTCAGTACCTGGTCGGCGTGGCCGGACACGGCAGTGGCGAGCAGATCGACGCCGGGCGCTGCGTCCTTCGCGCGGCGGGAGGCCCGGGCCAGCGCGGACTTGGCCCCGTGCGGCAGGTCGTGCCGGACCCAGCCCGGGTGGTGCGGGCCGTGCCTCAGCTGCTGCGTGTGGGCGGCAGGCCCGGTGTGGTGTTCCAGGACGTGCACGATGCGCAGCGGCACGCGGCGCCGCACGGCCTCGACGGCGGCCCACTGGACAGCGGCCAGGGATTCTTCGGAACCGTCGGTTCCGGCGACAATTGGCACGGTCATGGCACGGCCTCCTTGCTGGGTCGCCTGACCGGCGGGGAAGTCACCGCCGCGGGGTCCGCAATCTCGGCGCGGCGCCCCGTCCGCCTGATCGTCGCGCCGGTCCGGGCAGCGGCAACAGGTATCAGGGTCACAGCCGCCCAGGACCTTCGTCCTGCTTTACCCCAGGCGCCCGAGCCGCCTGGACTCGCTGCGCGCCTGTACGCGTGATGCAGTCCGAGTGTCGGAGGGGCCGACCACGCTTGCCCCGGCCGGGGATCGAGCCGAGTCACGCGGGGATGTGAGCTGGTGGACGGCGGCGGCGTGAAGCTGGGTGGGAGCGGGAGCAGGCGTTCCTCGGGCTGGCGCGGGACACGCCGGACGAGGAGTTCGCACGTGTGGGTGAGCCGTCCCGGCCGCGACGCGGCCGGCCGGGAGTCGGCATCCCCTCGCTCGTCGAGGAGGACGTGCAGGATCGCGTCGCCGACGCGATCCACTACGCCGGGTGGCTGATGGACCATGTGGACCCGACGCACCGGCTGAGCCGGGTGGCCCTCGGCTGTCGCCTCGACGGTGTCGGCTACCTGCCGTGGCGCACGCGCGCGAAGGCGGCCGCGTCACCGAACAGCGCAAGCATGAACCTCTCCGGCCGGGAGTCGGCGAAGAGCGCGCCCGTTGTCCTGCCCCGCGCCGCGCTCCTCCTAGACGGAGCCCGGCAGGCCGAAGACATCACGGGTGCTCCTTCGGCGGCAGGCGAGACGCTAGCCGATACCGCCGCCGTGGCCGGCGGGGAGGGGCCGGAGGGCCCGGAGGGCCCGATCTAGGCCCCTGCTTTCCGGCGTGTGCCTTACCGGCTAGGAAGGCAATGGTCCTGCTTCCCTTGCGTGGAGGACCATCGGCGGTGATCTTGCCGACCGACTTGTCGCACCGTGGCCTGTCTGACCTTAGGCACTTGCCGGAACGGGACCAACGACTCTGTGCCAGGTCATGCCGGGTTTGGTTGCATGGCAAACGGGCGGCTGCCGCAAGGGCAGAAGCGCACACGACTGCGAGGCGCGAGCGATGACACAGTCCGAGTCTGGACGGGAGGTCGTGGCAGTGGGGATCGACGGGTCGGCGGAGTCAATAGCAGCGTTGAGCTGGGCCGGGCACTATGCGGCGGCCACCGGGGCCACGGTGCGGGCGGTCCGGGCGTGGCACTTCCCGACCGCGGCTGGCTTTCCGCCGGAAGGAAAGGCACCTCAGCCCGTTACCAGTGAGATCCAGCAGCGCATGAACGCCGACCTCGGCGAGGCGATCGCCAAGGCGAACCTCGCGCCGTCGGTCCAGGTCGAGACCGAGGTCGGCTACGGGCATCCGGCCCAGGTGCTGATCGACGAGTCGAAGACCGCGGACCTGCTGGTCGTGGGCCACCGCGGTTACGGCGGGTTCACCGAGATGCTGACCGGCTCGGTGGCGATGCACTGTGTCAGCCACGCGGCGTGCCCAGTGGTCGTGGTCCGCGGGGCCGGCCAGTGAGCGCGGCCACGACCGAGCGGCGCTCGCTGACCGAGGGCCAGGCTCGGATACTCGACAGCTACTGGCGTGCGGCCAACTACCTTTCGGTCGGCCAGATCTATCTGATGGACAATCCGCTGCTGACCGAGCCGCTGCGGCCCGAGCACATCAAGCCGCGGTTGCTCGGCCACTGGGGAACCTCGCCGGGCCTGAACCTGATCTGGGCGCACCTGAACCGGGCGATCGTGGTCCACGACCAGTCCATGATCTTCGTGATCGGCCCGGGCCACGGCGGCCCGGCGGCGCTGGCGAACGCCTGGCTGGAGGGCAGCTACAGCGAGGTGTACCCGAGCGTCCCCCGCGACGGGCGGGGCATGCACGAGCTGTTCCGCCAGTTCTCGTTTCCCGGCGGGGTGCCCAGCCACGTGGCGCCGCAGACCCCGGGCTCGATCCACGAGGGCGGCGAGCTCGGCTACTCGCTCGCGCACGCGCACGGCGCGGTGTTCGACAACCCCGGCCTGATCGCGGTCTGCGCGGTCGGCGACGGGGAAGCCGAGACCGGGCCGCTGGCCACCGCCTGGCATTCGCACCGGTTCCTCGACCCGGCCCGCGACGGCGCGGTGTTGCCGGTCCTGCACCTGAACGGCTGGAAGATCGCCAATCCCGCGGTGCTGGCGCGCATCCCCGAGGCCGAGCTGGACGCGCTGCTGCGCGGCTACGGCTATCAGCCGAGCTACGTGACCGGGCACGACCCGGCCGTGGTGCACCAGGAGATGGCCGCGGCCCTGGACGACGCGATCACCCGGATCCGCGAGATCCAGCACCAGGCCAGATCTTCAGGATCATCCAGAACGGGACGCCCCGGACCCGGTCAGCCGACCCCGGGCTGGCCGATGATCGTGCTGCGAACCCCCAAGGGCTGGACCGGGCCCGCCGTGGTGGACGGGCTGCCGGTGGAAGGCACCTGGCGGGCCCACCAGGTGCCGCTGGCCGAGGTCAGGACCAACCCGGACCACCTGCGGCAGCTCGAGGAGTGGATGCGGTCGTACCGGCCGGAGCAGCTGTTCGGCGCCGACGGCAGCCCGCAGGAGGGGCTGCTCGGCCTGGTGCCGGCCGGCGACCGGCGGCTGGGCGCGAACCCGCACGCCAATGGCGGGGTGCTGCTGCGCGACCTGGTGCTGCCCGACTTCCGCGACTACGCGGTGCCGGTGCCGGCCCCCGGTGCGCACACGTCGGAGCCGACGCGGGTGCTCGGCGGCATGCTGCGCGACGTGATGCGGGGCAACGAGCGCGCCGGCAACTTCCGCGTGTTCGGCCCGGACGAGACCGAGTCGAACCGGCTGAACGCGCTGCTCGAGGTGACCGGGAAGACCTGGGAGGAACGGGTCACCGACGTCGACCTGAACCTGGCCGCCGACGGCCGGGTGATGGAGATTCTGTCGGAGCACACCTGCCAGGGCTGGCTGGAGGGCTACCTGCTGACCGGCAGGCACGGCCTGTTCTCCTGTTACGAGGCGTTCATCCACATCGTCGACTCGATGTTCAACCAGCACGCCAAGTGGCTGAAGGTCAGCCGGACACTGCCCTGGCGGCGGCCGGTCGCGTCGCTGAACTACCTGCTCACCTCGCACGTGTGGCGCCAGGACCACAACGGCTTCTCGCACCAGGACCCCGGCTTCATCGATCACGTGATGAACAAGAAGGCCGAGGTGATCCGGGTCTACCTGCCGCCGGACGCGAACACGCTGCTCTCGGTGGCCGACCACTGCCTGCGCAGCCGGGACTATGTCAACGTGATCGTCTCCGGCAAGCAGCCGTCCCCGGACTGGCTGGACATGGACGCCGCGATCCTGCACTGCACCCGTGGCGCCGGGATCTGGGAGTGGGCCAGCAGCGACGGCCCTGACGACGAGCCGGATGTGGTGCTCGCCTGCGCGGGCGACGTGCCGACCCTGGAGGTGCTCGCGGCCACCGACATCCTGCGCCAGCACCTGCCGCAGCTGCGGGTCCGGGTGGTCAACGTGGTCGACCTGATGCGGCTGCAGCCCGCCTCCGAGCATCCGCACGGAATGAGCGACGCCGAGTTCAACGCGCTGTTCACCGCGGACCGCCATGTGATCTTCGCCTACCACGGCTACCCGTGGCTGATCCACCGGCTGACCTACAGCCGCGCCGGGCACGATCAGTTCCACGTCCGCGGGTACAAGGAGGAAGGCACGACAACCACCCCGTTCGACATGGTCGTGATGAACGACATGGACCGCTTCCACCTGGTCATGGACGTCATCGACCGGGTTCCCGGGCTGGCCAACTCGGCCGCGTGGCTGCGCCAGCAGATGGTGGACACCCGGGTCAGGCACCGGGCCTGGACCCGCGAGCACGGTGAGGACCTGCCCGAGGTCGCCAACTGGACCTGGCGCGGCGCCGCGGCGCAGGCATGACCGTGCCGCCCAGGGGGGACGACCCCCCATCCCCCCGCGTCGCCTGCCAGGGGCATGACCGGGTCCTGGTCGTCAAACGCCGGGTCGAGCAGCCTCAAGCTCCGCGTGCTCGGGCCGACCGACGAGGTCACCGCGGCACTGGACATCGACGCTTGGGACGGCAGCCCTGACCATGCCAACCTCGGCCGGTGTCTGCGCGCCCAGCCCAGCCTCGCCGCGGTCGGCCACCGGGTGGTACACGGGGGCGGCAGGTTCACCCGCGCTACGGTCGTCGACGAGGCCGTGATCGCGGGAATCGCGGGCCTGACCGACCTCGCGCCGCTGCACCAGCCGCGCGCCGTGTGCGGGATCCGGGCGGCCAGGGCCGCCCTGCCCGGCGTGCCGCAGGTCGCGTGCGTCGACACCGCGTTCCACGCCGGACTGCCGGCCGCGGCGGCCAGCTACGCCCTGCCCGGCGCCTGGAACGAGCGCTTCGGCCTGTGCCGGTACGGATTCCATGGGCTCTCGCACCAGTATGCTTCGGCCCGGTGCGCGCAGCTGCTCGGCAGGCCCGGCCTTCGCGTGGTGACCTGCCACCTGGGCGCTGGTGCATCGCTCGCCGCGGTGCAGGGCGGTGCCAGCGTGGATACCACCATGGGTTTCACGCCGCTTGAGGGCCTGGTGATGGCGACCAGGAGTGGCTCCGTGGACCCGGGCGTGCTGGTTTGGCTGCTGCAGCATGGCGGCCTTTCCGTCGACGAGCTCTCGCACGGCCTCGAGCACGCGGCGGGCCTGGCCGGGCTGGCCGCGCTGCCCGACGGCGCGGGCGACATGCGCGAGGTGCGCGCTGCGGCCGAAGCGGGCAGCCCCACCGCCCGGCTGGCGATCGAGGTGCACGCGCACCGGCTGCGGCGCGAGATCGCGGCCATGGCGGCCGCCATGAACGGCCTGGACGCGCTGGTCTTCACCGGCGGCGTCGGCGAGCACCAGCCGCAGGTCAGGACCGAGGCCGCAGCCGGGCTCGGTTTCCTCGGCGTGGCGATCACGCCGCCGCCAAATTGCCCGAAGCATGAGGTTCGCCGCCGGTGCGGCCATGAGAGCCGAGCAGGGACCAAAGGCCGCGGTGGGTGGCGACCAAGGCCTCTGGCCGGGACATGCGCTGGTCGCGAGCCTGGTAGTGGCGACGAGGGAAGAGGACGATATGTACAGACCCTTGGCGGGGGACGGCGTGGCCCGCAGGCTCATCGACGCTGCTGGCGCCGCACCCTCTATTCACAACACTCAGCCATGGCGGTTTAGGGTCACCGACGACCTCATCGAGGTGCACTGTGATCCGGACCGCATGCTCTGGGTCGCTGACCCGCTGGGCCGGGCGCTGCACCTGAGCTGTGGCGCGGCCTTGTTCAACCTGAAGCTCGCGATCCGTCTGCTGGGCGCCAAGCCGCTGGTCTGGCCGCTTCCCGACCCACAGCGCGAGCCGACACTGCTGGCGTCTGTCCGGCTGGATCCCGGACGCCCGGCGACATGGGGAGAGCGCGAGATGTTCGAGGCGATCCATCAGCGCCACACGAGCCGCGCACCGTTCTCCGGACGGCCGGTCCCTGAGCCGGTGCAAACCGAACTTGAGCGGGAGGCGGGATTCGAGTTCGCGGTGCTCCGCATGCTGAGCGAGCGCGGCACGGCAGTGGTGCTTGACCGGGCTGCGGCGGCCGACAAGCTGCTGGCCACCGATTTCGATCACCGGGTCGAGCTGGCCCGGTGGCTCGGTACGGAAGGCGATGATGGCATTCCCGCCGGTGCCCTGGGCGACCGTCCCATGACCGAGCCCGCGCCGGTGCGGGACTTCAGTGCTGCCTCGCCTGCTGCCGTGCGCCGGTCCGCCTGCTACGAGCCGGTGCCGCAGCTTGCGGTGCTGTCCACCGCCCGCGACGAGCCCAGCGACTGGCTGCGGGCCGGGCAGGCGCTGCAGCGCGTGCTGCTGACGGCGACTATGCACGGCCTGGCGACGTCGCTGCTGTACCAGCCGATCGAGCTCCACGACAGAGAGCGCCGAGACGAAGGGTGGTGGCCGTGGCCGGAGTGCCCTCAGCTCATCATCCGGTTCGGTTACGGGCCGCCGGGACTGAAGTCACCCCGCCGCCCGGTGGATGACATCCTCGATCGGCTGCCCCGGGATTGCTGACTCCCGTGCCGGAGACTGGTGCGTGCCGCCGCGTTCCGGAACCGGCTCGGCAGTGCCACTCGCTGCGGTCCCTGTCGTGCCGGAAGGAGATCACCGCCCTGGCGAAGGCGTCGGGATCTTCCCAGGTGAACAGGTGTGCGAGCCCGGGGAAGGTCACCAGTTCGGCGTTCTCGATGCGGTCGGCCAGCAGCCGGGCGTTGCGCGGGTCGACCACCCGGTCGGCCGTGCCGTGCAGGATCAGCGTGCGAGCGCGGATGCGCCGCTGCCGGAAGCTGCCCGCATATCGCCCGCCGGCTGCTGCCTGCGCCTGCCGTGCGTCCGGATCGCGGGCCGAGGTGGACAGCTGGCGGTCGATGATGCGCTCGACGAGTTGCGGGCGGTCGGCAACGGTCGACGCGGACAGGGGCGTTCTCCATGTGGCGGCGTACTGCGTCGTCGGGCGCGAGGCGCTGGCTGGCGGCGATCAGCCGCACGGACGGCAGGGGGTATCGGATAGGCGAACGGCCGGCACACCCGGCCGGGGTGCCGCACCGCGAGCTCCTGGGCGATCATGCCGCCGAGGCTTACCCTCAGCACGTGCGCGGTGGCGATCCCGGCGTCGTCGAGCACGGCCAGCGCGTCAGCGGCCATGTCGGCGACGTTCCGTACCTTGCTAAGGATAGTAAGCATCACAATGCGCGGCGGGTGGCTTCCGCCGCCCACCGCGCACGTGGGGTGAGATCACTTGGCCTGCGAGCCGCGCGAACGTAGTCGCCCGGCGCCTCGCCGAGCGGTTGGTAGCGGTCGCTGCCCATGGGCGGTGGCGCGGCGAGGTGGCCGGCGCGCGTGTCGGCCCAGGTGGTCCAGTCCTCCCACCACGAGCCCGTGTGCCGCTCCGCTGCGTCCCGCCATGCCGGCGCGTTGCTGGGATTGTGCTCGCTGACCTCGTACCACGCCTTTGGTCCCGGCGGGTTGACGATGCCGGCGATGTGTCCGCCGCTGGATAGCACGTACCGGACGTTGCCGCCGAGCAGGCCGGTTGCCCTGTACGACGACGGCCAGGGCACGATGTGGTCGTTGACCGCGCCGACGATGTAGGTGTCGCTTTTGATGTCGGCCAGCGACAGGCGCTGCCCGGCGAGTTCCAGCGCGCCGCGGGCGAGCTGGTTGTGCTCGTAGAGCGAGCGGAGGTAGAAGGAGTGCATGGCCGCGGGCAGCCGGGTGCTGTCGGCGTTCCAGGCGAGGATGTCGAAGGCGGGAGGGCTTTGGCCCATCAGCCAGTTGGACACGACGTAGTTGAAGATCAGGTCGTTGGCGCGCAGCGCGTTGAACGTGGCGGCCATCTGGGAGCCCTCCATCAGGCCGGTGCGCGCCATCTGGTTTTCCAGCCGCGAGATGGTCCGCTGGTCGGCGAACGCGCCGAGCACGCCGGGCTCATCGTAATCCAGCAGGGTGTTGAGCAGCGTGACCGAGCCGATCCGGTCGTCGCCGGTGGCGGCGAGGTAGGCAGCGAGCATCGCGGTCAGGGCGCCCGCCCAGGCAGAGCCCGGCGATGTCGATCGTCGGCGAGCCGGTGATGTCGCCGATCACGTCGAGCGCGGTCTTCGGGCCGTGGATGAGGTAGTCATCCAGGGTCACGCCGCTCATCGAGTCGTCCGGGTTGCGGTAAGAGATCGCGAAGACGGTGCGACGGTGCTGCACCGCCCACTCGATGAAGCTCCGCTCGGGGGCGAGGTCCATGACGTAGTACTTGTTGATCCACGGAGGGCTGGCCAGCAGCGGGATGGAACGTACCCGCCTGGTCTGCGGCGCGTACTGGATCAGCTCCATCAGCTCGTTGCGGAACACCACCTTCCCCGGGGTCGCCGCCAGGTTGCGGCCCAGCTCGAACGGTGAGGTGTCGACCTGGCGCGGGAAGCCCCCGTTATGGGCCAGGTCGTCGGCCAGGTTGCGGGCACCGGCCAGCACGCTGGCGCCGCCGGTCTCGAACGCCTTCTTCAGCGCGGCCGGGTTGGTGGCCAGGAAGTTGGTCGGGGCCAGCGCGTCGAAGGCCAGGCCGACGGCCAGCCGTGCCTTCTGGTCCGTTATCGGGTCGCCGGCACCGGCGGCCAGCAGCTCCTCGCCCAGCCGCCTGGCGGCCAGATAGGCTTGCCGTAGCGCGAAAAAGCCGGGGTTGGCGTCCCACGACGGGTCGGCGAACCGCCGGTCCCTGGCATCGACCGGCACTGGCGGGTCAGCAGCCAGCCCGGCCCAGCGGGCGGCCGCTGCCGGGCCGACTCGGGAGATGGCGGTGCCGAACCGGAGCCAGGCATCGCCGGCCTCGGCCGGGCGCGTGGCGGCCCGGCGGAGCACGGACAGCACCGACTTCCCGAAGTCGGCCGGATCCAGCCGGGCGAACAGGCCGCTCTCCGGGGCCAGCGCCTCGGTTGCGTCCGTCGCGGCCTGCCATGCCGTGTCCTGCGCGCTCATCGACTGTCTCCGGCGTAGCTGGCCGTGCGGGCGGTCCGCGGGCCCGTCATGCCCGTTCCAAGATCGCGGCGATGCCCTGCCCGCCACCGATGCACATCGTGACTAGCGCGTAGCTCCCGCCGGTCCGGCGCAGCTCGTACAGCGCCTTGACGGCGAGGATGGCCCCGGTGGCGCCGATCGGGTGGCCGAGCGAGACGCCGCTGCCGTTCGGGTTGGTCCGGTCGGGCGGCAGGCCGAGCTCGCGGGCGACCGCGAGAGCCTGCGCCGCGAAGGCCTCGTTCACCTCGAACAGGTCGATGTCGTCGATCTTCATCCCGGCCCGGTCGAGTACCTTGCGCACCGCGGGCACCGGGCCCATGCCCATGATCCGCGGCTCGACACCGGCGTGCGCGTAGGCGACGAGCCGCCCGAGCGCGCTGTGCCCGTGCCGCTCGGCGAACGCCCGGTCAGCTAGCACGACCGCGGCCGCGGCGTCGTTGACTCCCGACGCGTTGCCCGCGGTGACCGTGCCGTCCTCGGCGAACGCCGGCCGCAGGCGGGCCAGGTCATCCGTTGTCACGCCGGGCCGGATGTGCTCGTCGGCGTCGACGGTCACCGTGCCCTTACGGCCCGGTACCTCGACCGGCGTGATCTGCTCGGTGAAGTACCCGGCGGCCGCGGCGGCCGCGGCGCGGCGGTGGCTTTCGGCGGCGAGCGCGTCCTGGTCGGCCCGGGAGATGCCGTAGTCGGCGGCGACGTTCTCCGCCGTGACCGCCATGTGGCAGGCGTCGAACGGGTCGGTGAGCGCGCCGACCATCGGGTCGACCGCCACGCCGTCCTGCATCCGCTGCCCCCACCGCATGGCGGGCAGCCAGTACGGCCCGCGGCTCATCGACTCCGCCCCGCCGGCCACCGCGACGTCACAGTCGCCGAGCCGGATCGCCTGCGCCGCGGACACGATCGCCTGCAGGCCGCTGCCGCACAGCCGGTTCAGCGTGAACGCCGGCGTCTCGACCGGGAGCCCGCCGTTGACCGCAGCGACCCGGCTCAGGTACATGTCCCTGACCTCGGTGTGGATCACGTTGCCGAAGACGGCGTGGCCGACGTCGGACGGCTCCACGCCGGCCCGGCGCACCGCCGCGCGCACCACGGTCGCCGCCAGATCACACGGCGGGACTGCGGCCAGGCCGCCCCCGTACTTGCCGATCGCGGTCCGCGTGCCGGACAGGACCAGGACGTCCCTGTGCTCTTTCATGACTCCTCCAGTCAGCTGTCGTCCAGGTCACATGTCCAGGCCGCCGTTGACGGCCCAGATCTGCCCGGTGATGTACGAGGACTCGTCCGCCGCGAGGAAGCAGACCACCCGGGCGATCTCCTCCGGCCTGCCGAGCCGGCCCACCGGGATCTGCCCGCGAAGCCGGTCAAGCACCTTGTCCGGGATGGTGGCCAGCATGTCGGTGGCGATGTACCCGGGCGTGACCGCGTTGATGGTCAGCCCGACGCCGTCACCGACCGGGCGCTGGGCCCGGCTGAGCTGGAAAACTGCCTCCCGCGCCAGCGACTTGGTCAGCCCGAACAGGCCGGACTTCGAGGCGGCATAGTTGGCCTGGCCGATGTTGCCGGTCTCCCCGATGACCGATGACACGCTGATGATCCGGCCGCTGCCCCGTTCAAGCATGTGCTCGAGCGCGGCCTGGGCCATGAAGAACGCGCCCGACAGGTTGACCGCGATCACCTTCTGCCAGTCCTCGTCGGTCATCTTGGCCACGGTCCGGTCGATCGTGATCCCGGCGTTGTTGACCAGGATGTCGAGGCGGCCGTGGGAGTCGATGACCTCGCGCAGCACCCGCCGGCAGTCGTAGGGCTCGCCGATGTTCCCGTGGTGCACGGTGATCCGCCCGGGGTACTCGTCGGACATGCTGGCCGCGAACTTCTTCGCGCCCTCGTGGCCGCGCCAGTAGCCTGCCGCGACGTCCGCACCCGCATCGGCCAGATGGTGGCAGATGGCGGCGCCGATACCGCGCGTGCCGCCGGTGACGAATGCCACCCGGCCGCGTACGCCGCCAGCGCCGGCCGGCCGCGGCTGGCCGGCTGGCTGTGAGGTGGGCTGCTCTGTGGTAGTCATCGCGTGTTTCCTGTCTCTTGCGTGCCGCTCCTTGCGTGCCTCGGTCCGGTGACGGCGCGTGGCCGCCATGCCGCAACGGAATGACGGGGGGCGGTGACAGCTCGGCGTTCGCCGGGCCACCACGTTTTCGACGCTAAGCCCGGGCGGAGTCCGGGTGAACCTGCCGAAGGTCCCGGGCAGCAGTGACCAATGGCCCGGCGGCGGCTCGTCCCGGCCGCCGGCGCGGACGGATCGGTCGCTGTCCAGGCCGAAGGTCCCGGCCCGCGGGGCTTAACGACCCTGGGGAGCCATTTGGCAGCGGTCCATGCTGAGGAAAGTCGAATAGGCCCGGAACCGGCGCAGAACCGAGGAATGAGATGCCCGCACCGCACGAAGACAGGGTTCCCCGCATCGTCGTGGGGGTGGACGGGTCGCCGTCCTCGCTAGAGGCGCTGCGCTGGGCGGTGCGGCAGGCCGAGTTGACCTGCGCGACCGTGGACGCCGTCACCGCGTGGCAGTTCCCGGCTGGTTATGGTGGCCACGGATGGGCGCCCGCCGGGGTAACCGACACGGTCGATTACCCCGAGCTCGCCGCGAAGATGCTTGCCGGCGCTGTGGGCAGTGGCGTTGACCGCGACGCCGACGTCCGCGTCCGGCAGGTCGTCGTAGGGGACAACGCGGCGCGGGCGCTGCTCGACGCCGCGGAAGATGCCGACCTCCTTGTGCTCGGGAGTCGCGGGCACGGCGGATTTGCCGGGGCGCTGCTCGGCTCGGTCAGCCAGCACTGCGTACACCACGCGCCCTGCCCCGTAGTCATCATCCGCGGTCGCCCGGCCGACTGATTATCCGTTGAGGCGGCCATGGTGAGGCGGCAGGGACCGTCTCAGGAACGGAGTGTCCGAGAGCTCGCCGGGCCTACGTGCCGCGCCCTGTGGTGGACCGTCATCCGAGTGCTCGGCCCTGGGTGGATCAGCGAGTCATAGTCGCCGACGACCCAGTGAACTAGGTAGGGCGGCGAGCCGTCGGCGTTCTTCAGCCCGACGATGGTGCCTACCCTGCACGCGTGCACGGGCTCCGTGCTTTCGACGACCAGTTCGTCGCCGACTTCCGCTGTCATCACATACCCCCCATCGAAACGGCCGTGCCGTGGTGGGACGGCGCTACGAGTAAACGGTGGCACCCGGTGCGGCAGGCGAGTAGGGACGCTGGACCCGGGCCGGCGTGACGTTCGGCATGGGCCGGCACGATCCTGGGACCTTTGACCCTGCAGGCCCGGACGGCTCCAGGTCACTATTGATGTCATGGCGAGCAGGACATGCCGCCTCGGAATGCCCGCCAAAAACCATGACCAGGCGGCGCAGGTAGCCGTTCCATCCGGGACGCCACACCACTAGGAGGCAGCCATGGCAGTGCTCAGGTTCGAGCCTTTCCGGGACCCCTTCGACCGGCTGATGTCCCTGGCCGCGACCGGGACCCGGACCCCGCTCGCCATGCCCATCGACATCTACCGCTCCGACGACGGCGCCTATCACGTCGAGACCGACCTGCCCGGCGTCGACCCAGACACTATCGAGGTCACGGTCGAGCACAACACTCTGACGATCAAGGCTGAACGTGGCCCGCGCTACAGCGACGACGAGCAGGTCATCGTGGCCGAGCGGCCGCAAGGAACGTTCACCCGTCAGCTCGCCCTCGGTGAGGGCGTGGACTCAGACAGCCTCACTGCCGGCTACTCCGAGGGTGTCCTGCACGTGACCATCCCCGCCTCACCGAAGGCGCAGGCCCGCCGGATCGATATCGCCCACGGGCCGGCCGACCGCCGCACGATATCCCGGAGCGCCAAGAAGTAGTGCCGGGCAGGCCCAGCGGGCAGCCAGGGCCGGGCCCGGCGGCCAGCCGGGCAGGCAACAAGGTCATACCCGGCCGTGATGCGCAGAGCGGCGTGCCCATGACACACCGCGTCTTCCGCCTCGTAGCGCCGGCAGCAGCGGCTGTGCTCACCGTCTGGCTGGCCGCCCCGGCAGATGCCAGTTCCTCGGCCCTGCCGAGGCTGGATATCACCGCGGTGTACGTGACCGGGGTTTCCTCTGGCGGCTTCATGGCTACCCAGTTGCAGGTGGCCTACTCGAATACGTTCGACGGCGCTGGCATCATCGCCGCGGGCCCGTATGACTGCGGCCAGGGCAACGTCATCGACTTCGCCACCTGCGACATCTGTGCCAGCCTTCCAGCACTGGAGCAGCAGGCGGTGACCTTGTCCGACGAGGGCCTGATCGACCCAATCTCTAATCTGGCCGGCAGGCCGGTCTACCTTTACCACGGCACCCTCGACCCGGTAGTGAACGACCTGGTCTCAGCGTCCGGTGTGGACTTCTACCAGTACTTCGGCGCAAGCGTCGAGTACCACAGCACCGATCCCGCCGGTCACAGCTGGCCGACGCCGGACGGCGTGCTGCCCTGCTCGGTGACCAGCCCGCCGTTCCTGATCAACTGCGGCGACGATCCCGAAGGCGAGATGCTGACCCACTGGCTCGGCAGCGTCAACCCGCCGAACACCGGTACCCCGGAGGGCACGCTATCGTCGTTCAGCCAGGACCTCTACGCCCCGGCGGCAACGCGCCGGCCCTCAGCGTGGGCAGCACCGGCCTGCTCTACGCGCCGCCCGCATGCGCGGCTGGCGCTGCCTGCACGCTCGTCGTCGCGCTGCACGGCTGCCTGAGCGGTCAGTACCTGCTCGGTGATGAGTTCCCGGAGCTGGCCAACCTGGATACCTATGCCGACACCAACAACCTGGTCATTCTCTATCCGCAGGCGATCGCCAGCGTCATTCCATACAACCCGGAAGGATGCTGGGACTGGTGACGCAGACAGCCTCTCTGGACCTGTCCTGGCTGCGGTCGGTCCGCGCTGGTCATCGCTTCGTTCCCAGAACGCTTTCCGGCGGGCGTCGCACGCTGATCGCGTTCTGACGGTTCCCAGCCGGAGCACCAGCTGCGGGTAGCTCCCGTCGCCAGTTGGACCCGGATCTTCTCGCGCAGCCAGCCGGCGTGCACCCAGTCGGCTGGGGTGTCTTCGTCGGCTGGGGCGTCTTCCGGCGTGGTCAGCAGGCACGCGACTCCGGTGAACCGGGTCGCTGCGGCCGGGCTGGAGGCGGGCAGGCCCCAGCCGTGGCCGCGGGCGAAGCCCCGGCCAGGGAAATCCGGGCTGGTCCGGTCCGGACGCGCCGGATAGGACGAAGGCGATACGCCATCCAGCCGCAGGCTGCCCGGTGGCGGAGCCCACGCGGCGAATTCCCGCACGTGGCCACTATCGGATCGCTGTACGCGCTCCGCAATGTCGACGACGGCGGCGAGCGCTGCCATGGTGCCCTCGTCGGCGGCCACGCGCAGCGCAGCGCCATCTCGCTCAGCGCCGTGACGCAGGGCGGCCAGCAGTCCTGGCATCAGCGCCAGCGGCTCAAACCCGCCCCGGTGCGTCCGCCGCCTTGTCACCTGGATGAACAGCCGCAACTCGAACGCGGAGGGCGCTGCCCGCCGCTGCCAGCGCAGCCGGGCGACCAGCGATGGGTTGGCCCCCTCGGGCAGCACGCGGGTCTCGGCCATGAAGCCGAGTGACCGCAGAGCGAGCTTCGCCGTGAACAATGCGGCGCTGCGGCGTGAGGATGTTCACATCTGCCGAAAGCAGTTCAGCTGGCCCAAACCACGGATTACGTACGGATGGCAGTAACGGAGGTCCCCGCTGGCCGGGACCTTGCGCCCGGCTGTGGCGGACGTCTGCCCCTGGCGGGCCGGAGGCGCGGCGAGGATCGTGACCGGCGATGCGCGGATCAGTACGTGATGGCTGCCACCGGGCTGCCTGCACCGCGCAGCCGAGGAGATGAGCCCCCATGACCGTGACCCTTGACCGCAATGTCGAGGCTTTCATTGGCACCCCGCATCAGCTGTTCATTGACGGGCAATGGAACGATGCCGCGTCCGGCAAGACCTTCGAGACTCCCAACCCAGCCACTGGCGAGACGCTGGCGCTGGTTGCGGAGGGTGACGCCGAGGACATTGACCGGGCTGTCCGCGCGGCCCGCGTGGCCTTTGACGAAGGTCCGTGGAGCCGGCTGACGCCGTCAGAGCGCGGCCGGATTATCTGGCGGATCGGTGACCTGATCCTGGAGCACGCCGACGAGCTCGCCCAGCTGGAGTCGCTGGACAACGGCAAGCCGTACGCAGTCGCCCGTGCGGCGGACGTGCCGCTGGCCGCCGACCTGTTCCACTACATGGCCGGCTGGGCCACCAAGATCGAGGGCAACTCGATCAGCATCTCGGTGCCGTACATGCCGGGTGCCAACTTCCACTCCTACACACTGCGCGAGCCGATCGGCGTCGTGGGGCAGATCATCCCGTGGAACTTCCCGCTGCTGATGGCGGCGTGGAAGCTCGGCCCGGCGCTGGCCGTCGGCTGCACTGTGGTGCTCAAGCCGGCCGAGCAGACCCCGCTGAGCGCGCTGCGGCTGGCCGGGCTCATCGCCGAAGCCGGTGTGCCGGACGGCGTGGTCAACGTGGTGCCGGGCTTCGGCGAGACCGCCGGGGCGGCGCTGGCCTCGCACATGGACGTGGACAAGGTCGCGTTCACCGGCTCCACCGAGGTGGGCAAGCTGATCGTCGAGGCCGCCGGCGCCAGCAACCTGAAGAAGCTGACCCTGGAGCTCGGCGGCAAGAGCCCCAACATCGTCTTCGACGATTCGGAAGACGCCGCCATCGAGGGCGCCGCGAACGCGATCTTCTTCAACCACGGGCAGTGCTGCGTGGCCGGCTCCCGGCTGTACGTGCAGGAGAGCAGGTTCGACGAGGTCGTCGACGGCGTCGCCGAGATCGCCAAGTCGATCAGGCTAGGCTCCGGGCTTGACCCCACCACTCAGATGGGCCCGCTCGTCTCCGACGAGCAGCTCCGCAGGGTCAGCGGGTTCCTGGAGTCGGGCCGGTCTGAAGGCGCGACCGCGCTGGCCGGCGGCGGCCGGTACGGCGACCGCGGCTACTTCATCGAGCCAACCGTGCTGACCAACACCCGGCCCGACATGAAGGTCGTCCGCGAGGAGATCTTCGGCCCGGTCGTCGTCGCAGCCCCGTTCAGCAGCCTGGACGAAATCGCGGCCGTGGCGAACGACAGCGAGTACGGCCTCGGCGCCGGCATCTGGACCCGCGACATCTCCAAGGCACACGCGCTGGCCAAGAAGCTCCGGGCCGGTACCGTCTGGATCAACTGCTACAACGTGTTCGACGCCGCCCTGCCGTTCGGCGGGTACAAGCAGTCCGGCTGGGGCCGCGAGATGGGCCACGAAGTCCTGAACAACTACACCGAAGTCAAGGCAGTCACCACGCTGCTGTGAGCCAAGCCGCGGGCGGGAGACGGGCGGCCAGCCCGTCTCCCCTTGCATCGTGCCAAGGACGTTTCACGCGGCCGGCTCGTCTCGCCGGCGGAACCCGCGTCGTACCCGGCAGAGCCCTTTGGGGGCACCGGCCGGGGAACTCGGTCACCGCGCGGCGGGACCTAGGTCCCTGGCCGCGCGGCACGCCGCCCTCGATGCTGAAGAGGTGGCAGCGGCAAGCTCGCGCGGTTCCCGACGGCCGGCCGTGACGGGAAGACCATCGCGGCGGCTGGTCGGCGAGCTGCTGGCCGCGGCGACCGCGGCGCCGTCGATGCACAACACGCAGCCGTGGCGGTTCAAGGTCAGCCACGACGCGATCGAGCTGCGCGCCGACCCCGAGCGGACGCTGCCGGTCGCCGATCCTGCGGGCCGGGCCGTGTGCATCGCCTGCGGCGCCGCCCTGCTCAACCTGTGCCTGGCCGCCGCGGTCGCTGGCCGCGAGCCCGTGGTCCAGCTGCTCCCCGACCCGGACCAGCCGCTGCTGCTGGCCAGAATCCGCCTGGCCGGGCCGCACCAGGCCGGGCCGGCCGAGTGCGAGCTGCACGCGGCGATCACGCTGAGGCACACCAACCGGGGCCCGTTCAGCGGGCACCCGGTGCCGCCGGCAGTGCTGGCCGAGCTCGCCGATGCGGCCCGGGCCGAGGGCGGCATCCTGCATGTCCTCGATCGTGACGAGACCGCGCGAGTCATGTACCTGGTCCGGGACGCCGAGCGCGCATGGCTGGCCGATCCGGCCTACCGCGCCGAGCTGGCCCGGTGGGCGGGCGGGTCCCGGGACCGCGAGGGCATACCCGACAGCGCGCTCGGGCCCCGTTCCCCCGACCGTCCCGCCCCGGTACGGGAGTTCGCGCCGGGTCACCCGCCACCCGCCGGCTATGCCTGGTTCGAGGAGAACCCGCAGCTCGGCGTCCTGTCCACGCGTTCCGGCAGCAAGGCTGACTGGCTGCTGGCCGGCCAGGCGCTGCAGCGGGTGCTGCTGACCGCCACCTTGCGCGGGATCGCCGTCAGCCCGATCACCCAGCCGCTGGAGACGGCCGAGGCGTGGCTGGTCCGCGATCCGCGGTCCGGCCACGAAGAGCCGCAGATGATCCTCCGCATCGGCTACGGCCTGCCGGTCTCGCCTAGCCCCCGCAGGCCCGTTACGGAGGTACTCGACGAGTAGCCGGCTCCTCCAGGACGGTCAGGCTGGTCAGGGCCTCGCGGGCGCGGGGCGAGTCGTTCGTCGTCCCACGTGATCACGGGGTCTGGTTCGAGGAAAGCCGACGCGATGCTCGCCGCGCCCAGGCCGCCAGGGACCAGTCGTCGCGGGCGGCCGCCCCGAACGGGTTGGCCTGCGGCTAGCTCGGGCTCGGACAAGGCCTGGATGACCAGCCCGCGCACGGTGGCATCGAGCAGCTCGGCCAGCGTCTCGAACGTGGCCCTGAGCTCGGGCCGCAGCCGGCAGCCGAACGGTCCCGCCAGGAGTAAAGCTCGCGCGGCCGGTCACGCTGGGCTCTCGAAACGGCCGGACCGACGGGCCTGGCTGCGCCGGTAGGGACTTCTGGCAGTATGACGAGGACCAGAGGTCCTCTGTCGCCCGGCCGCCCTGGCTGTTTAACTGCACGTATGTTCACGGGTGATGAGGTGGTGCTGGATGTCAGCTTCGCCGTCGCCCGGGCCAGGCTTGCGCACCTCACCGAGGGCGACCTGCTGCGGAGCGCATCAGAAGACGCTTACGGTACCGGAATTACCGGCCTGGCGCGGGTTGGCGCGCTGGGTCTTGCCAAGGTGGTCCGGGTACAGGTGCGCGAGCTCGCGCAGACGGACGACTCCGCCGGGCTCGCTATCCGCTGGGAGGTCACGGGGCCGGGCGGCGGGTTGTTCGTGGCGCTGGATGCTGACGTCAGGCTTCTCCCGGCCGGGGAGCACGCCACGGTGCTGTCGCTGTCGGGCGTTTACCGGCCGCCGCTTGGCTCCCCAGGTGCGGCGCTCGACCGCGCGGCCCTGCACCGGGTTGTCGCCGCGACCATCCGGGACTTTCTTGGCCGCTTGGCGGCCGACATCACCGGCCAGGCCGACCCGGCCGAAGCCGACGCCGGCCCCTGCCCGCTGCCATTCGCGCCCGAGACATGACGCTACGGCCGCGCCGAGTGCGCGCGTTGGCGGTCACCCGGCGCCGTTTGGCGACACCGCGTCGGGCGGGGATCCCGGGATGGGCGGGGCGAAGGCGTGGTCGCGGATATCGCGGATCGTGTCGTCCAGCTCACGCAACGCATCCGTGATGCGCTCGCGGGCCAGCTCACCAGGCAGGTCGGCCGCGGCCTGCAGGCTGAGCCCCACCCGGAACAAGCTCTGGGCGACCCGGTCGAACAGCTCCTGGTCGCGGCGGGTGTGCTCGGCCACAGCGGCACGAGCGAGATCCGCAAGGTCCCCGCGGCGCCGGGCCTCGGTGGCGTCCCGGATCACGGCGAGAACGAAGTGGCCCGTTGCGGTTGGCACCGGGGTCAGGCTGATCTCCACCGGCAGGGTGGCTCCGTCCTTGCGCAGCCCGACCAGCCGGGCGCGGTCGCCCATCGGCCTCGCCTCGGGAGCCCGCGCGTAGGCGGCCCGGTATCCCTGGTGGGCTGCTCGCAAATTGGCCGGAACGAGGCTCTCGACCGGGCGGCCGACCAGCTCGGTGCGCTCGTAGCCGAACATCTTCGCGCACCGCCGGTTGACCAGGACGATCTCGCCGTCATGGCCGGTCAGCGCCAGCCCGTCGCCGAGCGCGTCGATAAGCTGCCACAGCACGGCCGAGGTAAGAGCGGTCCTGGGCGCGCCGACCGCCTTGATCGGCGGCCGTGTGCTGGTGGGTGCCAGCCTGTCGGCCGACGTCGTGTGGACCGTTCGTGGCGTTCCGGCTGCGGTCGCCGCCTCCAGCGTGGGGTAGATCGAGATCAGGCGATCGAGTCCCTCGATGCCGAGCACGCGGTGGAC
>Ga0335075_10005025_pt1 | contig 20580 bp, 16 predicted proteins | sample Lox_Sample_24_FD_206723 | JGI IMG/M metagenome (GOLD analysis project Ga0335075, IMG submission 206723) | Soil microbial communities from Loxahatchee National Wildlife Refuge, Florida, United States - Lox_Sample_2.4 | ecosystem: Environmental > Terrestrial > Soil > Wetlands | place: USA...
CATCGGTGAACACGTTCCGCGACCGGCAGGCGTCGTCGAAACCGCGCCAGTTCCGTGCCGACGCCGGGCGGAGCCGCGCCCGGGTGATCCGGCCGTCGTCGCCGAGCGCTACCCAGGCGAGAGCCTCCCCGCGGGGCGACTCTGCCCAGCCCAGCCCGGTACCGCTGGTTCGCGGAATCCCGACAGTGTCCGCCGTGGCGCCCGCGTCGAGGAACTGGCCGATCAGCCGGACCGATTCGGCGGCCTCGGCCAGCATGACGTTGAAGCGGGCCAGCACGTCGCCCTCGGTACCGGTGGCGACGGCGACGCGAGCCTCGTCCCGGTAGAGGCCGCCGGGAACCTGCCGCGCGTCGGCTTGGACCCCGGCGGCGCGGGCCACCGGGCCGACCAGGCCGAGGTCCCTGGCCTGACTGGTGGTCAGGATGCCGGTCGCTTCCAGCCGGTCGAGGAACGAGTTGGTACTGAGCAGGGCGTCGGCGGCCCGTTTGAACTCGCCGTACGCGCTTGGAAGTTCCTCGCGGATCGCCGCCGAGTCTGGCGCACGGCTCGCGCCGCCAATCCCGATCACGCCGAACAGGTACCGGTGACCAAACGCTCTCGCGTTCAGCCGGAGCAGCCGTTCCAGCGCGATCTCGGCGGCGGACTGGCCGACGCTCAGCCCGGTCGACTGGCATAGTGCCGCCATCGCGGCCGCGTGATTGTAAAGCCGCTCGAGTTCCATAGCGACGGCGCGGGTGCGCTGGGCGGCCTCAGTCGGCTGCACGCCAGCGGCGGCCTCGGCCGCGGCCGCGAGCGCCCAGGTCATCGCGACGGCGCTGAGGCCTTCGGCGCGTTCGGCGAGGAACAGGGCCTGTTCCGGGGTCTTGCCCTGCAGGCGCCATTCCAGGCCGCGGTGCTTGTGCCAGGTGAACAGGTACAGGTCGACGATTTCCTCGCCGCTGGTGACCAGCCCGTAGTAAAGGGACTCGACGCCAACCTGGCGGACCGGGCCGAAGGGGAACTCGAACGCCTGGCCGCCGACCGTGTGCGGCGCGCGGACTTCCGCCGGTTCCTGTCTCGGCTTACGGCCCAAAGTGGGCAGGTCCGCGTGCGGCGGCAGCATGATCCGGTTCAGCGGCTTGCCGGTCGCGGGCCGGATGCCGAACTGCTCGTAGATCTCGCATTCCTCGACGAACGCAGCGGGCGCGATGTCGGAAAGCGCCGGGTACTCGCTGTTTTCGATCTGCGTCTCGGTGATCACGTACCCTGCGTGGTCCGCGCTGTCGTCCGCCCAGATCAGGCGCAGGGTCGGCCGCTCGCCGTCAGCGGCGAACATGTCGGCGAGGCGCAGGCTCGCGAGGTCGGTTACGACCGCTTCCAGGTCCGGGGAAGCCACCTGGAACGTCGTTACCTCGCCGGGGACCGTCCGCGGCTCGATGGCGGTCATCCGATCACCGCCGCCGACTGCCGCAGGACGCTGTCCAATCCGGCCGGGATCCACAACCCGAGGACGAGCAGCGCCGCCAGCCCGAGCACCAGCGGCGCCGCAGTGACCGCGGCCGCCGCCCGGTCCCGGTCAGGGCTGACCGGGACCGGCTCCGGCGGGCTGCCCGTCACCATCGCGGTCGTCGTGCGCGCGAAGGCGAAGAACGCCACGCCGAGCAGGGCGAGCAGCAAGAGCGGGAAAGCCGGGCTGCCGGCTGCGAAGCCGGCCCTGACGATGGTGAGCTCGGCAAGGAACACGCCGAACGGCGGGGAGCCGAGGACCGCGAACGTGGCGAGCAGTAGCGCTCCCCCGGTCACGGGCACTGCGGCCAGGAGGCCACTGACCTGGGCTGCCTCCCTAGTCTTGTAGCGGAGCGACACGTCCCCGCTGGACAGGAAGAGGACTGTCTTGGCGAGCGCGTGGTTAAGGACCTGCAGCAGCGCGCCGTAGAGACCGAGTACCCCGCCGAACCCGAGGGCGACCGCGATGATGCCCATGTGCTCGACGCTCGAGTAGGCGAACAGTCGCTTGAAGTTGCCCTTCCGGACCATGAACAGGGCGCCGATGACGATGGACGCGAACCCGAAGGACAGCAGCACAGCACGCGGGTACGTCGGACCGAGCCGGGCGTGGGCGATCGCGAGGAACCGGATGATCGCGTACATGCCGGTGTTCAGCAGGGCGGCGGACAGCATCGCGCTGGCCGGGCTCGGCGCCTCGGCGTGCGCGTCAGGCAGCCAGGTGTGCATCGGCGCCAGGCCGACCTTGGTGCCGTAGCCGACGACCGCGAGCAGGAACGCGAGGCGGAGGCTCTGCGGGGCGAGCGCGGCGGCGTGCGTTACCAGGTACGGCCAGGTGAGCGCCAAGTTGGAGCCCGGATGCAGGGCGCTGGCTGAGTAGAAAAGGAACAGCGTCCCGGCGAGCGCGATCGTGACGCCGAGCGAGCTGATGATCACGTACTTCCAGGCCGCCTCCAGGCTTCGGGCGCGGCCTTCCAACCCGACGAGCGCGGCGCTGGCCAGCGTGCTGCCCTCGATCAAGACGAACAGCAGCCCGAGGTTCCCGGTCTCGAGCGAGGCGAGCATCAGCGTGGCGAACAATCCGAAGAACGTGTAGTACAGCCTCACCTGGAAGCTCGTGAGCTCGCCGCTGTCCTCCTGGGCGGTGATGTAGGAGACAGAGCCGAGCGCGGCGAGCAGGGTCACGCCGGCGACGGTCAGCAAGAAGAACCCGCTGAGCGGGTCGACGTACAGGAAGCCGTCCCAGGCCTGCAGCGGCGGGTGACCATCGAGCCTGGCGAGCAGCGCGACCGCGCAGCCGAGCGCGACCGCGGCGCCGGCCGCCTGGGCCAGCGCGGCCAACCGGGCCCTGGCGCCGGCCAGCGCGGCGACTGGGCCGGCCAGCGGCGCCAGTGCGATCAGGATCGCCAGGGCGGTCATCCGCGCAGCTCCCTGAGTTCGCCGGCGCTGGCCCCGGCGAGCTGGCGGGTGAGCCCTGAGACGAACACCACCATGATCAACACTCCCGCGACGATGTCCAGGAAGATGCCGGCCTCCACGATGAACGGGAAGGTGGCGACGAGGGTGATCGCGCCGAGGAACACCCCGTTCTCGACGATGAGCCAGCCGATCAGCTGGGCGACCGTGTGGCGGCGGACGACCATGGTGAGCGCGCCGAGCAAGATCACCGCAGTCGACAGGGGGACCACGGCTGCCGCCGCGGTGCCGTGCGGCAGCAGCGCGGGCCTGGTGACCAGGTAAGCGAACGCGGTCAGCGCCCCGCCCGCGATGAGCGAGGTGGTCAGGCCGGTGGACATCGCTGCGTCCCGCTTGAGCGCCAGCCGTCGCACCAGCACCCGGCGGGCCGCGAACGGGATCGCGATCCCCTTGATCGCCAGCGTCAGCGCGGCGAGGATCCACAGCTCCGTGCTGTGGAACGCGACGGCGGCGGTGGCCGCCGCGAACGACAGCACTACCGACTGGGCGCCGTAGTAGGTGACGTACCGGTCGAAGAGCTTGGAGGCGAGGCAGGCGAAGGCCAGCAGCAGCATCACCGCGCCGGACAGGTCGAGCAGGACGCCCGCGGTGCTGCTGCTCGACAAGGACTGCATGTGCTCACGCCCCGATCACGTAGGAGGTGGCGATGCCAACGAGGGCGAGCATGAATGCCGCGCCGATGAACTCGGCGATCCGGAAGAATCGCAGCTTGGCGAACGAGGTATCGATGATCACGATCGCCAGTCCGCACAGCGCGAGCTTGCCGAGCAGCACGGGGATCGCCAGCAGCGCGCCAGGCAGGTGCGCCGCGTCGCCCAGCCCCCAGGGCAGCACGAACACGTTCATGAAGATCGACGACAGCAGGAACAGCTTCATCCAGCTGCCCCACTTGACCAGCGCGTACTCCCGGCCGGAGTACTCGAGCACGCGGCTTTCCTCGATCATCGAGATCTCGGTAGTGCCGCCGGGGTTGTCGATCGGGATCCTGCCGTTCTCCACCAGTACGATCATGAAGAACGCGACTAGGCCGAGCAGGTGGGTTGGCAGCACCACCACGTACGGCGAGGACGCGACCGCGTGGTTCATCAGGTACGGGTTGTCCGAGGCGGACACCGCGCCGACGGTGAAGAACACCAGGATCAACGCGGGCTCGGCCATAGATCCGATCCAGCTCGCCCGGCTCGCGCCCAGGCCACCGTAAGGGCTAGCAGTGTCCAGCCCGGCCAGCGAGATCACGAAGCTGGCCAGCGCGAGCACGAACGCGCCGCCGATCAGGTCGGCGAGGAAGGCCAGCGGCAGCGGCTCGTTCGTGATCACCGGGACGATTGCCGACACGGTGAGGTAGCAGGCGAACGCGACGAACGGGGCGCCGCGGAACACCCAGGACGCCTGGTCGCTGACCGCGCTGCCCTTGCGAAGCAGCTTGCCCAGGTCGCGATAGGGCTGCAGCACGCTCGGCCCGCGCTTGGAGCCCACCACCGCCTCGGCACGGGTGATCACACCAGCGTAGAGCGGGGAGAGCGCGACCACGACGAGGCTTTGCAGGACCTGGATAAGCTCGGGCACTTCCTGGCCTCCCTGCGCTTACGACGCCACACACGCCTTGCAGGTAGAGGCCATCAGCCGGGACCATCCCCGACGGTACGCGAGCCTCATCGCGTAATCGCTTCCAACGATACATGGCCCTGTTACCGGGAGCCAGTTTCTAGGGCGCCAGCAACACCGGCAAGCTGCTCTTGCGGGCCGCGACCGCGGCGACGTGGCCGAGCCGCGGGTGCAGAACGCCGCCGGAACCGTGACGGCCGAGCACTAGCAGGTCAAAGCCATGCTGCTGCGCGTACTCGCAGACGGTGCGGGCTGCGTCACCACTCTGCTCGAACTGCAGGGATAGCCGTGCGCGCAGAGCATCCGGCAGGGTGTCCCTGGCGGAGTCGAAGGTCTCCCGGGCGAAGCGCTGGCGCTCGTCGTAGTCGGCGACGCCCTCGGCCGCGTCTTCGGTGTGCGGTGCGGGCTTGAGCACCGCCAGCGCGACGACGTGTGTCACCTCACCGTTGGCGACCGCGGCGACCGCGGCGGCCGCTCGCAACGCGGCGGCAGCGCCAGGCGAGCAATCCCAGCCCACCAGGATCCGGCGGAACACGGTCATCGACGGCCTCCTCACCCACCAAACCGGACGGGTCATAGAAGCCGTCAGCGGGATGACCGCGGTTCCGGTGCCGGAGTCCCCGTGTTCCCGGACCGTGGCGAGCCTCATCGCCAGTTGCCGTCATTGTGGACCGCCCGGCACCGGCCCGCAAGGCGCATCTCGCCGTGGTGCTAGACGCGCGCTTCCGCGTAGTCCGGGAACACCTGTCGGTACAGGTCCTCGCCGTAGCTGGTCGCCAGCGGCTCGCCCTCGAGAATCCGGAAGGTCCGCTGCCCGTCGGGCTCCCGTTGCGCACGCAGGAACAGGGCGGTCCCGGTGTTCTGGGTGTAGCAGCTTTCGGCCAGGTCATACAGGTGGGTGACATAGTAGACCCGGACGCCGCCCCCGGTCAGAGCGCGGATGATCTGCCTGGCGATCTCCGAGCCTTCGCGTTCGTTGGTCGACGCGAACGACTCGTTGCACAGCAGCAGCCCGCTCGCGGTGATCCGGTCGGCGATCAGGCTCATCCGGTCCAGTTCCTCGTCGAGCTTGCCCTTTTCCATCGTGGCGTCTTCCTCGCGCTTGTAATGCGTGAAGATCCCGGAGCACGCACTGGCCGCGAACGACTCCGCCGCTGCGAACATGCCGGCTTGCATCATTAGCTGCGCCTGGCCGACGCTGCGCAGGAACGTGGACTTGCCGCCCTGGTTCGCGCCGGTGATCATGATCAGCTGCTTGCCGTCCGCGACCAGGTCGTTGCCAGTAACCGCGCGGTCGTCCCCGAGGGTCAGCGCAAGGCTGGCGTCGTACAGTCCGCGGGCGTCCAGCCGCTCCTCGCCAAGCGCGGCCGGGACCGGATAGCACACCGGCAGGCCCCGTGCGGTGAGCTGGTCGCGCAGGTTGAGACAGCCGACGTAGAAGCCGAGTTCGGCGCGGAGCATGGTGAAGAAGCCCCGGATGTGGTCACAGGACTGGGCCAACGCGTTGGCCGTGTCGTTGACGCCCCGGCTGGTGAGCTCCTTCAGCTTGCGCAGCCCGGCCTCGTCCCGCTCGACGACGGTGAATGTATAGGCACCCCGGTCCCGGTTCGTCGCGGCTCGCAGCCGGGCCTGCCAACCTCGGCCCGGCGAGTGACGGCGCAGCACGTAGCCAGTGCCCTTGCCGCCCGTGCCGAGCCGGGCACTGATCAGGGCACCGCGCCGGAAGCCCAGCTCATCGAGGTCCGCTTCGACTTCGGCGAAGTACTCGTCACTGAGCTCGCTGTCTAGCATCGCGAACAACCGGCTGAACCCCGCGGAACGGAAGCCGCCCGCATGCTGGCGGCCGACGTCCGCAAGCCGGTGCAGAAGCGCCACGTACAGTCTCATCAGCTGGAGAGACCGCGACAGGATCGTGTCGGGTGAGTCGCGGAACAGGAAGCCGAACACCTGCCGCTCCGCGCCGACCCCCTCCACCGCGAGATCGTACAAGTCGCGAATGACCCCTGGCTGGCTGACGCAGTCAGCGAGCGCGTGCTGCCGGTAAGTGATCTCCGCCGGGGTGGTCAGCATCGAGTGAATCCCCTGCCGCGCCACCGTGTACAGGAACTGATCGTCGGCTGCCATGGTGGCTAGCAGCGTGTCCAGCTCCAGGTCGGCGGCCAGCTCCGGCTCCTGCGCTGGCAGCTCGCGGCCGGGATCAAAGTCCCTGTCCTGGTACATGAGCAGTGCTTTCATGTTGCTAGCCGCTCCTTCAGCTGCGGGAAGGTGAGCCCGTACTTCCGCGCGATCGCGACCGCGTAGGCCAGCCCGTCGGCGGGCTTGCGGACGATCTCGAAGGTGCGCTCCGCCGGGTTGTCCGGGTTCACCGTGCCGACCATGGACACGCACGCTTCGCTGCGGGATGCCAGTTCGTCGACGAACGTGACGTACACGCCGATCAGCCCGAGCGCGGTCATCCGGTCAAGGACCCGCTCGCCGATGAGCCGGGCATCGCGCAACGTGGTGGAGGCGAAGCTCTCGTTCATGACGAGCAGGCTGTCGCGTGTCGCCTGGTCGAGCACGTCCTTGATCCGGATCAGCTCGTCGGCCAGCTTGCCGCGCAGCGTTGCCAGGTCTTCCTCGCGCTCGAAGTGAGTGAAGATCCGGTCTGGGAGGAACAGCCGCGCCTGCCGGGCGGGCACGGGGCAGCCAAGGCTGGCCAGGTAGTGGAGCTGTCCGGTCATCCGCGCGAACGTCGTCTTCCCGCCGTGGTTCGGGCCGGTGACCACGAAGATTCGTTCAGGCCCGGACAGCCGGAAGTCATTGCGCACCACGGCACCACCGTCGGGGACGAGCTTGGCCGCCAGCGCCAAGTCAAACGCGGCCTCCACCGCTGTCCGCTTGTCGCCGGCCAACACCTGCGGGTAGCAGAACTGGAGATCCGCGGCCTTCAGCGGTGTGATGAAGTCCAGGTAGGCCGTGTAGAACTGGACCTCGCGGTCGAACGCGCGGACTGTCTGGTCTATGAGACGGGCATGCCGCTGGCAGAAGTCGTCAAGCGCGCCGAACTCGTCAGGGAAAAGCCGGGCGACCCGGTCGGTGATCCGTTCTTCCACGTAATCCATATCCGGCCAGGTCCGGAACTTGCCTCGGTAGTCCTTGACCGCGCCGCGGGCGAACTTCGCGAACGTGGCCACCACGTCCGCGCTCAAGTCCGTCTGCTCCTCGTACCGGCTGACCGTGACCCGGTTCGCCCTGATGTTGACGCAGTACCGCACACCGTCGAGCGCCCGGGACACCCGCTCGATGTCCGCTGCGAGCTCGGTGAAGGCAGCCGATCCGGCGTATCCGGACAGGTGCTCGCGGAACCCGGTGAAGCCGCGGGACGTGAGGTCGGCCTCGGTCAGCGCCGCGTCGACCGCTTCGATTGCTTCGCGGTACTCGCGGGCCGCGTCCAGGAACCAGAACTCTTTCTGGTACCGGTACCGGAGTTTGTTCGCCCTCGCTAGGTGTTCGCGCACCGTCCGCATCCGCCGCGCGAATTCGCCGACGGCGTCGGCTACGGGCTGAGTCTCCAGGTCCCGGAATACCTCATGCCGGTAGCCGACGGCGGCCTCGTCGTGCAGCGGGACGCGAAAGAACGGCGTGAGGTCGTATTCGTCCCGGTCGGCGGTTATCGCGCTGACCACCTGGTCGAGGTTCAGGTCGGCGAAGAACGACGGCTCCGCCGGCTCGGCGACTTCGACCGGACGGTCAAAGAGAATGCCCGTAAAGCCCACAGCCAACTCACCCCTAGCCTCCACCGGTTCACTGAGCCCGGTAGAAGCCATCAGCCAGGGAGGCGGTTCAGGTGGGCTTCATCACCTGCTGTTGATTATATCCGCATTGCCGGACGGGTAATGGCTAGGCGAGCGGGCGGCTCTACGAGCCGCTGGCAGCGGCGGGATGCTAGCCGGCAGCGCGCCGTCGAAGTAATCTTGCGGCAGCCAGATGATGCCCTGGCGCGGGGACCTTGGTCTCCCGAACCGCCGTTATCCGCGGCTGATGGCTTCTGCTCAGTGCAGTGGCGACCGGCCGGATCGGAGCGTAGCGCAGCGTGGGCACCGAAGGCATCAGGCTGACCACCTATCTCAGCGAGCGGCACCGTGGAGCAGGCGCGTCTCTTGGTGACGCCCTCATGGATCTGTACGGCAGGTACGGAGTCGCGGCGAGCATCTGGCTGCGCGGTGCCGCCGTGATAGCCGTCGATACCCGGCCGAAGGTCGAAGCGGTGCTTGACCAGACCGTGCGGCTGACCCATCCGCAGCTCGTCACCACGGAGCAGACACAACTGCTGACCGGCGATATAGAGCCAGTCAGGCTCAGCGAGAATCCTGGCGAAACGACACGGCTAACCGTGTATTTCGGCCGCCAGGACCGGGTTTACCAGGTCCCTGCGTTCGAGGTGGTTTGCGAATTGCTCTACCGTCGCGGCATCGCCGGCGCCACCGTCTTGCCTGGTATCGACGGCACCGTGTACGGGCGGCGCCACCGGGGCCGATTTCTGCACCGTGACGCTGACGTCCCCCTGACCGCCGTCGCCGTCGGCTCCGGTGACCAAATCGGCATGGTCCTTCCGGAAGTCGGCGCGTTGTTCCGGCACCCGCTCATGACCGTGGAGAAGGTCCGCGTATGCAAGCGGGACGGGCACCTGATCGGCCGCCCCGAACTCGCGCCGGGCCTGGATGACCAAGGGACGGCCGCACGGCTGAAGCTGACGGTCTACACGTCCGAGGCCGCCAGGCACAACGGTCAGCCGGTGCACCGGGAACTCGTCCGGCGACTGCGTTCCGCCGGAATCACTGACGCTGCCTCGCTGCGGGGCGTCTGGGGTTTCCACGGGAATCACGCACCGCACGGCGAACGCTTTCCGCACCTCGCCCGGCACATTCCCGTCGTCACGACGGCGATCTGCAAGCCAGAGTCGGTCTCGGTGGCCTTTGGCATCGTCGACGCGCTCACTAGCCAGCGCGGGCTGGTGACCGCCGAGACCCTGCAGGCAGTGCGCCCGGTCCCCGTCCGTCTGGCACAATGAGAACTGAACGGGTGATGGGGCTCACCCTGGAATCGCCGCCTAGACCGACGGGCGCGCTGACGGTCCCTGGCCATTGAGCCAGGAGGTTTCCATGCTGCCAGGCCTGCGGCCTGCCCCGGCCGGCAAGCCGTCACGCGCGGTGAAGTTTGTGGTCATGGTCGGCGTGATGAGCTTTTTCGCCGACTTCACTTACGAAGGCTCCCGCAGCATCACGGGCCCGTACCTGGGGCTTCTCGGCGCCGGAGCGTTCACGATCAGCGTCGTCGGCGGGGTCGGCGAGTTCCTCGGGTACAACATCCGGCTGTTCTCTGGCCGGGGCGCCGACCGGACCGGCCGACACTGGCAGATCACCATCTTCGGCTACATCCTCCAGATGTCGGTCGTCCCACTGCTCGCCCTAGCCGGAAGCTGGCAGGCCGCCGCCGTACTGATCATCGCCGAACGGGTCGGCAAAGGGATCCGCAACCCGCCGCGGGACGCGATGCTCTCCCATGCGGCGGAGGAGATGGGATATGGCCGGGCGTTCGGGGTGCACGAGGCGCTGGACCAGTTCGGGGCGCTGTTCGGTCCACTGCTCGTCGCCCTTGTGCTCGTGGTGACGAAGCACGACTACAAGGTCGCCTTTGCCACACTCGCGGTGCCCGCGGTCATCATGCTGTCGCTGCTGGCAGTTGCCCGGCTGCTCTACCCCCGGCCCCAGGACCTGTCGGCACGCACCTCCCAGCCCACCACGCAGCGGATGCCCCGGGTGTTCTGGCTGTACCTCGCCGCAGCGGCGCTGGCCGCCGCGGGCTTCGCCGACTTCCCGCTGATCTCCTACCACTTCCAGCACGCCGGGACCGTTCCGGCGGACCTGACGCCAGTGTTCTACGCGGTCGCCATGGCCGTCAGCGGCACCGGATCGCTCATCCTCGGCCGGATCTTCGACCGGGCAGGGATCAGCGTCCTCATCCCGCTGACGATCGTCGCGGCGGTCTACGCGCCGCTCGTCTTCCTCGGCGGTTTCTGGGCCATCCTGGCGGGCTCTGCGCTCTGGGGACTTGGCATGGGCGTGCAAGAGTCGCTGATCCCGGCCGCAGTCGCGCCGATGGTGTCCCCGGACCGCCGGGCCTACGCCTACGGCCTGTTTACCAGCGCGTATGGCACGGCCTGGGTGCTGGGCAGCATTGTGATTGGCATCCTGATCGATATCTCGGCGGCCGGCCTTGTCGCGTTCTGCGTTGTCGCAGAACTCGCGGTGGTCCCGCTGATAATAACCGTCCGCAGGCGCATGAAGCATGCGGCCCAGCCTGCCGGAGGACAGCCATGAGCGGTCATTTCCCCAGCCTGCTGTTTGACGAAGCGGCGAAGGCGCCAACCGTGGTGGAACAGCGTCCAGATGACTCCTTCGCGCGAGACCTGAACCTCGATCAGGTGGTGACGGCGATCGCGGGGGATCGTGAAGAGGCTGATCTCATCACGGAGATCTTGTTCGGCGGCCTGCGCGACCCCGGCGCCGTGCGCTATCGGCAAGAGGTTTTCCGCGACCTGGATAATCCCGCCCTGTTTAGTGAATTCCAGCGCTTCGCTGACCGCATGGCCGAGGTACGTGCCCATCTCGGGCAGCTGGCGGAGATGCGATACGCCTACCAGCGGGAGGGCTGGCTTTTGGACGCGGCCGCGATCTACTGCGAGGCCGTCCAGTCGCTAGCGGCTTACCTGAGCACGGCGCAGATCAGTTCCCGTGCGCTGCTGGCCTTCCGGGAGTACCTCGCTACCTACGTGGCCTCGGCCGGGTTCACCGCCCTGGTGACAGGCACCAAGGACCAGAAGAAAGCCCTTGGGCGGATCCGCTACTGCACCCGCATCAGGGGCGACCGGGTCTACGTGACCCGGTATGCGGAAGAAGCAGACTACAGCGCCGCGGTCCTCGAGACCTTCGAGCGCTTCAAGCAAGGCGCCGTCAAGGACTACCGAGTCCGCTACCGCATCTGGCCGGGGATGAACCACGTGGCGGCTCAGATCCTCGAGTTGGTGGCGAAGCTCTTCCCGGAGGAGTTCAGCGCGCTGGACGAGTACTGCCGCCAGCATGCCGCGTTCCTCGACGAAGGTATCGGGCGTGCCGACCGGGAGCTCCAGTTCTACCTCGCCTACCTGGACTACATAGGGCCGCTGCGCCGCGCCGGGCTGAGCTTCTGCTATCCCGAGGTGTCCGCGAGCTCGAAAGAGGTCCGCGCTGACGGCACTTTCGACCTGGCGCTGGCGCGCAAGCTCGTCCGAGGGGGCACGCCCGTGGTCACCAATGACTTCCGGCTGGACGGCTCCGAGCGCATCATCGTCGTGACCGGACCCAACCAAGGGGGGAAGTCCACGTTCGCGCGGACATTCGGTCAGCTCCATCACCTGGCTAGCGTCGGCTGCCCGGTTCCCGGCAGCGCCGGCCGCCTGTTCCTCGCCGACCGTGTCTTCACTCATTTCGAGCGGGAGGAGGATCTCGCACGGATGAGCGGGAAGCTGGAAGACGATCTAGTACGCATCGGAGAGATATTGCGCTCGGCTACCGCTGACAGCATCCTGGTCCTCAATGAGACCTTCTCCTCTACGACCCTGCACGATGCCCGGTTCCTGGGCACGAAGCTGCTGACCAAGGTCATGCGGCTGGACGCGCTGTGCGTCTACGTCACGTTCGTAGACGAACTGGCCTCGCTCGGAGAGCAGGTTGTCTCCATGATGAGCACAGTCGTCCCTGAGGACCCGGCCAAGCGCACCTACAAGGTCGTCAGGAAACCCGCCGACGGCCTGGCTCACGCGCTGGCCATCGCCGAGAAATACGGCGTTACATACGAACGGCTCAGGCAAAGGCTCGAGTCATGAAGGTTCATCTCCTGTACGAAGCTGACGACTTCGACTTTGGCGCCAGCCTCCCCGCTGGTCACGAGGACCTGATTCAGGACCTGGAGCTCACCACGCTCATCCAGGCGATGGCGGCCGGCGACAAGTTCCTCGCCGACATGTCCTTGAAGGTCGTACTCGCCTGTCTGCGTGACCCCGAAGAAATCCGATACCGCCAGCGGATCCTGGCCGACTGCCTCACCCAGCCCGGTGTCATCAGGGAGATGTACGGCATTGCGTTCGGTGCTCTGGAAGAGAAGCGGCATCTCTGGATGACCTACGGAGGGACGTACCAAAATCCCTCCTCCAACCTCTCTGGCGCGGTCGCGCACCTCGAAATGTACGTGGCGCGCCTGCGGCAGTTGCGGAAGATCGCCGACGAGCACGCCGGGAAGTTCAGCTCCGACGGGCTGCTGGCGCTGTTCGCCACACTGCACCGCGAGCTTGACGATGAGTACTTCGATGAGGTCAGCTACCACCTGAAGCAGCTGCGGTTCCGCGCCGGCGTGCTGATCAGCGCTGAACTAGACCGGGACAACAGCGGGATCAACTTCGTCCTGCGCGATCCTGGCGAGGGCCGACGGTCGTGGACGGAACGACTGGGGATCGGCCCGCGATCCTCTTTCTCCTTCACGCTGCCGCCCCGCGACGAGGCGGGAGCCGACATCCTGTCCGACCTCACCGGCCGGGGTATCAACCTCGTCGCCAACGCCGCCGCGCAGTCCGCGGACCACATCGGCAGCTACTTCACCATGCTGCGGGCCGAACTTGCCTTCTACGTCGGCTGCCTCAATCTCGCGGCCCGGCTGGCCGACAAAGGGGTACCGACCGCCTTTCCAGAGCCAGTGAAGCCGTCATCGCTGGCGTTCTCGTGCGTCGACCTGCGCGATGCCTGCCTGGAACTCCAGTCAGCCGATCGGGTCGTAGGCAACGATGTCCATGCCGACGGGAAACCCATCGTCATCATCACCGGCGCCAACTCCGGCGGCAAGTCCACGTTCCTGCGCAGCGTCGGCGTGGCACAGCTCATGATGCAGTGCGGGTTGTTCGTCACCGCTGCCTCCTACCGAGCAGACGCGGCTCACGGGCTCTTCACGCACTTCATCCGGGAAGAGGATCCTGGTATGACCAGCGGGCGGCTGGACGACGAGCTTCGGCGGATGAGCGCCATCGCGGACCAGATCAGACCGCACTGCCTCATGTTGTTCAACGAGTCTTTCGCCGGAACTAACGAGAGCGAAGGGTCCGAGATCGGCTACCAGGTTGCCCGCGCCCTACTGGACGCACAGGTCAAGGTTTTCTTCGTCACCCACCGGTTCGAGTTCGCCGAGCGCTTCCACCGCGAGCACCCAAGTGCTGCTCTTTTCCTGCGAGCCGAGCGGGGGCCCGATGGACGCCGGAACTACAAGCTCGCGGCCAAAGAACCTCTCCCGACCAGCTTCGGAGAAGACCTCTACTACCAGCTCGGCGGCTGGCTGGACGAGGATAACGAGCGCCGGGCCTTATGGGCGCCCGGCCCCCGGCCTCGCCGCGTCATGCACGTCCGCACGGCGCCCATCACGCTCCAGCTGGCGCGGCTGGCCGGGCGGGTGATGCTACTGGCTGTGCGTTTCACCGACGCCACGTGCCTATCGGCACGCGTCCTCGTCGCTGTCCCTGTCCTACCCGAACAGCGCCGGAAACACTGTCCGGTCCCCCGCCCATGGACACCACTGCGGACCCGCCAGGTGCCTCCACGGACGAGGCATCCCCATCACCGCGGTGACTGCCTGCCCGGCGCTGACCTGGTCCCTAGACCGGTGCCGGGCCAGTCCCAGATCACCCCGGAGACAGCCGCAGGCACAACACGGTCGCGCTCGTCCACGATCACGTAGTCGGCATACGGCACGCCGCGGCGTACCGCGGAGGGCTTTCCGCGTTCGCAGGCCCGGTACATGACAGGGAGTTGCCGCAGCCGGGCGTTTACCTCGGCGGCGTACCTGCGGGCAATCGTGACGACTCTCATGCGTTCCACGGGATAGTTCTTCCGCCGGGTCGGGATTGGGGTCGCGGGCACCTTGAATCGGTCATATGACTCGGAATCCCCGGCGATGGGGACAAGCTTGCCCGCGTAGTCTTGCCGGCAGATCCGCGCCGCTATCGCGGCGATCTTCTCCCTGTTCTCGCCTACGCACGGCCCGCACATGCCCTCTGGCATCGGCTTGTCGATCGGGAAACTTTCACTGGCCCGGTCGCCATCGGGATCCCAGGCACAGATGGTCGCCGGTCTCCCCAGCATGCCGCTCCCCTTGAGCAGCCACTGTTTCTCGACCCCGGGCACGGAGCATTCCTGGCAGAAGCCTCCATGGCAGCACGGGCACGTGCCAGCCGATACATTCCTGCACCGCACGGACTCGCAAAGCGTGCCGGCGCAGATACGCGCAACGGCAGCCGGGACGGCCCGGATAACGCACCCGTGACACGCGTGGATCAGCCCCTCGCCGCGGTCCAGGGTCAGGCTTGTCAGGAGCTTGCCCAGGATGAGGAACGGCCCGCCCACGTCGATGTTGCGACCTGCGCCCTGCTCAAGGTAGCCGAACCCCTCTGTTGAGACTAGGCCTACACTCTGACGGACGATGTCACATCGGCTGCGGCACATCCCGATCTTGCATACCTGGCACTGCACCTCGACCGGGTTGCCGTGCTCGCAGAAAGCTGGACCGACGGTGAGCCTAGCCGGGTCGACGTGCTTGAACACCGAATCGCAGTGATTACAGAAATAGGTATTCGGCTTGACCTCCCGCACGTCGCCGGAGCCGCAGTTGGTGCAGGCGAGCGTCTCGCACGACATCAGCCAACCGTCCTTCCAGCCGTGTCCGGCCATCGCGATACACATACGACGCGTCAGCACGTATCTGCGTTGTCCTGCCAAGCACGGCACCGACGCCGCGCGCCCAAGGCGGGAAGATCCCCGGGTACGCGGCACCGTATGGTTAAAGGGAGTCGTAAGTTGCCTTGATCGCGAGGCTTCGTGCTGGGGTATTGGCTACGTACCGGTGGGTAGCTCCGGTGATCACCCGATGTTCCGGAGCTCCGGCGACAGCAGGTCCGCGATTCTGGTGCACGGCCAAGCGGCGCGCCGCCGTTCGGTCTCCTCCGGGGCTTCCTCCATCACCGCCAGATAGTCGTCCGGCCCGCCCCAGCGCGGACACTGGTCGTGCAGTGGGCATGGACTGCGAGGCGGCTTCCCGGTCGCCCGGCATCCTGGCCGGGTACCCGACCGGAAGGCCATCAGCGCCCGCCACAGCAGCAGGACCTCATCGTCGCTCACCTTAGCCATCGCGGGCCCCCGGTTGGTCTGACCGCTGCCTGATGCGGCCGGGGTAGACCTGGACGACCCATCCGCCCAGGGCCGGCTTGAACAAGGCGACCGCCACGGTCTCGCGGGACCGCAGGTCGTCCGCCGTTGACATCGCGTTGATGCGTGCGGCCCTGCCGACGCCGGAGAACCGGATCCGACTGTCCGGATTCGCGCCCGGACACGTCAGGATGACCCTTCAACTAGCCTGCTGTGGGCGCGAGCCAGCGCCGCGGCGGCCGCGGCGGCGCTGGGATATGTGCCGACCTGGCGCGCCCGGTCCTTCTGTACAGCGACCCAGCGCTGCTCCTCCTCTGGAGGGGATTCCCGGCGCACGTGCCCGAGGTGCTCGCCGTCGTAGGCGACGAGTTGGATGACCTCCGAGCAGGGTTCGAGGCGTGCGCGAGCGAGGCCTGCGATGCCCGCCAGCTGGTCCAGCGCCATTTGTTCTTGCAAGTGCCAGCCTGCTGCCCAGACGATCCGCTGGGCTTCGCGGACGACTTCGAGAGCATTCTCGTCCATGACCGGTCCCGTCGATAACGAGTCAGCGTGTCCGGGGCCACGACCCAGGTCATGCCGCACACGCCTTCCGTGCCTGATAGGGACCGTTGGCACTGCGCGTTTGCGGCGAGCCCCTCCGCCATGCACCAGGCTACCTGACCGCATGCGCCGTGCCGCCGGACGGCTGGAACGGAGTGCTTCTCAATCCCGGCCCGGGATTGGAATGCCAAGGTCTACTGCCCCGTCGATGAGTGCGGGTGCGCGTCGCCACGCACTCTGCTCGTGTCCCTTCGGTTCGTGCCGCCGGTCCCAGGCTCGCTTGGCGGCCTCTTCGTCCAGTTCCCACTGAGCCTGCCTGAGCTGGGTCACCAGCCGGGACAGGACCGGACGAGCATTGCCGTCAGTTGCTAGGACCGCTGCATGCCGCAAGCACACCCCGTGGGCATCACCGACGGCCCGCAACACGCCGGTATCGAGCAGGCAGGCGCGCAGCAGGCTGAGCTGTCGCCGTTCGGCGTCGAGACCGACCCAGCACGCACGGCACGAGCGATTGCCGGTCATTGCCTGCGCGGCGGCGCCGAACGCTTCCTCCGCCGCCACGCCGCCGCGCGCCCGAGGGCCACCGCCGCGCCTCCACAGGCCAGGCCGTGGTGCGGCCAGCACTTCGCGGGCAGCTGCAGCCAGCGCGACAGCCTGGGCGTGGCTGCTGGCGCTGGCGACGCTGACCAGCCACGACCCGGTTCTCGCAGCCGCTCCATCGTCGTACAGGTGCCGCGCGTCCAAGAGGTGCCCTGCGCACAATCGCAAGCCGACCCCAGCTGGGCTGCCTCCCATGGCCAGGTAATCTCCCAGCCACAGCAGGTATCGGACCTGCTCCCGGCCCACGGCGCGGCATACCGGGCATGACCCTGCCGCCAGGTCCGCTATCAGGCGGCTGGCCGGGGTCAGCCGAGCCGGCCGGGACCCGGCGCGCGGCTCTTCGCGAAGCAGGCGGGCATGCGCTGCCAGGTACGGAACGCGGGCCAGCGCGTCCGCATCGAGGCCAGCCAGCACGAGCAGGCTTTCAGGCGCCCCAGCGCGCAGGGCGGCAAGCCGCTCCGCGACGATCTCCGCCGCCACTGCCACCTGAGCCAGCGGAAATTGCGGCAGCAGCCCGGCCAGGTGCTTGCAGCACAGGCCGTCCCGGTTAGCGACCACGGCCGCGGCGCCGGGCTGAGCTTGCGTGATGGCAATGGCCTCGGCGGCGGCTCGTTCCCGCTCCCTGATCACGTGGCAAAGCGGACACGATCTCGCCGCGCGCCATCGCTGCCGCTGCCTTCGCGGCTCGCGGATTCCCGCAAGCGGCGCCACCAAAGCGAGCGCGCCGCGCAGCGCGTGCTGCAGCGGCCGCCGCAGCACGTGTGGGGCAGCCTCGGCGAACAGCCTGCGGTTGTGCGCGGGGCAGAAGCCGACCGAGTCCTGAAGCGAGCGCAGCAGCGCGGGATCGCTGTGATTTTCCGCCAGGAACCAGCGCAGCCAGACCTGTGCCGCTTCCTCACCGGTGCGGCACAATAGGCAGCCGGACTGTCCGCTCACCGCGGGCAACCCGGCGATGAGATATTCCTGGGCCACTGCCGGTGCTCAGCGGCTAAGCCGACGGTGGGTGACGCGGTGCAGGCGTGCCTCGTCTTCCCCTAGCCGGTCAGCCTTGTTCTGCTCATAGGCGGCGAAGTTGCCCTCGAACCAGAACCAGTCCGTGCCGCCCTCCCAGGCCAGGATGTGGGTGGCTACCCGGTCCAGGAACCACCGGTCATGGCTGGTGATCACCGCGCAGCCCGGGAATTCGGCCAGCGCTCCCTCCAGGGAGGCCAGAGTCTCCACGTCCAGGTCGTTGGCGGGCTCGTCGAGCAGCAGCAGGTTCCCGCCCTGCTTGAGGGTTAGCGCGAGGTTCATCCGGCCGCGTTCGCCGCCGGACATCAGCCCGGCGGGTTTCTGCTGGTCGGCTCCCTTGAACCCGAATGCTGCCGCGTACGCGCGGCTGGGGATCACCGTTCGCCCGGCACTGATCATGACCTCACCGCCGGAGATGACCTCCCAGACAGTCTTTTCGGGGTCGATCCCGGCGCGCATCTGGTCGGTGTAGGAAACCCGCACTGTCTCGCCGATCCGGAGGCTCCCGGCGTCCGGCACCTCCTCCCCCGTGATCATCTTCAGGAGCGTGGTCTTGCCGACCCCGTTCGGCCCGATCACCCCGACGATGCCATTCGGCGGCAGTGAGAAGCTCAGGTCCTCGATGAGCCTCCGGCCGCCGAACCCCTTCGTGAGGTGCTCTGCCTCGAGCACGAGGCTACCGAGCCGCGGGCCGGGCGGGATCTGGATCTCCTCGAAGTCCAGTCTGGTCCGGGAGGCTGACTCGGCGGCCATCTTCTCGTAGCGGTCGAGCCGGGCCCGGTTTTTAGCTTGGCGGGCACGCGGGCTGGAACGTACCCACTCCAGTTCTTCCGTCAGCCTCCTGAGCATCTTGGCGTCCCGCTGCCCTTCGACCTTGAGCCGGGCTGCTTTCGTTTCCAGGTACGTCGTGTAGTTCCCCTCGTACGGGTAGGCGTGGCCGCGGTCGAGCTCGAGGATCCAGCCCGCTACGTTCTCCAGGAAATACCGGTCATGGGTGACGGCCACCACCGTTCCTTGGTACTTGTCCAGGTGCTGCTCGAGCCATTGCACGCTCTCGGCGTCGAGGTGGTTGGTCGGCTCGTCGAGCAGCAGCACGTCAGGCTGGGACAGCAGCAGCCGGCACAGCGCAACCCGGCGGCGCTCTCCGCCAGACAGTACGGCCACAGCCGCGTCCGGGGGCGGGCAGCGCAGCGCGTCCATTGCTTGCTCGAGCCTTGCGTCTAGATCCCACGCCTCCCGGTGATCCAGGCGCTCTTGGAGCTCGCCCATCTCCTCAAGCAGATCGGCGGAGTACTCGCCGGCCAGCCGGGCAGTGACCTCGTTGTAGCGGTCAACCAGTGCCCTTGTCTCGGCGACGCCTTCCTCCACGTTCGCGAGCACGGAGTTGCCTTCATCTAGCACCGGTTCCTGCGCCAGCAGTCCGATGCTAAGACCGGGCATGCGCATGACTTCGCCGTTGGAGGGCTGCTCCAGCCCTGCCATCATCTTTAGCAGCGTGGACTTGCCCATGCCGTTAGGGCCAACCACGCCGATCTTCGCGCCCGGCAAGAACGCCAGGGTCACGTCGTCGAGGACAACCTTGCCGTCATAGGACTTGCGAACGTGGCTGAGCGCCAGAACCTGCTTCATGCGGTTTCACGTCTCCTGTCATCCGACAGGGACTGTTGGCGCTGACGCGATTGACGGCGAGCCCCTCCGCCGTTAACCCAGGTTACCTCACGATGTCCCAGGCGGCTGGACCATCAGGTCGCGGGGCGTCACGAAGCAGGCCATCCGCGCCAGCCCCGGGCTGAGTTGGTCCCAGGCCTCCGGGGACTCGAAGACCGCTACCGCGCCGGTGGGGAACTTGGCACGCATGCGGTCAAGCATTGCACGCGGCGCGGCGGGGTCTCCCGGAGCCAGGACCGCCGGGGGCGCGACTGCCAGCGCGATGGTTCGCCCCGGCGAGTTTGGAGGCCGCTATGTCTGCGAACTGCTCGTTAGTTTAGCAGATTCCAGCGCCTTATAGTAGATTTCCTCGTACTCTTTCGGCGGCATATCACCGCAGTACGAGTGAAGCCGTTCCTCGTTATACCACGACACCCAGTCCATCGTAGCAAGCATCACATCATCGACACCTTGCCAGCCCTTCTTGAAATCGATAAGCTCGCGTTTGTAAAGGCTGTTCAGCGCCTCCGCGGCCGCATTGTCGCATGAATCACCCTTGCTTCCAACGGAACGCACCGCCCTCTCTTCCCCGAGCCGTTCCGTGTACCGGATAGCAGTATACTGAACACCGCGGCCTGAATGATGGACCAGCCCGCTGATATCCTCACGGCGGCGTGCCCAGATGGCCATTTCAAGCGCATCGAGGGCAAGATCAGAACGCAGGTTATCCGCGACCTGCCAGCCGACAATCCGGCGCGCAAACAAATCCATGACGAATGCCGTGTAAACCCACCCGGAAAATGTCAGGACATAGGTAATGTCCGCCACCCACCGCCGGTTCGGCGCCGGCGCGTCGAAGCAGCGCCGCAGCAGGTCAGACGGCCGCCCAGACGGATCGCCCGGCACCGTCGCCCGCGGCCGCTTCCGCCTGGACCGCACGCCGCCGATCCCCAGG
>Ga0335075_10005026_pt1 | contig 20579 bp, 20 predicted proteins | sample Lox_Sample_24_FD_206723 | JGI IMG/M metagenome (GOLD analysis project Ga0335075, IMG submission 206723) | Soil microbial communities from Loxahatchee National Wildlife Refuge, Florida, United States - Lox_Sample_2.4 | ecosystem: Environmental > Terrestrial > Soil > Wetlands | place: USA...
ACTCGCGGTGCGAGGCATATGGTGATCCTGCCTGGCGGACATTCAATTGTGGCGCTGCAAGGCGCGATTCAGCATAAGGACCTGTGGCGAATCGACCTGGAGACCGGCGAGGCGCAGCAGCTTACTCATCTGCCGCCTGAGTTTGACGTTCGAGACTTCGATATCTCCGCTGATGGCCGAGATGCGGTCCTCGAACGGGTACAGCAGCACTCGGATGTGGTACTTCTGGATCTCCCTCATCGATGATGGGAAGATAGTCCGCGGCTCAACACATAGTTTTGTCCCGGTGCCGAGCACGGGCAGTATCACGTTGCACAGCCGTTCCGACGCGTATAATTGCGCGACTGCGGGGAAAACAGATTAAATCCCTGCAAAGAAAGAGGTAAATATCATGCTAGGAGAAGTGATAAGCGAAACCAAGGGCAGAAGGCTGGTGCGTCGCGTCCTTTCAGTAGATCCGCCTACCGCAGAAGTATCGTTTGAAGACAGCGGGCACATATTCGGAGTTCCAACGAAGGGAATGGGCAGCTACACATCGACTGTCCATGAGGACGGCTCGATCATTGGCAATGGCCAGGGACTGAGCATGACGGAGGACGGTGAGTCCGTTACGTGGACCGGAACCGGAGCCGGAAAGTTCGGGCCGGGTGGTTCGGTGAGCTATCGCGGGATGATTTTCTACCGCACCAAGTCAAAGAAACTCGAACGCATCAACAACGCCTGCGGAGCCTTTGAGTACGACGTTGATGCCGCGGGCAACACAGTAGCCAAAGTCTGGGAATGGAAGTAAACGCAGCGGGCCTGAGCTGGGTACCGCCCGACCTCCCCCATATAACTGCCTCCCTCAAACACCCCTGATATCACAGCCTGCCTTTACTACCACGAGGAATTGCGGTGGTGGTTGTGTTTCAGTGTGCGGAGTCGCGATCTCTGCTGAGCGGGGCCGGGGATGCCCCGCTCGCGGAGTACCTGATTACTTCTTTTTGTTCTTCTCTTTGACTCTGGGTGGATGTTTTGGAGCGGTCTTGGGATCGTGTTTGGGTTTGTACACAAGATCGGGTTCTAGCTTGCCGAGGCCGACGGTCCGGATGGGAGCGCCGAGATCAGGCGGAATGGGTGGTTGTACCTTTTCGAGCAGCTTGATGGGAATGTCCGGATCGACTAGCCAGATGGGCGGAATGACGGGGACGTCCTTGCGGAGCGTGCCGACCGTGATGTGCGGCCAGCTAAGCGGGGCAAAGTTGAGCAGCACGAGTTGGGAATATTGCAACTGCAGGAAGTCATGATGCCCATGAGTGCCTTTGACGGTCTCGATCCAGAAGGTCGCGGACACAGAGAACGAGAACGCATTGGGGCCATCCGCGGTTCCGGCAAGAAAGGCGGTGTTGGCCGTGCCTCCGCCCGCGGTGACAGGGGAGACCGGTTGCGTGGAGACCTGCAGTGTGGTGGTCGAGAGAATGGTCTGCCCGGTGATGGCGCTCTGCAGGACAGAATTGGGATTGTCGACCATGGTCTGCGTAATACCGGCGATCTGCGCGGGCGGGGAGCGGAATGCTGTTGGTATGCCGAGGTTCTGCTCAGGGAAATTGAGCGTGGCCAGAGGGTCGCCGATGAAAAAGGGGAGGATGTTGTTGTTGGGGATGACGGGCGGACCGTTAGTAGTCGTCGCGGTTCCCTGTGCGAGGATAGTAGTGCCATGGGGGATGGAGGCCATGCGTACCACGGTGGCCGGTTCGGCCGGATCGGTGGTTACCGGCGCAACGGCCCAGATGCCGGGTTCGATGTGAAGGCCCGCGTTGAGATTAGCGTCGGATATCTGTTGAAGATAGGTGAGGCCGAACATATTGATGTCCGGCTGGAGCAGGCCACGGTTGGGAATGGCGCCGCTGATGGCGGTGAAGTTGATGGAATCGAGGGTCAGGTTGAGCTCAAGAAAATGATCCTGACCCGGTGGTGTGTGGTTGGGCCGCCAAATGACGTTGAAGCCTTTTCCGCCCCATTCTCCGCCGAGCAGAGCGAGCGGTCCGAGCGGGTTGGGGATGGGAAAGGGGAAGTGGACGGGATCCTTTATGGGGGGTAAAGGACGGAAGACGAAGTCATCTTTAAGAGCCATAGTGCTCTCCTTTTGCGCGTGGGATCAAACAGACCCAGGGAAAGAGCAGACCCGAAAGATCGCAGGAGTGTGGCCGACAAGGTAAAAGCAAATGGCCAGGAAGATTAGGAGGGGCGGCCGAGGAACCGTTGCGTGGGCCAACGGATCGGGTTGAATGCCGCTGAGGCTACCACACGCGATTACGAAGATGCAAACACGCTGAAACGACGCTTCTGGAAGCGACTAATTGCCCCCGCCGGAGTGACTGGTGAAGCGGCGGAAGAGGAACTCCTGCGCGAGAGCGTTCACGACACGGCCGCCGGTGTCGATAAGGGCCCCATAGAAGACAAGGCCGACGCCGCGATTGCTCGCTGGGTAATATAGGTTGGAGATGGCTCCGGAGGTGATGTCGCCGCCAATGGAGGAGATGTTGAACTCGTGGCGGCCATTGTCGCTGGGGCAGATAAAGGGCGTAGAGATGGCGTGGAAGAATCGGGACTTCACGGTTCCGGTGCCCTGGTAGAAGTAGCGTGGGTCCTGATGGAAGAGTGCGGGCAGGATGGCTCCGCCGAACATAATGTCAGTGAAGTTATCCGTGAAATTCGCACCGACGCGTTGACTGTATCCCTTCCAGCCCTGCTGGTAATCCGGTGTATCTCCCGCCTGGTCGACACCAGCCAGGAACAAGGCAGCGGCGAAGGTGACAGGATCAATGGAAGTGCGGAGGGCAAGCTTGTACTTGAGCTTGGTAGTGAGCGGAACCGGGTGCTTGTCGTAGGTGACGTAGAAGTTGGGAACGACGCTGAGGATTCGCTGCTGCTCGGCGACCTTCACCTCCCGCGTGGCGATCTCCTCTTCTGAGACAGCGGTGACAGTAGTCTGAACGACGGCGAGGGTAAGCTTGACGTCGCCGAGGTCGATTTGCTGTCCGGGCTGAGGGGCGAGCGCCGGCGACGAATAGTCGACGAAGCCGTTGATACGGATGCCGATGTGATACGTAACACCGGAGGAGATGTCGCGGAAGGCGAAGAAGCCGTTGTCATCGGCGGTGGTGGTTCTGGTGTCAGCCGGCGAGGGGCCGGAAAGCGTGACGGTTGCGCCGGGCAAAACGTCGCTCTGGACGTCGGTGACGGTCCCGATGATGGAGGCAGCCTGTGGGGATGGCGCCGGAACCTGCTGGCCTGAAGCAAGCAGAGCGGGGAGGGAAAGGAAGCAGACCACAAGGGCGCGGGTAAATCGCATAGAAGACAAAACTGGATGATAGATAGATGTCCGGAAGATGAAGAAAGTCTCACTTAATCTTACGATGTAAACACGGGTTGCGGTGGAATCGTTGCGGCAGCAAAGAGTTGGATAAGAGAAATATTGTGGGCGGTTGAGCGGCTTGCTCCACTTAATCTTCGACAGGCGGCATCCGTAAGGCTGGGTGGGCGAACGGCTTGCGCGTGGTTCTCATGAGCCGTTAAGGTTGTGCGTAGGTTTTTCTCCTGAAAAAATTTGACGTGAAAGCAGGAAACAGACGCGCAATGGCCACTTCTTCGACTTCGACTGACCCAAATCTCGATTCCATTCTACGCGAGAACCGCGTGTTTCCACCGCCAAAGGAGTTTGCAGCGAAGGCGCATGTGGGCAGCCTGGCGGCGTATGAGGAGTTGTATGCGCGGTCGGTAAAGGACCCGGAGGGGTTCTGGGCGGACATTGCGAAGGAGCTGCACTGGTTCAAGCCGTGGACGAAGGTTCTGGACTGGCCCAACAGGGCCGACGAGCCGTGGGCGAAGTGGTTTGTGGGCGGCAAGACCAACCTTTGCTACAACTGCGTGGACCGGCACGTGAAGAACGGCAAGGCGGACAAGACCGCGATCCTGTGGGAGAGCGAGCCGGGCGAGGTCAGGCGGATTTCCTTTGGCGAGTTGCTGAAGGAAGTGAGCCGGTTTGCGAATGTGCTGAAGAAGCTGGGCGTAAAGAAGGGCGACCGGGTTGCGATTTATATGGGCATGACTCCGGAGCTGGCCATTGCTCTGCTGGCGTGCGCGCGGATTGGCGCGGTGCACTCGGTGATTTTTGGAGGATTTGCGGCGAACGCGATTGTGGACCGCGTGAATGACTCGAATTGTGTGGCCGTGATTACCCAGGACACGGCGTATCGCCGTGGCGGCGAGGTGAAACTGAAGGCCATAGTGGATGAAGCGATGCCGCATTGCCCGTCGGTGAAAAAGGTAGTGGTGTATCAGCGGAGCGGATCGCCGGTGGAAATGGTGGAGGGACGCGACCACTGGTGGCACGAGCTGGCGAAGGGCATGCCTGACGAATGTCGGGCGGAGGAGATGGATTCCGAAGACCCGCTGTACATTCTGTACACGTCAGGCACGACGGGAAAGCCGAAGGGACTGGTACATACGACGGGCGGCTACGGCGTGCAGACCTATCTCTCGAGCAAGCTGGTGTTTGACCTGAAGGATGATGATGTGTACTGGTGCTCGGCGGACATTGGCTGGGTGACGGGTCACTCGTATGTGGTCTACGGGATTTTGCAGAATGGCGTGACAACGCTGATGTATGAGGGCGCGCCGAATTATCCGGCGTGGGACCGCTTTTGGAAGATCATCGATGACCACAAGGTAACGGTGTTCTACACGGCTCCAACGGCGATTCGCGCGTTTATAAAGAATGGCGATGAATACGTCGAGAAGCATGATCTGAGCTCGCTGCGGCTGTTGGGCACGGTGGGCGAGCCGATTAATCCGGAGGCGTGGATGTGGTACCGGGACGTAATCGGCAAGAGGCGCTGCCCGATTGTGGATACATGGTGGCAGACAGAGACGGGCGCGATTCTGATTACGCCTCTGGCGGGCGCGATTGCGACGAAGCCGGGTTCGGCGACGCGGCCGTTCCCGGGAATTGTGCCTGAAGTAGTTACAAAAGAAGGAAAGCCGGTTCCGGCAGGGCACGGCGGGCTGCTGGTGATTCGCAAGCCGTGGCCGTCGATGGCGCGGACGATCTATGGCGATGCGGAGCGGTACATAAAGGCCTATTGGTCGGAGATTCCGGGCTCGTACTTTACGGGCGACGGCGCGCGCGTGGACGCGGACGGGTACTTCTGGCTGATGGGCCGCGTAGACGACGTGATCAACGTGAGCGGGCACCGGCTGGGCACGATGGAAGTGGAGTCGGCGCTGGTGGCACATCCGAAAGTTGCGGAGGCCGCGGTGGTCGGACGTCCCGATGACCTGAAGGGCCAGGCGATTGCCGCGTTTGTGACGCTGGAGAGCGGGCATGGGCCGTCGCGCGAGTTGAAGGACGAGCTGCGCGCGTGGGTGGCAAAGGAGATTGGCGCGCTGGCGCGTCCGGATGATATTCGGTTTACCGATCAGTTGCCGAAGACGCGGTCGGGCAAGATCATGCGGCGGCTGCTGCGCGAGCTGGCCACAAACGGCGACATCAAAGGCGATGTGACGACGCTTGAAGATTTTGCGGTGATAGCGAAGCTGAGAGAGCAGGATGAAGGGTAGTCGGAATACCTCAAGGAAAGTGCTGCTCGAGAAGCACAGGATCTTTCATGAAGATTAACAACATTACCGACTCAGTTGCCGCAGTTGAGTTGACATTAGACGAGATAGGCGTTCTTAATAACGCGCTCAATGAGGTTTGCAATGGTGTCGACCTCGGAACAGAGTTCGATACTCGGATGGGATGTACGGTGCAAGAGGCCAAAGGCCTCTTAGCTGAAATCAGCGATCTCGGCCGATACATCACGGTCAATTCAAGCTGACACAATACATAGGCTCTACAGGTTCGTTTGATACCCCTGCGACGAACTACGCTCAGGATGACATCGTGAGTTGGGTGAGTGTTAATCCCCTCCCATATCTCTTCGAGATATGGGGCAGCACCGCCCGCCACCGCTGAGTTGGCCAACGCTGTTACCCTTTCCTCGTAGCATTTAGGCAAAGCTGAAGCAGCGATGTGGCGCTTGTCTGCGACGCTGCATCTCTTTGAAGGTACAGTCGGAGGCAAAGTTTGGGGGACGAGCACGGGAATGAGCAGCCAACAGGAGGGCCGGGGCAGCAGGCGGCAGCGTCGAGCGGGCTGACCGGTGCGGCATCAGCGAACGGGCAGGCTGCGCAAGAGCAGCGGCGCGAGCTCTTCCTGAAGTTCTGGCACCAGGTAGAACTGCGGCGCGTGGTGGATGCGCTGATGCTGGGCGTGGTGGGCGGTCTGGCGGCGCAGCTGTTTGAGTGGATGCTGCGTGTGTGCGCACACCTTTTTCTGTATGACATGGCGGGATACGTGGCTCCGTCGATCAGCGACTTTGGAGTGTTGCACGGGGAGGTGATCGGGCGTCATGGGTTGTGGCTGATTCCGGCGGTGACGACATTGGGCGGGCTGATTTCGGGGGTGCTGGTCTTTACGTTTGCGCCGGAGGCAGAGGGGCACGGCACGGATACCGTTGTGAATGCGTTCCACCGGTTGCGGGGGCAGATCCGGTCAAGGGTGGCTCCGCTGAAGATGGTGGCTTCAGCGATCACGATCGGGTCGGGCGGCTCGGCTGGGCGCGAAGGACCGACGGCACTGATTACGGCAGGCATCGGAAGTATCTACGCGAATGTGTTCAAGCGGCCCGACCAGGAGCGACGGTTCCTGATTGTGGTGGGAATGGCGGCGGGGCTTTCGGCGGTGTTCCGGTCGCCGCTGGGCACTGCGATTTTTGCAATTGAAGTGCTGTACAGCGGGATGGAGTTTGAGAGCCGGCTGCTGATCTACACGCTGTTGTCGTCGGTGGTGGCGTATGCGGTGAACGGCTTTTTTATCGGGATGCATCCGCTATTCTCGGTTCCGGCGAGTGTAGTGGAACCGGACTTCCACCGGTATCCGTGGTATGCGCTGTTAGGGATTGCGGGTGGCGTAGTAGGGACGGTGCTGCCTGAGGTCTTCTACAAGGTGCGCGACATGTTCCACCTGATTCCGTGCCCCAGAATTTTTAAGCCGGCGATTGGCGGGCTGGTGGTGGGGCTGATTGCGCTCGAGTGGCCGCAAGTGCTGGGCGGCGGCTACGGCTGGATGCAGATGGCGATTCTGGGCAAGCTGACGCTCGATCTGCTGGCGGCGCTGCTTGGACTGAAGATTCTGGCTTTGTCGTTTACGGTAGGGTCAGGCGGTTCGGGCGGCGTGTTTGCGCCGAGTCTGTTTGTGGGGGCGATGCTGGGCGGAGTGGCGGCGGCGCTGTTCCATCAACCGGCGGCCCCGTTTGTGATTGTGGGCATGGCGGCGCTGTTTGCAGCGGCGGCGCGGGTCCCGGTGGCGACGCTGCTGATGGTTTGCGAGATGACGGGCGGGTATCAACTGCTGGTGCCTGCAGGGCTGGCGGTGGCGCTGGCGTTTCTGGCGCAGAACTGGCTGTCGCAGGGACTGAAGTACCGCAGCCTGTACGAGGCGCAGGTGCCGACTCCGGCGCAGAGTCCGGCGCATTATGTCGAGGAGCTGAATGCGGCGTTCGAGCTGATCCGGGCGCATCAGTTCAAACAGACCTCACAGGTACACGAGCTGGACATGGCGGCGCTGATGCAGTCGGGGATCCCGGTAACATTGTCGCCGGGCGAGCAGATGTTCATGGGCACGGTTAAACAAGGCAGCCCGCTGGCGGGGGAGACGATTGCCGAGATGTGCAGCATATGCAGCGGTGAAACGCCCAAAGCGTTGGCGATATTTCGCGGGCACGAGGTGCTGCTGCCGCACGAGTCGTCGCGATTACAGGAGGAGGACCGGGTGCTGCTGGTGTCGTCTCCGGAGGCGAAGAGCGTGCTGGAGCAAAGGCTGGGGATTGGGTAGGCGGGAGGTGCGCGGATGTCGTGGTTTGCGCGGACGAATCCGTATCTGCGGACGGTAGTTGAGAAAAAGGAAGCGTCCGGTATACGGGCAGGGCTGGAGGATTATGCGCATCATCTGATAAGGCTGCTTGCGGGAGACAAACCGGGCGAAGTGAATGTGAACAGGCTGTCGCGGCGGTTGGCAAAGGCGGAACTGGCCGCGAGGGACGGCAAGCAGGGATACGTTTCCGAGGCAGCGCTTGCCGATGCGTTTAACAACTTGATGTGCGCAGTGCGGGGCCATGACGGCGCGGAGATTCAGACGACTGTGGAGCGCGTGCATTGGATGCGGGAGTGGAATGACCGCTTTTCTCCGGTACTGAGCTCGGTTGAGGCACATGCATCGGAGTGTTTGCCCGGTGAGGCGGTGTTTACACTGGTGATGCTGCTGAATGGTAATAGCAAGATCGGACCTGCTCCCAAAGGACGCTTCAGTGATGAGCCACCGTCGAAGCCCGGGCGGCTGGAGGCCAAGACATCTCACGAGAATCAAGAAGCGCAGGGATTGCTGGGCAGGTACGCGAGGACGCACTGGCGCTGGCAGACTGCGAGGCTGTAGGGGCGGGTGCTGAAAGATATGGGGATTTAATGCGCGCCGGCTGGGGCTTTGCGGCCGGGTTGGACTTTTTTGAAGAGCCAGACGAGAGCGATGCAGAAGAAGCACATAAGGGCGATCCAGCGAAAGACATCGACAAAGGCATAGAGGCGCGACTGCTGGAGGACCTGCTGGTAGATTTGCGCGTGCGCGCCGGGTGTTCCCTGGGCGTGTCCGAGCTGGCGGCCGAGGTAGTGCTTGAGCGCGTCGGCGCGCTGCTGAAACCAGTATCCGGTGAGCGGGATGGTGCCGACGATCTGGTTCTGATGGAGGGCGGCGCGGCGGGTGATCATTGTCTGGGCGGCTGAGATTCCGATGGAGCCGCCGATGTTGCGCAGCAGGTTGAAGATGCCGCTGGCGTTTCCGATTTCCTCGTTGCGCAGGGTGGCGTAGCACTGGGTGGTGATGGGCACGAAGACGAAGCTGAGGGCGAATCCGGTGATGATGATGGGCCAGAGGAGCGTCCAGGGACTGATGCTGAGGTTGACGTTGCCGAAAGTCAGTGACATGGCTCCAAAGACGAAAAAGCCGAAGGTGAGCAGGTAGCGCGCGTCAACCTTATTAGTGAGCCAGCCGATGAGAGGCATGGCGACAATAGCGCCGAATCCTCGCGGGCCGACAATGATGCCGGCGGCAAAGGCGGTGTAGCCGAGCAGCTCCTGATAGAAGAGCGGGAGCAGGGTGATGGTGGAGTAGATAGACACCCCGAAGAAGAAGATGAGGAGGCAGCCGACGGCGAAGTTGCGGTCGCGGAAGGTTCGCAGGCTGACGATGGCGGAGCGATTGCGCCAGCAGCGAAGGACAAACCAGGTGAGGGCCAGAACGCAGAATAAGACGGCCCAGCGCAGCCAGATGGCCCCAAACCAGTCGTCTTCTTGGCCTTTGTCGAGGACGACCTGCAGGCAGCCTGTCCAGACGGCGAGCAGGCCGAAGCCGATGTTGTCGAACTTGCTTACCTTGGCGCTGCGGATGTATGAGGGGTCATGGACAAAGCGGCCAATCATGATGACGGCCAGGATGCCGATGGGGATATTGATGTAGAAGGCGTATCGCCAACTGTACGTGTCAGTAAGCCAGCCACCGAGGGTAGGGCCGATGATGGGGGCGATGACCACTCCAAAGCCGAAGATGGCCATGGCGGCTCCGCGCATGCGGGGCGGAAAGCTCTCAAGCAGGATGGCCTGGGACAGAGGCTGTAGCGCCCCGCCGCCAGCGCCTTGAACAATGCGGGCGATGAGGATGAAGGCGAGGGAGGGGGCAGCTCCGCAAAAGAAGGAAGAGACAGTGAAGATGATGACGCAGGTGATGAGGAAGCGCTTGCGGCCGAACTTGAGGGAGAACCAGTTGCTGGCGGGCAGGATGACAGCGTTGGCAACCAGATAGCTGGTGAGGACCCAGGTAGCCTCGTCGGTAGAAGCCGAGAGCGAGCCGGCGATATAGGGCAGGGCGACGGTGGCGATGGCGGTGTCGAGCACCTCCATGAAGGTCGCCAGCATGACCGAAATGGCGACGAGCCAAGGATTTACACCTGCATTCTGGGGCTCTTGACTGGAGATTTCTGCCATTTTCCTACACGGTTGAGGGTAAAACCGGGCGTTAGCGGGGGTTAGCCGACGAGTGCGGAAGCTGCCCCTGAAGGCTAAGTATTTCAGTTGGATACACTGGGGTTAGGGGAAGATGCAGGGATACGGGAAGGAATTGCATCCAGGGGTAAATTTTTTGCATCAGATAGATTGACAATAACTCACTCAAGTGCGAAGCTAAAAGCGCTATCGCACGGATAGATATTTCAGGAGCAGGGGCAAAATGGCGAAGATTATTGGAATAGACCTGGGCACGACCAACTCGGTGGTTGCCGTGATGGAAGGCGGCGAGCCGAAGGTGATCCCAAACGAGGAGGGTGGTCGGACTACCCCTTCAGTGGTGGGATTCACGAAGAGCGGCGAGCGTCTGGTTGGCCAGGTAGCGAAACGGCAGGCGATCACGAATCCGCACAACACGATCTATTCGATCAAGCGGTTCATGGGGCGCCGGTTTAATGAAGTAACAGACGAAATGAAGATGGTTCCCTACAAGGTGAAGCAGCAGGGGGATCACATTGTGGTTGAGGCGCAGGGCAAGGACTACACTCCGCCTGAGATCTCGGCCATGATTCTGCAGAAGCTGAAGAAGGCAGCCGAGGACTACCTGGGCGGCCCTGTGACCGAGGCGGTCATCACGGTTCCGGCGTACTTTAACGACGCGCAGCGGCAAGCTACGAAAGATGCGGGCAAAATTGCCGGTCTGGACGTGAAGCGCATTGTCAACGAGCCGACAGCGGCGGCGCTGGCCTACGGACTGGACAAGAAAAAGGAAGAGACGATCGCTGTGTACGACTTTGGCGGCGGCACCTTTGATATTTCCATCCTGGAAGTCGGCGAAGGCGTGATCGAGGTGAAGTCGACCAACGGCGATACGCACCTGGGCGGCGACAACATTGATCAGCGAATTGTGGACTGGCTGATCGAGGAGTTCAAGAAGGACGAGGGCTTGGATCTGACATCAAAGGGCAACGAGATGGCCCTGCAACGCCTGAAGGACGCTGCGGAGCGGGCAAAGATCGAGCTCTCGACCGCAATGGAGACGGAGATCAACCTTCCCTTTATTACTGCCGATGCGAGTGGGCCGAAGCACCTGGTGAAGAAGCTGACGCGGGCGAAGCTGGAGGCGCTCGTGGAGGACATCATTCAGCGCTCGGTGGAGCCGTGCAAGAAGGCGATGGCGGACGCCGGCGTGGACGCGAGCAAGATCGACGAGGTCGTTCTGGTTGGCGGACAGACGCGCATGCCGCGCATTCAGCAGGTGGTGAAGGACCTTTTCGGAAAAGAGCCGCACAAGGGCGTGAACCCGGACGAAGTCGTGGCGATTGGCGCGGCAGTGCAAGCTGGCGTGCTGGCAGGCGAAGTGAAAGACCTGCTGTTGCTGGACGTGACTCCGCTGACGCTCTCGATTGAGACGCTGGGCGGCGTGGCGACTCCGATGATTCCGAGGAACACAACAATTCCGACTAAGAAGACGGAGACGTTCTCGACTGCGGCGGACAGCCAGACCGAGGTAGAGGTCCATGTGCTTCAGGGCGAGCGTCCGATGGCCGGGCAGAACCGCACGCTGGCCAAGTTCAAGCTGGGCGGAATTCCGCCGGCTCCGCGTGGCGTGCCGCAGATTGAGGTGACGTTCGACATTGACGCGAATGGCATTCTGAATGTGACGGCGAAGGACAATGCCACGGGCAAGGACCAGAAGGTGACGATTACGTCATCGTCGGGTCTGAGCAAGGAAGAGGTGGAGCGCATGGCCAAGGAGGCCGAAGCGCATTCCGCCGAGGACAAGACCAAGCGCGAAGAGATTGAAGCGCGCAACGGCCTGGACAGCATGGTCTACAACATCGAGAAGATGCTGAAGGAGAGCGGCGATAAGGTCTCCGGCAGCGAGAAGAGCGATGTTGAGACGACGCTGGCCGACGCCAAGAAGGCGTTGGAGAGCCAGGCGGGCGCGGCCGAGCTGAACGCGGCGCGGGAGAAACTGACCGCCGCCTCGCACAAGCTGGCTGAGGCCATGTACAAGGCCAACACCGCGGCTGGCGCAGCGGCGGGCGACGGAGCCTCGGCCGGAACCACCGAAGAGGCCAAGAAGGACGAAGGCGTGATCGACGCCGAGTACGTGGATGTGGACGACAAGAAGTGATTGCGGAGCGACACGCAATCATCCTGAGCGCGAGCGAGGGATCTTAATTCGAAGGGGCGTCCGGAATGGGTGCCCCTTATGTTTGATAGGCAGGAGTTTTGCTGTGACCGACACGCTTTGGAAATGCGAACAGTTGAGGGCCGGACAGGTGTACGACAGGATTTTGTTCAATACAAAGGAGGAGGCGGAGGACTTTCTGCGGCATATGCAGAAGAACGCTCCGGACCTGTTCTGGCGACTGGAGCCGGTACAGGCGAAGATGGTTTGGAATTGAAGAACGGGGACGATTGGTCATCCCCTGCGGGTTTTAATTGGATAATTAATAACGATGCCAGCGACACAGAACAAAGACTATTACGCGATTCTCGGCGTGAAGAAGACCGCCACGCCGGAGGACATCCGCAAGGCGTTCCGGAAACTTGCGCGCAAGTATCACCCGGACGTGAATCCGGGCGATAAGAAGGCCGAAGAGAAGTTCAAGGAGATTTCCGAAGCGAACGATATTCTGAGCGACGAGAAGAAGCGGAAGATTTACGACCAGCTGGGGTTCTACTCGGACCAGATTGACCCGGCGCAGGCTGAGGCGGCTGCGCGCGCGGGTTATGGGCATGCGGGGGGACACGCGGGACAAGGCGTTCCGTTTGACTTTGGCGGGTTCGACTTTTCGGACTTTGCGAACCAGCAGGGCGCGGGCGCGCGGCAGCAGGCGGGAACGAGCGGCGGATGGGGAGGGTTCCGCGACATCTTCTCCGGAATTTTCACCCAGGGCGGGCGCGAGCAGCAGGGGCCGCAGGCGGGCACGGACCTTGAGTATCAGGTACCGGTTGACTTCTGGACTGCGATTCGCGGCGGGACAGCGCGGCTCCAGATTCAGCGGCAGGAGGTATGCCCGACGTGCAAGGGCAAGACGTCGACGGGCGGATCGCATACCTGTTCGGAGTGCCATGGGTCAGGTCAGGTGACGCAGATGGGTGGGCGGATGAAGTTCAACATCCAGTGCCCGCAATGCGGTGGCACGGGCAAGGTGGAGAATGCGTGTCCGACATGCCATGGTGAGGGCACAGTGACGCGCACAGAACAGGTTGAGTTCCGGATTAAGCCGGGGACGCGGGACGGACAGAGAATCCGGCTGGCGGGCAAAGGCAATGCCGGCGTGAACGGCGGGTCGGCGGGCGACTTGTACCTGATTATCAAGGCCGGGACGAATCCGGTGTTTACACGGCATGGCGATGATATTCATGCCACGGTTCCGGTGACGGTGGCCGAGGCGGCGCTGGGCGCGAAGATTGAAGTGCCGACCATCGACGGGCGGGCGCAACTTAAGGTGCCACCGGGGACGCAGAGCGGGCAGAAGCTGCGGATGCGGGAGCGCGGCGTGTCGTCGTCAGCACACGAGGGCAAGCGCGGCGATGAGATTGTGACGATTGAGATCATGGTTCCGCGGGTGCAGGACGAGCGGTCTAAGGAAATTCTGCGGGAGTTCGCGAAGCTGAATCCGGAGGACCCGCGCGCGGCGATGTGGGCAAAGGTGTGATGCGAATTGAAACGGATCGACTGATACTTCGGCCGCTCGCGCTCGATGATCAGGAGGAGCTTGCAGCGGTGCTCTGCGACGCCGAAACCATGCGCTGGTATCTACAGCCGTTGACGGGAGCGCAAGTTCTGGAGTGGATCAATCGACAGATGGACCGCTATGCTTCAGACTCGGGCCTGCTTGGGATGGTCGAAAAGCAAACGGGCAATCTAATCGGCGATTGCGGGGTGGTATGGCAGGAAGTAGAGGGCAATAATGAGCTTGAGGTCGGATACCATGTAAACCGCCTCCGCTGGAATCAAGGATTCGCCACGGAAGCCGCCCGAACGGTGATCAACGATGCTTTCGATCGACTTGGTGTCGATCATATCGTCTCAATGATCCGGCCCGAGAACGCCCCGTCGCGACGGGTCGCGGAGAAAAATGGCTTAACGGTGGATCGAGTGGTGTTCTGGCGCAATTATGATCACTGCGTCTATCAACTGCGAGCGAAGGTGTGATGCGGATGGTTGACGAAGAGGCCTGGAAGGAGCAGATTCGCGAGGATGCGAACGAGGTGCTGAACGCCTGTGTGTCATACGCAAAGAAGATGATGCGGCGGTACGGGTCGTTCGCGCCCTTCGGCTACCGGATGAACGGCGATGGGCAGGTGGCGCTGGAGGTGGTGGCGCAGCATGGGATGCCTCCGGACCCACCGCTGCTGCTGGATCTGCTGAATGCGCAGCTGCGGGAGCGGGCCAAAAAGGGGCTGCTGCTGGCAGCAGCGACGGCGTCAAATGTGACGATGGATGCGCCGTCGAAGGAGGGCTTTATGGATGCTGTAATGGTGGACATTGAGCACCGCGGCGGCTACTGCATGCAGGCGTTTGTTCCCTACCGGATTACCGGCGGGCAGTGGTACCCGATTTTTCCGCGGGTGGTGAAGTTTGGAATGATGCAGGCGCATGAGGCTGAACCGAAGCTGTTTGTGGGGTGAGGAAGAATGCCGACAAAAAGGAAAACCAAAGGCGCTTACATGATCTCGGCGGTGGCCGAGATGTATGGGATTCATCCGCAGACGCTGCGGCTGTATGAGCGCGAAGGGCTTTTGAAACCGTCGCGTACGGAGGGCAACACGCGCCTTTATACGGAAGAGGACCTGGAGCGACTGGAATTCATTTTGAATCTGGCGCGCGACCTGGGCGTGAATATTGCCGGGATTGCGATTGTGCTGCAGATGCGGGAGCGCATGGAGGAGATGAACCGCCAGATGCAGAACTTTGTGGACTACGTGCGCACGGAGATGCTGGCCCGGATGCAGCAGGGGTATGGGCCGCCGGGCGCCATTGTGCCGCTGAAGAAGCCGGTTGTTGTTCCGTCGAAAAACAAGAAGTAATTTCTATTATTTATGACAGCAAGTTCATTCAGGCTAGGCTAGTCTGTTAGGAGGGCTTTTGTGGCCGGTATACGGCCAGACGAGCCTGTGCAATTATGATCAAGCTTCTATTCGGGCTGGGACTTTTCGGCCTGCTTACATCGACGATCTTTAGCGGGATTGTTCTGGCCGGTGTGCTGCGGTTTTTGCGGCGCAGGCGCCGGGCCACGCGCAGTTCCCTTCCCGACAGCGGCTATTGCCCGCCGGTTTCCCTTTTCAAGCCCCTGCACGGCGCGGAGCCAAATCTGGAAGCGCACCTCATTACCTTCTTTGAGCAGGACTATCCGGAATACGAAATTTTGTTTGGTGCGCGGGTCGCATCGGACGAGGGCTTGCAGGCGGCGCGGAGGGTGGCGGCGCGGTATCCTCATATTCCGGTGAAGTATGTGCTGACGGGCGAGCCGTGGCACATCAACGCCAAGGTGTGCACGCTCGAACTGATGGAGAGGGCGGCGGCGCACGGGATCTTCATCATCAGTGACAGCGATGTGCGCGTGGCGAGGAGCTATATCCGCGAAGTGGTGGCTCCGTTTGCAGATGCGAAGGTGGGCGCGGCGACATGCCTGTATCGCGGGGTGGCGCATAAGGGACTGTGGGCGAAGCTCGAGGCGACGGGGATGTCTATTGAGATGACTGCCGGCGTGCTGGCGGCGGACTTGATGGAAGGGATGCAGTTCACGCTGGGGCCAACGATGGCGGCGCGACGGGAGTGCGTGCGCGAGATGGGTGGCTTTACACTGTTGGGGCCGTACTGCGCGGATGACTTTGTGCTGGGTAACGCCATTGCAGCGAATGGCCACACAGTGGTGCTGTCGACCCATGTGATCGATCACGTTGTGCTGTACTCGGACTTTGCGGACTCGCAGAAGCACCAGGTGCGCTGGATGAAGTCGACACGGTTCTCGCGGCCAAAGGGGCATATCGGCACGTCGCTGACGTTCAGCGTTCCGTTTGGTCTGCTGGCGTGCGCGACGGCGATGGCGATGCATCATCCCTTGCTGGGGCTGGCGCTATTGGCTTACAGCGTGATAACGCGGGTAGCTCTGGCGCTAGTGACGGGGTGGGCAGTTGTTGAGGAACGGCACTTGCTGCGCACGGCGATGCTGTATCCGTTGCGGGACCTACTCGGCTTTTGCTACTGGGCCGCGAGCTACGGCAGCCGCGAGATAGTGTGGCGCAACCAGATCTACAGGCTGGCCGAAGGCGGGCTGATGCTGCCGCGCGAGGGCGCCGCCGGGGAGAGCGAACGTCCGGTTGTTCCGGCATGAACGAGCTGTGCGATCGGCGACAAGTGCGGGTTAATTGACTTGCCGAAAGCAACGCAAGGCCCGAACATAGAGAAATATGTTCCCGACAACTTTGAGTGACGCGGTACGCACGATACTGCCGAATTGCGCGTCCACGCTGACGGAAGACGCGGCGCAGAAAAGCGCGCTCGGAGCGGCAGCGTAATGTCTGCAGCAAAGACAGCGGTGATCATTGGCGCGGGGCCTGCGGGCCTGACGGCAGCGCTGGAGTTTGCGCGGCGATCGGACATCAAGCCGATTGTGCTGGAGGCGAGCCAGGAGATCGGCGGAATTTCGCGCACGATAAGGCACAACGGGAACCGCATGGATATTGGCGGGCACCGATTTTTCTCGAAGTCTGACCGGGTGATGGAGTGGTGGAAGGAGCTGATGCCGATCTCTGGCGGCGAGGATGGCGCGGGGGAACATGCGGTTCGCTACCAGAACAAAGAGCGGACGGTGGCCGCGACGGCGGCGGATGACGACCTGGTGATGCTGGTGCGCCCGCGCAAGAGCCGGATTTATTTCTTGCGGCACTTCTTCAATTATCCGCTGTCACTGGATGCGAAGACGCTGCGCCTGCTGGGGCCGGTGCGGACGGTGAAGATCGGCTTAGGGTATGTGTGGGCGAAGTTTTTCCCGCGCAAGCCTGAGAAGACATTGGAAGACTTCCTGATCAACCGATTCGGCGTGGAGCTATACCTGACGTTCTTCAAGTCGTATACGGAGAAAGTGTGGGGTGTGGCGTGCGACAAGATCAGTGCGGAGTGGGGCGCGCAGCGGATCAAGGGACTCTCGCTGCGAACAGCGGTGCTGCACTTTTTGAAAAAGACATTCAGCAGGCCGAAGTCCGGCGATCTTTCGCAAAAGGGCACGGAGACGTCGCTGATCGAGAAATTTCTGTATCCGAAGTACGGGCCGGGTCAGTTGTGGGAGCATGTTGCCGAGCTTGTACAGCAGAAGGGCGGCGAGGTGTGGATGGGCTGGCGCGTGACGGGGCTGCGGACGACAGACAATCGCGTAACGGCGGTGGAAGCGGTGAATGCTGCGGGCGAGAAGGTGGTGATTGACGCGGAACATATCTTCTCGACGATGCCGATCCGGGAGCTGATTCGCGGGCTGGACTGCGAGGTTCCGGCAAATGTGCGCGAGGTGAGCGACGGGCTGGTGTACCGCGACTTTGTGACGGTGGGGCTGCTCGCGGACAAGCTGTCGGTGACAGAGCCAGATGGCGGACGGCTGAAAGACACATGGATCTACATTCAGGAACCGGATGTACTACTGGGACGGCTGCAGATTTTCAATAACTGGAGCCCGTATATGGTGGCCGACCCGGCGAAGGTGTGGATTGGCCTCGAGTACTTCTGCTATGACACGGATGAGCTTTGGAACATGCCGAATGAGGAGATTGCGAAGTTCGCGATTGGCGAAGTGGAGAGGATCGGCATTCTAAAGGCGCAAGACGTGCACGACTGGCATGTGGTGCGCGTGCCGAAGACGTATCCGGCGTACTTTGGGACGTATGAGAGGTTCGACGAGATTGTCGAGTTCATGAACCGCTTCGAGAACCTGTACCTGGTGGGCCGAAACGGCATGCACAAGTACAACAACCAGGACCACTCGATGCTGACGGCAATGACGGCCGTGGACAATATTCTGGCGGGCGTGACGGACAAGGCAGGGATATGGAAGATCAACACCGAGCAGGATTATCACGAAGAGAAGAAGGGGTAAAGCGGGGCTTCCCTACTCCCAGCGCGTGTTGTGCTTTGCGAGCCACCAGCAGGGAGCGGCTCCGTGCGGAAAGAGCGAGTGTGAACACGGCTCGGGATATTCGCCCATATAGTCGTACTCCTCTTTTTCTCCCTTGAGAGGAGTGGCGAGATAAATCTCGACGCTTATGGTGCCGTATCCGGCGTGATGCAGCATTTTGAGACGCAGAAGGCCCCAATCAGCAAAATAAACACCGACCACGGTAATGAGCAGGAGCTGCGCGATACGCGAGAGGGTGTGCTTTATGCCAGACTTTTTCGTTCTTTTCATTGGCAGGTTCGGGCCTTATCGCTTGACGGCGGGTAAATGACGCAGGACCTCTTCGGGCTCAGGGCGAACGCGGAAGTCGGCGTGGGCCTCGGCGAAGAGGACGGTACCGTCACGCGCAAGGACGTAGGTGGCGGGAAGAATGAGCTTCCAGCTCTGGTCGCCGTTGACGAATGGGACGTTGACGAGCACATTGCGGTAATGCTCGCGGTGGTACTGCGGAATAGTGTAGGCAAGGCCGAACTTCTCGCTGACCTTGCAGCCGTCGTCGTAGAGCAGCGCGTAGGGAATCTCGTGCTGGATTTGCGTGAAGTCGCTCTGACGGACAGTTTGTGGAGAAACACCGACGACGAGCGCTCCGCGCTCGCGGATGATGGAATAGAGATCGCGCCAAGCCTCCAGCTCGGTAACGCAATAAGGGCACCAGCGGCCGCGGAAGAAGTTGAGGATGACGGGGCCGAGCGCGAGCAGGTCCGCTGAGCGGACGATGCGGCCTGTGGCATCCGTGAGAGCGAACTCCGGGACCTTGGCGCCTACGGGCAGGATGCGCTGCTCGATGCCAGTAGCGAAAAGCTCTTCAACGGCACGCTCGCTGACGGCCAGCCGCTCGGGCTGGACAAGCGTGCGCGTGTTAGCCGTGATTTCGTCGAGCTGGTCCTGAAGATGGGGCATGGCAAGCGATCGTATTGCGTCTCTCTTTATAGTAAAGTGTCTGCGACAGCGAAGCACAGCAACGCGGCAGATATAACGAGGTGGGCATGGACCGACGGAGTTTTCTTGCGACGGGATTAGGAGTGGCGGGGTATCTGGCAACGCGGCGCGAGACATTGGCTGAGAGATTGCTGAGCACAGCAGCCGCAGGCGAAACAGGCGGAGCTGAAAAGCAAATCAACGTACATCGCTTTGGAGTGAACTATACGCCGTCGCACAACTGGTGGTTCTGCTGGAACGAATGGAATGCGGACCCAATTGAGCGCGACCTGGACGCGATTGCAGCACTCGGCGCAGACCATATGCGGATTCTGCTAATCTGGCCCTATTTCCAACCCAATGCGACGTGGGTGAGCAGCGCACATCTGGAGCGGCTAAGCCAGTTGCTGGCGCTGATGGAGGCGCGCAAGGTGGACGCCGTGGTAACGGTGTTTACCGGACAACTGAGCGGGCTGTTTTTCCTGCCGCCTTTCAATACAAAGCGAAGTGGATTCTATACCGACCGGGCGATGTGGAAGGCCCAGGAATTTTTTGTAAGGAAGCTGGCGGACACGACGAATGCCTATTCCAACGTGATTGGATTTGACCTGGGCAACGAGCTGGACACCTGCTGGACAGCCGAAATCGCCGAAGGCGATGCGTGGATGGCACGCACGTTTGCGCTAATGGATGAGGTAGCTCCGGGCAAGCTGCATGTGAACGGTGTGGACCAGCAGCCCTGGTTCGAACGGACGACGTTTTCTCCGGAGGCGCTGGCGGCCCGGCCGCTGCCGGTGATCCATTGCTATCCGTGGTGGACTGGCGCGCTGAAGTACGGCGGAGCGATGGATCCGCCGAGTACGCGGCTGGTGGCGGGGATGGCAACTCTGGCGCGTGCATACATGAAAGACCGCCAGAGGCCGGTGTGGGCGGGAGAGTTCAATACCTGTATTGCCGCTCTGACAGAGAAGCAGCAGGCGGAGTGGTTGCAGACCACGGTGCTAAGCGCGAAAGATGCCGGGGTGAATTGGTTTACGTACTGGGACAGCCACGACCTGAACCGGGAGTTCCAGTTCAATCCGGTGGAGTACACGCTGGGTTTGCTAACCAATGACGGCAAAGTGAAAGAGCAGGGACGGATGTTCCGTGAGCTGGCACTAGCATACGGCGGTAAGCCGGTGGAGATTGCGAACACTAGCATTCCGGAACCGCCGAAAGTGCGAACCGACGAGACGACATGGCAGTGGTTGCTGGAATGGATGGGCTGGAAGCCGAAGGGGTGAAGCTGAGGCTTACTTCGCCGGGAGCATATTGTTGCCGGGGCCTCCGACGGGCTGGAGC
>Ga0335075_10005027_pt1 | contig 20579 bp, 24 predicted proteins | sample Lox_Sample_24_FD_206723 | JGI IMG/M metagenome (GOLD analysis project Ga0335075, IMG submission 206723) | Soil microbial communities from Loxahatchee National Wildlife Refuge, Florida, United States - Lox_Sample_2.4 | ecosystem: Environmental > Terrestrial > Soil > Wetlands | place: USA...
TCGGGCGTGGTCCGCACCGCCCGCAAGCTCTTCGACGGCACGGTCTTCCCTCGGTAGATATGGCGGCTGACGCCTATTCGTCGGCGGGCGTGGAGATCAGGCTGAAGGCGGCGCCGTCGGCGTCGGTCACGACCGCGACCCGCCCGTAGGGGCTGTCGGCCGCAGGCCGCAGCACCCGGCCGCCGTTGCCGGTCGCGGTGCCGACCGCCTTGTCGGTGTCGGTGGTGCCGAAGTACACGTTCCACTGGGCCGGGTGGTCGCCCGCCTCGGCCGGGAACGCGCCCATCCCGCCGACGACCTGCTGGCCGTTGATCAGCATGGTGGCGTAGCTGAAGCCGTCGCTCGACATGTCGCCGTACTCGTAGCCGAACACCGCCGCGTAGAACGCCTTCGCCCCCTCGAAGTCCTGGCTCATGTGCTCGCTCCAGGTGAACGCGCCGGGCACGTTGGCGATCTGCACCCCGGTGTGGTCGCGCGCCTGCCAGATGCCGAAGGCAGCGCCGGTCACGTCCATCGCCACCACCAGCCGGCCCTGCTCCATCACGTCCATCGGCTCGGCCAGGAGCTGCCCGCCGGCGGCGGTGATCCGCTCGGCGGCCGCGTCGGCGTCGGCCGACGCGAAGTAGGTCGTCCACGTCGAGGGGGTGCCGGCCGGGCCCATGATCGGGCCGATCCCGGCCACGTTCCTGCCGCCGAAGGTGGCGACCGAGTAGCCGCCCATCTCGGCCGGCCCCGGCTCCGCCTGCCAGCCGAACTGGCTGGTGTAGAACGCGATCGCCTTCGGGATGTCGTTGGTCCCGAGGTCCACCCAGCACGGGGTTCCGTCGGGCCAGGGGGTTTCGCGGGTCACCACTCTTGCTCACCTCCGTGTCGGTGGATGCACGCTCCGTCGCGGGCCACGCTACCGCAGAAGCGTTCACGAGCGCATCGGCCACGGGGAGGACACAGCCACGAAACGAGCGGAAACGACAGCGTAATGCGGTCCTCTTACAATGAGGCGATCATGAGCGATCCTGCCCCCAGCTACAGCAAGACCCGCCTCGGGACCGACCAGGCCGAAGGCGCGATCTCGCTCACCCCGAAACGGAAGCGGATCGTCTACGGCGCGGTCGCCGTGCTGGTGGCGGCCGGCATCGGCGTCGGGGTGTGGAGCGGGACCAGCCACGACCAGTACGGCCCGTCCGGCAACGGCTGCGTGACCGTCACCTTCGCCAGCTCGACCGGCGGATCGACCATCCACGACTGCGGCGCGTCGGCCAAGGCGTACTGCCAGGCCGCGTTCGCCCACTCCGACCGGCTGTCGCTGCTGTCCCGGCCGCAGTGCGACCTCGCGGGCTGGACCCAGGCGAAGGTGGCGGGCTAGCGCATGCGGGCCGTCGCGCAGCGGGTGAGCGAGGCCAGCGTGACCGTCGACGGCGCGGTCATCGGCGTGATCGACGAACCGGGGCTGCTGGTGCTGGTCGGCGTCACCCACGACGACACGGCCGAGAAGGCGCGCAAGCTCGCGGCCAAGCTGTGGGGGCTGCGCATCCTCGAGGGCGAGAAGTCCTGCTCCGACCTGGGCGCGCCGCTGCTGGTCGTCAGCCAGTTCACGCTCTACGCCGAGACCGCCAAGGGACGCAGGCCGACCTGGAACAACGCCGCCCCCGGGCCGGTCGCCGAGCCGCTGGTGGACGCGGTGATCGCCGAGCTGCGGTCGCTCGGGGCGCGGGTCGAGGCCGGCCGGTTCGGCGCCGACATGAAGGTCGCGCTGGTCAACGACGGCCCGGTCACGATCATCATCGAGCTCTAGCCGCCGCCCGCCGCCTCCATCATCGACAGATCTCAACATAAAGTAGGACGCACGGGCACTTATCGGACCAATATCGGCGGCCGAAGTTCACGAAACAGCCATAATGTGCGAGTGACACCCTTGGAGCACCTGTCTGTGGGCGACGTGGCCGCCAACCCCGTGCTGGCCGAGGTGATCCGGTCCGGGTTCGTGGAGTCCCGGCACCGCGGCACCGTCGTCGCCATCGCCGCCGACGGCACGTTCGCGTTCACCGCGGGCATCGCCAACGCGCCCGTCTTCCCCCGCTCGTCCAACAAGCCGCTGCAGGCGGTGGCGATGCTCCGGGCCGGGCTGCCGCTCGACGGCGAACTGCTCGCGCTCGCCGCCGCCAGCCACTCGGGCGAGGACTTCCACGTCCGCGGCGTGCACGACATCCTCGACTTCGCCGGGCTGACCGAGGACGACCTGCAGTGCCCGGCCTCGCTGCCGGGCGACGAGCGGACCGCGTGGCGGCTGATCAGGGAGTCCGACCCGGACGGGCCGGGGCCGCAGTCGCGGGTGCGGTTCAACTGCTCCGGCAAGCACGCGGCGATGCTGGTGACCTGCATCGCCAACGACTGGCCGACCGAGACCTACCTGGAGCCCGAGCACCCGCTGCAGGTGCACATCAGGCGCACGATCGAGGACCTGGCCCGGGAGCCGGTCGCGGCGATCGGGGTGGACGGCTGCGGGGCGCCGGTCTTCGCGCTGACCCTGGGCGGCCTCGCCCGGGCGTTCCGGGCGCTGGTGCTGGCCGAGCCGGGCACCGCCGAGCGGAAGGTCGCCGACGCGATGCGCAAGTTCCCGTCCTGGACGTCCGGCACCAACCGGGACGAGAACCGGCTGATGACCGAGATCCCGGGGCTGCTGCTGAAGTCCGGGGCGGAGGGCGTCAGCGCGTTCGCGCTGCCGGACGGCATCGCCGCCGCGATGAAGATCGAGGACGGGAACTCGCGCGCGCGCACCCCGGTCACGGTCGCGATCCTCGCCCTGCTCGGCGCGCAGCCGCCGGTCGAGCTGGCCACCGCCGACGTGACCGGCGGCGGCGCGTCGGTCGGGGTCATCCGCGCGACCAGGCTCGCGTAGCGACCCGTCGCCCGGGGGCGGAGTGACGGACCGTTCCATACTCCGGTTGTGAGGATTTTGACTTTAGGGCTGCTCGGCCAGGTGCGCGGCGAGGGTGAAGCGCGGCTCGGCGGCCGGGCGGCCCGCCGCCAGGTCGGCGATGAGCTCGCCGGTCAGCGGGGCGAACTTGGCGCCGTGGCCGGAGCAGGGCGACGCCACCACGAACGGGCCGCCGCCCGGCCGGTCGAGGATGAAGTCCTCGTTCGCGGTCCAGGTGTAGAGGCAGGTGGTCTCGTCGATCGGGGTCGGGTCGAGGCCGGGCAGCCGCCTGGCCACGTACGCGCGCACCCGCTCGCGGGCGGCCGGGTCGACCTCGAAGTCGCGGTCGTCGGCGGTGGTCTCCTTACCCGGGTTGTGCTCGGCGACCTTCATCGCGCCCGGCACCCCGCCGTCGCGTCCGGCCGGCAGGCCGTAGGCGTAGCCGCCCGCGTCGTAGTCGATGAACGTCGGCCACGGCCCGGCCGGGGCCGGGTGGCCGGCGACCGGCGCGAAGTGGAACGCCTGCTGCTGGGTGACCCGCAGCGGCGGCAGCTCGACCAGCCCGCCGAGCAGCGGCGCGATCCAGGCGCCGGCGGTCACGGCGACCACCGGGGCGGCGAAGGCCTCGCCGTCGGTCCGCGCGACCGCTGCGGTGCCCCCGGATCCGGCCGCCAGCCCGGTGACCGGGGTGTCGAAGCGGACGTCGGCGCCGGCCGCGACCGCCAGCCGGAGCATCGCGTCGATCGCGCGGTCGGGGTCGAGCACCCCCGCCTCCGGGTGGAACATGACCTGGCCGGCCCCGGTGAAGTCGAACTGGGGCCAGCGCTCGGCCGCCGCCTGCTCGGTCAGCAGCTCGGCCGGGACGCCTTCGGCCGTGAGCACCGCGTGCAGGTCGGCCGGCGCCCGGTCGCCGCCGAAGTCGAGCCCGCCGGTGACCGTGACCAGGGTCTCCCCCGTCTTCGCCTCGAGGTCGCGCCAGCGCTGGCCGGCCTGCCCGGTCAGCCGGACGTAGAGCGGGTCCGGGTAGGCCCGGCGGAAGATCCTGGCGCTGCCGTGCGAGCTGCCGTTGCGGTGCGCGGGGCCGAACTGCTCGAGCACGACGACATTCTGGCCGCGGGTGGCGGCGGCGTAGGCGGCGGCCGCGCCGGCCAGCCCGGCACCGACGATGACCAGATCCGCGCGCACCGACATCGTGGTCCTCCCGATCAAAAGGCTTAATTCAAGATCATTATCCCGAACGGTCCGTTGATGACTGTGGTCGCCTGTCCGCGCGCAGCTGGCGGGGACGGACGGCAGGGCGTGAGAGGGTGGATGCCGGGAGGTAATTGACGATGAAGATCGGCTTGCAGATTCCTGACTTCAGCACGCCGCGGGGGCCGGAGCGGCTGGGGGCGGAGCTGGCGACGGTGGCGCGGACGGCCGACGAGGCCGGGTTCGAGTACATCGCGGTGATGGACCACTTCTTCCAGATCCCGGCGGTCGGGCCGTCGGAGAACGAGATGCTCGAGGGGTACACGACGCTCGGGTACCTGGCCGCCTGCACCCGGCGGGCGGCGCTGCTGACGGTGATCACCGGAGTGCACTACCGGGAGCCGGGCGTGCTGGCCAAGATCGTCACCACGCTGGACGTGCTGTCGTCGGGCCGGGCCTGGCTCGGCGTCGGCGCGGGCTGGAACGCGGAGGAGTCGCACGGGCTCGGCGTGCCGTTCCCGCCGACGGCCGAGCGGTTCGAGCGGCTTGAGGAGACCCTGCAGATCTGCCTGCAGATGTGGCACGGCGACGAGCGGCCGTACCTGGGCAAGCACTACCAGCTCGAGCGCCCGCTGAACTCGCCCCAGTCGATCACCCGGCCGCACCCGCCGATCATGGTCGGCGGCGGCGGCGAGCGGAAGACGCTGCGGATGGTGGCGCAGTACGCGGACGCGTGCAACCTGTTCGCGGGCCGGGACGAGGCGCGCAAGCTCGACATCCTGCGCCAGCACTGCGAGGCGGTCGGCCGCGACTACGACACGATCTACAAGACCGCGTACTACTTCTTCGACCCGTCCCGGGGCGCCCAGCGGATCATCGACGACCTCGGCGCGCTGGCCGCGCTCGGCTTCGACGCCGCGATCGGGGCGGTGGCCGGGGTGTGGGACGTCGCCCCGCTGGAGCTGATCGGCTCCGACGTGATCCCGGTGGTGGCGGACTTCTAGCTGACGCAGGTGCTGGCGGACCCGGTGCTGGCCGGGGTGACCGTGTAGGTCACCCCGCCCAGGCCGGACGCGGCGGCCGCGGTCAGGCCGCGCCGCAGTATGGAGTTCATGGCCAGGTTCCCCGGGCGCGCGGTCTTTCGCGCGCCTAGTTCACAACGTCGATCGGGGTCCCGGGCGGGACCGCGGTCAGCTTCTCCAGTGCCTGGTCGTGCAGGCGGATGCAGCCGTGCGAGATCTTCGCCCCCGAAGTCCCGATCTGGCTGTCTTCCCCGAGCGGCCCGTGGATGCCGATGACGGCGTCGCCGGAGCCTTCCCAGTCGCTGATGGCGTGCGAGTGGTCCGAGGTGACGAGGATGAACGGGCCGTAGCCGGGATTGGGCTGCGGCGGCTGTTCGACGAACGCCACGAAGTAGTCGCCGGTCGGGGTCGGGTCGTCGGTCGTCCCCACTCCGGCCGGGGCGGTGAACACGAGCCGACCGTCGCGGTAGAGCGACAGTTTGGTGGTGGCGAGGTCGACGACGATCTCGTAGGCGGTGTCGCTGAGGGTCACGTCGCTCGCGGGCAGCCAGGCGGTGGACTGGTTGGGCCGTTGGGCGAGCCTGACCTCGACCCAGCCGGGTTCGGTCGCGATCACCGGCAGCACCGACGGCCGCCCGTACCAGGTGGCGGGGACGGTCCCGGTGCCGAGGTGCCCCGGGCTGGCGTAGCGGGACGTCGTCGTGCGAACGGATGCCAGCTCGGTCTGGCCCGCCTTCGGCCGGGCCGACGACGCGGCCTGCGGCTGCGCGGCCGACAGGCGGGCGGGCTGGATGGCCGCCGACGGATGGGCCGGCGTGGTCCCGCCGACGAGCAGCGCCTGGCTCAGGGCGGCGGCCAGAGTGGCCGCGCCGGCCACGGCGACGACCAGCGCCTCGCGGGCGGACCAGCCGCCGCGTCCGACCCGGGCGGCGGGGAAAGGTCCTGGCGACTTCGCCATAATCACTCTCTGTCACATATTCGATGCGCTTAGTTACCACGCAGCACGCTAGCAGCCGTCGCGGGCGTTCGCTGGTAATTCCGCGAGGTTCGGCGTGTCACCGACTGGAAACGGTCGGTATGCGATGGGCGGCGTGGCCGGGCCGGCGGCCTGTTAGCCGCGGGCGAGGAACTCCTCGATCGACCCGGCCAGCGCGACCGGGGTCTCGAACATCGGGTAGTGGCCGGAACCGCGCAGCACCTCGAGCTCGGAGTTGGGGTACGGCTGCAGCCAGGCCTGCTCCATGAACTCGGCCGGCTGGGTCGGGTCGTACTCGCCGGTGATCACCTTGACCGGGACCTCGTTGCCCTTGACCTGGGCGACGATGTCGGCCCGGGCCCAGGACTCGAGGTAGCCGCCGAACGCGGCCTGGTCGGAGTTCTCCAGCGAGTGCCTGACCATCGCATCGACGAACGCGGGGGTGAGACGGCTGCCGGTGGCGTGGTTGACGATCATCGCCCGGCTGGCCGGGCTGGCGGCGGCGGAGGCGAACAGCGACCATTCCGACTCGCCCAGCGGCAGGCCGCCGGCCGGCACCGGCGCCACCCCGACCAGGCGGCGGACCCGGTCCGGGGCCTGCAGCAGCACGTGCTGCATGGCGACGCCGCTCATCGAGTGGCCGACCAGGCTGAACCGGTCCCAGCCGAGCGCGTCGGCCAGCGCGATCGCGTCGGTCGCGGCCTCCGCCATCGTGAACTCGCCCGGCTCGCCCCGGCGGGAGCCGTAGCCGCGCAGGTCGGGGAAGACGTAGCTGAACGCGGCGGTGTTCAGGTAGTCGCCCAGGCTCCCCCAGCCGAGGGCGGAGCCGAACCAGCCGTGCAGTGCGATCACGTGATGCTCGCCGTGCCCGACCCTGACGTATGAGCCTGCCATGGCTCGTAACCTAGCGGAATTTATGTCCCAAATGTAGGAGTACGAGACCCGTCCCGATACCGCCTTTTCCCGTGCCTTACTCGTGATAACACACAAGCCGTCACATTGCGGCAAAATGGTCGATAATTGGTTCGAATGACGCGTTTAAGGTTGGTCGGCGCGTCGGCGGCCGACTTTCTCCGCTATCCGCTAACGTGCCGGACGTGGACGCAATCATCACCGCCGCCTGGATCACCGGCGGGGTCGCTGCGGTCGGCATCGCGGGCACCGTGATGAGCTCGATCGCCGGCTCCCGGCACGCCAAGAGCGCCGTCGAGGAGACAGCCGAGGCCGCCCGGGCGGCCACCGTGGCCGCGCTGGCGGCCGCCCGCGAAGGCCAGCGCTGGGAGCGGGAGCACGCCGCCTACGTCGAGACGATCGCGGACGTGCTCCGCCGCCAGCGGCAGCGCCGCTACCTGGTGACGCACTCGCTGAGCGAGGATTCTGACCAGCTCAGGGACTTCCTCGACGTGCACGAGCCGCCGGGCTGGCTGGAGGCGCAGGCCCGGCTGATCGCGTGCGCGGCCGAGTGGGTGAAGGACGCGGCCGAGGCGTCACGGCAGGCGCACCTGGAAGTGTGGGCGCTGGCGCACCGGTACCGGCTGATGGGCGACGACAACCGGCTCGCGCTCGAGTCCGCCTCCCCGGGCGGCGCGCCGTTCGACGGCCGCGAGCTGACGGCGGTCCGGACCGACATCGAAACGGCCATCGCCGACGCCGACGCCATGGACAACCTGCTGGTCACGCTCATCCGCGAGGAGCAGCGGAGCAACGGCCGGGCGGTGCTGGCGAGCCAGTAGCGGGCTCAGGCTCAGCGGAAGTGGCGCTCGAGCCCGGCCCACACGCTGTCGTAGTCGCGCTGCCTGATCGTCGCGTCCATCGCCTGCCGGGTCGGCTGGATCGTCCAGCGCGACTCGAACATGAACGCCAGCGTGTCCTCCAGCTTCTGCGGCGCGAGCGCGGCCGTGCTCGCCTTGGCGTAGGTCTCGGCGTCGGGCCCGTGGCTCGCGAACGTGTTGTGCAGCGAGCCGCCGCCGGGGGTGAAGCCCTCCGCCTTGGCGTCGTAGGCGCCGGAGACCAGGCCCATGTACTCGGACATCACGTTGCGGTGGAACCACGGCGGCCGGAACGTGTTCTCTCCCACCAGCCAGCGCGGCGCGAACACGACGAAGTCCACGTTGGCCAGCCCCGGCGTGTCGGTGTGGCTGGTCAGGACCGTGAAGATCGACGGGTCGGGGTGGTCGTAGCTGATCGAGCCGATCACCATGAAGTCCCGTGTGTCGTACTTGTAGGGCGCGTAGCTGCCGTGCCAGGCGACCACGTCGAGCGGCGAGTGATCGTAGTCGGCCGCCCACAGGTTGCCGCCGAACTTGTTGACCACGCTGACCGTTTGGTCGCGCTCTTCGAAGGCGGCGTGCGGGTACTTGAAGTCGCGCTCGTTGGCGAGCCCGTTGGCGCCGATCGGGCCGCGTTCGGGCAGCGTGAAGCTGGCGCCGAAGTTCTCGCACAGGTAGCCGCGGGCGAACTCGTCCGGCAGCTCGACCCGGAACCGGATCCCGCGCGGCACCACCGCGATCTCGCCCGGGCTGACCCGCAGCGGGCCGAGCTCGGTGTGCAGGATCACCGCGTTCAGCTCGGGCACGAACAGCAGCTCGCCGTCGGCGTCGACGAAGTAGCGGTCGGTCATCGACGCGTTGGCGGCGTACAGGTGCACCGCCATGCCATTGCGGGTTCGGCTGTCGCCGTTGCCGCCGACGGTGAACAGGCCGTCGATGAAGTCTTGTTTCACGTCGCTGGCGGGCAGCGGCAGCGGGTCCCAGCGCAGCCGGTTCGGATCAGGGTCGAGCTCGTCGAACGGCGTTGACTTCAGGTTCTTATTGTCGATCCGGCGGAAGGCGGCGTGCCGGGCCGACGGCAGGATCCGGTACACCCAGGTGCGCTGGTTGACGGCCCGCGGCTGGGTGAACGCGGTCCCGCTGAGCTGCTCGGCGTACAGGCCGAGGGGCGCCTGCTGGGGCGAGTTCCGGCCCACGGGTATGGCGCCTTTGACCGCCTCTGTAACGAATTCGTTCCCAAAACCGCTTTCGTACTGGAAGTCGTCATCGGCCACAGTCCTGCCTCCTCGCTGGTGGTGCCTAGTCACGATCATGCATCCAAGCGAGGGCGGCTGTCAGACCGGGGCGGACTCCGACGCTTTACAGGCATCAACGGACAGGCGCAGAGTTCGGCGGATTCTACAGAGAATCGGCCACTCAAACACAGTTAGCAACAGTTACTGTGGGGAAGTTGGGCCTACTCCGAGGTTTGGGTCATGAAGGAACTCGGGAGGTTGGATGGCCGGCACCAGGTGGCTCACCTTCGACTGCTATGGCACGATCGCGGACTGGAATTCGTGCATGCTGTCGGCTCTGGAGCCGGTGGCGGGCCCGCACGCGGACGCGCTGCTGGCCGCCTATCACCAGGCCGAGTCCATCCTCGAGGCCGGACCACGGTGGCGCCCGTACCGGGAGATCCTGACCGAGGGGCTGGCGCTGGCGGCCAGCCGGTCCGGGGTGCCGCTCGCACCCGGGGCGGCGGGCGCGCTGGTGACCGCGTGGCCGGGGATGTCGATCTTCCCTGACGTGGCCGAGGCGCTGGCGGACCTGGTCCGCTCGGGCTGGCGGCTCGGCGTGCTCACCAACTGCGACGAGGACCTGTTCGCGACGACGGCGGAGAAGCTGCCGTCGCCGGCCGAGGTAGTGGTGACGGCCGAGCAGGTGCGGTCCTACAAGCCGGACCTCGCGCACTTCCGCCGGTTCGCCGAGCTGACCGGGGCGACCCCGGCCAACTGGATCCACGTCGCCAACAGCTGGGTGCACGACATCGCCCCGGCCGCGCGGATGGGACTGCGCTCGGTCTGGCTCGACCGCGACCGGACCGGTCACCCGGCCAAGTTCGCGGAGCGGCGGATCACCGCGATGCGGCGGCTGCCCGAGACCGTGCTCGACGTCAGCGTGCTGCCGGCCTGGTCGTTCGCGGAGGGATAATCGAGCAATGACCACCAGCGCTGACTTGCTCATCGACGGATTCGGCCGGATCAGGGAGAACGTCGCCGACGTGCTCTCCGGGCTGAGTTCTGACCAGCTCGCCCACCAGGTGGCGCCGGGCGCCAACTCGATCAGCTGGCTCGTCTGGCACCTGACCCGGGTGCAGGACGACCACGTCGGCAACGCGTTCGGGGCCGAGCAGGTGTGGTCGGCCGGCGGCTGGGCACGGCGGTTCGGGCTCCCGGCCGGGATGTCCGACATCGGCTACGGGCACACGGCCGCGCAGGCGGAGGCGGTGGCCGCCGCCACCGCGTCGGCCGAGCTGCTGGCGGAGTATCACGAGGCCACGCACGCGCAGACGGTGAAGCTGATCACCGGGATGACCGACGCCGACCTGCCCCGCATCGTCGACAGGAACTGGACGCCGCCGGTCACGCTGGCGGTGCGGCTGGTGTCGGTGCTCGACGACGACATGCAGCACGCGGGGCAGGCGGCGTACGTGCGCGGGCTGCTGCGGGCCGGGCTCTAGCTAGCGGCCGGGTTCGCCTTGGCTGCCTTGGCGGGCTTGGCTGCCTTGGCCGGCGTGGCTGCCTTGGCCGGCGTGGCTGCCTTGGCGGGCTTGATCGGCTTGGCGCCGCGTTCGGCGTAGGCGAGCGCTTCGGCGGCGAGTTCCGACCAGCTCACGGCCGGGTCCGGGATGTCGCCCGCGACCGCGAGCCATTCGCGCATCGGGGTGCCCTTGTTGGCGTCGAAGTGGACGCCATGGCCGGCCCCGACCAGCGCCTCGACCCGGTCGGCGGGCAGCTTGACCACCAGGGAGCCGCGCACCAGCATCGCGAAGATCTTGCCCCGGTAACGCAGCGCCGAGCGGCCGAAGCCGGCCCCGCCGCGGGGCGGGGTCACCCCGTCGACGTCGTTGAACTCGGTGACGAGGTCCTCGAAGCGCGCCGCGGACGGCGAGTCCGGCTGCATGCGGCTCAGTGTACGGCGGCTATCGCCGCCACCGCCGCCCACTCCGCTGCGCCCGTCAGAGCCCGGAGTCGGTGCAGATGAGGCCCCACGGCTTGTCGTTCACCCGGGTGATGACGAGGGTGGCGCGCCGGGAGCCGGCCAGCTTGAGCCGACGGTGGATCTGGTCGACGTCGCCCGCCAGGCCGCGGCGGCGGATGTCGACTGCTCCGATGCCGAGTTCGCGCATCCGCCGGGCGAAGCGCTTCTCGTTCCAGGGGGCGGAGTCCTCGACGTGCAGCGTGCGCGCGAACGGGGTCAGGACCGGGCGGTCGAGGGTGAGGAAGGCGATCTGCGGGTCGATCTTGGCGACGAGCGCTGCACTGTCGTCGGCGTCGGCAAAAGCGCGCGGGGTGAGGGAACGGGCGAGGTCTTCGACTAGGCCCGCCCGGGTGACGGCCGGGTTCGGGTCGAGCAGGTACTCCATGGGCTCGGTCACTGGCACTGGGTCGCCGGGGCGGGCGACTAGTTCGTGCGGTCCGTCGGCCGCGAGCACCAGCGCCCGGCGGCGGCCGCCTGAGCCAGCGACCGGGGCGGTCGCCAGGGGCGGGGACCATAGGACGGCCTCCTTGAGGTCGCGGCCGTCGGCGATGAACTCGGCTTCCCAGCCGTCCGGTATCAGCTCGGCCGGGAGGCCTGGGGCGGCCTTAATGCCGACCGCGGGCACCTGGTCGGCGAGCGCGAAGCACCAGTCGAGCGGCGGCTCGGACTGCCCGGCCCGGAACCGGCGGGCGGCGCCGCCAGCCGACGCGGTGGCGGGTCCGGATCGGCGGGCCGGGTCGATGAAGACCGCGTCGACGTCGTCGAGGCGTATGTCGCGCACGTCAGCGACGACCGCGACGACGTTCGCCGACTGGCCGTAGACGGCGGCGTTGTGCGCCGCCAGCCGGGCGTGCACGGCGTCCCGGTCGACCGCCAGCGCCTCCCGGCCGGCCGCCAGCGCGAGCAGGTCGCCGCCGATCCCGCAGCACAGGTCGGCCGCCCGGCGGGCGTCGCCGAAGCGGGCGGCCCGGTAGCGCGCGATCGGCTCAGCCGACGACTGCTCGTAGCCGGCCCGGGTGAACAGCATCTCCATCGCCCGGGTGAACTTCGCCCGGGCCGCCAGCCGCAGCTCGTGCTGGGCGGTCGCCGCCGCGACCAGGTCGGCCGGGTACTCCCGGCGCAGGCTGGTGGCGAGCGCCAGCCCCGGCCGGCCGTCGGTCGCCGCCAGCCGGGCCAGCAGCTCCTGGCCCTGGGGCGTCAGCAGCACGGTCGGGTCGTCGTTCATCGCCACGAGGCTAGTGCAGCCCGCCCCGGCTTCGGGCGCCGCCGGGGGCGGGGGGTTCCGGTCGGGTCGATACGCTGCTTGGCATGAGCGACGGCGGCCTTGGGCTTGGCGGATGAGCGACGGGACGGGCGGCGAGGCCGGCTGGGACGTGATCGGCCTGCTCGACGAGATCGCCGCGATCGGGGTCGACCCGGCCCGCGGCGGCTACTCGCGGTTCGTGTTCGAGCCGGCCGAGCTTGAGCTGCGGGCGTGGTTCACCGGGCGGGCGCGGGAGCTGGGGCTGACGGTCGAGTCCGACCGGAACGGGAACATCTGGGCGTACTGGGGGCCGCGCGACGACCGGGCGATCGCGGTCGGCAGCCACCTCGACTCGGTGCCGGGCGGCGGTGCGCTCGACGGGCCGCTGGGGGTGGCTTCGGCGCTGTCAGCCGTTGCCAGGCTCAAGTCAGCCGGGGTCACTCCGGCTCGGCCGGTCGCGGTGGTCGCGTTCGCCGAGGAGGAGGGGTCCAGGTTCGGCATCGCCTGCCTGGGGTCGAAGCTGACGGCCGGCGCGATCGCGCCGGAGGCGGCGCTGCGGCTGACCGATGCCGCCGGGACCACGTTCGCCGAGGCCGCGGCGGCGGCCGGGGTGGACCCGGCCGGGATAGGGCCCGACCAGGCGCGGCTGAACGGAGTGGCCGCCTTCGTCGAGCTCCACGTCGAGCAGGGCCGCGGGCTGGCCGACCTGGGCGCGCCGGTCGCGGTCGCGTCCGGCATCCTCGCCCACGGCCGGTGGCGCCTGCAGTTCACCGGGGAGGGCAACCACGCCGGGGCCACCCCGATGGCGGGCCGCCGCGATCCGATGGCAGCCGCCGCCGCGGCCGTCCTGGCGGCCCGCGCGATCGCGACCGAGACGGACGATCCGCGTAGTGGTGTCAACGCGCGGGCGACCGTCGGCCGGCTGGTTCCGGTGCCTGGCGGCACCAACGTGATCTCGTCGCGGGTCGACGCCTGGCTGGACCTGCGCGGCGACACCGACGCGACCACGCGCACGCTGCTGGCGAAGGTGCTGACGGCGGCCGAGGAGGCGGCGGCCGCGCACGGCTGCGAGCTCGCGGTGACCGAGGAGTCCTACGTCGACACCGTGGTCTTCGACGCCGGCCTTCGCGACCGGCTGGGCAGCGTGCTCGGGCACCCGCCGGTTCTCGCGACCGGGGCCGGACACGACGCGGGGGTACTCGCGGCCGAGCTCCCGACCGCGATGCTGTTCGTCCGCAACCCGACCGGGGTCTCGCACTCGCCGTTCGAGACCGCCAGCGACGAGGACTGCCGGGCCGGCGTCGACGCGCTCACCGCCGTGCTGCGCTTCCTGATTGGCCAGGCCGGCTAGCTGGCGGCGAACCAGCCGGGGACGTCGAGGCGGAAGGTCTCGCCTGGGGTCATCGTGCGCAGGCTCGCCTCCAGGTCGTCGACCCGGGCGGCGCCGAGGGTCGCCGCCCAGCGGCCGCGGATGTCGGCGAAGATCTCGGCCGACAGGGTCAGCGCCTCGATCCCGCGCGGGGTGAGCCGGACCAGCTTGCGGCGGCGGTCGAGGCCGTCGCCTGCCCGCTGCACGTAGCCGATCGCCTCGAGGCGCTCGACGGTCTTGCCCGCCGCCTGCTTGGAGATGCCGAGCCGCCGGCCGATCTCGGTCGCGGTGGCGCCGTTGATCCCGATCGCCTGCATCGCGAACCCGTGCGCAGGGCGCATCTCCTGATGACCGCGGCGGGCGAGCTCGGCGTGCAGCTCGTCGATGATCGAGCGGAACCCGGCGAACAGCAGCAGCGGCAGCTCGTATCCAGCGCTTGACATGATAGACAACCTCGTTTACCGTTTTAGACAACCAAGTTGTCTTTATGTCAGGAGCATATCGCAATGTTCACCGAGCACACCATGGAGTCGGCGCCGGCCGCCGCGCGGCGTTCGATGACCGCCGCCGCGAGCCACAACGGCTACCTGCCGACCGCGATCGCGCTGATGGCCACCTCGCCGGAGCTGCTGGACGGCTTCCTGAAGATGAGCGGGGCGTTCGACGGGACCACGCTCGACCCGCTGGCCAGGGAGACGCTGGTCATGACCATGGCCGCCAGGAACGCCTGTCACCTGTGCGTGGCCATGCACACCGGCAGGCTCACCAAGCTCGGCGCCGACCCGACGCTGATCGCGGAGCTGCGGGCCGGCTCGCCGGTCTCTGACGAGCGGCTCGAGGCGATCCGGGTGTTCACCCTCCGGGTGCTCGATACCGCCGGCGACGTGGGCGAGCCCGCGCTGAAGGCCTTCCTCGCCCACGGTTACACCGAGCGGAACGCGCTCGAGGTCGTCCTCGGCATCGGCGCGTACACGATGTCCACCCTCGCCAACCGGCTCACCGGCGCCCCCCTCGACGAGCCGATGCGCCAGTTCGCCTGATCGTCGCGGCGGCCGCCCATCGGGCGCCCGACGAGCGCGGCCGTCGACGGTGCCCGCTGAAAATGAATCGCGCGGCCGCCGGGTTGCCGGGACAATCGGCTGGTGACTGCGTTGTACCTGATGGTGGGGTTGCCGGGGGCGGGGAAGACGACGCGGGCGCGGGAGCTGGCGCCGGCCCGGCGGGCGCTGCTGCTCAGCCTCGACGAGTGGAACATCCCGCTCTTGGGCGAGCCCGGTGCGGGCGGCAAGCAGGACGTGCTCGAGGGGCGGCTGATCTCCCTCGCGCTGGCGGCGCTGCGGCTGGGGACGAGCGTGGTCCTCGACTTCGGGTTCTGGGGCCGGGACGAGCGGTCGTCGCTGCGCTGGCTGGCGGCCGCGGCCGGGGCGTCCTGCCAGGTGGTCTACGTGCCGGTCGACCGGGGGACGCAGCTCGCCAGGATCGCGCACCGGGCCGAGCGCACGCCGGAGCAGACGTACCCGATGAGCGAGGCCGACGTGGACCGGTGGCGGGCGCAGTTCCAGCCGCCGGAGGCGGCCGAGCTCGGCGGCGGCGCGATCCCCGCGCCGCCGCCGGGGTGCGCGGGGTGGCCGGAGTGGGCGGTCGCGCGGTGGCCGTCACTCGACGTCGGCTGAGCGGCCGGCCAGGTCGGCGACGGAAGGAGGGTCATGCTCCCGACGCAGTCATGCACGGTCCGTTCGATATAAAGATTTGGACTTTGCCAGGTCGAGGAGAACCTGCTCCAGGGTGGCCTCGTCGGCGGTGACGCCGCTTTCCGGTCGGCCGAGGGCGTTGAGCACCACGAAACGTACGCCATGCCGGTACTTCTTGTCCCGTATCCAGGCCTGCTCGAGGTCGCAGAGCTTGAACTCGCCGGTGACGGGGAGGCCGAGGCCCGTCAGCAGCCGACGGTGCTCGTCGACCACCGCGGCCGGGATCCGGCCCTGGCGGAACGCCAGGTAGGCGGCGGCCATCAGGCCGAGCGCGACCGCCGCGCCCTGGTCGTCGGCGGTCGTGCCGCGGACGAGCTCGATGGCGTGCGCGAAGGTGTGGCCGTAGTTGAGGAAGAGCCGATCGCCCTGCTCGCGTTCGTCGCGGCTGACGATGTCCGCCTTGATCTCGACGCTCCTGGTCACGGCCGCGCAGACCGCATCGGGGTCGCCCTCGACGATCGGCTGACGCGCTTCCTGCAGGTAGCCGAGCAGGTCCGAGGGGCTGATAAGGGCATGCTTGGCGATCTCGGCCAGGCCGGCCTTGTATCCCCGGCCGGCGTTGCCGCAGGCGACCTCGGTGTCGCTGATCACGACGACCGGCTGGTGGATGGTGCCCACCAGGTTGCGCCCGAGGCCCAGGTTGATCGCGTTCTTGCCGCCGACGGCCGAGTCGGCCTGGGCTGCCAGCGTGGTCGGCACCAGGCACAGGCGCATGCCGCGGTTGAACGTCGCGGCCGCGAACCCGGCGAGATCGCCGATCGCCTCCCCGCCGACGGCGACCACCAGGTCGTCGCGGTGCATGGCGTAATCCGCGAGCGCGTTGGCCAGGTACTCGGCCGAGGAGAACGTCTTGGCCGCCTCGGTGTCCGGCAGGGCGACCCGCTGGACGCCGATGCCCACCTCGGCGAAGCCCTCGGCCACCCGGGCGGCCACGGCCTCATCCTCGGTTGACTCGATGATCAGGGCCCGCTCGGCCTCGGGAAGGTCTGGCAGGAGCGAGCCCACGTGGCTGGTCAGCGCGCGTCCCACGTGCGCGAAGTAGGTTCCGCCAACCGGGGTGACGAAGACACTCGAGCTGTTCGGCGGCAGCGTGGGCAGCCGGGCGAGCTCGGTCAGCACCTCGCGTGCGATCGCGTCCGGCCGCCTGCCGTCGGTGTCGATGGTGAGGAGCGACAGGTCCTCGTAGACCGGCAGTCGCCGCCGATACACCTCATCGAGGTCGGGGCGGTGCAGCATCGGCCGGTACTCGTCGCCCTGAACCCGGGACATGGCCTCGGCGTAGTCGACCCGGAGGTAGATGACCCGGGCGTTGCGGAGTGCCGCGCGGGTTCTCGGGTCCTCGACCGCGCCGCCGCCGAGCGCGATCACCGCTTCCTGGCCGCGGACGAGATCGGCCACGGTCGCGTGCTCGAGCTCGCGGAAGTAGGCTTCGCCCTCGGTGCGGAAGACGTCCCTGATACTGCGTCCGAGGCGCTGCTCGATCAGCACGTCGCTGTCCACGAAGGGCTGGCCGAGGCGCTCCGCGACGATATGCCCGACTGTGGTCTTGCCGGCCCCCATGAAGCCGACGAGCACCGCCACCATGAGTCCTCCCGCTCTCCCCGCGCACGGCCCCGGTAATGAGGCGATGCTACCGGTCAGGCCGGGTCGGCCGATGCGGTGAGATAGCTGACGACCATGTCCCCGGCCATCTGCCGGTAGTGCTGGCGGCGGCCGGGGTCGAGCAGGTCAACGCCGAAGATCGCGCCGAAGCTATAGCGGTTGGACATCCGAAAGAAGCAGAACGAGCTGATCATCAGGTGGATGTCGATCGCCTCGGCTGGCCGCCGGAAGACGCCGCTGGCGTAGCCGCGCTCGAGAATGTTCGCGATGACCGACACGACCGGGCTGTTGAGCGAGGCGATGGCGGCTGATTTGGCGATGAACTCGCCGTGGTGGATGTTCTCTACCGCGACCATGCTGACGAAATCGGGGTGCGACTCGTGGTGGTCGAAGGTGAGCTCGGCCAGCGTGCGCACCGCCGACACCGGGTCGAGATGGTCGACGTCCATCTGCTCCGCGGCCCGGGCGGTTGAGTACGCCTGCTCGAGCGCGGCGATGTACAGCTGCTCCTTGCCGCCGAAGTAGTAGTAGATCATCCGTTTGGTGGTGCTGGTCCTGGCGGCGATCTCGTCGACCCGCGCCCCCGAGTAGCCGTCTCGCGCGAATTCGCCGATCGCGACCTCGAGAATTTCCCGGCGGGTCCGCTCGGCGTCCCGCTGCCGTTCCGGGCCAGCCGGCGCATCACCACCCGGACGCGAAACAGTAGCCATCCGATTCACCCTCCCCTCGTGACCATACCGCTACATGTCATCCCGGTTACAGCGCCTTTACAGCCCTCGGATCATCCGGTACATATTATGAACTATCGAGTTAGTTCATTACTTTTTGGAGTGCCGCGCGTGACTGGAGAGACCGGGCTTGAGCACCTGACGCTGCTCGACGTCTCGCCGCCGGACCTGGTGGCGGTCGCCGCCACGGCCGGGTTCGACTCGGTCGGCCTGCGAATCTCCCCGGCCGCCGACGGCGAGCGGCCGTGGCCGATCTGGCCCGGCTCCCCGATGCTGGCCGAGACCGTGCGCCGCTGCGCGGACACCGGGATCAGAGTGCTCGACGCGGAGGCGGTCAGGCTCGGGGCGCTTCCGGTTGACTTCACGCCGACGCTGGAGGCGGCGGCGGCGCTCGGCGCCCGGTACGTGAACGCGATCTGCGACGACCCCGACCTCGGACGCCTGTCGGATTCGTTCGCCGCGCTTACCGCGGCGGCGGGGTCCTACGGGATCCGCGCGGTGGTCGAGTTCATGGCCTACCGGAGCGTCCGCACGCTGGCGGAGGCGACGGCGATCGCCGGGCGGTCGGGCGGTGGCGGTGTCCTGGTGGACGCGCTGCACGTCCAGCGGTGCGGTGTGCCTCTCGCGGCGCTGCGCGCGGTCGACCCGGCGCTGATCAGCTACGTCCAGCTGTGCGATGCGCCGCTGGCGGCCCCGGCGGCGGGGCCGGCGTCGGCTGACGCGGTGCACGAGGCGCGGGCCGCGCGGCTACTGCCGGGCGAGGGGGAGCTGCCGCTGCGCGAGCTGCTGGCGGCGCTTCCTGACGGGATACCGGTCGCGGTCGAGGCGCCGCGATCGGGCCGGGGCGGCGGCGGTCCGGCGGAGTTCGCGGCGCGAGCCCGGGTGGCGCTGGATTCGGTGCTTTCGACGTCTGATTCGAAGTCCCCGGTGGAGGTTCCGGTGAAGTCCCAGTCAAAGGAGCGGCCCTAGTGTCCGCCCGGCTCGCCGTCCGCGATCTGTCCAAGCGCTACGGCGGGGTGCAGGCGCTGCGCGGCGTCACCCTGCACGTCGACGCGGGCGAGGTGCTCGGCGTCGTCGGCGACAACGGGGCAGGCAAGTCGACGATGCTGAAGATCTTGTCCGGCGCGACCTTCCCGTCATCAGGGTCGGTTCTCCTTGACGGCGAGCCGGCCCGGTTCGCCAACCCGGCCGCCGCCCACGACGCCGGGATCGCGACCGTCTACCAGGACCTGTCGCTGGCGGGCCAGCGGGACGTGGTGGCGAACTTCTTCCTCGGCCGGGAGACGCTGAGCCGCAACTGGCTGGCCCGGCGGATCGGCTGGCTGGACGGCAAGGCGATGGCCGCGCACACCGTGAGCGAGCTCGCCCGGCTGCGGACCAGCATTCCCGACGTGCACCTGGCGTCGCGGGACCTGTCCGGCGGCCAGCGGCAGGCGCTTGCGATCGCCCGCGCGGCCGCCTGGACAGGCAAGGTCCTGCTGCTCGACGAGCCCACGAGCGCGCTCGGGGTCGAGCAGCAGGAGCAGGTGCTCGACCTGATCCGCCGGGTCTCGGCCGAGGGCATCGCGGTGGTCCTGATCTCCCATCAGATGCCGGATGTGCTGGCCGTGTGCGACCGGGCGGTCGTGCTCCGCCTCGGCGTCGTCGCCGCGACTCTGTCCGGGGCGTCGCTGACGAGCGAGAACCTCGTCGGCTACATCACCGGGGCGATACCGGGAGGTGAGGCCTGATGGCCGGGACGTCGACGCCGACGGCGGCCTCGGCGCCGCCGCTGCATCGCGCGCTCTGGCTGCGCAGCCGGGCGGCCGTCCGCGACCTGTGGATCGGCGGGGTGCTGCTGGCGCTCATCGTCGCGTTCAGCCTCGACTCGCCTTATTTCCTGACCCGCGCCAACTGGCTGAATACCTCGAGCACGGGGACCGAGGTGCTGCTGCTCGCGGTCGGCGAGACGTTCGTGATCTGCGCGGGCGGCATCGACCTGTCGGTCGGGGCGGTGCTCGGCTTCGCCGGGACGGCCGGCGCCTGGGTGATGTCGCAGCTCACCGCCGGCCAGCCGGCCGGGGCCGAGGTCGGGGCGGTCGCGCTCGGGTTCGCCGCCGCGGTGGCCGCCGGACTGGCGTTCGGCCTGGTCAACGGATTCCTGGTGGCGTGGGCGGGGATCCCGCCGTTCGTGGTCACGCTGGGCACGCTGGGCGTCGCGACCGGCTTCGGCTTCCTGCTCAACAACGGGCAGGAGATCTCCGCCATCCCCGGCTCGGTCACCACCTTCGGCAACGACAACCTCGGCGGGTGGGTACCAGTGCCCGTGCTGATCACGGCCGTCATCACGATCTGGTGCGGCCTGCTGCTGGCCAGGACGAGGTTCGGCGCGTACACGCTGAGCATCGGCGACAGCCGGGAGGCGGTCGTCCGGGCCGGCATCAACGACCGCCGCTACCTGCTGGAGATCTACACGCTCTCCGGCGTCCTCGCCGGGGTGGCCTCGGTGCTGGTGATGGCGCGCCTCGGCGCGGGCTCGCCGGACTCGGGCGCGACCGACAACCTCAACGCGATCGCCGCCGTCGTCATCGGCGGCGCCAGCCTGTTCGGCGGCCGGGGCACCATCATCGGCTCGGTCATCGGCACCGGCATCATCGCCGTCCTGCTGACCGGGCTGGTACTCGTCAACGTTCCGCCGTTCTGGCAAGAGGTCGCTGTCGGCGTGGTGCTCATCGCCGCCGTCTACATCGACCAGCTCCGCAACCGCAAGACAAGCAGGAAATAGCCCCTTGCTC
>Ga0335075_10005028_pt1 | contig 20573 bp, 19 predicted proteins | sample Lox_Sample_24_FD_206723 | JGI IMG/M metagenome (GOLD analysis project Ga0335075, IMG submission 206723) | Soil microbial communities from Loxahatchee National Wildlife Refuge, Florida, United States - Lox_Sample_2.4 | ecosystem: Environmental > Terrestrial > Soil > Wetlands | place: USA...
GCACGGTCCAGGACAGCCCGGTGCAGTACTGGGCGGCGGACTCCTGGTACAGCATCAGGTAGCTGGTCGGCTTGCCCGTGGGCACGTGCGCGTCGACCGGAAGGTTCGTGCTCACTTCCACCGGGACCAGCCGGATGACCTGGGCGCCCCGGCCGAGGGCCTGCCCGACCTGCGCGGCCAGGGCGTTCATGTCCGCCGCCGGGGCGTTGATAAGCACGGCCACGTTCTTGACCAGGCCGAGCCTGCTCGCCTGCGCCTTGTTGACGATCGCGTCCACGCCGGCCACGCCGAGCAGCGCCTGGGTGCCGTACCTGAGGCTGGTGCGGACACCCGCGGCAGCCGGGTAGCTGTGGTTCTCGGTCAGCTTGAGGTTCCGCGCCGCGGCGGCGGTCGTGATCAGGTCCCCCGCGGCGAAGTCCGACCAGACCTGCGGGTTGCCGGCCGTCGCGGGCGGGGTCCACGGCCGCAGCGCGCTGGCCGGAGCGCCGAGCACGGTGACCGGCCTGCCGTTGACCGCCACGCGCGCGCCGTCGATCGTGAGCACGTTCCTGACCTGGCTGAGCCGCTTGATCTTCGCCAGCTCCGCCCGCGTCACCCCGCCTGGGGCGGCGGCGATGAGGTCCGGGACGATGAGCCGCGGCGCGCCCGCCTGCCGCACGGCCTGACTGGCGCTTTGCGTGCTTTGCGCGCTCGGGCCCTGTAGCTGGCCGCCCGCCTGGGGCAGGCCGAGGGCCGCCATCGCGGCGTTCGCGGCGCTGAAGCTGAACGAGACGGCCGGGCGTGAGCCGCCCGCGCCGACCGTGGCGGAGTGATCCGCCCGGGCGCGCGCCCCGGCCGCCGATCCGCTCGCCGGGCCACCGCCGGTCAGCACGGCGACGCAGCTGGCCGCGGCTACGCTGACCGCCAGCAGCCCGCCTCCGATCACGACCGGAAGCGACCTCGGGCGGAAGGTCAGCAGCCCCACAGTTATCCAACTGTATCCGCCGGCCCGTCGTTGTCCACAGGCGGCCACGGTGTTTTGGCGGCCAGGCCGCTATCTCCGCGGTGCGGCATGCTGCGGTCTGCGCAGCATCGGACGCAGCTGAGGCTACGCTCTGACTATGACGCAGGAGGCGGACTGACTATGACCCAGGAGGCAGACCGGAGTCCCGCCCAATCCGGAGGCACCAGCGCGGGCAGTGGCCCGGCGGGGCAGCCGGGGGTGACGACCCGTGCTGGCCAGGCGCATGGTGCCGGACAGGCACACGGGACTGGCAATAGCCGCGGGGCGGGACGCTCCGCGCGGAAACCGCAGGGGCGGCCGTCGCTTGGCGGCGGGGCGCCCGCCCAGGATCGCGAGCTGCGCGCGCAGGGCCGGGAGACCGTGCGAAAGCTGCTCGACGCGGGCATCATCGAGTTCGAGGAGCGCGGCTTCCAGGGCGCGCGGGTGGACGACGTGGTGCGCCGGGCAGGCATTTCACATGGGACGTTCTACCTATATTTCTCCAACAAGGAAGACCTGTTCCGCGCGCTCCAGCGGGACGCGCTGCACGACATGGAGATCGTGGCGGGCGACTTCCCCGTGGTGACAAGCGACGAGACCGGCCTGAACGTGTTGCGCGAGTGGGTGCGGAAGTTCTTCAGGGCCTATGCCGCGCACTCGACCGTGCTCCGCACGCTCAGCTCGGCGAACGCGCCGGGGGAGATGTTCTCCGACGGGCTGCACATCTTCTTCAGCATCGCCGAGGCGATGACCACCGGGATGACCGCCGCCGCGGAGGCGGCAGGACGGCACCAGGAACGCGCGGAGCTGACCGCGGTGGCCTGCCTGTTCATGCTGGAGAGGGTGAACTTCGTGGTGACAACCGAGGTTCAGCTGCCCGTCGACGAGATGGCCGACCGGATCGCCGACATCATGTTCGCCGCGTTCGGGCTGACGTCGGCGTGAGCATGTCCGCGACGGCGGCCAGGGCCGCGCGGGCGGCGGGGACGTCGTGCACGCGGAACACCCGGGCGCCGAGCCAGGCGCTGACGGCGAGCACCGCGATCGTGCCCTCGCCGCGCTGTTCGACGCCGAGCCCCAGGGTTTCGCCGATGAAGTCCTTGTGCGAGACCGCCGTCAGGACCGGCCAGCCGGTGGCGGCCAGTTCCCCGAGACGCCTGGTCACCTCGAGAGAGTGCCAGGTGTTCTTGCCGAAGTCATGGCAAGGATCCACCAGGATGGAGTCACGGCTGACGCCAGCCGCCACCGCCCGTTCCGCATAGCCGGTGACGTCGGCGGCTACGTCGGCAAGCACATCCGCGTACGCCGGCCGAAGCGGGCGGGTGCGCGGCGGCAAGCCCCCGGCGTGTGAGCAGACCAGGCCGGTGCCGCGGGCCGCCGCCACCTCGGCCAGCCGCGGGTCGGCGCCGCCCCACGCGTCATTGAGCAGGTCCGCGCCCGCCTGCGCGACCACCTCGCCCACCTCGGCGCGCCAGGTGTCGACGCTGATCACGACATCGGGATGCCGGTCCCGCACCGCCGCCACCAGCCCGGCCACCCGGTCGATCTCCATCGCGGGCGGCACGTCCTCCCCCGGTCCCGCTCGCACCCCGCCGATGTCGACGATGTGCGCGCCGTCCGTGACCGCCTGGCTCGCCGCGTCAAGCGCCGCGCCGAAGCCGTACGTCGCGTACCGGCCGTAGAAGGAGTCCGGCGTCCGGTTGACCACTGCCATGATCCCGAACGACCGGGGGCTTATCTCCAGGGAGCCAAGCCGCAACACCCGGGGGGCGCGAGTACTCATCGGTAACAGCATAGGATTACGCACCCCCGGGCAGCGGGGACAATGGAGTACGTGCGTTTTCTCCACGACATCGAGCCCTCCACCGACCTGACGTACAACGACGTGTTCATGCTGCCCGGCCGTTCCGCGGTCGGATCCAGGCTCGACGTCGACCTGGCGGCGCGGGACGGCAGCGGCGCCACCATCCCGATCGTGGCGGCCAACATGACCGCGGTCTCCGGCCGCCGGATGGGCGAGACGATCGCCCGGCGCGGCGGCATCGCGATCCTGCCGCAGGACATCCCCGCCGACGTGGTCGCGGACGTGGTCTCGTGGGTCAAGGCTCGTGACCTGGTGACGGACACCGCGATCACGCTGTCACCGGGCGACACGGTGGGCGAGGCGCTCGCGCTGCTGCCCAAGCGGGCGCACGGGGCCGTGATCGTGGTCTCCTCCGACGGGGCGCCGGCCGGCGTGGTCACCGAGACGGACTGCGCCGGAGTGGACCGGTTCGCCCAGCTTCGCACGGTCATGTCCGCCGACCCGTTCACGCTGCCCGCGGGCATCCCGCCCGCCACCGCGTTCGAACTGCTGCACTCCGGACGGCACCGGCTGGCGCCGGTGGTGAACGCCTCCGGGCAGTGCGTCGGGATCCTCACCCGCACCGGGGCGCTGCGCGCCACGCTCTACTCCCCCGCGGTGGACTCAAGCGGCCGACTGCGGATCGGCGCCGCCGTCGGCGTGAACGGGGACGTCGCGGCAAAGGCCAAGCTGTTGCTCGACTCGGGTGTCGACATCCTCGTCGTGGACACCGCGCACGGTCACCAGGAGAAGATGCTGTCCGCGCTGCGCGCGGTGCGGTCGCTGTCGCCCGCGGTGCCGGTCGTCGCGGGGAACGTGGTGACTCCCTCCGGGGTGGCCGATCTGGTCGAGGCGGGCGCGGACATCGTCAAGGTCGGCGTCGGGCCGGGCGCGATGTGCACCACCCGGATGATGACCGGCGTGGGCCGGCCGCAGTTCTCCGCCGTGCTCGAGTGCGCCTCCGCCGCCGCGTCGCTTGGCGCGCACGTCTGGGCGGACGGCGGCGTCCGCCACCCCCGGGACGTGGCGCTGGCGCTGGCGGCCGGCGCGTCCTGCGTGATGATCGGCTCGTGGTTCGCCGGGACGTACGAATCGCCGGGCGACGCCTTCTCCGGCGCGGACGGGCGGCTGTACAAGGAGAGCTTCGGCATGGCCTCCGCGCGCGCGGTGCGGCTGCGGTCGGCCGCGGATTCGGCGTACGAGCGGGCGCGCAAGGAACTGTTCGAGGAGGGCATCTCCTCGGCCCGGATGTACCTGGACCCGTCCCGGCCCGGAGTGGAGGACCTGCTTGACATGATCGTCGCGGGCGTGCGCAGCGCGTGCGCCTACGCGGGCGCGTGGGACCTGGCGCAGTTCGCCGAACGCGCGGTCGTCGGCGTGCAGAGCGCGTCTGGCTACGCCGAGGGGATGCCGGTCGCCACTAGCTGGTAGCCGTCTGCTCCTTCTCGGCCAGCGGCTTATCTGTCAGCGGCTTCTGGACCAGCGGCTTCTCCGCCAGCGGCTTCTCGGCAAGCGGCGGTGCCACCTCGGCCGCGGGCGAGATCGCGTCCGTTACCCAGGCGACGATGCGGTCGATGAGGCCGTCGTCGGCCGCCCGTTCCGCGTGCCCGAACCCGGGGATCAGCCACAGATCCTTGGGCTCGCGGGCGCCGGCGTAGAGCTGGCGGGCATGTTCCTGCGGGAAGTAGAGGTCCTTGTCACCGTGCACGATCAGCAGCGGGACAGGGGAGATCCTGGCCGCGGCCTCGGCCGGCGGCACCGGCACGGGATTCCACGGCGTCGGCGAGATGCGCGTGGAGAGGAAGTACCTGGCCACCAGCCGGCCGAGCCGCTTCTCGGCCGCGAAGTGCACCCGGCGCATCGGCTCGGTTCCCCGGTAGTACCAGTGCCCCGGGCCGCTCACCGAGACCACGGCGTCCACCCCGCCGAGCAGGCCCGCCTGGCGCAGCACGACCGAGCCGCCCATGGAGAATCCCACGGTCACGACGCGCGCGTAGCCGAGCTGGCGGGCATAGTGCACCGCCACGTCGAGGTCGTTGATCTCCTTGTCGCCGAGCGTGGACAGGCCGCCGGACCGCCCGTGGCCGCGGAAGTCGAACGTCACCACGCCGGCCGCCCGGTTGAACCGCTTCGCGATCTTCCACACCATCGGCCGCGTCCATGACTGGGTGAACCCGTGTGCCATCACGATGGCGAGATCGCGCCGTCCCGGCAAGTGGACGCTTTCGATCGGGACACCGTCCTGCGTGACCAGTGTTACGGTCGTGACGACAGGTTGCACCATGCTCCATCCAAACAAACGGTCGCGGAGATCTTCCGCTTATCTCTAACGGGCAACCGGCCCCGGACATGCCGAGGCCGCGCACCCTGGCCCTTTGACGGTACCCGGCTGCGCGGCCTCGTTACGCTACGGCCGCAACGTAGCGTAAGCCAGCTATTCGGTGGCGGCCTTCTCCGGCTCGGCGGGCACGGGGGGCACCTCGTCCGCCATCGAGGCGGCGGCCACGCTGACCAACTCGTCGGCCGGGTACGCCTCCTCGCCGTGTACGGCGACGTCGCCGATCTCCAGGACCTCATCCGGCAGCCGGAGCTTCATCCTGAACACGTACTTGATCACCATGAGGATGGCGAAGGTGACGAACGCGTCCCAGACGATGATCGTGAGCGCGGCGAGGAACTGCACGAGCAACTGGTGCGGGTGCCCGTAGAAGGCGCCGGCGCCGCTGACCGAGGAGGTCTTGCCGACGCCGATGTACTCGATCATCTTCGGGTCCGCGAGCAGGCCCACCATGAGGCCGCCGCAGAGGCCGGCGATGCCGTGCGTGTACACCACGCCGAGGGCGTCGTCGACCTTGTTGAACGGCCAGACGTACTTCGGCAGGTAGTACCAGCAGACCCAGACGATAGCGCAGGGCACGATGCCGATGAGGATAGCGCCGAGGCCGTTCACGTAGCCGGCCGCCGGGGTGATGCCCACCAGGCCGCAGATCATGCCGTTGACACCGCCGAGGAAGGCCGGCTTCTTTTCCCTGCCCAGGAACATGTCCATGAAGATCCAGGTCATCATGGCCACGGCGGTCGCGAGGTTGGTGTTGACCACGGCCGCGGCCGCGTCCGCGCCCGCGAAGTACGGGTCGCCGCCGTTGAAGCCGTTCCAGCCGAGCCACAGGATGCCGGCCCCGACCGCGACAAACAGCAGGTTGTTCGGGATGGCCCGCTCCCGGTCCCGCTTGAGCCTGGGGCCGACTATCGCCGCGGCGGTGAAGCCGGAGACACCGGCGGCCAGGTGGATGACGTAACCGCCGGAGAAGTCAAGCGCGCCCTTCTGCGCCCAGTAGCCGCCGCCCCAGAGCAGGAACGCGTTGACCGCGTACGCGAACGTGATCCACAGCGGCACGAAGACCAGCCAGACCTTGAAGCTGATCCGGCCGAGCACGCTGCCGATGAACAGGATCGGGGTGATCGCGGCGAACACGAACTGGAAGTAGGCGACCGAGGACTGCGGCAACTTGAAGCTCGGCATCAAGCCGTTGAGCAGCGGAATGTTCGCCTGCCCCTGCAGGGCGTTGGCGCCGAGGATGGTCCTCGGGTCGCCGACGAACGAGCTGATCAACGGCGTGCCGAAGCCCATCTTGTAGGCCCAAAGCACCCAGGTGATGAGGGTCAGGCAGAAGGTGCAGAACACCATCATCATGGTGTTCATCGCCCATTTCTTCTGTACCAGGCCGCCGTACAGCACGGCCAGGGCCGGAATCGACATCAGCCCGACTAGCGTGGCCGCCGTCATCTGCCAGGCGTTATCACCTGATCCCAGCCAAGTAGAGTATGGAATCACTGTAGTTACTCCTCCAGGGGCTGCCTGATGAAAGGGCCTGGTGGGTGTCCAGGGTCGCCCCCCCCTGGGCTTGCTGGCCCGCCCTGGCCGCTCCGTGCGTGCATGCAACTGTTCATATTTCCCATGCGGGAGTTTCGACGGCATTTCCCGTTTGTTACGCCGCCGGGAACGTGGCAGGTGGAAACCACGGTGATGTTTCCTGCGTGTGTCGGGCCATCCGGCGCGGCCGTTTCGCCGCCGCGCCGGATGCCCGCCGCAACCGAGGCGTCACATTGCTGTAACGTTGCGGTGCCTTGGGGTTGAGTGTCCGCCACCGCGGACATACGCTGACACCTACGCAGAGCGTGGTAAGCGCTTACCGCAGCAGCGCGGCGATCTGCTAGCTGGCCAGGTAAGCGCTAACCGTCGGCAGGGAGGCGGATAGCCGTGGCGGTTCTTGAAGGCCCGGATGTCGATGCCGAAGGCACCATGCCGCCCACCATTTACGACGTGGCACGAGCGGCCGGGGTGTCCATCGCGTCGGTTTCCCGGGTGCTGAACAGGCGCCGCAACCCGCGGCCGGAGACCGTGGAGCGGGTGCAGCGGGCGGTGGCCGAGCTCGGCTTCGTGCCGGACAGCGCGGCGAGGGCGCTCAGCGTGCGGCTGAAGGAAGTCGTGGGCGTCGTCATCCGGCGGCCGATCACCGCCGGGGCGCCGGTCCCTGGCGGCCTGGCCCCGGTCGGCGCCTGGGACACGGCCGGACTGCTTGGCTACGACGTTTTCGCCGACGAGACGGAGAGCCTGCAGTTCCACGACATGCTCAACCGCGGCGTCGACTGGGCGGCGCAGCGGCGCGGCTTCGACCTGCTGATACGGTCGGTGGACATCGCGGACCACGACGCGGGCAGGCGGGTGCTCGCGCTGGCCCGCAAGAGCGACGGGCTGATCCTGCACGACCGGGTACTCGAGCCCGACCAGCTGGCCCAGCTGGCCCGCCAGGTCCCGATCGTCACGCTGGCCGGCGTGACCACGCCATCCACGGCGGACGTGCGCAGCGACAACCAGACGGGCATGCGCGCGCTGGCCAGGCACCTGCTCTATGACCACGGGTACCGGAGCATCGGCTACCTGGGCGGCTACGGCGACAGCCCGGACAGCCTGGCGCGCCGCCAGACGCTCGCCGCCGAGGCCGACGCGGTGGGGGCGGTGCTGCAGACGGGCCCGCAGTGGCAGGGCAACTACTACGCGGCCGGGGCGGCCGTGGTGACGGAGCGGCTGCTGGCCTCCGGCGCCCCGCTTCCCCGGGTCATCGTGTGCGCGAACGACCTGACCGCGCTTGGCGTCATGTACGTGCTGCACCGCAGCGGCATCGACGTGCCCGGCGAGGTGGCGGTCACCGGGTTCGACGACATTCCGATGGCGCGACACGTGCACCCGCAGCTCACCACGGTCAAGCAGCCGATCGGCGAGCTCGGCGAGACGGCGTTCGAGGTGCTCTACTCGATGATCAGCCGCGAGCAGGCCGGCCCGGGCGAACGCGACATCGTGCTGGCCACCCGGCTCATCTGCCGGGAGAGCTGCGGCTGCCAGCCCGGCCCGGCCGTGCCTTCGGGCACGTCCACGTTTGCCGCCGCACCCAGCGTCGTCTCCGGCGCCGCGTTCTCCAACGTCACCGAGTTGTCGTCGGTACGGCGCCGCTCCTAGGCGAAGTCCCGGCCGCCGGCGCCGCCGCGGTCACTGATCGGATTCCTTTCTTGGCCGGCCCGGCGGGCGCATGGGAGCGACCCGGTCCGGCAGTCGCCTGGCGTCCGCCAGGGCCCGGCGCAGCAGGTATTCGATCTGGCCGTTCGTGCTGCGCAGCTCGTCGGCCGCCCAGCGGGTGAGCGCGTCGTGGACCGCGGGATCGAGCCGGAGGATGATCGTTTTCCGTTCAGTTGGCATACGGCGACGCGTTTCTCCCTTGTCACTGATAAATCGTGCCGGTGTTGACGATGGGCTGCGTGGGATGGTCGCTGCACAGCACCACGAGCATGTTGCTGACCATGGCGGCCTTGCGGTCTTCGTCGAACTGCACGATGCCGTCATCGGAGAGCCTGGCCAGCGCCGATTCAACCATGCTGACCGCACTGTCCACGATCCGCTGGCGAGCCGCGACGACGGCTTCGGCCTGCTGGCGGCGGAGCATGGAGTGCGCGATCTCCGGCGCGTAGCTGAGCCGGGTGATCCGGGTCTCCAGGACGCGCACCCCCGCGGGGGTGACGCGCTCGGCGATGTCCGTTGACATGATGGCGGAGATTTCCGTGGTGCTCGCCCGGAGGCATGGCCTGCCGGTGCCGTGGTCGTCATAGGGGTAGCAACTGACCGTCTGCCGCGCCGCGATCTCGGCCTGGATGGCGACGAACCCGGCGACGTCGTCCACCGCGAACGCCGCCTTGGCGGTGTTTTCCACCTGCCAGACGGCGACGACGGCGATCTCGACGGGATTGCCGTCGGCGTCGTTCACCTTGAGCACCGGCGTTTCGTAGCTGCGGATCCTGACGCACACCCGGTGCCGCGCCGCCCACGGCTGCACCCAGGCCAGGCCGGGGTCCCGGATCGTGCCCAGGTAGCCGCCGAAGAGCTGGACGACGACGGCCTCGCCGGGCGCCACCTGGGTAAGACCGCGCAGCGTCAGCGACCCGGCCACGGCGAGCACGGCGACACCGGCCCACAGTCCGGGCGCGGCACCGGCGTGCCCAGCCTGTAGCCGGATTCCCCAGGCCAGCAGCACGGCAGCGGCGATCAGCGCGATGGCGCCGGCCGGGAGCACACGCCGCCCGGCGATCCCGGCGAACCGCAGCTCGTCCCGCTGCTGCTCCGGCCCGGTGGCGGGCAGCGCTGATTCCATGGGCAGCTCGCGTTCCATGGGCATGTCACGCCCCTTCCGCGGCAGTGGACGATGCCGCCCTAACCTGATATCAATTTTATGCGTGTCCATAGCCATTGTCCCGCGCCGGCCCGCCTGGGCGGGTGCCGATGACACAGCCAGCATCCGTCCGCCTGAAGTCGTTCCTGGCCAGAGGACCGTTGCGTGGATTGCCGGTATTCCGGCAATCCACCCGGACCTTGATCACAGTGCGCGATTGGTGGTGGAACTGCCGAGGCTGGGTAGGTATCGGCAGTTGGATGGTGCTGTTGGGGGGAAGCATGATCGAAGCGGCAGCAGTACGAGGCGTAATTTCGCCCGTCGGTCTGGGGATTACGTGCGTGGTTATCGCGGCGAGCATCGGCGCGTGGGTGGCAGTGGTCTTCCTCGCCGCACGGCGTCCCTATGCCAAGAACCGCAGCCTGCCCCGCATGCAGAGTCAGGTGCTCGGTGGCATGCACGAGGCGGAAGGCGGCCGCAGCGTCGCCCCGACCCGGGACGCCCCGGTTAACGTCACCCCGCGGGTGCCGGAGCAGCGTCAGCCAGGGCAGGCTGAGCCAGAGCGGCCGACGGTCGCCGTGGGCGAGGGCCCTGGTCCGCGCAAGTGACGGTCAGGGAGCGGGCAGGTTAACCAGGTTCGCCAGGGCCGCGCGGTGCTCGCCGGGGGTACCGAAGGCGATAGACGACACCTTCGCGCGCTTGAGGTACAGGTGCGCGGGGTGTTCCCAGGTGAAGCCGATGCCGCCGTGCAATTGGACGCACTCCTGCGCGGCGGTCACCGCGGCGTCGCAGCAGGCGGACTTGGCGAGCGCGACCGCGACCGGCGCGTCCGGGTCGCCGGACGCCAGGCAGGACGCAGCGTACCTGGACGCGGCACGCGCCATGGTGATCGTGGTCCACAGGTCGGCGAGCCGGTGCTTGAGTGCCTGGAATGAGCCCACCGGGCGGGCGAACTGGCGGCGCTCCTTGACGTAGGCCACGGTCATGTCCAGGCAGCGCTGGGCCAGGCCGAGCTGTTCGGCGGCGATCACGACGGCGCCCGCGGTCAGCCCGGCGTCGACCGCCTCGGCGGCGGCGTCGCCGATAGCGAGCTGCCGGGCCGGGGTGCCGTCAAGCGAGACCTCGCACAGCTGCCTGGTCATGTCCAGCGATACCAGCGGCGTGCGATGCAGCCCGGGCGCGGTGCCCTCGACCAGGTACAGGCAGTACGGTACCCCCTCGGCGGGAACGAGCAGCACCTCTGCGGGCAGCGCGTCCGCCACCGACTTGACCGTGCCGCGCAGCCGCGTGATTCCGGCGCCGTCCCCGGGCTGGGTTCCGGCGACCCGGACCGCCGCGGGCCGCCGCCCCCCGGTGCGCGCCGGGAACTCGACCGCGAGTGCCACGGTCACGGTGGCGTCCGCCATCCGGCGCAGCAGGTCCGCGGCGGCCGGCGAACCGGCCTTCACCGCCGACAGCAGCGCCGCCGTGGCTACCGCCGCGCTGCCCAGGTACGGGATGGGCGCGACGGAGGCGCCGAACTGTTCGGCCGCCGCGGCGAGCTCGCGATAGGAGGCGCCGGCCCCGCCGAGCGGCTCGGGGATCAGCAGGCCCGCGAGCCCGATGTCCGCAGCGACCGCGCGCCACAACTCGGTATCGTAGGTTTCTGTTTTCTCCGTCCGGGCCAGCACGTCATCTGGCGCGGCACGCTCGGCGAGCAGGTCGGCCAGGGCAGCCGCCAGCTCCCGTTCCGTATCTGAATACAGCAGGTCAGCGGCGGTCACCGCGGCACATCCTTCCAGGGCACGTCCTTGTCCGCGCGCGGCTCGGCCGGCAGCCCGAGCACCCGCTCGGCGATGATGTTGCGCAGGATCTCCGATGTGCCGCCCTCGATCGAGTTGCCGCGAGAGCGCAGGTAGCGGAAGCCCGTGCCGCGGGCGTAGCCGCCGCCCGTGGCGCGGCGCATCGTCCAGTCGTCGTAAAGCAGGCCGTCCGCGCCGGCGAGCTCGACCTCGAATGCTGAAATTTCCTGATTGAGGCGCGCGTACGTGAGCTTGGCGGCCGATCCCTCCGGCCCTGGCTCCCCCGCCGCGATCTGCTGCCGCAGCCGTTCTCCCGCCAGCCGGGCCACCTCGGCGTCGGCCCACAACTGGAGCAGCCGCTGGTGCAGTCCGGGCGTGCGCCGCTCCGGGTGCCGCCGCCAGGCCGCGGCCGCGAAGCCGATCGCGCTTTCCTCCCGCGGCGCCGAGCGCGCGTTGCCGATGGAGACCCGCTCGTTCATCAGCGTGGTCTGCGCCACCCGCCAGCCCGCGCCGACCTCGCCGATCCGGTCGGTGTCCGGGATCCGCACCTCGGTGAGGAACACCTCGTTGAACTCCGCCTCGCCGGTAAGCTGGCGCAGCGGTCGCACCTCCACGCCGGGCGCGGTCATGTCACAGCCGAAGTAGGTGAGCCCGGCGTGCTTGGGCACGTCCGGGTCGGTGCGGGCGAGCAGCAGTCCCCACCGGGCCTGGTGCGCCAGCGAGGTCCACACCTTCTGGCCGGTGACCACCCAGCCGTCACCGTCCCTGACCGCCCGGGTGCCGAGGCCGGCCAGGTCGCTGCCCGCGCCGGGCTCGCTGAACAGCTGGCACCAGATCTCTTCGGCCAGCCAGAGCGGGCGCAGCCAACGGCTCTTCTGCTCTTCGGTGCCGAACGCGATGATCGTCGGCGCCGCCATGCCCAAGCCGATGACGTTGCGGAACGGGCCGAGCTCCGGGGCGCCCGCCTTGGCGAACTCGCCGGTGACCACCGCCTGCAGCGACCGGCGCAGGCCGAGGCCGCCGTGTCCCACGGGATAGTGCACGACGGCCAGCCCGGCGTCGAACCTGGCGTTAAGGAAATCCCCGCGGGGTGTTGTCGCGGGATCGCGCTGATCGAGGAACTCAAGCACTCGTTCGCGCAGTTCCGCTTCGGTGCTCACCGTATCGCTCATCGTGTTCTCCGCTATGACTAGGACACCGGTCCGCCAGCGATATATAGCACCTGGCCGGATACGAAGCCGGCCTCATCGCTGGTGAGGAAGGAGATCGCCGCGGCCACGTCCTCGACCTGGCCCACCCGGCGCACCGGGATGCCCTTCGCGGCCGCACCCTGGAAGTCTTCGAAGGACATGCCAAGCCGGGTGGCGGTCGCCGCGGTCATGTCGGTCACGATGAAACCGGGCGCCACGGCGTTCACCGTGATCCCGAACTGCCCGAGTTCGATCGCCAGCGTCTTGGTGAATCCCTGCATGCCGGCCTTCGCGGCCGAGTAATTGGCCTGGCCCCGGTTCCCGACCGCCGATGTGGAGGAGAGGTTGACGATGCGGCCCCACTTGACGTTCACCATGTATTTCTGCACCGCGCGGCTCATCGCGAACGCGCCGCGCAAGTGCACGCCAAGCACCGCGTCCCAGTCGTTGTCGGTCATCTTGAACAGCAGGTTGTCCCGGGTCACGCCGGCGTTGTTCACCAGCACGGTCGGCTCGCCGAGTTCGGCCGCGATCTTCTCGACCGCCGCCTCGACCTGGCCGGTGTCGCTGACGTCGGCCCCCGCCGCGATCGCCCGGCCGCCCGCCTTCTCGATCTCGGCGACGGTGTCCGCGCAGTCGGCCTCGTTGAGGTCGAGCACGGCCACGGCCATCCCGTTCCGCGCCAGGCGCTTGGCCGTCCCGGCGCCGATCCCTCGCGCGGCTCCGGTAACGATCGCGATTCGCTGCGGCATAGCCTCTCCTTTGAGATATCCCAACGCCGTCGTGGGTTCCGTTCCCAGCGTCATTATCCCGAACGCGGGCGAACACACCAGCGGCAGGGCAGGATCATGAAAGGTAACTTGTCAGGTGATGCCGGATGGAATGGGCCAGATTACGCCGTGTCACTAGGTGCTAAGACGCTCGCGGTCGCCGCGATGGTGCTTGGCGTGGCCGCCTGCACGGCGTCCAAGCCCGTCTCTTACCCGCGGCCAGCACAGGCGACGCCCGTGGCCAGCAGCCCGGCCGCCCCGGCCAGCCCGCTGCCGACCACGCGCCAGACCCCGGTGCCCGGTGCGTCCGGCCAGCTCACCGGGGTGCAGCTACAGTCCGTACTGGTGCCGCAGTCAGCTTTCCCCGGCGACTTCGCCGTCTCGTCGACGAGCGTGGTCACCTCCGGCGGCAGCCTCACCTCCGCTCCCGCCCGGTACCGCCTGGCCACGATGAGCTGCGCCAGCTTCGTCCAGCACCTGGGCAACACCGGGTTCGGCGAGACCGCGATGGCCTTCGACAGCGTTGTCGGCCAGGGACAGGCGTTCGACCAGGTGATCTACCAGTTCGGCAGCGGTGCCGCCGCGGCCGGCTTCCTGTCCGGGATCCACTCGCTCGCGGCCCGGTGCCGCTCGTTCACCGCGACCGACAACGGCGCGAGCGGCACGCTGTCGATGCGCGCCGGGACGGCCGCGCCGATCGGCGGCCATCCGTCGCTGCTGATCCGGGAGTCAGGGAAGCTGGGCGGCACCCCGATCACGCTGGACACGCTGTGGGCAGCGAGCGGCGTCGACGTGTTCGGCGCGGCCGCGATCGGGGCGGGGACCAGCGCTCCGGGCAACCCGGCGAAGCAGGCGATCGTCTACGCGCTGATGAAACGTCAGGCCGCCGCGGCGGTCCTCGGCTAGCCGTGTGCCGCGCCAGAACTCGTTCATTGCGAAGAATATCCGATTATTCTGTCAGGTTCGCGTAAACTTCTTTATCGCGAAGGCTTCGTGCGAGTATACGATAAATTATCTTCGCCAGGAAAAATGTCTTCGCGATGATGGAACCTACCGCAAATCGGAAAAACCGCGACTGTTGCACCACTGGCGACGCGGCGCTGGCGGCGGCGGCCGCCGTGTCCGTGCCGCTGGAGTCGCTGGTCCGCGTGGCGATGGTGCACATGGGCGGGTTCTGGATGCCCGGCGCGCCGAAGGCGCGGCGGTCGCCGCGACGGCACTGGCCGCGCTCCTGCCGCTGGCCGCCGCGGCCACGCAGGTGCCCCTCAGGCCGGCCCAGGCGCCCCTGGTCGCGTGGCTCGAGGCCCACGGGCTCAGCTACGGCATCGCCGGGTACTGGGACGCCTCGATTGTCACTATGCAGTCGGGCAACCGGGTTCAGGTCCGGACGGTCAACGTGAGGAAGAACATCCAGGTTCCCACCTATGAGTCGAACGCCTCGTGGTACGACGCGTCCCGGCACGACGCCACGTTCGTGATCGCCGACTCCCATCTCGCGTACCGGGCCGCCGTATTCGAGCGGTACTTCGGCAGGCCGACGGCGATCTACCGGGTGGCAGGCTGGCAAGTCCTGATCTACCGGACAAACCTGCTCCTGCAGATGGAGCCGGCCGGCTAGCCGCGGCGGAAGACGTAGACGTCGTTGTCCGCGAACACCACGCGGTACCCGGCCTTCGGGTATAGCTGCTTGATGAACGCGGGGACGTTGGCGGGCGCCGGGGAGTAGCCGCTGTTCAGACCGTCGAAGACGATGTACTGGGTGACCGGATTGCCCGGGTTGCCGATCCAGAACGTGTCGGTGCGCGCGGCCAGCGGGGCGAGCAGGCTGAGCGTGGTCACCACGGTGGCACCGTCCGGTACCCGCGCCATCGCGGCGTTGTCCGCCGCCACGTGCGGGCTGATCTGGTACGTCGAGCCATGCCAGAGGTTGCTCAGCGGGAACTGGAAGGCGAGCGCGGCGGCCAGGGCCACCATCATGGCCGCGCCGTGCCGCTCCGCCGCGGCGCGCAGCGACCTCGACCGGGCGCCGAGCGCGCCCCACCGGGACGGGCCGGCGGGTTCCTGCGCGGCGCGCCACCGGGCCATCACCTCGACGGCGGCGAGGAAAAGCACCGGCATCACCGTGGCGTTGTAGTGCCACGCCGTGCCCCAGTAGTTGCTGGTCGTGCTGATGAAGCGCAACGCTATGCTCGGCAGCGTCACCAGCGCGACCGGTGAGCCGAGCGCGATGAACGCGGTCGGCAGCAGCAGCATGACCACGGTCTGCAGCTTGACCGGCCACGCGTGGAACGCCTGCAGGATCAGGCCGGTCACCGAGAACGGAGCGCCCGAGCCGACCACCCCGCCATCGCTCCAGTAGTAGTAGCGGTGTTCCGGGTTGAAGTGCGGGATGATCACGGTGATCGCCAGCAGCGACCAGGCCAGGCCCCAGGCCACGAGCAGCGCGCCGCCGCGGATCTTCTTCGCCCGGTCCGGCGCCCGCGTCCGCGCGCCGCCCGCGAGCAGCAGCAGCCCGATCGCGGCGACGGTGAAGCCCTGGTCCTCTTTCACGAAGACCAGGGGCAGCGCCCACAACACCGCCGCCCGAGTGCGCCCGCGCAGCAGCGCCGACAGCGAGAACGCCAGCAGCGGAACGGCGAAGGCGATCTCGTGGAAATCGAAGTTGATCATCTGCTGCAGGCCCCAGGAGAACCCGTAGGCCAGGCCGACCGCCCGCCCGGCGGCCGCGCCGAGCTTGTCCGACGCGGCCTGGACGACCGGGAACACCGACACCGCGGTGAGCAGCGCCTGCGCGACGAGCAGCGTCGCCGGCGAGGGGAACAGCCGGAAGAACGGCGCGATCAGCGCGACGATCGGCTGGAAGTGGTCACCGAGCAGGTTGAACCCGGCGCCCCTGATGTCCACGATCGGCGCGCGCAGGTGCGCGTACTGCTTCACGTACTCGGTGTAGATGCCGAGGTCCCACGACGAGGGAGTGAGCGTCAGCAGCCGGAACAGCGACAGCGTCGCGTACGCCCCGAACACGGCCGTCGCGATGCCCCAGGTCACTGGGTCCCGGAATGCGCTCAGCGCCCGTGCCGCGCGATCCGCCCCTGCGGCGGCAACGGAATGGGGGCGTTGCTCCTCCAGCATCCGGTGCAGCCTACCCGGTCCGGGTGCGCCAGGCCGGGGGTTGCGAGGTTCTCAAACCAGCAGCAACGAGATGAAACCAGCTGGCACTGGCCGCGATCACCGCGGTCCTGCCTGTCATGGCTTCACAAATCCTGGCAAATGGCAGCTGCTCTTCGTCTTTCGAACGGCGACCACCCGGTAAACAGCAGGCACCAAGATACCCGCCTGGACAAGCCGCGAATATTACCTCGAAGACACGGCCAGTTGCGGGATTTACCGGTTCAAAGAACTCTCGAGAGCATCATCGGAAACGGCTCCCCTGAGCCATCCCACAACGTCATGGAGTTGGTGAGCAGTCAACCCAAAGACATTCTTCCCGCAGGAAGATCATACGCTCGCGATCCATCTAACCGGTCAGACCAGCAGCAACCGGGCGATCCGGCGGCTGGCTATGAACAGGCCAGCCAGGCCCATCGCGAGCAGGTAGGCGGCCCGCCACAGCAGCGCCGGGCCCGGGTCGCCGAGCACCAGGTCCCGCAGCAGCACCACGCCCTGGTAGAGCGGCGTGCACTCGACGATCACGGCGACCGGGCGAGGGTAGATCGACAGCGGGTAGAACGTGGTCGAGAACAGGAACAGCGGCATGCTCGCAAGCAGCACGTAGTCGAAGTCCTGCCAGCTCTTCATGTACGTCGTGCAGGCCATCCCGGTGGCCGCGAACGCGAAGCCGATCAGCAGCGCGACCGGGACAGCGAACGCCGCCCACGCCGAGTGCACCAGGCCGAGGCCGACCATGACCAGCGTGAACGCGAGCGCGTAGGCGAAGCCGCGGATCAGCGCCCAGCCGATCTCGCCGAGCGCGACCTGGCCGGGCCGCATCGGCGTGGCGAGCACGGCGTCGTAGAGCTTGGCGTACTTGAGCCGGAAGAAGACGTTGAACGTCGAGTCGTACATCGCGCCGTTCATCGCGGACACGGCGAGCAGGCCGGGTGCCACGAAATCCCGGTACGGGATCAGCTGCCCGGACGGGCCGGCCACCCGGCCGATCAGCACGCCGAGGCCGAGGCCAATCGACAGCAGGTAGAACAGCGGCTCGAAAACCCCGGACGCGAACACCAGCCAGACGTGCCGGTAGACACGGGCGTTCCGTTCGATCAGCCGGACGCTGCCCGGGCCGCCTGGCGCACGGCGCAGCCTGGCCAGCCGGCCGACGGGCGGCAGGACGCGGAGCGATACAAGCTCAGACATACAGCCGCCGCCGGTAGGTCCAGGACCCCGCCACGATGCCGATGCTGGCAAGCACCGCCAGGTAAGCCACGTTGATCACCGTGCTGCCGGCCGGGACCGATCCCAGGGACAGCGACCGGCACAGCTCGACGCCGTGCCACAGCGGGGTCGCGTACGCGACCGGCCGCAGCCAGGAGGGCAGCTGCGAGACCGGGAAGAACGTGCCGGAGAACAGCATCAGCGGCACCATGCCGAACCGGAACAGGTAGTTGAACACCATCTCCTGCTTGAGTGTCACAGCCCAGGCGGCGATCGGCGCGGCGAACGCCAGGCCGGTGAGGATAGCGGCCGGCAGCGCAAGGATGACAAGCGCCGAACGCGCAGACCCGAACGCGCACATGATGACAAGGAAAACCGCCGAGTTCATCGCGATCCGCATGAGTATGAACGCGAGGTGGCCCCGGTAGATGTCGGCGGGACGCAGCGGCGACGCCTGGGCCGCGATGTAGATCTTGTTCCACTTCACCGAGCCGAACACCGGGAAGCTCGACTCCCCCATGGCGGTGTTCATCGCCTGCATGGCCAGGATCGCCGGCGCGACGAAGGCCAGGTAGGGCACGCCGCCGAGCCGGGCCAGGCCGTGCTTGTCCACCAGCGAGCCGAGGCCGAACCCCATCGCGCCCAGGTAAAACAGCGGGCCGAGCACGCTCGACCAGACCGAAGACCGCCAGGTTCGCCGGTAGGTCGTCAGCCAGCAGCGCAGGCCGCGGACGGTGAGATCCCACGATCGGGGCCAGGGGGGCATGGGGGGGCCAGGGGGGTTCGGGGGGACGGGCAGTCCCCCCGAGCGGGGGGTCACCGGGGGGTCGTCCCCCGGGGGAGATACGGTCACACTTGGGCCACGAGGTCGGCGCCGGCCGACTCGGTCACCCGCGCCGTCACCACATCCCCCGGCACCAGCGGGCGGCCGGTGAGCAGCGTGGTTGACCCGTCCACGTCGGGCGCCTGGTGCGCGGCCCGGCCCTCGAACTGGCCATCGCCGTCCCCGGCGAGCGCCCTCTCGACAAGCACCTCGACCGTCTCGCCGACGCGGTCGGAGGCCCGCTGCGCCATCACCTCGTCGGCGATGTCGGCGAACTCCGCCACCCGGTGGGCGATCTCGTCGGGATCGGCCTTGCCGGGGAAGGCGGCCGCCTCGGTGCCGTCCTCGTCGGAGTAGCCGAAGATCCCGATGGCGTCCAGCCGCGCGCTGCTCAGGAACAGCTCAAGCTCGCGCAGGTCGGCGGCGGTCTCGCCGGGGAACCCGACGATGAAGTTGGACCGGATGCCCGCCTGCGGGCACGCCTGCCTGATCCGGTCGATCAGCTCTGTGAACCTGGCCCGGTCGCCGAACCGGCGCATCGAGCGCAGCACCGGGCCGCTGGCGTGCTGGAACGACAGGTCGAAGTAGGGCACCACGCCCGGGGTGGAGGTCATCACCTCGATCAAGCCCGGCCGCACCTCGGCGGGCTGCAGGTAGCTGACCCGGACCCGGGCGACCTTGTCGACGGCGGCCAGCTCGGGCAGGAGCGTTTCGAGCAGCCGCAGGTCCCCGAGGTCCTTGCCGTACGACGTGGAATTCTCGCTCACAAGCAGCAGCTCGCGCACACCCTGGCCGGCCAGCCACTCGGCCTCGGCCAGCAGTTCCGGCGGGCGGCGGGAGACGAACGCGCCGCGGAAGGACGGGATCGCGCAGAACGAGCACCGGCGGTCGCAGCCGGACGCGATCTTCAGCGGCGCCGTCACGCCACCGGCGAGCCGGCGCCGGTAAACCCTCGGGCCCCAGGGGGGGCTGGGGGGACGGGTGGTCCCCCCAGGCGGGGGGTCACCGGGGGGTCGGCCCCCGGGGGCAGGCAGAGCGGCCTGGCGGTGCGCGGGGCTGACCGGCAGCAGTGTCCGCCGGTCCCTGGGCACATGCGCCGGCTTGCGCTTGCCCGCGAGCACGTCGTCCAGCCGGGCGGCGATGTCGGTGTAGTCGTCGAAGCTGAGTACCTGCGCCTCGGGAAGCTCACTGGCGAGTTCGGCGCCATAGCGCTCGGCGAGGCATCCGGCCGCGGCCACCTTGGCCCCCGAGTCAGCCGCGGCGAGCAGTTCGTCAATTGACTCCTGCTTGGCCGCCTGGATGAAGCCGCAGGTGTTGACGAGGACGACGTCCGCGTCCTCTCCTTCGGCCCGCAGCGTCCAGCCACCCGCCGCTAGGCGCGCGGCGAGCTCCTCCGAGTCCACCTCGTTGCGTGCGCAGCCGAGCGTGATGAGGCTGACCGTACGGGAACTAGACACACCGAGAGAGTACTTGACATCCTCCCTGCCCGAGGACGAGGGATTTCAACTACGGCGCCAAGAGCGCGAGTTGAGGTTCGCGGTTCACCGGCCGGGCATCCCCGAGGCCTCCCCCGCGCAGTCACGGCGTGCCCCGCCCGGCCTTCTGCCGGACGTTGCGGCCCGGGGCGCTGATCGTGCCCTTGGCGGCCTTTGGAATCCGGACCTGGCCCCAGCGGCGGTTCAGGCGACGCACGTCACCCGGCTGGAGGTGGACGATCCGGAACCCCTCATCACGCCCGGCTTTGCGCCAGCGCGGGCGGCGATGCGTCCCGGCGAAGAAATTCCGCATCGCCTGGTCATGCTCGCGGGACAACTCAAGACGGTACCGTAACATGCGAACATTATATCGGAAAACAGTGATCCAGGAAAGCTTATGCGTAGTACTCTGGTCCGTATCGCGGGGTGCCAGATTCCTCCCGCCCTGACGGCTGGGTATCCTCCGAGGGTCTTGGTGATCGCGGGCGTCCCCCGGCCAGCCGGCCGACTCGGCGCCTGGTTCGCCGGCCGGCTCGGCGCCTGGTTCGCCGGCCGGCTCGGCGCCTGGTTCGCCGGCCGGCTCGGCCCGGCTCACTTGCCGGTGGTTGCCTGG
>Ga0335075_10005029_pt1 | contig 20572 bp, 20 predicted proteins | sample Lox_Sample_24_FD_206723 | JGI IMG/M metagenome (GOLD analysis project Ga0335075, IMG submission 206723) | Soil microbial communities from Loxahatchee National Wildlife Refuge, Florida, United States - Lox_Sample_2.4 | ecosystem: Environmental > Terrestrial > Soil > Wetlands | place: USA...
GCTCTTCCGATCTCGACTGCCCGCCCGAAGGCAAAACCGCCATCGTATCGGGCGCGCGGATCCCGGGGGAACAACCACATACCCCCGACTGCGCGCCCGAAGGCAAAAACCGCCATCGTATCGGGCGCGCGGATCCCGGGGAACGACCACGTACCCCCGACTGCCCGCCCGATGGCAACAACCGCCGTCGTGCGCTGGTCCCAAGGGGGACCTTGCCCGTGCCCTACCGTGCTTCCGCAGCGGACGCCCTCCCGTCCGCTGCGGAAGCGCGGGCAAGCCCTGCGACTTGGCTTCGCGGGTGCCGCGCACCGACCCTCCGGTGCCCGGCACCCACGAAAACCCCCGGCATAGCCCAAGCGCGGCTCTGGGTGCTGCGAGCGGTCCGGTCACCCGCGCTCAGCAGCCATTACGTGCGCTCAGACGGTGCCGACGAAGGCCGCCCGCAGGTACTGGTTAACCGCCTGCTCGGGGACCCGGAAAGAACGACCGACTCGTATGGCTTCCAGCTCGCCGGAGTGCACCAGCCGATAGACGGTCATCTTTGATACCCGCATGATCGTGGCCACTTCGGCGACGGTAAGGAATCTAACGTCGCTAAGGGGAGTTTCGCTTGCCATCATTGCCCTCTTCCGCGCGAAGCCGAGCACGCCTGACCGGATTCAGCGCACCAGTCACGTACGTATCCCAGGGTAAGTCTCGTACGGAAAAGAGCAAGGCCCCTAATAGCCTCATTGTTCTTACTCTTCGGTCGGAAGCAGACGCGTGCACCTTGCGACCCCGTAGATGATTCTATGAAAGGGACGAAAAGGAGCACGTCAAGCAGCTCTCAAGGCGACCGAAGATCATGCCCCTCACCGGCACTACGGCCGGTCGGCGATGCCGAAAATTAACAGCGGGGACAGGCCATGCGAGGGAAACACGGCGCTCCGGGTTCGCATGATGGCGCGATCCACGGGATCGTCGGGATCGGCGCCGGACGCGAATGAAACATAGCGCGGCGGCGCCCCGTCGGTCATCGTCTCCGGCGCGGTTTCGCCGGTCAGCGACAGCGCCACTTCTCGCCACCGGGCCGGCGTCGCCATTTCCGGGTCAAGCGGCGCACCCGCGGCCACGGCGAGCAGGTGCGTCCAGGTCCTCGGCACCACCTGAACGAGCGCGTACCCGCCGCCGCCCGTCGAGATCCAGCGCCCCGCGCACAGTTCGTGGGCCAGTTCGTGCATCATGAGCTGGGCCTGGCGCTGGCCGTCAACGCTCAGCGAGAGGTGCGCGAGCGGGTCGAGCCGGTGGCTGTCGCAGCCGTGCTGGCTGACGAGCACCGTCGGCTTGTACGCGCGCAGCAGCGGCAGCACCACGCCGTCGATGGCCCGCAGCCACCCGGCATCCTCGGTGCCCGCGGGCAGCGCCACGTTGACCGCGTACCCTTCGCCGTCGCCCGTCCCGGTCTCTTCTGGCAGGCCGGTACCGGGGAACAGCGTGGCGGGATGCTCGTGCAGGCTGATCGTCAGCACCCGGGGGTCGTCGTAGAACGCCGCCTGCACCCCGTCGCCGTGATGCACGTCGAGGTCCACGTACGCGACCCGCTCCGCCCCGGCGGACAGCAGCCACTTGATCGCGACCGCGAGGTCGTTGTAGACGCAGAACCCGCTGGCGTTCGCCCGCATGGCGTGATGGTGCCCGCCGGCGATGCTCACCGCGTGCACAGTACTTGCCGACGACACGGGGGCACCCGACCACACCGACCGGGCCGCCGTCAGCGTCGCGCCGACGACGAGGGCCGCCGCCTCGTGCATCCCCTCGAAAACGGGGTCATCGTCGGTGCCGAGCCCGTACCAGATGGCGGGCACGAGGCTTCGCCCCACGTGCCGCACGACGGAGACGTACTCCGGGTCGTGGACGGTCTCGATCTCGCCGTCGGAGGCGGGGGCGGGCGAGATCATGCTCACGGCGGGAGAGGACAGGACCCCGAGCGCTCCCGCGAGCTCCATCGTGAGCCGGATCCTGACCGGGTCGAAGGGATGTCCTGGGCCGAAGTCGTACCGCGTCAGCGCGTCGTCCCAGACGACCGCCGTCGATCCGGTCACGACCCCCCCAGCTCGCGGCCGCGGTCCCTGGCCGCCTCGATCGCCGCGAGGAACGCGGCGCGGACCCCGTGCTTCTCCAGTTCGCGGATCGCCGCGATCGTCGTGCCCGCGGGCGACGTCACCCCGTCGCGCAAGATCACCGGGTGCTCGCCGGAGTCACGCAGCATCGTCGCCGCGCCGTACACGGTCTGCGTCACCATCTCCAGCGCCGTACGGCGCGGCATGCCAAGCAGGATGCCCGCGTCCACCATGGCTTCGACCAGGTAGAACACGTACGCGGGGCCGGAGCCGGACAGCGCCGTCGCCGCGTCCTGCTGGTACTCGGGGATGCGGATGACCTTGCCGAGCGGCGTGAGCAGCTCTTCCGCGTGCCGCAGGTGCTCCTCGCCCGCGAACGAGCCGGCGGATACCACCGACATGGCCTCGTCCACGAGCGCGGGCGTGTTGGACATCACCCGCACCACCGGGACGTCGACGGGGAAGCGCCGCTCGATGAACGACGTGGTGATGCCCGCCGCCATCGAGATCACCAACTGCGACGGCGTGACCAGGTCGGCTATCTCCTCGAGCATTCGCTCCATGTCCTGCGGCTTGACCGCGATCACGAGCGTCTCCGCCTTGGCCACCGCCTCCGCGACGCTGAGCACCGGGACCCCGTAGGACGCGCGCAGCTCGTCGGCGCGCGCGGCCCGGCGCACCACGGCGCCCACCTCCGACTCGGAGCGTCCCGCGCGGAGGAGCCCGGAAAGCAGCGCCTCGCCCATCTTCCCCGTGCCAAGAATCGCGATCATGACTTTGACCTTAGCGAATTGAGGAAGAGGGCCAGGTTCGCCGGCCGCTCGGCGAGCCGCCGGACCAGGTAGCGGTACCAGTCACCGCCGTAGGGCACGTAGACGCGGACCTTCGCACCGGAAGCGGCGAGCCGGCGCTGCTCGTCCGGCCGGACCCCGTGCAGCATCTGGTACTCGAAGCCGTCCGCCGGACGGGCGAGGCCGAGTGACCGGGTGATGGCGACCAGCCGGGGGTCGTGCGTCGCGATCATCGGGTATCCCGGGCCGCTCATGAGGATGCGCAGGCAGCGCGCGTAGGACTTGTCGACGTCGTGCCGGGTAGCGAACGCCTCGGTGGCCGGCTCGGCGTAGGCGCCCTTGCACAGTCGGACCCGCGTACCCGGCGCGGCGAGCTGGCGCGCGTCCGACTCGGTGCGGCGCAGCGCCGCCTGGAGCACCGTGCCGACCGAGGGATGGCGCGACCGCAGCGTGCCCGCGATGCGGAGCCCGGCGTCGGTGGTCCGGTGGTCCTCGGCGTCGATGGTCACGGTCGTGCCCGCGTCCTCGGCGGCGGCGGCGATCCGCTCCAGGTGCTCGGTGGCGATCCGTACTCCCATCTCCCCGGGGGATGACCCCGCGTATCCGCCGGCGGCGCGTCCGATGGCAGAACCGGCCATCGCATCGGGCGCGCGAGCATCCACCCCGGGTCCGTCCTCGTTCATGCCGAGCAGCAGGCCGACGGCGGTCGGCTTCACCGACACCTCGACGGCGCCGTCTTCTGTCAGTCCCTCGGCGGCGAGCTTGCCGAGCAGGTGCACGTACTCCGCGGCGGTCGCCGCCGCCTGCCCGGCCTCGGCGGTGTCCTCGCCCAGGTAGTCGAGCGTCACCAGCAGCCCGGCGGAGCGCAGGGCCCGCGCCACCGCGACGGCGTCCTCGCTCGACTCGCCGGCCACGTAGCGGTCCACCACGGCTCGCGCCGCGGATGACCCCATGACCGCGTCCCTGACCCGTTCGCTGGCGGCAGCCGCCATCAGCGCCTTACGGAGCACAAGCATCCCTCCCCATTGAGAGTCATCACGAGCCATTCGTCACGGCTTGGCGGCCCGATAAGATGGCGGTCTTTGCCATCGGGCCGCCACGCCGTGACAGCCGGGGGGTACGGGGGGTCGTCCCCCGGCGATTACAGCATTCTGCGGCCCGCGGGCGGCTGCGGCACGCTGTCTCGCCGCAGCGTGACCTTGACGTTCGCACCGGCCTCGGGCGAGACGACGGCCTCCTGGGCGGCGGCCACGCCGTCGGCAAGCAGCGTAGCGCCAACGTCAAGCGAGCGCTTGACCAGCCCGAGCCCGATCGGCCCGAGCTCGAAGTGCCGCGCGGCGGACCCGACGAACCCCACCTGCGTGCCGTCCTCGAGGGTCAGCGGCGAGCCGTGCGCGGGCAGCCGGTCGACGGAGCCGTCAAGGTGCAGGAAGACGAGCCGCCGCGGCGGGTGACCGAGGTTATGGATCCGCGCGACGGTCTCCTGTCCCCGGTAGCACCCCTTGTTCAGGTGCACGGCCGACTCGATGAGGCCGATCTCGTGCGGCAGCGTCTTGTGGTCGGTGTCGAGCCCGGGCCGCGGCACGCGCGCGGCGATCCGCGCCGCCTCAAACGCCCAAAGGCCCGCGACGGGGAAGGTCGCGGCCAGCCTGCCCGCCGTCTCCGGTTGAACGATCAGGTCGATTCCGAACGGGTTCTCGGTGACCGCGCTCGCCACGCCCTCGTCGAGGAGCTCGGCCAGCGCGGAGTCAGCCGCTTCCGTTCGGTAGACGAATCCGCCCTCAGCCGGGAGCGGGCCCGCCAGCGTTTGCACCACCAGCACCCCGGTCAGATCTTCGACCTCGACCCGGAGCATGAAGCGCATCGAGTTGAGGTAGTCGACGAGCGCCTTCGCCGTGTGCGGCTCGACGTGGATCCAGGTCGCCGTGCCGTCGTCGGTCAGCGTCAGGTGGTGCTCAAGGTGCCCCTGGGGGGACAGGATCAGCGCCTCCCTGGTGCTGCCGGGCGCCAGGCGCTGCACGTCCTGGCTGGTGAGGCTGTGCAGCCAGGTCAGCCGGTCCGGGCCGGTGACCTTGACGACGCCACGGTTCGACCGGTCCACGAGGACCTGGCCGCCTTCCCCCGCGGGGACGAGCCCCCCAGACCCTCCCGGGCTGGCAGCGGTCATCGCGCGCTGCTCCCGCATGGGGTCGCCGTAGTGCGCCGCGACGCCCTCATCCGGCCACTCCGCCGCCACGGCGCCCTTGATCTCAAGCACTGTCCTTGCTCCTACAGTCGTTGCAGCGGCCGAACACGGTCAGGTGCGAGACATTGATCTCGAACCCGTGCCGCTCATCGAGTGCGCTCGTGAGCGGCGCGATCGCGTCCGGGCTGGCCTGGTCGATCTTCCCGCAGTCCTGGCAGACGAGGTGGACGTGCGCCGCCTCGGTGGCCAGGTGGTAGGTCGGCGCACCGTGGTTCAGGTGCGTGTGGGCGACGAGGCCGAGGGTGTCGAGCAGCTCGAGCGTCCGGTAGATCGTGGAGATGTTGACGCCCTTCGCGGTCTGCTGCACGCAGGCCGCGATCTCTTCTGGTGTCGCGTGTGTGAGCTTGGCCACCGCCTCGAGGACGAGCTGGCGCGCGGGAGTCACCCGGTAGCCGCGCAACCGGAGCTCCTCGTCCCAGCTGCGGTGGCGCCGCGGCCCTTGCTCCATGGTTGCGAGTCTAGTTCGGTCGCACCGATGTGCCATCGCGTCGACGCCGCGCACGGGTGAGAGCGGTACGGGTGAGACATGCGCGTCGATCGATGCCGTGCGAATAATCTCTTGCGCAGTCCGGAGACCTCGCATAGCGTTTGAGGTACGCGGAAGGGAGGTGGTCCTAGGTAATGCATGCTTATAGGACTTGCGAGGTGGCTGCTAGCTAGCCGCTGCCCCCGCTGTGCGGGTCCGCGTGGCGGATCCCGGCTCTACAGGGCGATGCTTTTATGGGCACTGCCCTGATGGGCGGCGGCGGGCTAAAAACTAGGCAATCACCGGACCTCCGGGCTGACCGACCTTGTCCAGTCGGTCCCGCGCCACTCGTGGCGCGCGAGTCGCCCGGGGGTTCTTTACATTTCCCCGTGTTTGACGGAGTCCGGTGTTTGACGGAGTCCGGTGTTTGACGGAGTCCGGTGTTTGACGGAGTCCGGTGTTTGACGGAGTCCGGTGTTTGACGGAGTCCGGTGTTTGACGGAGTCCGGTGTTTGACGGAGTCCGGCGTTTGGTCGAGCCTCGGCCTACTCGATCCAGTCCCACTGCAAGAGGGCCCACAGGTGCGGGGTCAGCGGCTGTCCCATCGCCGCCATGTCGAAGGCGTAGGCGAGGTCCTTCTCGCCCTCCCTCGTCTGGCTTGGGACCAGGCCGTAGAGTCGCTTGCCGGCGGTGTACGGCTTGGCCGTCGCCGTGCGGGCCACCGCGTCGGTGACCATCTCGATGCTCGTCAGGCTGCGGAACTCGCCCGCGTAGATCTCGGTGATTCCGGTGGGGTGGGTGAGCAGCACCTCGACCTTGCCCTCCGGCTGCGGGCGCCAGAATCCGGTCTCCACCGCCAGCGGCTCAAGCCGAACCAACTGGCCGTCCTCGTCCCGCCGCGGCTCGCCGTTCTCGTCCTCCGCCAGCCGCCAGGTGCGGCTGGTGTAGATGAGGTACGGCTTGCCGATGTGGGAGAACGCGACTTCCTGGAAGAAATTGAAGGGCTTGATCGTCGGGTAGTCGCCCTTGCCGGTGCCCTTCCAGCGGCCGAGCAGGAAGCTGAGCGGCGCGATGGCGGGGTGCTCCGGCGGCAGTTGGACGCTGGTCACGGCCGGTTCCCCGGTCTTCGCCGTGTTCTCCGCTTGTGCGTCATCCGTCATGCGGGCCTCCCCTGATCACCTTGACGGCCGTGTAGCCGGCCGCGATCGCGACCACGGCGTAGCCAAGGATAATGACCACCGCGCTGAGCATCCCGTGCATGGGGTGGAGTCTAAGACTGGCGTCCGTTTTGTGCCGGGAGCCGCGCCGGGGGCTAGAGTTCTGGTGTGGCACGGAAGCTAGTGATCAAGGTCACGGCGGGCAAGGATGAGCCCGAACGGTGCAATCAGGCCTTCACGGTGGCATCGACGGCGGTCGCCAGCGGCGTGCCCGTCTCGCTGTGGCTGACCGGCGAAGCGGCGTGGTTCGCCCTGCCCGGCCGGGCGGACGACTTCTCGCTGCCGCACGCCGCGCCGCTCGCGGACCTGCTCGCCGCGGTGCTCGCCTTCGGCACGGTGACGATCTGCAGCCAGTGCGCGGCCCGCAGGGACATCACGCCGCGGGACGTGATCGAGGGGGTCAGGATCGCCGGCGCGGCCACGTTCGTCGCCGAGGTCGTCGCGGACGATGTCCAGGCCCTCGTGTACTAATGCGGTAAGGCATTACGTGGGATACTCCGTGCCCCGCTAGGGGCGCTTTATATCCCACGTCATGCGTCTCGCGGGAGTTGGGTCAGCCGTCGGTGGTGACCGCGGCGAGGCGTTCTTCGCGCAGGCGGCTCGCCAGTTCCTCGGCCTGTGGCGGGAGGGGCGGCAGTGGCCCGGCGGCCCAGTAGAGCAGCAGGTCGGCCAGGCCGGGATTGCGGACGAGCGCCGGGCCGTGCAGGTAGGTGCCGAGCACCCGGCCCGCGTAAGCGCCCTCGGTCCCGTCGCCGTTGCCGGTGCCGAGCGTGGTGCGGGCGAGGGGCCTGGCCTGCTGGCCGAGCCGGGTGACGCCCTGATGGTTCTCGAAGCCGGTCAGCTTGCCGACGTTCAGCGCCGGGTCGACGTCGGCGACGATCTCGCCGACCGCGCGCCGTTCCCCCCGGCCGCTGCGCATGTCGAGCAGGCCGAGCCCGCGCACGGGCGCGTCGTCGGCGCCGCCGAACTCGAGCCCGAGCATCTGGTAGCCCGCGCACACCGCGAAGACCACCGCGCCCCGCTCGGCCGCGGCGTGCAGGCCGCCGTCGGCGAGCAGTCGCCTGGCCGCCAGCGTCTGCGGCAGGTCCTCGCCCCCGCCCATCAGGTAGATGTCGCCGTCGCGCGGCACCGGCTGGTCGGAGTTGACCTCGACGATCTCGACCGGCAGGCCGCGCAGCCGCGCGCGCCGCTCAAGCACGAGCGCGTTGCCGCGGTCGCCGTAGGTGCTGAGCAGGTCCGGGTATACCCAGACCAGGCGGAGCGGCCTGGACATTACTGAACCCTCCCGAGAGCCACGCGGTACTGCTGGAACGCGGTGTAGTTCGCGAGCACCTCGAGGTTCGGCGCCACGGTGAGGGCCGCGTCGATCGCCTCGTCGATGTCATTCACGAGCCTGAAGGCCACCTCGTCGGCCTCGAGGCGGACGGCCAGGTCCAGCCGGCGCTCACCGCCGACGAGGACATGCCGGCCGCGCAGCCGCCGGAAGTCCACGTCCCAGAGCCATGAGGTGTCCCTGCCGTCGGGTCCCTGCGCGTTGACCGACAGCAGGATCGGTGCGGGCGCCGGCGCCATGACGTCGAGCGCCTCAAGCCACCCGGCCGGGTTCTTCGCCAGCAGCAGCCTGATGTCGCAGCCACGGCGGTTCACCTGGGTGTACCGCCCGGCCACCGAGGTGACCGCGCGCAACTCGCGCAGTGCCTGCGTGATGTGCACGCCGAACGCTTCCGCCACCGCGAGCGCGATGACCGCGTTGGACCGGTTCGCCCGGCCCGGCAGCGCCAGGTCAAGCGGCGTCGACCGCCCGGTGGCGTCGATCACCTCGTTGTCGTAGAGCAGCCAGCTCACCGGGGGGCGCCGCAGGCCGCATTCCTTGCAGGACCAGTCGTCTCCGTCGCGCTGCAAGTGGGCGCCGCAGTGCGGGCAGCACCAGGAGTCCTCGCGCCACCGCTGGCCGGCCGCCACCCAGGTGACCTTCCGGGCCGAGCTTGCCGCCCAGGCCACCAGCGGGTCGTCGGCGTTGGCCACTACCCGGCAGTCCGGCGCGTTCTCAATCGCCTCCCGCCACCGGCGGGCGAGCAGCCAGATCTCCGCCGCGCGGTCCATCTGGTCACGGCTGAGGTTCAGCAGGACGACGACCGCCGGCCTGGTCGCCTTGATCATCGCCGGGATGTACTTCTCGTCGGTCTCGAGGACCGCGACCCGCGCGTCGGGCGCGCGGCTGAGCGCCGAAGTGAGCCCGGCCTCCATGTTGGCGCCGTAGATGTTCGATGCGATCTCGCCGCCGAGCGGTGCGAGCGCGGCGGTGATGAGCTTCGTGGTCGTGGTCTTGCCGTTCGTGCCCGTGACAAGGACGACCCGGCGACCCACGGCCAGCAGGGACAGCAGGTCGGGGGCCAGGCGCAGGCTGATGACGCCGCCGATGACAGAGCCGTCGCCCTTCCCGGCCAGGCGGGAGACGGTCGCCGCCGCGCCGCCCACCGTGGTCGCGACCCTGGCCCGCATCGGCAGCCGGAAGCGCTGCTTGCTGTTGTCATCCATCGTGGGCCGATGCTATCCGCTCACCGGCATCCGGCGGGCGCGGTCGGCTCGCCGGCGCATGACGAGACCGTTAACTCTGCCGCCGGCGCACGGAACGCCGGCCGCGCCTGGGTGCCGGCGCCCCGCGGCCGGGCGGCGTTGAGCGCGGCGGCGGGCTCGCCGAGTGGCTCAAGGGTGGCGACGGGGAGGGCGCCGATCGCCGGGTTGGCGTCGGCGAGCAGCACCCGGCGCGCCGCGCCGGCCCCGTGGCTGACGATCATCGCGGTGACCGGCAGCCGCTGCAGCTCGGACGGCTCGACCACGAGCTCGCGCGAGCGCTGCAACGAGCGCGCGAGCGACTCGTTGTCGCCGGTCGCCCGCGAGGTGGACACGCCCCACGCGGTGCTCGTGCTGATCCCGCTGGTGAGCGAGGCGGACTCGGACGTTCCGCGCGAGGTGCCTGACTGCGCGGAACGCGAACCGCCGCCGCCCAGCGGCAGGACGCCGCCGGAGGGACTGGTCCGTCCGGTGCCGGCCGACCGCGACTCGTTGTCCGAGGTCGACGTGGCGTGGGAGGCGGAGTCGCCGACCGTGCTGGTGTAAGAGCCGCCGAGCGTGTCGCTGACCGACGTGCCGATGGTCTCCGTGAGCTGGGAAAGAACGAACCGGTGGGCCATGCCGATCTGCTCGCTGGCCGCCTTCGCGTCCTCCGCGTTGCCCAGGCGCATGAACGCGACGGCCGCGTTCCCCCGCCCGACCCGCTGCCGCACGTGCGGCGGCATCGACCGGTAGGCGAGCACCAGCCCGGTGCGGCCGGCCTCGCAGGCGTCGGTGAGCCGGTCGAGCACGTCGGCCCGCAGCCGCTCGGCGCCAAGCAGGAACAGGGTGTGCCGCCACGATGTCGGCCCTGGTGCGGCCGGGACCCGGCCGATCAGGTGGGTCAGCGCGGTCACCACGAAGCAGCCGAGGATCGTCGCCGACTGCGGGCTCGCCCGGCGGTCCACCGCGATCACCCGCAGCCGGCCACGGGGCAACCGGGCCGGTTCGCTGCCCACGCCGGCCAGCCTGCGCAGGTGCGCCTCCATCCCGAGCGCGCGCTCAAGGACCACGCGGTCGGTGGCGGCCTGGCCGAACAGCGCGCCGAGCGACCCGGCTTCGCGCTCGGTGAGCAGCCCCGCCGCCAGGTCCGCGCGCGGGTCACCGACCTGGGCGAGCGCCCGCAGCCCGGCCGCGACCCGGCGCACGTCGACGGCGCTCGCGCCATCGCGGTCGAGCACCTCGATGACGCGGTCGAGTATGGCCGTGTCGACCGCGAGCTCACGCGCGGAGGCGCGCTCCTCGGCCACGCTCACGGCGAGCGCGAGCACGTCAGCGAGTTCCGCCGGAGAAAGCGACGCCGCCAGGTCGAGCCGCGGCAGGTCGCGCGGCAGCACCCAGACGGCGGGCGGCACGCCGCCCGCCGCGGCGAGGCCCGCCAGGTCGGCCGCCACCGCACCGCCCGACAGGTCCACGATCGTCGCCTCACCGTCCGTGGCGAGCCGGTAGGCGGCGGCCATGGTCAGCATCGCCGACCAGCCGGCCAGCGTGCCGCCCGCCACGTCTACCCGGTCGATGCCGTCGGGGACGGGAACGGCGTACCACCGCTTCTGGCCGACGAAGGCGGACCGCTGTTCCTGCCAGCGGCCGGCCAGCCGCGCGTGTTCCGCCCTGGCGGCGTGCAGCGAGCGCTCCTGGTCCGTGGCGAACCGCTCGACCCGGAGCCGCTCGGCGTCGGCCCCGGCCCGCAGCCGGCGTTCGCCGCGCCAGATCGCGCGGCCGGCCAGCCCGGCCATCAGCAGGCAGGCGCCGATGGCCGGCCCGGTGACGACGGCGGGCGCCCATCCGGCGGCGGCGCCGACCGCGAGCGCGACCACGACCGCGATGGCCGCGGCGACCGCGGCGCGCAGCGGCCGCGCGATGAGGTTCTCCTCCCGCCGCTGCGCCGCCAGCCAGTCCGCCGCGACGTCGGGCACCCGCTGGCGCTCCGCCGGTACCGGGCGTCGCGGCGGCGGCCCGGGATCGGCCGTCGGCGTCGCGTACTGCCACCCCAGGTAGAGCGGCGTCACGGCCGTGCCCCCGGTCGGCCCTCGGGTCGGGTGGCCGCACGGCCCTCAGGGCGGGTGGCCGCACGGGCCTCAGGCCGGGCCGCGTGGTTGATGGCCGCGCGCGGCAGCCGGCCAGGCACCGTCAGGCCGGACGAGATGAGCCGCTGCCGCGGCCAGTTCGCCGCGAGAACGAACTCCCCCGGGCCGAGCGTGAGCATCACCCGGGCCGGGATGACCGGGCTCGGCACGAGGTCAAGCGTGGCCGGGTCTGGGTAGCCGGGATCGCCGCGCGCCGGCGGCGACAACCCGCGCGCCGGCGGTGCCGGCCGCTGGCCGGCATCCGGGTAGAGGCCGGCGCCTGGGTAGAGGCCGGCATCCGGGCACTGGCGGGCGTCGGGGCGCAGGCCGACGTCAGGCCGCGGGCCGGCATCCGGGCGCAGGCCGGCATCCGGGCCCAAGCGGGCCGACAAGCGGGCCAGCGACGGGGGGAGCAGCCGCGTGCCGGTGCGCGCGGCGAGGCCGGCGGCCAGGACCGGATCGGCGACACGGTAGATGACCACGGTCGCGGCCAGCCCGGCCAACTGCGTAGCCGCCGCGGGCGACGTCGTTCCGATCAAGACGGCGAGCCCGGCGTCCTGGCCGTCGCGGAGCAGTTCGCCGAGAGCCTGCGCGGGCACCCGCTCGCCGCGTGGCACCCACACGAGCGCGTCACCGTCGACGCCGATCCGCCGCAGGTCCGCGGCGAGCGCGGTGAGCTCGGCGCAGCGCCGGGCGGCTAGCTCAGGCTCGTCCGCCGCGAGCAACGCGGCCGAACGCTCCCGCACCACCCGGCCGAGGTCGATGGCCGCCTGGTCACCCGGCCGGCGGTCCTGTTCGCGGGCGCGTCCCCACAGCCCGCTCGCGCCTTCCGTTTCCCCGCCGCTCGGCGCGGCGGCCGCCGTGCCCCGGGCGCCGCCGGCCGCCCCGAAGGCACCGGGCGCCCCGAAGGCACCGGGCGCCCCGAAGGCACCGGGCGCCCCAGAGGCTATGGTCGCCCCGAAGGCGGCGACCGACCTGGGGACCGCAGCCGGCCCGGAGGCTGTGGCCAGGCCTGCGGAAGACCCCGCGGAAGGGCCCGTCGAAGGCACCGCGGCAGGCACCGCGGAAAGGCCCGCCATCAGCAGCGGCGTGCCCGTCGCCAGGCAGGCCGCCCCAAGGGCACCGGCGATGGGGGCGTCGCCGCCGGGATCGAGCACGATCACGGGCTTGCGCCGTCGAAGCGCGGCGTGCACCACCTGAAGCCCGGCGAGCGTCACGTCCTGCGCGGCGGCGCCGACGACGAGCGTGCCGCGCACGGCCTCGGCCCAGCGCAGTTCGGCGACCGCGCCGGTGGCCGGCACCACCCCGAGCGCGCACCCTTCCCTGGTGACGACGCCGCCCGCGCGGATCGTCCTGGTGGCGCTGACGCGGCGGAGTGCCGCGATCAGGCCGGGGCGCGGCGCCGGGACCGCCCACTCGTCGGTGTGCAGCCAGACGAGCCAGCCGATCAGCGCGGCCTCGGCGGCACCGCAGGCGAGCGCGACGGGAAACTGCCGCGGCAGCCAGTGCCGTACGTCCGCGAATCCCGCGAGCGGCTGCCTGCCCTGGCCGGCCAGGTGCCCGCCGCCAAGGTGCCAGAGGATGGCGGCGGGACCGGCGGTGAAGCCGGCGATGGCGTTGGCCGGACCGGCGGCCAGCGTCCAGGCCAGCCCGGCCGCCGCGGGCCCGGCCAGCCACCACAGCCGCCACCTGGTCCCCTTGGTCACCAGCGCGAACGCGAGCGCGAGCAGCAGGGTCAGCTGGGCGAGCAGCAGGTGCGCGACAAGGATCGCCACCGCGCACACCGCGATCAGCTCACCGCGGCGCGGCAGCCCGGCCGGGATCAGGTGGCGGGCACGGCGCGGCACCGGTTCCGCCCATGGCGCCGTCCCAGCCATCACGTACTCTAGGTTGCCAAGAATGTACCCTCCGTGTCGATACCCGGCTAATGCCGGATTACCGGGGAAGGCGAAGCGGCCGCGCCGCGGCGGCTAGCCGCCGCCCCAACGATCACCGCCGCCCTCCCCGCCCCGCCCGCCCCGCCTGTGCGGCAGAACCTCGTCGGGCGAGTTTGCCGACCACCCAACAATCCCGACATATCAGTGCCCCGCACCCCGGAACGTCGTGATAGTGGATCGTTGTGCACGCCATAACGTGCACAACGATCCACTATCTTCGAAATCACGCCCAGATCGCCACCGGCGACGGTGGCCGCACGCGGCCAGGGCTAGTCGGTCAGGTGCGGGGCCCGCGGTAGCGGGTCGCCGGCCTGGATGACCACGCGGAAGTGGTGCGGCTTCAGGGTGACCGTGGTCAGGCCGACCGGGTTCCCCGTCGACTGGTCGTCAAATCTGATCGTCACCGAGATCGCCGGCTGGCCCGCGTGCAGCCGGAGGCTGCGCGCGACGGACGGCTGAGGCGGGGCGAGCTCAAGGTCGACCGCCCGGGCGATCACGGCCCCCGGTCCCGCGAACGCGAGCGGGGGCGTGCGCAGGATCGCCTCGAACTCGTCGGGCTCATCGGCGATCAGGTCCACCACCGCGCCTGGCACGTAGGCGGTGGAGATCGCCACCGGCTCGGCACCGACCGCCCAGGCGCAGCGGATGATGCGGACCGGGTTCTCGCCCACGACGCTGAGCGACCAGGCGACGTCCTGCGGCGCGGCGCGCAGCGACACGTGCCTGGCGGTGCAGCTGATTTCGCCGCCCATCGGGTCGAGCCTGGTGCTCAGCCCGCCGATCCCCTCGATCGGGATCAGGTACTCGGCCGCGCTCGCGCGGTAGAGCTGACCGTCGGGCAGCCTGCGGATCAGCGACCTCCGCGTGAGCTCGACGATGGCCGCGTCGATCTCCGCCATGCTGACGTTGTACCTGCGGGCAAGCGCGCTGCGGCGCGGGAGTTGCCAGCCAGGTTCCCGGTGGACGAGGGCGGCGGCCATCCGGTCGGCGAGCACGCCACTGCCCGCCCGCTGCGCCGGCACCGCCGCATCGACGTCCATACCCGCCTGTCCCTGGCCGCGTGAACCCGCCGGGCTGCCGCTCCCCCCGGAGCCGACGGTCATTCGCCCTGTGGGATGTTCGCCAGCCGACTACCCTGCGCCGAGTCGGTGGCGGTCGTGCCGTCGCGCTTGGCTGGCTCTGCTGCCCACATGCCCGTCCATGCCTCCAGACTGCCCGCGATGGCCCGCATCGCTCACTTAGACAGGCGATTGTCCAATCGCCCGGATATTTCCGACACGTCCCGCGCCAGCACGCGACTTCAACAGACCTGGGTGTGCCGCGCCAAGGCTTATAGATATGCAGCCAAGGTAAACGGAAGTTGAATTGAAGAAGAATGAAGGCAATCCGATGGATGTCATGTAAGTAAATCATCACGTCCGGCACCGTCCCGTCACGCCTCCGCGACCGGCCGGTGACCCCCTCGTGACCAGCGTCGACGACCATCGGATGCTACCTGCGCGCACGACACAAGTCGCCGCCCGGACAAATCGGGCAGGTTGGTAACGGGCAGATCAAGTCACCAGAAGTTAACCTAGCGGACGCCGCAAATCCACCTTTCGTTCAGTGGTTGCTACTTCTAGAGCCTATCACTGAACACGTTGACATCCATTTGCGGCTACGCCGACCGATCAGACCGTAATCCCGCGCGGATGCGCTTCAATTACAAGGAGAATCACTAAATGCAGCTCCGAGGCAGCAAGCAGGCCGCGGTGGCCGGGGGTGCCGTCATCGCGGCGCTCGCCCTAGCCGCCTGCTCTTCGTCAAGCTCGTCCACGCCCGCGTCCACGTCCACGGGCTCGAGCACCGCGTCAAGCACCGCGTCCGCGGCGGCATCCGGGAGCGGCACGCTCAACGCGGCCGGCTCGTCGTTCCAGAACACCTTCCAGCAGGCCGCCAAGTCGGCGTTCAAGTCGGTTAACTCCAACATCACGGTCAACTACGACAGCGTGGGTTCCGGTACCGGCCGCGACGACCTGTACTCGAACACCGTGCTCATGGCCGGCTCCGACTCGCCGATCCCGTCCAGCGAGACGGCGAAGATTCCCGCGGGCAAGACCGTCCTGTACTTCCCGGTGGTGATCGGCCCGATCGCCATCACCTACAACCTGCCGACCGTGAAGACACTCAAGCTGAGCCCGACCGTGCTCGCGGAGATCTTCCAGGGCACGATCACGACCTGGAACAACTCGGCGATCGCCGCGCTCAACCCGGGCGTCACCCTGCCGTCCACCGCGATCACCACCGCGGTCCGCTCGGACTCCTCAGGCACGACCCAGAACTTCTCGCTGTACCTGCAGACCGCCGCGCCCAAGACCTGGACACTCGGCAGCGCCTCCACCATCAAGTGGCCGTCCACCGCCCACGCCGGCGCGCAGAACACCGGCGTGGCAACGATCGTCAAGTCGACCCCCGGCGCCATCGGGTACGTCGACTACACCGACGCCATCTCCACCGGGCTGCAGATGGCTGAGATCCAGAACAAGGCCGGCGACTACGTCGCCCCGACCCCCGCCGGCGCGTCCACGGACGCGGCGTCAGCCACGATCGCGTCGAACCTCACGTTCGCCGCGGCCGACGCCAGCAGCGCGGCCACCGCCTACCCGGTCTCCTACCAGTCGTGGGACCTGGTGTACGCGGAGCAGCCCAATGCGAACGACGTCGCGATGCTGAAGTCCTACCTCGGCTACCTGCTCGGGGACGGCCAGCAGCTGCTGTCGTCGCTGTACTACGCGCCGCTGCCGGCCAGCCTCGACCAGAAGGCCATTGCGCAGCTGAGCCAGATCACCTCCTCCTGAGGATCGCCTTCATGACACAGGAATTCAGTCCGACTCGCGCGGCCGGCACGATGGCGGTCTTTGCCACCGGACGCGCAGCCGGGGGGAACGGGGGGGCGTCCCCCCTGGATATGGGAGTCCTGTTCTCATGAGCACGACCATGCAGGCGGACCCGGCCACCCCGGCCGGGTCCGCCGCCGGGCTTAAGCCCGTCAGGTCGCTCGGAGACCGCTCCTTCCAGCTGCTCGCGCTCGTGTCCGGCCTGCTGGTGCTGGCGATCCTGGTCTTGATCGCGATCACCATGTCCCAGCAGTCCAGCCAGTGGTTCACCTCGGAGGGCTGGTCGGGCATCTTCTCCACCGACTGGGACCCGGCGCACAACAAGTTCGGCGCGATGACGTTCGTCTACGGCACGGTCATCGTGTCGGTGATCGCGATCGTCATCGCGTACCCGGTCAGCATGGGCGTCTCCCTGCTGCTCAACGAGGTCGTGCCGCGCCGCTGGGCGCAGCCCATCGTGTACGTCATCGACCTGGTCGCGGTGGTGCCCTCGGTCGTCTGGGGCCTGTGGGGGTTCTTGATTTTCGTCCCGTGGCTGCAGATCACGGTCTACCCGCACATCGCCTCGGCGGTCAACGACATCCCGATCCTTGGCAACCTGTTCGGCTTCCTCAACGGCAACTACGTGAGCGGTGCCTCGTTCTTCACCGCGGGCCTGGTTCTGGCCATCATGATCATCCCGATCGTGACCTCGCTGTCGCGGGAGGTCATCGCAACCGTGCCACGGGAGGACAAGGAGGGCGCGTACGCGCTCGGCGCGACCCGCTGGGAGATGATCCGCGGCGTTGTCTGGCCGCACAGCCAGGCCGGGATCGTGGGGGCCACGCTGCTTGGTCTCGGCCGGGCCATGGGCGAAACGATCGTCGTGGCGCTGCTGATGGGCTCCTCGCCGACGATCACGTCGCACCTGTTCACCCCCGGCTACGCGATGCCCGGCGTCATCGCGAACCAGTTCGGTGAGGCCACCGTCGGCGTGTTCCGCGCCGCGCTCATCGGCATGGGCGTGCTGCTGTTCGCGATCACGATCATCGTGAACCTGTCGGCCCGCGCGATCGTCAACCGGAACGTGCGACGGATAAGGGGGACTGCCTGATGGCCGTCACCACCGACCCTGGAGTGGTCGACCTGCGCGACCCGAGCGGCTGGCGGCAGGCCAAGAACAGGCTCGCTGTCGGCGCCATGTGGTTCGCGTTCATCTGCCTGGTCGTCCCGCTTGGCTTTGTCCTGGTCGGCGTGATCGTTAAGGGGGCATCGAAGATCGACTGGTCGTTCCTGACCAGCAGCACGATCCCGCCGCCCACGCTGCCTCCGCTCCTGGCCAAGATCGAGGGAACGGGCGGCATAGGCGCGGCGATCGTTGGCACGCTCGAGATCACCGCCTTCGCGTCGGTCATCGCGATCCCGCTCGGCATCCTCGGTGCGGTCTACCTCAACGAGTACGGCGGCAACCGCCCGCTGGCCAGGCTCCTCTCGTTCCTGTCCGACGTCATGACCGGCGTGCCGTCCATCGTGATGGGCCTGTTCATCTTCACGGTCTGGGTGATTCCCCACGGGCTCACCGGGCTTTCCGGAATGGCGGGATCCTTCGCCCTGGCCTGCCTGATGCTGCCGATCGTGATCAGGTCCAGCTACGAAATGCTCCGCCTGGTGCCCGACAGCCTCCGGCAGGGCAGCTATGCGCTCGGCGCGTCCAAGGCCCGGGTGACGCTGACCGTCGTGCTGCCGGCGGCGGCCGGCGGCATCGTGAGCGGTGCCCTGCTCGCCGTCGCCCGCGCGGCGGGCGAGACGGCGCCGCTGCTCTTCACCATCGGGGTCGTGACGGCCACCAACGGCAACCTTTTCTCCGGCCCCAACACCGCGCTTTCGACGCTGATCTTCAGCGAAGTGCTTCAGCCTTACCCCAACGCGGTGGCCTTCGGCTGGGGTGCGGCACTCACGCTGATCGCGATCGCGTTCATCCTGATGATCGCGGCCCGTCTCGTCACGGCGCGCTTCCAAAGGTACTCTCGGTAGGGGTGGAAGACATGGAACAGCCTGAACAGGACGTCGTCGAGCAGACGGTCTCCGCAAACCTGCCGCGACTTGAGACCAGGGTCCAGCCTCCGTCGACGGTGCCGGGGAACACGATCTTCGAAGTCAGGAACGTGTCGATCTGGTACGGGTCATTCAAGGCGGTCACCGACGTCTCGCTGCCGATCTACGAGAACGAGGTCACCGCGTTCATCGGCTCGTCCGGCAGCGGCAAGTCGACCGTGCTGCGCGCGTTCAACCGGATGAACGACCTGGTGCCCGGCGCGCGCGTGGACGGCGAGATGACCTACCGCGGCGCCGACCTGTACGCCAGGGGGGTCTCCGCGACGGCGGTTCGCCGCCGCATCGGGATGGTCTTCCAGAAGCCCAATCCGTTCCCCAAGTCGATCTACGACAACGTCGCGTACGGCCCCCGGATCAACGGCATCAGGGGCAAGGCCCAGCTCGACGAGATCGTGGAGAAGTCGCTGCGCGGCGCGGCGCTCTGGGACGAGGTCAAGAACCGGCTCAAGCAGTCCGGCCTCGCCCTGTCCGGCGGCCAGGCGCAGCGGCTGTGCATCGCCCGCACGATCGCGGTGGAGCCGGACGTCGTGCTGATGGACGAGCCCGCCTCGGCCCTCGACCCGATCGCCACGCTCGCGGTCGAGGACCTGATCCGTGAGCTGAAGCAGAATTACACGATCGTCATCGTGACCCACAACATGCAGCAGGCGACCCGGGTCAGCGACCGCACCGCGTTCTTCTCCGTGCTCACGGACTCCAAGAACGACACCCGCACCGGCATCCTCGTGGAGCACGGCTCGACCCAGAAGATCTTCGAGGACCCGCAGGACAGCAGGACCCAGGCCTACGTCACCGGCCGAATTGGCTAACGACAAGGCCGACAACATAAAACCGAGCACGAGTAACGGGTGCGGCTGACTCTTCTGCCGCACCCGTTCCTGCTCTTCCAGGGAAGGCCACCGCGCCGTCAACCCCACGGTCGGCGGCCTGTTCACGATGTCGTTAACAGTTCACTGGTCTGTTGGCTTGTGGGCGGAGCCGGCCAGGTAAATGACGCGGCGGGCGATGTTGACCGCGTGCGCGCCGAGCCGCTCGTAGTCCCGCGCGACCAGCGCCATTTCCATCGCGATGGGGACCGCCATCTGCCCGGACGCCAGCTCGGCGGTGATGCTGGAGTGCAGCTCGTCCATGTCCTCGTCCCGCTCGGCCAGGGCCTCCGCGGCGCTCCGGTCGCGCTGGTACCAGGAGTCGGCCGCCTTCCGCCACATCTCGGAGGCGAGGTCGCCCATCCGCGCCACGAGGCCCCTGGTGCGCGGCGTGAGATCGCTTGCGACCGCGTGACTAGCCGCCGCCGCGATGTGCACCACGAGGTCGTGTGACCGCTCTAGCTCCGGCACGATGCGCAGTACCGAGAGCAGGAAGCGCAGGTCCGCCGCCACCGGAGCCTGCAGCAGGATCTCCCGGTTGGCCAGGCCCTCGATCTCAAGGTAGAGGGCGTCGATGTCGTGGTCGCGGTCGACCAGCGTGACGTACGCCGCTTCGTCTTCGTTAAGCAGCGCCTGGGTCGCCACGGGCAGGCCCTCGGCGACCATCGCGAACAACTCGATGACCTTGCTCTCAATGGCCTCAAGCTCGTTATCAAACTCTTGCCGGTGCTCGCTCACGCTCAAACCTTACGCGGCGGCGCGCCCCGGCAAGTGGACGGCAAACGGCGGAAGGGTATACGGGCGTTGAACGCCTGCGGTGCCCGGCCAGAAGGAACCCCGGCCGCCGGCCCGGGCCGGTGCCCCTTGAACGCCTCGCCGGCCACCAGGTCGTGTGCCTGCCCGCCGGCAACGACAGGCGGCCGGGCCGGCAGGCCCTCGCCCCGCGGAGCCCGTGTCCTGGCCCGGCTGACCGTTATTGCCGACATTTCGCCATATGCGGCCCGAGGTTTAAGGGGTAAATTTTTTTCGCGATGTAAATTTTGTCCAACGTGTAAATAAAGCTCTTGTCAGGCGAGCTTTTCCTTCACGATAAAAAAAGTCTTCACGTTGTACGGAATTTACCCGTTAACCGCTGGCGGGCAAAACGGGCGGAGGGAACAACCGCCACGCCGACCCCCGGAGTAACCCTCCAAGATCAACGTAAACCCGGTGACATTGCCCGTCAGCGCGGGATGGCCACCGGGTAAGCCAAGAGGCGGGCCCCGCCCGTGGCGGGGGCCCCCGGAGGGGCGCGGGTGGTAT
>Ga0335075_10005030_pt1 | contig 20571 bp, 20 predicted proteins | sample Lox_Sample_24_FD_206723 | JGI IMG/M metagenome (GOLD analysis project Ga0335075, IMG submission 206723) | Soil microbial communities from Loxahatchee National Wildlife Refuge, Florida, United States - Lox_Sample_2.4 | ecosystem: Environmental > Terrestrial > Soil > Wetlands | place: USA...
CATCGGCCACTTATCCGGGAAATCTCGGATCTCAGGTTGGCGGCCGGCGAAGCGAGACCTTCGGCGCGCAGGAAGGATCCCCATGATGGATTCTACGATGACCGCGAACAGAGGAAACCATCTCGGCCTCCTATCCGCTGCCCGAACCTGGCCGGACAGCGGACACTGGCGCGTTCCGAACTGGATCTACACCGACCCGGAGATTTTCGCTCGTGAAAGCGAACGCGTGTTCGGTGCCAACGACTGGCTGTATGTTTGCCTTGACGCCGAAATTCCCAACCCTGGTGATTTCAAGCGCAGCCAGTTGGGCACGCGGGACGTGGTTGCGGTCCGCGACGGGAGCGGTACGATCAACGTCTTGCTGAACCGTTGCGCGCACCGCGGTATGCAGTTCTGCGCGGCCAGCCATGGTTCGGTGAAGGAGTTCGTCTGCCCTTATCACCAATGGACCTACGATTGCGCCGGCAACCTGCTCGGTGTGCCATTCCAGCGTGGGTATCGCGGCCAGGGCGGAATGCCGGAAGACTTCCGCAAGGAGGAACATGGCCTGCGGCGACTGGCAGTGGCGCAACGGCACGGCGTGGTGTTCGCCAGCTTCGGCACTCCCAATCAGGGATTCGAAGCATACCTTGGCGAGCGCATGTTGGGCTATTTCGATCGCGTATTCGACGGCCGGGAGCTGGTCGTGCTCGGCTATATGCGGCAACGCATTCCGAGCAACTGGAAGCTGATGTTCGAGAACATCAAGGACCCCTATCACGCGAGCCTGCTGCACGTGTTCCTTGTCACGTTCGGGCTTTTCCGCCTCGATCAGCAATCCTCGGTCGAAATGGACGACACCGGCCGCCATGCCGTGCTGGTCAGTCGCAAGGGCGCGCAGGAAACCAACGACGCGACCGCGCAGATGCGTGCGTTCAAGGCAAACTTCGGGCTGCGCGACCGACGCCTGCTGGACCCGGTGCGCGAATTTCCCGGTGATGCCACTGTCGTGATGCAAACCCTGTGGCCCAACTTGATCGTGCAGCAGCAGTCCAACACGTTGGCCATGCGGCAGATCGTGCCGCTGGAGGCTCGCCGGTTCGACCTCGCCTGGACCTTCTTCGGGTATGCCGACGACTCGCCGGAGATGCGGCAGCGGCGATTGCGCCAGGCGAATCTGATGGGTCCCGCTGGCCTGGTATCGCTTGACGACAGCGAGGCGATGCTGCTCTCGCAGGCAGGGCTCGACGGCAATGACGACGAAACCTGCCTGGTCGAGATGGGCGGTCGCGCAGTCGCCAACGAGTCTCATATGGTGACGGAGACCGCGATTCGCGGATTCTACCGGCACTACCGTGCGGTCATGGGCCTGTGATCGCCGTTGCAACGGGGCTGGATGTGCCGCTGGAGCTGCGGGCACGGATTGGCGATCTTTATCGTGCGTATGAATGCGTGCTCGACGACGGAGAGCTCGAAAGCTGGCCGGCATTTTTCATCGAGACGTGCACATATAAAGTCATCCCGCGAGGGAACCAGGAAAGGGATTTGCCGGTCGCAGTGATATATTGCGAGAGTCGAGATATGCTGATCGACCGGGTGGTCGCACTGCGAGAGACCGCGCTTTATGCGCCGCGCATCCTGCGGCGGATGACCGATGTTCCCTACCTCCGCGCGATCGACGATGATGGTCTGCATCTGACGGCGAATTTCGCCCTGTTCCAGACCATGCAGGATCAGCCAACCGAGATGTTCCTATCTGGCCGCTATCAGGACCGCGTGGTCGATGACCGCGGCGCGTTGCGCTTCGCCGAACGGTTATGCATCTACGATTCGACGATCATCCCCACGTCGCTGGTCTATCCGGTTTGATCTCGGCTCGTACGGAGCGCTGTTGCTACGGGAGACCTCAATGAGACGCACGTGGACAATCATCGGCGTGGCCGATGTCGCCCGCAGCCTCGCGTGGTATCAGGAGCTGCTTGGTTTGGGGAAATCGGCTCCTGCCCATGACGACTTCGGTCAGGTCCTCGACACGGACGGCACGGTACTGCTCTGTCTTCATCAGTGGGGAGTTCATGGGCACCCTCCGCTGACCCGGCCCGTCCCGCCACCGGGCAACGGCCTGCTGCTGTTCTTCCGAGTCGATGATTTCGACGAGGCACTGCCGAGGGCGCGCGCCCTGGTATCGAAACTACAGGAGGAGCCGCACCGGAACCCCAACACGGCAACGATGGAGTTCGCCCTTCATGATCCCGATGGATACTACGTGATGGTCAGTTCCCTGTCAGCCTGAAATGCTGTGCACCGTTATCTCCCGCCGGCAACCTCGAGCATCGCGCTGCCAAGCAGATCCAGCCCAAGATCCACCTCATTCTCGCTGACCGTCAACGGCGGGGCAATACGCATCACCCCGCCCGAGGCACCGCCGCGTACGATATTGGCACTCAACCCGAGCGCCAACGCCCGCTCGGTCACCGCGTCCGACAGCGCCGCCGCGCTTCGTCTGCGGCCGCGGTCCTCATCGACGAACTCCAGCCCCAGCAGCAGGCCGCGTCCGCGAACATTCCCGATCCAGGGATACCGCGCCTGCAAGGCGAGCAGCCCATTCTTCAACCGCGAGCCCATCGCCGCCGCGCGTGCGGCAAGTCGATCGCGCACCACGATCTCCAGCACCTTAAGCCCGACTGACGCCGGCAGCGGATCGTTCACATGCGTGGTGTAGAACAGAAAATCGCGTGCGTCGCAGGCGTTACTGATAGCCTCACTGGTCATCACCGCCGACAGCGGCAGCCCGGCGCCCAGCGTCTTCGACAGAACCAGCAGGTCCGGCACGATCCCGTCGCGCTCGAAGGCGAACATCAGTCCGGTGCGGCCAAGTCCGGTCTGCGCTTCATCGAGGATCAGCATCATCCCGCGCTCGTCGCATTTGCCCTTCAGCGCGCGCAGATAGCCCGGTGGCAACTCAATAACCCCGCCCGAAGACAGGATCGGTTCAGCAATGAAGGCGGCGAGATTGCCCGTGCTCTGCCGGTCGATCAGCGCGAATGAGTCGTCGAGCTCGGCTTGCCAGGAGACGCCGGGAAACCGCGGACGAAAGGGGTTGGGCGCTGGAATTGCGAACGAGCCGGCAGCGGCCGGACCATAGCCGCGCCGCCCCGCCTTGTACGTTGCGGAGGCTGCGCCACCGGTCATGCCATGCCAGGACTGTGCGAAGCCGACGATCTCCCATCCGCTGGTGACCAGCTTGGCGATCTTGATCGCGGCCTCGTTCGCTTCTCCGCCCGTAGACAGTAGCATGACCTTGGGCAGGGCAGGGACCAGACGCGCGAGTGCCTCTGCGAGATCCACCACCGGCGGGCTGAGCATTGAAGAAAACAAGTGGTCCAGCCGCCCGGCCGCGTCGCAGATCGTCTCGACGATTTCCGGATGACAGTGACCGAGAATCGCACTCATTTGTCCCGAAGTAAAATCCAGCACGCGCCGTCCGGCGGCATCGAAGACAAAGCTTCCCTCGGCGCGCACCGGCACAAAGGGCACGAAGGTGCCGCCGAAATTCAGCATGTGCTGTCGCGCGCGTGTCCAGAAGGCGGTATCGAGAGGGGCCGCCGCGCCGTCCATGGCTGGTCTCCGTTTTGCCGATGTCAGGCTGCTTGTATCCTGGATCAGGGTCAATGCACGATTCCTCCCCCCTTGCGGCTACCGTGGCCTCAGAGGTGGCGCTGCGGTGTTCGGGCTGTGGCGAGGAATAAAAAGATTAACCGCAGAGACGCAGAGGTGCAGACCAGTGAAAGCCTGCGTACCCCGCCAAGGGCTGGCACCCTTCGCCTGACCCATGCCATTGTGATGCCGGCTGACGACAGCGGCGACGTGACTGGCTGTGAAGCTCCGACAAGGTTGCGGTGCTCGCCAGCCAACGGCGAGCCTTGTATCGATGATCGTTCGGATCGAGCAAATGAGGAGTCTGTGCAATGGCGGTAGATGGGTTGACCACCATACCCAGCAGCTTTGGGCCGAAGGAAACGATGGATCGGCTCGAGACTGAGATCAAGGCCAAGGGGATGGCAGTGTTTGCGCGCATCGATCATGCGGCGGGAGCCGCAGCCGTTGGTTTGCCGCTGCGGCCCACCGAGCTGCTGATCTTCGGCAGTGCCAAAGCCGGCACCCCGCTTATGCAGGCCAACCAGGCGATCGGCATAGAACTCCCATTGAAAGCACTGGTCTTTGAGGATGCGGCTGGCAAGGTGTGGCTATCCTACAATGACCCGCGCTGGCTCGTGAGCAGGCATGGGCTTGGCGCGGCCGCTGCCCACACCGCCGAAGCGATGGAGGCCGCGCTCAGCGCTGTCGTTGGGCAGGCAACGAGATCGACCTGACTTGGCCGCATCCGCAAGGGCCGCCATGGGCGATGTGCACGCCCGACCTCAATGCTACATTCGGTCATGCGAAGCCCTCCAAATATCCGCAGAAGGAGGATCAAAATTGAACCTCAACCAGGTCACGCTTCCGGCACGTGATGTTGCCGCGTCGGCCAGTTTCTATCGTGCCATGGGATTTACCCAGATTGTTGACACGCCACACTATGCCCGTTTTGAGTGCCCGGCAGGTGGATCGACATTTCCCGTGCACCACGTGGATCCGGTGCCATCCGACAGCGGAGTCGTCGTGTATTTCGAGATTGAGCAACTCGATGAAAAAGTTCGGGAACTGGAAGCTCGGGGCGTAAAATTCTTCCACGGCCCCGCCGATGAGCGGTGGCTCTGGCGCGAGGCGCGGCTGAAAGATCCGTCGGGCAACGTGATCTGTCTGTTCTGGGCCGGCGAGAATCGCAGGTACCCACCCTGGCGGATCGGTGTGCGACAGGCGCATGATTGCCACAACTGATTGCTGCACGAAAATGAGGCAAGCCCCGATGAACGACGCAGCCGCACTGACCCGGCCAACCCCAGTGATGACCGAGCATTTCGACGTCCTGATCGTCGGCGCGGGGATTTCCGGCGTGGGCGGCGCCTACCATCTGACCACGCAGTGCCCCGGCACAAGCTTCGTGGTGCTGGAGGTGAAGGAGACCTTCGGCGGCACCTGGATCACTCACAAATACCCCGGCATCCGCTCCGACAGCGATCTTCACACCTTCGGCTACCGCTTCAAGCCGTGGACGGGTGTTCCGATCGCGACAGCCGAAGAGATCCTGACCTATATGGGCGAGGTGATCGATGAGAATAATCTCGCCCGACACATCCGCTACCGCCATAAAATATCGTCGGCCCGCTGGTCGAGCCGCGACAATGTGTGGACCATAGAGGGCGCCCGCACCGGTACCGGCGAGCCGTTCCGTTTCACCGCCAACTTTCTGTGGATGTGCCAGGGCTATTACCGGCACGAGCAGGGCTATACCCCGCACTGGGACGGGATGGAGACATACCAGGGCCTGATCGTCCATCCGCAGAGCTGGCCCGAGGACCTGGACTACAAAGGCAAGAACGTCCTGGTCATCGGCTCGGGCGCCACGGCGGCGACGCTTATCCCCGCCATGGCGGCCGAGTGCGGGCACATCACGATGCTGCAGCGTTCCCCGACCTGGTTCCGCTCCGGGCGCAATGCGATCGAGCTCGTCGAGCAGTTGCGCGAGTTGCAGATCGACGAGGCCTGGATCCACGAAATCGCCCGCCGCCGGATCCTGCTCGATCAAACCCTGTTCACCAAACGCACGTTCGAGGAGCCCGAGCAGGTACGGCAAGAACTCCTCGATTCGGCGCGTGCCCAGCTTGGACCAGACTATGACATAGAGACGCACTTCACGCCGCGATATCGTCCGTGGCAGCAGCGCCTGGCGTTCATCCCCGATGGCGACCTGTTCCAGGCGATCCGATCAGGCAAGGCCTCTGTCGTAACGGATGAAATCGAGCGCTTTATCGAAACAGGCGTGCTGCTGAAGTCGGGGAGGCAACTCCAGGCCGACATCATTGTGACCGCAACCGGTTTCAATCTTTGCGTGCTCGGCGACATCGATTTCGCAATTGACGGCAAGCCGTTGAACTTTGCGGACACGGTTACCTGGCGCGGAATGATGTTCACCGGCGTGCCCAACATGGCCTGGGTGTTCGGCTATTTCCGCGCAAGCTGGACACTGCGGGCGGACCTGGTGGCGGATTTCGTGTGCCGGCTGCTGAAACACATGAAACAAAAGGGCGCGAGGAAGGTCGAGGTTACGCTGCGGCCGGAAGACAAGGACATGAAACTGCTGCCCTGGATCGACGAAGAGAACTTCAATCCTGGTTACATGCAACGCGGAATGCATCTCCTGCCCAAACGCGGCGACAAGCTGGAATGGGCCCACACACAGGATTACTGGACCGAGAAGGATGCAATTCCGGCGACCAATCTGGACGACGCGGCGTTCCTCTATTCCTGATCTCACCTCTCCCGCTCTGTGGAAGAAGGTCGCCACACGGAGCGTGGCGGTCAGGGGTGCCGGGCGCACGAGCATCCTCACCCGGTTCGCTTCGCGAACCGACCTCTCCCGCAGAGCGGGAGAGGTGGACGGTTACGCCGTGCGCACCTTGGCCAGGAATCCGTCCATGGCGCCACGCAGTGCCACGGCTTGGCGACTGAGCTCCCCCGCCACGCCAAGCATCTCGGTCGCGGCGGCGCCCGAGGAACGCGCGGCCCCGGCCACACCCCCGACGCTGCCGCTGACCTGGCGGGTGCCGTTGGCAGCCTGTTGCACGCTGCGGGCGATCTCCTGCGTGGCGGCGCGCTGCTCCTCGATCGCCGCGGCGATGGCGGCGGCGATCCGGTCCATGTCGTCCACGATCTGCGCGATCCCATGGATCGCCTCAACCGCGGCCTGGGTCGAACTCTGCATCACCGCAATCTGGCCCGAGATCTCCTCGGTTGCCCTGGCGGTCTGACTGGCCAGGCTCTTCACTTCCGAGGCCACGACCGCGAACCCCTTGCCGGCATCGCCGGCCCGCGCGGCCTCGATGGTTGCGTTCAACGCCAGCAGGTTGGTCTGGCCGGCGATGTTGTTGATCAGCCCGATCACGTCGCCGATCTTGTGCGCGGCCGCAGTGAGGTGCTGCACCGTGGCTTCGGTGCGGCGTGTCGCGTCGTTGGCCTCGCGGGCGATGCCGGCGGCCTTGCCGACCTGGCCCGCCACTTCGGCAATCGAGGCTGAAAGCTCCTCCGCCGCGAACAACGGACTTCTGTGTCTTTCATAGCAGCTCGGCCTATCGTCCCCTCATCTCTCCCCCCATCAACTGCCCGGATGGGGCGAACGGGTGCGGCTTGTTCTCTCCCCGTTCTTCCGCTTCGATGCCGGCATGCCCCGAGCAGCCGCCCGGCGACGGTGCCCGGCAGGCGTTGACGGGCGGTTAGCGCGGCCCCCATCTCCCGACCATGCTGACCGACAAGCCGAACATCGTCATTGCCCGCGCCCCGAAGTACGCCAGGCACAAGCGGAAGGCCGCGGCAGTGCCGACGCGCATCGTGGTGGGCGGCAGCAAGGTGGCCGACATGTCGGAGGCGGAGATGCAACAGCGCCACGATGCCGCAGACCGGCTATGGCAGGAGCGTGCGGTGAGGGCGGCAGTGAGGAAAATCCTTCCGGCAGTGATCGGGACACTGAGCACGCTGTGTCTGCTCGCGCTGATGGGATGCGCGGGCACGGGGCCGGGCGGTCCCAGAAGTGGCCCAGGGATCACCTACTGCTGCTGTGCAGGGCCTCGCTGTGACATGCCCCCCGTGCCCGCCGCCTTGGGATGGAGCAGCAACTCGTGAAAGTGGCTGGTTGTGCGACTGGTGCACAAACGACGCGGAAAGCCGCCCCAAAGGACGGCCCCTGCTCGGCACGGCCGCAGGATCCGGCGGCGGGTCCTCCGAAGTTACACAATTGAGTCACAGAATCGGTGGATAAGGTTGTGGATATTGAGGGTATGGGCCGCCCTGGTGCTTGTCGTCCTGCGGCCGCGCCCTAGTTGCACAAAATCTGTGCGTAACGTCGGCTGCGCGCGGAGACGTCAACGGCGCACAAAGAAAACGGGCCGTCCTCTCGGAGCGGCCCAGTTCCGCAAGCTCTTGCCTAGAGCGGCGCGGCGTCCTTGTGCATTCCGCCGGACCAGGAGCACAACGCGACCGCACACGCCCGGTTCCATAGCCTGAGCAAAAAGGAAGGCCGCCCCAAAGGACGGCCCTGAGTTGGGTGCAGACATTGACCTATAGAAAGAACGCACCGCGCACCGGCGGGTTCCATCGGGCAGCCTGCCCGCCGGCAGGATCAGGCGGCCAGCGATTGGTGTCATCGCGTTGAAGAAAAGCCCCGCGCCGTAAGCGCACCAGGTCCGGGCAATAGACGCTGCACCGCTCGGCGAGGTTCTGCGCTTCGCGCTTCGGGCAGTCGCCGATCAGGGGATCCCAGATGTCAGCCCGGATGCAGGGGGCGGAACGCGATGAACCCAGTCGCTTCGTAATTTTTGACACACTGATCGTCACGTTTCTTCTCGATGCTGTACCCGGCCAGTGCGACGACGCCGAGACCGCCGATGCCGCCGCCGCAGGTCGCGACCTCTTCGGTCTTGGGGTTTTTCAGAAAGGTAATCGGCGTTGCACACCCGGCTAAACCGAGCGCAATTACGCACGCAATAAATGCTCGCTTCACCGTTCCCCCCTCAGACTGGGCGTGGACTGCGCCGAGCAGGATCACGTCTTTGCCCATGCGGGCTACGGTAGCGATCAGCGCCCGGCCCGCCAGGAGCGCCGATCAGTGGTCATCGCCTGCAGCAGGGCCGGCTGCGTGCGGGGGCTCGCTCGGTTGACGAGGACGAGCACGCCCAGCGCTGCGAGGTCCTACGGCCGGATGGGCGCTGTTGCGCGAGTTGGTGCGCGATAGAATCAGATAGCCCCAACTAGCAGGAAGGCCACTGCCGACGCTCGAAAGAAAGAGCCCCGCGTAGGGAGCGGGGCTAGAGGGTACGGGTGTCCAAAGGGGCTGTGGTGCTGGTGGCCATGACTACCAGCCCCACGATCGTTGCCAACCATAGGTTGCGGCGTCCAGCATTTTTGCGGTTTGTAAGGCCATACGCTCACGAATTACCGGCTCGATAGCGTTGATCTAACGTCGCCGTGACGTTGCGGCCGTACTCGGGGGAGGCCCGCTTGCTGGGCGTGGAACCTCCGCTTGATCGGGCAGGCGCAGCCGGCCCACAGCCGCTAAGGAAAAGCCGGCTGCGCCACTCGCACCTGGCGGAAGCCCCGCCGAAGCGGCGAATAAAAGCTGGCACCGCAGGTATCCATTGTCTCAAGAGCATCAGAAGGACGCCGAGCTCACAACCGACAGTCGACGGCCGGGAAGGCTGCCTACCAGAAACCCGCACCTGATCCAACTTTTCCGCAATCCATGGTCCCCTCCTGATGTCGGTCAGCGCGCATCTCCAGCTCCCAGCGAGACCGACGAGCCCGACCCGCTAGCTGCCGGGAAAGGCTTAGTCCTCGCTGTGCTGATCAGTCTCGCGCTCTGGGCGGTCTTTGGCTTTAGTATTTGGTATTTCTTTTGGTAGCTAGCTGCGTGCGGCCCAAACGAAAGGGCCGCTCCAGCGGAGCGCCCCCTTTTCGTTGGCTATCACACACCACAAGATTGCTCGGCAACGCGACGAGAGCGAGATGGCCGACGATCCTGAAAAGCTGTTGCGCAGGCTCCGTGCCGAACTGCTGGCGGAGAAGACCCGGCGCCTCCGTGCAGAGCGTAGACTCGAAGCTGCCAAGGCGCTGTTGGAACGACTGGCTCATCAGATCGCCGCGGCGAAGACGGCGATCGGGCGGTAAAGGGGCGCCCCGTTGCCCCTGAAGTGAGGCAATTTCTTCCACCGTGGAAGGAATTAGCAAAAGGAAAAGGGCCGCGCCGAAGGGACGGCCCGAGTGACAGATGTTCGACGGCGCGGAGCTTACCCCCTGCGGGCCGCATTGCCCAATCGGCGGCAGGATCAGGCAGGGTCGTCTGGCGAGGCCGAGGCGCTGAATCCTGAGCGGAATAACCGCCGCGGTGAACGCGCCGGATCAGCCGGCTGCGGAAGGGCGAAAGAGGCGCGGCAAGTCAGGGCAGTAGGGATCGCAACGCTGCTGAACCTGCCCGCTTTCCTTATTCCGGCAGTCGCCTACCAGGGCGTGCAGCACGTGGCCCATGGCAGCACCAGGGCCATGCGCCTCAAGCAGCCGGGCGACGTGCAGGCGGCCGGTGCGTTCGCACCGCCCGCAGCGGATTTCGATCATCTCCGCCCCGCGTTCCGCTACATCGCCCAGCGTGATCACGTCGCGCGCCATGGGATGCAGCATAACAGAAAGGGCCGCCAACTGGCAGGGCGGCCCAGAGGGACAGGGATAAGAGAGCCGGTTCTCTTCACCAGCCTCGCGAATGCTACCAACCGGAGGTTTGCGGCGTCTAGTTTTTTGCGGTGTGTCAAAAGAGAAAGGGCCGCCCCGAAGGACGGCCCAGGTTCAGAGTCGACGAACAGAGCATAGCAGCCGCGACCGGGTTGCCCCAGCGGCAGGATCAGCCGGCGTTCTGCCCAGCGGCAGGCTCAGGCGGCCGGCTTGTCCCCGAATGCAGTCTGTGACGCGTGCAGTCGCATGAGCGCCACGGCGAGCCGGAGTTGCGCGTCGGTGGGCAGCTTGGCGGCTTCCTGCAGGATCCGCGCTTCCGCCTGGCGCCTTTCTTCGCGGAACTTGCGCAGCAGCTCCAGGCCTTCGGTGGGTTCTGGCTTGCGGGTCATGCCGTCCTCCCTTTGCGAGGCAGCCGGATCACCTCGGGCTCGTGCTCCAATTGGCGAGCCTCCCTGGCGTCCCGGAGGATCTGCACGGCCTTCTCGCCGAAGGGCACCGGGTCCTTGTGGCCGCAGGCTTTGGCGAGCTGGCGCCCGATTTCGCGGATCATGGCGTCGTCGCAGTCGCACAGTGTGAGGCAGCGCATCATCGCGCCGAGCCAGCGGTAGGCTGCCGGGGGCAGGCGCTCGAGCGCGGCGAGGAACTGCTGCGCGTCCTGGTTCAGCTGCAGGCGTGCAGCAGGTGCCAGGCGCTTAGCGCGAGGTCGATCAGCATGGCCCACAACAGCAGACCTAGGGGCAGAATCAGTCCGGGGCTTCGCTTTGGTTTTTGACATTGCATCTGGTCCTCCCGTGCGGGCACGGCGGGCCGATGCGTGGTATCAGCATGTCAGCCTGCGGCATGGCTTACCCCGTGCCGTGGGTTAGGGGCTACCGGGCGGTTCGCACCCGTCCGGTGGTCCCGCCTCGCCTCGCGAGGCACGGCAACGTTGCGCCTGGATGACGGCCGGCGTCAAGCAAAAGGAACTTCGTTAAACTCGCTGGTTTCCTGAAGGCCCACCCGTGGAGGAACCAGAATGAGTGAAGAGAGCGAGAGCCACCGACTTAAAATGCTCCGGCGTCTTCAGCAGAAAGACAACAATCCGCCGCCACCCAAAGTAATGCAAGCAGAGAAAGTGATAGCGAAGTACCGAGAGCAGAAGGAGCGCGACCACCAGACACTGATGCGCCTCAACTCTCCGCTTCCGGAACCAAATCTTTGTCCTGATTGTTTTTATATTCACGATAGATGTTCCCTTCTCATGCAGATCCTAGGCGATGATCCAGTTCATTTCGACACCTGGAAATGCGAGACGTGCACCTACAAGGAGCGCAGAAAGCGGTCCCCCTAGGACATACCGTTGCAGGGCAACGGGACTGCTCACGTGTAGGCAACCGTGACCACCAGCGGATCGTCACCTGCCGCCGCATCGTCGGGGGTGTGGATCGTGATGCCGTTGGTCACCTTCAGACCAGATTGCGACGGATTGCCGATCGGCCAGATGCAGTTGGACAGCTCGGCGAAGCGCGGATCTGCGCAGTCGTGGATGCTGTACCGGCTGTAAGGCGCCGTCGTCACAGTCACGCTGTTGAGCGTGTGGGCACCCGTTACGACGGTGGTTTTCGCCTTGACGTTGCTAACTGTCGTCATGGCGTGGCTCCTTGCTGTTGATCCGTACGCCGCTGCTGCGCCGCCACCAGGCTCTGAAGCGCAACCATCAGCCGGGCAGCCAGCAGTCCCGTTGGCTTCTCAGCATTCGCGAATGCGAGCGCCTGCTGACCGACGGTGTTGGGATGCAACAGCGCCGCGAGCATCAGCTCATTCTCCCGCCGGACGCCCGCTTGCCGCAGCGACGCAGCCAGCCTCGGGGCGATCGCGCCGATGCCCGCAGTCACGACCTTCAGCGCCGGATGCGCGAAGCCGATGGCGTCGAGAACGTGCTCGCCGACCAGCGCGCCGATGCCGGAAAAGTGCGGCTTGCCCTCCGGCGCCACGCCTTCCTTCGCGACCCCAATCGCCTTGGGCACCGTGTCTGACCCGGCCGTTGCGGCGGTGCGCGCTGCCGACCGGCGCATGTTCGCGGCGATGGCTTCCAGCGTGTTGATGCCCTGACCGCCGAACAGCCGTTTCAGCGCCGTCCTGTTATTGTCAACGAAGCGCCGGAACGGCCCAGCGTTCAGCATGTTGCGCTCGGATGCAGCTTCGGGTGCGAGCGAGCCGACTTTGCTGATGATGTACTGGCCGGCGAGCCGCTTCAGCCCGGCTTCCGCATCGCGGTTGCCGCGCATCTTGGCGAACAGTTCGTTGATGTTCTTCCCGCTGTCGCCGCGCTCGAATGCATGAGCGATGGCCTTCATCGGCTCGTCGTCAATGAACGACTGCACCAGCTTGGACTGGTACGCGTCCAGCGCAGCCTTGCGGGAGGCAACCGCAGTGTCATAGGCGCGCTGTGCAGCTTCGACATTCGCGAGCTTGGCTTGCAGCGTGGGCCGCTGCGCGATGGCTTGCTGATACTTCCGGCGGTAACGGTCCAGCGCGGCAGCATCGACCATGCCATCCTTGTCGATGGCGCCCTCGGCGCGGAGGCGATAGACGGCATAATCATCGAGCGCCCGATCGGCCGCCATGGTGCCACCGGTGTCGCGCGTGAAATCCCGAACACGAGCGGCGCCCGTATCGCCTGCAACCCAGTATTTGCCCATCACCTCCGCCGGCTGGACGCCGCGCAGCGGATGGCCGGCCTGCACCGCGGCGAGCTCGCCCTGCCGTTCGTCCAATGTCCGCTGTGCCGCTTCCGCCCCATCGAACGCCTTGAGCGTCTCGGGAAAGACATGCAGCGCGCCGGCATGGTCGCGGCGGAATTTGGCGTATTCCGCCAGATCGAAACTGCCGTCCGACTTTACCGCACGCGCCCGCAGCTCATCCGCCAGGGCGCCAGTCAGCGTCTCAGGCTTAATCCCAGCATCGGTCGCCTGCCGAACCGCCTCGGCCTCAGTTACGCCCTTGCGCAGGATCGAGCCCACCACCTCGGCATCGGCGGTGTTGAAACCGCCACGGATCCGCGACTCGAATTGCGGCCGCACTGCCTCGCCTTCCGGGCCGGCTGGCAGCGTGGCACCGGTGCGGTGTTCGCCATAGGCGGCAAGCTCGCCACCGATGCCCGCGTTGTGCACCTGCTGGAACTCGCGTGCAGCGCCAAGATACCGACGGTATGCGGCGAGTTCATCAGCCGTCATCGGCCGGATCGGACCGCGAGCGCCAGCACCAGGCAGCCCGAGCGCCTGCTGCTCGGCCCACGGGATGCCGGGCGAGCCAAACGCCTGCCTCTCCGCGTTCTCTTGCAGGAAGCGCTGCTGACTTTCATCCGCCGCAGCGAGCACAGCTTCGTGCGGCGACATCCCATGCCCAACGATGAACTCCGCCGCACGATCGACCTCGCGAGGCGACAGGCGCAGCCGCTCGGTATCCTGCGCAATGAGCGCATCCATGCGGGCGTTGGCGAGCGCATTCTCGTTACGCCCAGCCTCGCGCTCCATCGAAGCGCGGGCGTCGCCTTCCGCTTGTTCGGAGATGCGATAGACTGGACGGCCGCTAATTTCTTCGCCGAGAGCGTTATACAGGTCAGCCGGCGTCGATCCCGGCTTGAGGAAACTAGCCTCTTCGGCAGCCTCCCGTGCATAATCGGGCGTCAAGCCGCGCGGATTAACGAGCCGGCCTCCCTTCTGGAAATGGACAAGCTGCGCATCCAGCGCCTTGAGCTCGCCACCTTGATCCTGGACGCCGCCGCGACGGATCAGAAAGTCAATCAGGGATTGGGGTTTGGCTCCGGCTCGTCCTGGAGCTGCTGTTCCAGCCGCCAGTGAGCGATTGTCCGCAGCATTCCCAAGTCCGCCGCGAGCACCCGCTTGCGTTCGAATGCCGCCAGCCGTTCCAGTGCGTCCGGCTGCGCCAGTATCCACACCAGGAGCTTGCGATCGAATTCCGGATCCTTGAGCTCCGGCACCTCCGGCCTGTTGCTCATTGCCTGCCTCCGCCAACCGCGCCGCCGTGGTCGCTTCCGGTGCCATCTGGCCCGATGCAACCGCAGCCTGCTCGGCCTGGACCTGCTGGTCGACAATCGCCGCGAGGGTCTGATCTAGGCCGACCTTGACCTGCTGCAAGCGCGCGGCAGCCGCACGGTTCGGATTTGCCGGCGCCAAGGCATTCGAAATTTCGTTGCCGACCCGCTCCCGCAGGCCGAACACCTCCGACAGTGGGACGTTGCCTTGCCAACCGCCAACAATGTCACGGATGGCTTGCTCGCCGGGCGTCGGAGCCGGAGCAGCACGCGCCAACCGCGCATACGGCGCGGCCACAGCCTGCTGGAAGGGAGCCGCGGGCGTGCCGGCGGTACCGGTGGGGTCAACCGCCTCCTGAAGCTTGTCGAGACGCTGTTGCTCTCGATACCGCGCCAGCAGCGCTTGCGCCCGGATATCGGCGCCCGTCTGTTCGATCGCCGTTGCGCCGCCGGGGATCGGTTCGCGCCCCGCCGGCAGCGACGCCAAGGCCGAATTGCGCTCCGCCTGAGCCTGTTCCAGAGCGGTGGTAGCACCGCCGATCCGGGGCGCCTGTTCGGCGTCCACCGCTTGCGCAGCCGTCGCGCCGTAGCCTTCCGGTGTGCCGAGGCCACCAGCGGCTGTCGTCGCGCCAGTGACGCCACCCCGAGCAGCATCGACCGCGGCCTGTTCGCGCTGGTCGATATCGGCAAGCTGCGCTGCAAACCACTGCCCGGGCGATGCCGGATTGCCCTCGCCGCCCAGCCCTTCAATGGCGCCGATCCGGGCTTGGTTCTGCTGATTGGCGCGGCCGATAAATGCTGGCCCATAGCCGGAACGATAGGACCGCTCGAGCCCCACCATGCCGGGCTCAGGGTAAAGCTCGGCCATCGTCGGCTTGTCGCCGGTGAGCCCAGCAACCTGCGAGGCCTCCTCGGGTGTCAGCGGGCGCTGAAAGACTGCCCGCGCCCCCAACGGCGGGAGTGTGCCAGGGGGCACCATCTCATCCGGCTGTGCCAACACCATCGTGCGGGCTTGGTTCGTGGTGGCGCCCTGGGGCACGACCTCGCGCGGCCAGATCGTCCGCCATTGCGCGCCGGTTGTGTCCATGCCTGGCACGATCGGCGCGCCGCGATAGAAGAAAGCCGTTGGCGGCGGTGGCGTGCCGGCAGTCGGTTCGAGCCCCTGCACAGCGCGTTGCCCTTCGGCCCCCAGGGCGGTTGCAAGCCGATTGCCGACTTTCGCCGCGACGCCCGGCGAGACCGTCTGCGGCTCGCCGCCCAGCACCTCGAATTGCGGACGCGGTGCACCGACACGACCTAGCGCGCCAGCAACATCTTGTCCGACAGTCGCCAACCCGGCGCCGGCAATGTTGCCGACGACATTCACCAACGGTTTGTACGGTTCGGGAACGTAGTCGCTGGCGACTTGGCCAGCGGCAGCCCCGGCGGCGACCGGCGCAACAGCGGGTGCCACCGGCATCTGTGCGACCTGTTGACCGATCCCGCCAATGAGCGAGCCTTCGGGAGCTGCGGCCGCAGCGCCAGCACCACCCATCGCCATCATCGGCAGCGAGGCGACCGCGCCACCAGCGGCCCGCAGCGCTTGTTCAGTTCCAGTCGCCGGCGTCACTGTCTGCGGATTTGGTGCACCGAGCCATGGCATGTGTTGCTCGAACCATTCCGAGCCGCCGACCGGATTCTGAATCGGGGGGATGGCAAGCCCCAGAAGCGCATTGAGGCCACGGGAGCCGAGGTTGATTGCGCCGGTCGTCAGATCCACCGGTGCGCCGAGGCCGCCAGCGATGGTCTCATTCGCACCCGCCGCTACGTTTGCGAATGCGCCACTCACCGTTGTCGCCGGCGGAGTCGGCGGCGGTGGAACGACTGCCGTGTTGGGGTCGATCCCCAGCGTGCGAGCGAGCTGCGAATCACCAACCGGTTTCGGTGGCGATGCTGCTGCGGGCGGGGGAACCGGTGCTGTTGGCGCGGCGCCAGCACGGATCGCTGGCGTGCTTGGATCGATTCCCAACGTTCGCGCCAGAGCGGAATCGCCAACAGGGGCCATTGATGATGCCGGCAACGGAGAAGCCGGAACAGCAGCACTCGGTGGTGGTGATGCTGGCGTAGCGGGACGAACAGGCTGCACAGCGGCCGTCGCGCCAACGGCCGCCGGCCCGAGGCCCAACAGCGAGGGATCATCACTCGCCGGCGGCATGAAGCCGCCCTGCGACCACTGCTGCCAGTTCTGCGCAACCGGCGGGCTGGTCGTCGTGCTCATCACGGAACCTGCGTAGGATCGTAAATGTTCTTCGCCGCTGTCACCGGAACCAGGCTGCCCCCGATGCTGATCGTCGCCGTGGGATCAGCGCGCTGGAGGATGCCGACCACGATGCGCTGTTGCTGCCGGCTTAATCCCGTCGCCCACCCAGACGAACCGTTGATGGCGTCGATCGCCGTCTTGTACATTTGGGGCGTGAACATCCGGCCGAATTTGGCGTCGTAATCCGTGACCGGGCTATAGACCGTCCCCGTTGGGTTTTGCTGATACGCATTGCGGGCTTGCTGGAAGTGATTCGTGGCGCCCGCAGCATAGTCCGCTTCGGCCTGCTGCATGATCAGCAGCGCGTTGACCATGTGCCGGTTGGCGTCTGGCTGCATGTCAAGGTTCGGGTTGGCATTCGCGTACATCTCAATCGCCTTGAATCCACCACGCGAGCCGAGATCGCCACGCTCCTGCTTGCCGGCGCTCATCAGCGCAATCTTGTTGAAGATCTGGGCTGGCGTCGCATCCGCGCCGATCGAATCCGCTACCCCTGGAGCGAAGGTTTGCAGATAGTTCTTCATTGTCGCGCGGAACTGACCGAGCGCGCCAGTGTTGGCACCCGTGATTTGGTCCCGCAACTGCAAAAGCTGGTTTTGCGTCGGGAGCACATTGCCGATCACGTGCTCCTGTTCTTCGTTGATCATCTTGTTGTCGGCATCGATCTGCTCGCCTGGAATCCCGCCAGCGGCCTTCAATTGCTCCTCTGCTTGTGGGCCAAGACTCGTCATCGGTGGCGTGCCGCCCGGGGCGCCTGACGCTATCGGCTGCCCGGTTCGCGGATCGAGGAACACACGATACTGCGCGCCGGTTCGCGGATCGATTTCCTGGGTGAGAACCGGGGCGGCCGAGATTTGGTTGCCCATGGCATCCGTCTGGATGCTGCCTGGTCGCATGACCTGCCGCATAAACGGGAGTTTTGCGGCGGCCTCACTGCCAGCCTGAATGCCAGCCAGAGCCGCTTGGTTGTATTGTTGCGCGCGCTCCTGCCATTCTTGGGATTGAAGGTCTGCGCCTGGCATTCCGAGCATTGCGCCGCGCGCGAAATAATCAGCCTGGGCTTGAGCGTGCTGTGAGAGCTGCCAGAGCTGTTGCGGCGACGGAAGACCCGGCGGTGGGGCATAAGCCTGTGACGGCGCAGAGGCCCCCGCCTGAGGCGGTTGGCCACCACCAGAAGCGCCAACTGGCGGCAGGACCAGCGGCTGACCATCCGGGCCGAGCGTCGGCGTGCCGTTCGGCTGCATGACTGGCGCTCCGGCTTCCTGGCCGCCGTTCTGGCCGGCAGCGGCGGCCATCATCATCATTGGCGGCAGCGGCTGCGCTGCGTTGGACGGATAACCCCCCATCGTCCGAGCGGCCTGCGGTCCCATCATCCCAGCGCGACCCATGACGCGGGCTGGATAGTACTGATCGTTTTGGTCGCCATGATAAGAACGGAGAGCCGCAGCCACCTTGTCCGAGTTCTGCGGATCAGTCCAATCGGCAGGCGTCTTAAGTCCGTTCTTGGCGCCGATCGCATTGAGATAGAGCATCCCGAAACGGGCGTTATTCGGCGCGTTCTGCGGCCCCGTTATGTAAGCAGGATCGATGCTGGGTAGGCCGTAACCCGGTTGCTGCGCCGTAGTCGGCTCGACCTGCGTGAGACCAAGCGCGCCTGTCTTGCTGACCGCCGTGGGATCCCAACCCGATTCTGTCTCTATCAAAGATGAGGCGAGGGGGGCGGGAATGTTCGTCCCTTGCACGGCAAAATTAACGATCGAGCCACGCGCGGATGGATCGATGATCGACCCGCCGGTTGGTGATGGAGTTGTCGGCGGCGCACCAGCCGGCGACATTGGCATCGAAGGAGCACCAGCACCGCCCTGGAGCCAGTCCAATTGAGCCTGCGTTCGCGCCCGCATGAAAGGCAGCGACATGGCTGTAAGTTGGTTCTGCAGTTGCTGGCCCTGCGTCGCCGCAGCACGCTGCGCCACCTCCGACTGAACTTGCTGATTCTGCAAGCCGTACTGCATGGCCGATTGCAGGCCAGGGCCTACGGCGCCGAGTGGATTTGTTCCGTTCGCAAGGAAGCCGCCAGAGGTCCTTTGATTCAGCGCGCTATTGATACCCGCGCCGAGCGCTTCGATGTTCTGCCAAGTTGATTGCGGAATTCCAAGCCATCCGGGCGACGCGGCAGCCTGTCCGAATGCGGCGAGGTTCGCGTTGGGATCGCTGCCATCGCCGCCGTTGCCGTTGGCGCTGATCGTGTAAGGATTGGCCCCCGGACTTCCGACCGAACCCGACATCGCTAATGCTCCGCGCCTGAAATTGCGCCAGACAGCACGATGCGATCCCAGCGCTCGGCCGCGAGCATGTGCGCCGAGGGATCAAGCCCGCATCTCATCGCGATCGCCGCGTTGTTCCGATGCCCGTTCGCCATGACAGACGCAGATGCAGCGTCGCCGGCGATCAGCACCATTAAGCCACGATCATCTGCCGGTTCGTTCAGCACCGCACGGAGCGCGATTTGCAGACAGGTGTCGAGGTCACCAGCTTCGTCGGCAAACGCGAGCGCCGCGAGATTGCGGGCGAGCTCGACCGGATCGACCGCGGCAGTGGTCATAGCGGCGCCTGCCCTCTGGCCCGTCTCATGTCGTTTATGATCTCGCGATTGGTCAAAGGCGCCGGCCCAGCATCGGGCGTCGCCAGCCGCCGATCAGTGCCGACGACAGATGCCGCCGTGGCGTTGCGCTTCCGCTCGATGCGAGACGGCGCGCTCGCCGGCTGTGCCATGGGCTGCTGCTGCGGCGCGTATGCAGGCTGCTGCCGCTGGGCAGCCTGCTGCGGAACGCCGGCCATGAACGCGGCCCTGACATTGTTGCAGGCCAACCTATAATTGTCCAGATCGGAGCGATAGCGCGCCATCGGATCGGCCTGGCGTATCTCGTGAAGCTGGACCGCGGCGACTTGGGCGAGCACGCGATTCGAGAAGACATCGGGGAACTCCGCCCCGATGGTCTGGAGATTCTGATTCGTCTGCCAATGCTGCATGGCCTGCTGCGTCGCAGCGTTTGATTGCAGTTGTGAGTATTCAGCCAGTGCCCTCGCGGTGGTTTCTTCATCGCCGTAATGAATCCGCCGCGCCAACTCGCGATACGGATCGACCGGGGGCGCCGCGACCTGTTGCGGGGGCGGCTGTTGCTGCTGCTGCGGTGGTGCCCATGCGCGCGGCTGCGAGAGCGCCGCAGCGCCGACATGGGCAAGCTGCCCTAGCTGCTCGCCGGTAACGTAGCTGATGCGCCCATCCGGCAGTTGCAGTGGGAAAAGCTGCGGGGCCGCAGCAGCCGGCTGTTGTGGCGCAGCCGGTTGCGGCTCGTCGACCGGCGCCTCCGCCGCTTCGCGCGCGGCTTCCTCGGCGGCAATGCGCTCTTCATGTGCACTGGGCGAAAACGAGGGGACCGTGCCGCGATCGCGGCGCTCGCCGCGGTCTTCGTCCGAGACTTCGGGCCGCTCTGCCGGCTCGCCGCCCTGCTGCTCTGCAATCTGCGCCAGCATTTTCTCATGCGCGCGGATTGCGATGCGCTCGCGAGCTGCAGCGTGTGGGTCGCCCTGGGGGATCTCGATGCGATCGGGTTGCGCATCGTTCAGGCTCGGCGGAGTATCAACGCGGATTTCAGTTGTCTCAGACACGGGTCAGTCCTTCATTCATCGGAATAGTTGCTATCGTTGTGATTGCCCAGCATGGAGCCGAGCCACGGCGCCGGCTGTGGCGTCGGTTCAGGGCGCGGACGAGGCGGCGGAGGCAGCAGAGGCGGCAGTTCTGGGGCGTCGCGCACCGGCCGAGCAGGCGGCGCTGACACGCGCGGCGCGGGCGGCGGAGATGGCGCGGGCGGTGGTGGTGGTG
>Ga0335075_10005031_pt1 | contig 20570 bp, 13 predicted proteins | sample Lox_Sample_24_FD_206723 | JGI IMG/M metagenome (GOLD analysis project Ga0335075, IMG submission 206723) | Soil microbial communities from Loxahatchee National Wildlife Refuge, Florida, United States - Lox_Sample_2.4 | ecosystem: Environmental > Terrestrial > Soil > Wetlands | place: USA...
TCTTGTCGCGGTTTGCCAGCGCGGCTACATACTCCTCAGCCCGGTCGCCGATCCCGCGCCGCGGGGTGTTGAGCACCCGGCGCAACGACACCTCGTCCTCCGGGTTAGCGATCAGCCGCAGATAGGCGAGCAGGTCGCGGACCTCCCGCCGCTCGTAGAACCTGACGCCGCCGACCACCTTGTACGGAAGCCCGGACCGGATGAAGACTTCCTCGAACACACGGGACTGCGCATTGGTGCGGTAGAAAATGGCAACCTGGCCGGGCGCCGCGTCGCCCGCATCAGACAGCCGGTCCACTTCCTCGGCGACGAACGCCGCCTCGTCATGCTCGCTGTCGGCTACGTAGCCGGTGATCATCGGGCCGTCGCCCGCATCCGACCACAGGTTCTTCGGGATCCGGCCGGGGTTGCGGGACACGACGGCGTTCGCCGCCGCCAGGATGTTCTGCGTGGATCGGTAGTTCTGCTCCAGCAGGATGACCCTGGCACCGGCGAAGTCACGCTCGAACTCTTCGATGTTCCTGATGGTGGCGCCCCTGAAGGCGTAGATGGACTGGTCGGCATCACCGACGACGACCAGCTCGGCCGGGGCCTCACCGCCCGACCCAGCGAGCTCACGGACCAGGACGTACTGGGCGTGGTTGGTGTCCTGATACTCGTCGACCAGCACGTGCCGGAAGCGCTCGCGATATTCGGCAGCCGCATCGGGGAACGCCTGCAGCAGGTTGACGGTCACCATGATGAGGTCGTCGAAGTCCATGGCTCCGGCAGCGACTAGCCGGCGCTGGTACTCCGCGTATGCCTCGCCCAGCGCCTTCTCCCGGTAACCGCTGGCCCTGGCCAGCACGGTCTCGTAGTCGATGAGCTCGTTCTTCAGGTTCGAGACCTGATTGATCATTCCCTTCGGCGGAAAGAACTTCGAGTCCAGCTCGAGCTCGCGGCAGACCATCGCCATCAGCCGCTGCGAGTCAGCCTGGTCATAGATCGAGAAGCTGGCCGGATAGCCGAACCGGCGGGCCTCCCGCCGCAGGATGCGCACGCACGCCGAATGGAAGGTCATCAGCCACATCGAGCGGGCCCGTGCCCCAGTCAGCGACGCCGCGCGGGCCGCCATCTCGCCGGCTGCCTTATTGGTGAATGTAATGGCGAGGATTTGGCTCGGCGCCACATCCCGCTCGGCCAGCAGATAGGCAATCCGGTGCGTGAGCACCCTGGTCTTGCCCGAGCCAGCCCCCGCCACGATCAGCAGCGGACTGCCCTGGTGCAGAACGGCAGCACGCTGCTGCGGGTTCAGACCGTCCAGGAGGGAGTCGACAACCATCGTGGTCACCCGCTAAGCCTAGGCGGTACCGCCGACAGCCGCGCGGACCCGCGCAGAGCCCAGCTGGCTGTGGTCCAGGTGTCAGCGCCGCCAGTGCGCGGCAGTCGGCGCTGCGGGCACGATCTCGACCGGGAACGGGGTAGCCGTGGCGAACTGTTGCCCACCGACTGCGCGGCCGACCTCGGCAGTCATGACAGTCATGGTCTCTGTTCCGTCATGACCGCCACTTTGCCCGCCGCATCCGACATTTCGGGCGGCCCGCAAAATGCGAAAAGGCCCGCGCCGGGGTCACCCCCCGGCGCGGGCTTTCGAGCCAGTCTGCTAGTTGTCCGGGACGAGAGTCGGCGTCGACCGGGTCAGCGTCTCCTTGCGGAAGAACGCCGGGTGGATGATCCGCATGTAGATGAACACGACCAGCCCGGCAACCCAGGACAGGAAGACGATCACGAACACGCCGCCGATCACCCAGTGCAGCCCGGGCACCGTGAAGCTGGTGTAGGACGCCTCATTAGCGCTGTTCATGTCGTAGTCCAGCCACAGGCTCCAGCCACCGAGGAACCAGAGCATCAGGCCGCCGACCAGCGGCAGGATTCCCTGCATCCAGAGGTTGCGTGCGCTGCTGGTGAGGTTCTTACGGTAGTACCAGACGCACGCGAAACCGGTCAGCCCGTAGTAGGTGGCGATGAACACGCCACAGCTGGTCACCGCATCGGCGATCACCTGACCGCCGGACATGTAGTTGAAAGCGGCATAAAGCACGATCGAGATACCACCCATAACGAGAGTGGACACGGTGGGCGTCAGGTGCTTGCGGTGCATCTTGGCAAAGGACGGGGGCAGTGCCTGATAGGTCGCCATCGACAGCGTGGTCCGCGCCGTCGGCAGGATCGTCGTCTGAGTCGAGGCGGCTGCCGAGGACAGGACCATGATGAGCAGCAGGCGGTAGAAGATTTGTCCGATCGTGTTGTGGCCGAAGACCGCGAGGCCGAGCACCGAGAGTACGTCGCTGGCGTTGTTCGGGTTGGCCAGGCCGATGCCCTTGGTGCCGATCCCGGCGAAGGACTGCGCACCGAAGATCGCGATGCCGTAGGTGACCACCAGGATGAGGGTGGACAGGATCGCTGCCCGGCCGGGCGTCCTGGCCGCGTCTTTGGTCTCCTCGTTCACCGACAGGGCGGTGTCCCAGCCCCAGTAGATGAACACCATGAGGATCAGCCCGGCGGCAAAGGCGCTGAACGACAGGTGCGATGGGCTCAGCCAGGACCAGGACGGCTGGATCGACTCCGCCGGGTGATGGCCAGTGCCAACCCTGATGAGGGCAACCACCGAGAGCACGATCAGCATCGTGACTTCGATGGACAACAGCGCCTTCTGGAAGTTGGCCGAGACCTCAATTCCGCGGTAGCAGATGTAGGTCATCAAGACGATCCAGAGGACGCCGGCCAGCAGCACCCACCCGCTGGCCGGGTTCGTGCCAATTCCCTTGGCGTTGAACAGCAGGAAGATGTACTGACCGGCGACCTGGGCGAGGCTCGCCATGACCAGGATGTCGGCAGCGACGATGGCCCAGCCGCCGGCCCAACCGGTCTTGGGCCCGAACGCCCTGGTGGCCCAGGTAAACGTGGTGCCGCAATCCGGGTCGGCCTTGTTGAGCTCGCTGTAGCCGATTGAGGTCAAGATCATCGGAACGAACGCGAGAATCGCGACTAGCGGGGACTTGAGGCCGACCGCCAGGACGACGAAGCCCAGCGTGGCGGCCAGGCTGTAGGCAGGAGCAACCGAGGCCGTCGCGATAACCGTGCTTGAGATCAGGCCGAGGGCGCCGGACTTGAGGCCCTTATCCCTGAATTCCTCGACCGGCTGTACTTCAGAGGTCTTGGTGGCCATGGGCTCTGGTTGCCCCCTCCTGAATTTCCCGGATCACTCCAGAATCCAACTGTTACCTGGCGGCTCACGACGGGATGCTGCCGAAGCATACAACCTGCTCACGCTTGCAACGGTTCTAGCATGTATACCCACCAGATGGCAACGATTTCAGTTGTAACATGTACGAAACACAACTGGACCCGTCGGCGGATAACGAGCTCTCACAGCTAGGATCGCAGCATGCGCGTACTTCTCGTCGGAGCCGGCGGTGTCGGAACCGCCTTCGCCCTGATCGCCGCCCGTCGCCCGTTCGCTGATCTGGTCGTTGCAGACTACGACCTCGCGAGGGCTCAGCGCGCCGCCGCGGCCAAAGACTCGTATGTAGCGGTGAAGCTCGACGCCAGGGATGAGGCCGCGACGGGCGCACTGCTGACCCAGTACGGCTGCGACGTGCTGATGAACGCGACCGACCCCCGGTTCGTGATGCCGCTCTTCCGGGCCGCTCTCCAAGCCAGGGTGAACTACCTGGACATGGCCATGTCGCTGTCGCATCCGCACCCCACCGAACCGTACGCCAAGACTGGGGTCAAGCTCGGGGACGAGCAGTTCGCCATGGCTGGCCAGTGGGAGGAGGCGGGCAAGCTGGCCCTGGCCGGCATCGGCGTCGAGCCAGGCCTGTCCGATGTATTCGCCCGCTACGCAGCCGACGAACTGTTCAGCGAGATCGACGAGCTCGGCGTCCGGGACGGGGCGAACCTGGCCGTGGCGGGCTATGACTTCGCGCCCACCTTTTCTATCTGGACCACCATCGAGGAATGCCTCAACCCGCCGGTGATCTGGGAGAAAGACCGCGGCTGGTTTACCACACCGCCATTCAGCGAGCCCGAGACCTTCAGTTTCCCGGCTGGCATCGGAGCGGTCGAGTGCGTGAACGTAGAGCACGAAGAGGTGCTTCTGATGCCGCGCTGGGTCGACGCGAAACGAGTCACCTTCAAGTACGGACTCGGCGATGAATTCATCGGCGTCCTGCAAACCCTGCACAAGCTCGGACTGGACCGGACGGACCCGGTCAGCGTCGGCGGCGCCCAGGTCTCCCCCCGTGACGTCGTCGCGGCCTGCCTGCCGGACCCGGCCAACTTGGGCGACAAGATGGCCGGCCTGACCTGCGCTGGCACCTGGGTGACCGGCACGGGCAAAGACGGCCGCCCGCGCGAGGTCTACCTCTCCCACGTGGTCGACAACGCCCAGACCATGGCCGACTACGGGTCGCAGGCAGTGGTCTGGCAGACCGCCGTCAACCCGGTCGTCGCGCTCGAGCTAATCGACTCCGGCGCCTGGTCCGGCGCGGGCGTGCTCGGCCCGGAGGCACTTCCGCCGCGACCGTTCCTTGACCTGCTGACCGAATACGGCTCACCGTGGGCGTGCGAGGAGCGCACGCCATCCGGCGCCTGACAACCCCGCCCAGACGACAACCGCATACCCCCTTTTTCGACCGGAACGGAGTCAACCGTGGCTAATGACCTCCAGAACTTCATCGGCGGTCAGTCGACTGACTTTGCCTACGACAGGCGCGCCGACCTGATCGACCCCAGTACTGGCGAGGTATTCGCCACCGCCCCGATCTCCGGCGAGGACGAGGTCGACGCCGCCGTCCGCTCGGCGGCTGACGCCTTCCCTGGCTGGCGTGACGCCACGCCGGCCGAGCGCAGCCTGGCGCTGCTACGGATTGCGGACGCCATCGAGGCCAGGGCCGACCAGTTCGTTAAGGCGGAATCGCAGAACACGGGTAAGCCGCTCGGCCTGACCGCCTCGGAAGAGATCCCGCCGATGGTCGACCAGATCCGGTTCTTCGCCGGCGCCGCTCGCATGCTCGAGGGCCGGTCGGCGGGCGAGTACATGGCAGGCTTCACCTCATTCATCCGGCGCGAGCCGGTGGGCGTCTGCGCGGCCGTCACGCCGTGGAACTACCCGATGATGATGGCGGTCTGGAAGTGGGCGCCGGCGCTGGCCGCCGGCAACACCATGGTGCTCAAGCCGTCCGACACCACGCCCTACTCCACGCTGCTCATGGCCGAGCTGATGAGCGAGTTCCTGCCGACCGGCGTATTCAACGTGGTGACCGGCGACCGCGACACCGGCCGCGCGCTGGTCGCACACAAGGTGCCGCAGATGGTGTCGATCACCGGCTCGGTCCGGGCCGGCATCCAGGTGGCGCAGGCAGCAGCCGCCGACCTCAAGCGGGTGCACCTCGAGCTCGGCGGCAAGGCGCCGGTCATCGTGTTCGACGACGCGGACCCGGAGAAGGCAGCCGAGGCAATCGCCATCGCCGGGTACTTCAACGCCGGTCAGGACTGCACCGCTGCCACCCGGGTGCTGGCCGGCCCTGACATTCATGACGACTTCGTCGCTGCGCTGACCGAGCAGGCAAAGGCTCAGGTGACAGCCGGCCCGGACAACGAGGACGCTACCTACGGACCGCTGAACAACGCCAACCAGCTCGAGCGGGTCTCCGGCTTCATCTCCCGCCTGCCCGACCACGCCCGCGTGCTGACCGGTGGCAGCCGGGTCGGCGACAAGGGCTATTTCTACTCGGCCAGCGTCGTGGACGGGCTGCAGCAGGACGACGAGATCATCCAGAACGAGGTCTTCGGCCCCGTCATCACCGTGCAGAAGTTCAGCGACGAGGCCGAAGCGCTGCGCTGGGCTAACGGCACGCAGTACGGCCTGGCATCCTCGGTCTGGACCTCCGACCACGGCCGGGCTATGCGGATGGCACGCGCGCTCGACTTCGGCTGCGTCTGGATCAACACTCACATCCCGCTCGTCGCCGAGATGCCGCACGGCGGGTTCAAGCACTCCGGGTACGGCAAGGACCTGTCGATGTACGGGTTCGAGGACTACACCCGGATCAAGCACGTGATGTCCTCGCTGGACTAGCTCAGCCCACGGCCTGCCCCCGCCGCAGAGCGCCTGGCGTTTGCCGGGCGCTCTGCGGGCGACTGGGCCCAGGGCGTGCCGGACCTGGGCGTTAGACCCGTTGACTCGCCGATATCAATGTGCTATCACGTTTATAGGTGATCGGGTGGCCGACGCCACAGCTACAGGAGGCATCGCCACCCGCGCTTCTTTGGGGCCGGGCACATTATCGGTGGCAGCGTCGCGGCCGCCGCGGGGCTCATCTGCCTCTCGTACGGCGTCGACGCATGGGCGGCGCTCTTCCTGGTTATCGCGGCGCTGAACTTCGCGGGCGGTTTCTGGTACCTCAGCATCGCTCGCTCCGAGTCCGCCCACGCCTGAGCCAGCCCGCTCCGTCCTTGGATCGTCAGCAGCCAGCTCGGTGAGGTCATTGATGGCATAGCGCCTGGTGCCCGGTACCGGATCACTCAGATAGCGGAACTGCCGGTCAAAGCCCGCATTGACGGCCGGCTCGAGGCTGACGGCCTGCTCCAGCTGACGCCGGACGGCTGCCCAGCCAGCCCGGCGGCGGATTCGGGCGAACGACCTGGTCCGCTTTCGTGACGGGTCAGGCGGATAACCGGGATCCTCCAGCAGAGCCTGGGTCGCGGACCAGCCATAGGTACAGCTGCCGGGCCTCAAAGATGCGTTTAGTACTTCCGGCTCCCCGAGCGCCAGGGTCCTGAGAACTCATCCCGAGCGCGCGGCGGGCTGCCGCGTCAGTCGCGGCGGGCACGGCGGCGGCGCAAGCCAAAAATCACCAGGAGCAGCGCGATCAGCGCTGCAGCGGCGGGAATCGCGCGCTTGAGCACTGGCGCGCCGGCTACCTCGAGCAGATCGATGGCATCGTTGTCCGGCGGCTGCCAGGCCGGCGGCTCGCGCTTCGCGGTTTCGGCCGCGACGGGCGACTCGTGCCGGGCCGGCCGGATCGGCGTCACGTCGGCCAGGTCGTCGCTCGCACCGTCCTCGGTAACACCGGCATGCTTGCCGGTAGCGGGCCGATCGCCGTTCATGGAGGCCGCGCCAGCCCCGTCCGCAACCTCGGCCGCGGGCTCGGCGGACACCGCAGGCTGTGTTACAGCAGGCGGGCCGGCCGACCGGGACTCGTCACCCGACGCCAGTGCCAGGCCGCGGTCGGCTAGCTTGGTCTGGATGTCAGCCAGCGAGGCCGGACCAACTCCGTCAATGCTGCGCAGCTGCTGCACTGTGCGCCTGGTCAGGTCACCGAGTGTCTGGATGCCGTCCTGCCGGAGGCTGCTCCACGCCCTGGTGCTCAGGTTCAGCACGTCGATCGGCAGCGCCTCATCGGGCGTGCCGCCAGCCAGGGCCACCACGTTCCCGTCCTGACCTTCCTCGTCGTCAGCGCCGACCGTCTCGGCAACCTGTTCGGCGGCCAGCATGGCGGCGAGGTTGCCGGCGAAAATGCCTATCAGCTTCCCGCCCACCTCGTTCATCACGCCGCGGCCGAACTGCGCCGGCTTGCCGGTCACATTCAGCGTGGTGTGCACGACGACATTAGTGCGATCCCCCGCGCCTTCAAGCATCGACCGCACCTTGGCGGACGCAGTACCCGCGCCTCGGGTCTCCTTGCCAGAAGCCTCGAGGGTAATGAGGTGAGCCGCAGGATCGCGCTCGGTGAACTTCGCAGTCCCGGCATAGGTCATCGTGATCGGGCCGACCTTGACCTTGATCCGGCCCGAGATGTTGTCACCATCGACCTTGTCGAGGGTGGCGCCCGGCATGCAGGGCGCCACCCGCTCGACATCCAGGAGCACTTCCCATGCCCGTTCCTCCGGTACCGGGACCGAGAATGAGTGCTCGAGCTCCATCTAGACTCCTGCCGCTGCCTCCAGAGCACGCCCGGTCAGCACCCGCGCTAGGTGACGCCGGTAGTCCGGTGCCCCGTGCAGGTCCGCAGGCGGCTGCGTTCCCTCGTCCGCGCTTGCACTTATAGCCCGCAGCGCCTCGGAGCTAGCCGGCACCCCAGCGGCCGCCGTCTCGACAGCGGCCGCCCGGATCGGGACCGAGCCCATGTTGGTCAGCCCGACCCGCGCCTCGGCCACGTGGCCGTTGGAGCGCCGCACCAGCGCCGCGACGCCGACGATGGCCCATGCCTGCGCGGTCCGGTGGAACTTCTCATAACGATATCCCCAGTCGGTACCGAACTTCGGCACCCGGATGCCGGTGAGTATCTCGCCGGGCTCAAGTGCCGTGGTCAGGTAGTCGACGAAGAACTCGCCAGCCGGAATCTCCCGCTCGCCCGCCGGGCCTCGTGCGATCAGCGTGGCGTCCAGCGCGACGATCACCGCGGGCAGGTCGCCGGCCGGGTCGGCGTGCGCGATCGAGCCGCCAAGCGTGCCGCGATGCCTGACGGCCGGGTCGGCGACGGTACCGGCCGCCTCCGCCAGGAGACCGCAGTGCTGGCCGATCAGCGGATCGTGCACCACTTGGTAATGCGTGGTCCGCGCACCGATCAGCAGGTGGTCGCCGCCGTCGGTGACACCGCGCAACTCGTCCAGGCCGGCGATGTCGACCAGGAGGTCGGGATAGGCGAGCCGCAGCCGCAGCAGTGGCAGCAGGCTCTGCCCGCCCGCGATTACCTTCGCATCCTCGCCACCGCCGGCGAGCGCACTGACCGCCTCGTCCACGGACGACGGCCGTACGTACTCGAACTTGGCCGGGATCATGCCGTTGCCCCGCTCTCGGTTGCTGGGTTCTGGGCTGCTGCGCTCTGGGTTGCCGACTGGATCGCGCGCCAGACACGCTCAGGCGTGCACGGCATCGTGACGTCGCGGACGCCGAACGGCCGCAGTGCGTCGACGATCGCGTTAACCACTGCCGGGGTGGACGCGATCGTGCCGGCTTCGCCGACGCCCTTGACGCCGAGCCGGTTGCTGGCCGGGGTCTCGGTCCGCTCGGTCTTGTACGACGGGAGGTCCGCGGCCGATGGCACCAGGTAGTCGGCGAGCGTCGTGGTAACCAGGTTGCCCTCGTCGTCATAGACGCCCTCCTCGTACAGCGCCTGAGCGATCCCCTGCGCGATGCCGCCGTGTACCTGGCCTTCCACGATCAGCGGATTCACCACCACGCCGACATCGTCGACCGCGACGTAACTCCGGATCTTGACGAACCCGGTCTCGGTGTCGACTTCCGTCGCGCACAGGTGGGTGCCATGCGGGAAGGAGAAGTTGTCCGGGTCGTAGGTCGCCTCGGAGTCCAGCGACGGTTCGACGCCGTCCGGCAGGTCGTGCGCGGCGAACGTGGCGAGCGCGATCTCCTGGATCGACTTGTTCGCGTCCGGGTCGCCCTTGACCGAGAACCGCCCGGCCGAGAATTCCAGGTCGTCAGCTGAGGCCTCGAGCATTGCCGCCGCGATGACCTTGGCCTTGGCCACCACCTTGTCGCAGGCCTGCACCACCGCGAGCCCGCCGACTGCCAGCGACCGCGAGCCGTAGGTGTCCATGCCCTTGGGCGAGACCTGGGTGTCACCATGCAGTACCCGGATGTCCTCGAACGGGACCCCGAGCTGATCGGCGACGATCTGGCTCCAGGCTGTCTCGTGTCCTTGGCCGTGCGCGCTCGAGCCGGTCACTACCTCGACCTTGCCGGTTGGCAGCATCCGGATGGATGCGTGCTCCCAGCCGCCTGCGCCGTAGGACAGGCTGCCGAGCACCCTCGACGGGGCGAGGCCGCACATTTCGGTAAACGTGGAGATGCCGATGCCCAGCCGTACCTTGTCACCGCGCTCGTTACGCCGCCGCTGCTCCTCGCGCAGGCCGTCGTAGTCAAAGAGCTCCTTGGCCTTCGCGGTCGCCGCCTCGTAGTTACCCGAGTCGTAGGTGAGCCCGCAGATCGTGGTGTACGGGAACTCCTCGTGCTTGATCCAGTTCCGCTCCCGCAGCTGCATCGGCTCGATGCCAAGCTCGGTCGCCAGCTCGTCCAGGATCCGCTCGATCGCGAACGTGGCCTCCGGCCGGCCGGCGCCGCGGTAGGCGTCAGTCGGCATCTTGGTCGTGAAGACGCCGGTGCACTTAAACGAGTAGGCGTCCATCTTGTAGATGGCCGGGAACATGAATGCGCCAAGCAGCGGCACGCCAGGCGTGACCAGCATCAGGTAGGCACCCATGTCCGCGAGCAGGTCGACAGACAGGCCGCGGATCCGGCCGTCAGTGTCGGCAGAGATCTTAATTCGCTGCCACTGATCCCGGCCGTGGTGCACGGTCAGGTTGCCCTCGGTGCGCGACTCGGTCCACTTGACCGGCTTGCCGAGCCGCCTGCCGATCAGCACCGCCAGCACTTCCTCGGCGGTGACCTGCAGCTTGGAGCCGAAGCCGCCGCCGACGTCGGGCGCGATCACGCGGATGTTCTGCTCCGGGATGCCGAAGAACGCCGACAGCGCGAACCGCAGCACATGCGGGATCTGAGTCGCCGACCAGAGCGTTACGTCGTCGCCGACCCACTGCGCCACGACCGCTCGCGGTTCCATCGCGCACGGGATCAGCCGCTGCTGGCGGTAGGTCCGCTCGAGCACGACCGGGGCGTCGCGGAACGCCGCGTCCACGTCGCCGTTGGCGAACACCCACTCGTAGCTCTTGTTGCCCGCCTCGTGTACCTTCGGCGAGCCCTCGTCCAGCGCGGTGCGGATATCCAGGACCGGAGTAAGGGGCTCATAGTCCACGTCGATCGAGTTCAGCGCGTCCGCGGCGGCGTACCGGTCCCGAGCGACCACGGCGGCGACGGCCTCGCCCACGTAGCGGACCTCGTCGACGGCCATCGGCGGGTGCGGCGGAATCAGGATGTCCGGCGTCACGGGCCAGGCACACGGCAGGCTGCCCTGCTCAGCGGCGAAGTCGGCGCCGGAGAAGGCGGCTATCACGCCGGGCTGCTCCAGAGCCGCGCTGACGTCGACCCGGCTGATCTTCGCGTGCGCATAGGGACTGCGCAGGAAGGCGATGTGCAGCATGCCAGGCAGCTTGATGTTGTCGGTCCAGGTCGTCTGGCCCGTGATGAGCTTGGCGTCTTCCTTACGGAGTCTGGCCTGTCCGATCTGAGCGGCAGGCACTTCCGTGGTGGCGGTCATGGGGCGACTCCTGCCTCGGCCGCGCGCTTCACGGCCCGGACGATGTTCTCGTAGCCCGTACACCGGCAGAGGTTGCCCTCCAGCCCGTCCCGGATCTCCTCCTCGGTCGGATGCGGGTTATCGCGGAGCAGGTCGGTGGCCGCCAGGATCATGCCCGGCGTGCAGTAGCCGCACTGCAGCGCGTGCTCCTCATGGAATGCCCGCTGCACCGGATGCAGCTCGCCATTGGCCAGGCCTTCAATGGTCGTCACATCGGACCCGTCTGCCTGCACGGCGAGCACCGAGCAGCTCTTGACCGACTGCCCGTCCATCAGGACCGTGCACGCACCGCAGTTCGAGGTGTCGCATCCGACCGGTGTACCGGTCTTGCCAACGACTTCTCTCAGGTAGTGCACGAGCAGCAGGCGAGGTTCGACTTGATCGACGTACTTAACGCCGTCAACCGTGACGGTTATCTGCGTCATTCGCTGACACCTCCGGGGACATGGCACATGCGCCTTAGCCAAACCTAGGCTGGCCAGGGCCGCCGCACCAGTCCCTCGTGTCGCAATTGGCCGCGCGGGTCAGCCCCACGCGGCCGCCCGATGGTCTAGCCGAACCGGCCGTTGACGTAGTCACTCGTGCGCGGATCCACCGGACTCTCGAAGAGCTGCTGGGTCGGACCCGACTCGACGATGTAGCCAGGGGTGTCATGAGTAGCGAGAAAGAAGGCGCAGTTATCGGAAACGCGGTGAGCCTGCTGCATGTTGTGGGTCACGATAACGATCGTTACCTGATCAGAGAGCTCGGCGATAGTCTCCTCGATCTTGTTAGTAGAGGTGGGATCGAGCGCCGAGCACGGCTCGTCCATGAGCAGCACGTCCGGTGCGATCGCCAGCGACCTGGCGATGCACAGCCGCTGCTGCTGGCCGCCAGACAGCGCGCCACCCGGTGAGCGCAGCCGCCGGTGCACTTCCTCCCAGAGCCCAGCTCGGCGCAGGCTGGACTCGACGATGTCAGCGGTGTCCGGTGACTTGATGCCCGACAGCTTGAGCCCGCTCGCAACGTTGTCGTAGATCGACATCGCCGGGAAGGGGTTCGGCTTCTGGAAGACCATGCCGATCCGGCGCCGCACCTCGGCCGGACGCACGACCGGGTCGTAGATGTCGTGCCCGGCAAGCAGGACCTGGCCGGCGAGCTGAGCGCCCTTCACCATTTCGTGCATCCGGTTCAGGATCCGCAGGAATGTGGACTTGCCGCAGCCCGACGGGCCGATCAGGGCAGTGACCTTGCCGGGTTCCATATGCAGGGAAACGCGCTCCAGCACCTTGTGACCGCTGAACCAGGCCGACACGTTCTGCGCTTCCAGGCCGAGCAGCTGCGTGGCCGCGGTCGGTGTCAGCACCGCGGTGTCGGGTCCAGGACCGGCCTCGTGGCGAGCGACGTGCCTGACGGGGTTCGGCAGGTAAGGCTCGGGCTCGTAAGGGCCGACCCCGTACGGGCCGGGCTGGCCAGTAGCTGAGTCAGTCATGGCGGCAGCTCCGCTCGGTCTCTCGGTCATCGTCGTCGTTGAGTCGGGTGTCAGTAGAGGTTAGGCAGCAAAGCGGCGAAGTTCTCGTAGAGGACCCACACGAGCGCGAGCACGGCGGGCGCGGCGATCAGGTACACCGGCCACGGGGACCACCGGGCAGCCGCGACAGCGGCGCCCACCGAGACGATCACGAGCGCGAGCCCCCAGACCATCGTCAGCACGAGGGCCCCGCTGTCCCCTGCCAGCGCTTGCTCGGATGGCCCGATGGCGGGCATCTGCACCGGGCCGTTATGCACCGTGGAGACTAGATCGGCGTCGACTTCCAGGTAGTAGGTGGGCACGCTCGCCGAGGTGGTGGTCAGCAGCGCCAGCCGGTTCAGCGTCGTATCCTTCACCGGATGCTGACTGTCGCCGACCGCAACCACCTTGTAGACGGATTTGCCCTGCTGGGTAATCGTCGTGATCTTGTCTCCGGGACGGAGGCTGTCCAGCCGTGCGAACGGAGCCCCGAAGGTGACGCGGCGGCCGAAGATGACCGACAGCCCGAGCTGGCCCGGCAACGGCGTGTTCCGCAGATGGCCGGGCCCGGCCATCATGTCTTCGGGTGACGTTCCCTCCACAACCACCAGATCCGATATCCCGATGCTGGGTACATCGAGTACCGCGACCGGCGCCCCTGGCTTGGTAGGACCGAGCGGGCCGATGTCCTGGCCGAGCTCGCCGGCCAGCGTCTCATAGAGCCTGTGCTGCGCGCTTGCCTCCTGGATGCGGGACACGCCAAGCAGGTAGCCGACGAAGCCGATAATCAGGAGCGCGAGCAACAGCACGCTAACCGCCACGCAACGTGCAACCGAGATCGGGCTCGCGGTCCCGGCCGTGGCCTGCGGCCCCGCTGTCGTCAGGGCCGCGCTCACCTGCGCACCTGTCTGCGCCTGCGGAGCACCGCATAGACCGCGGGCGGCACCGCGATCACCAGGAGGATCTCCACCGCGGTTAGCAGCCCGAGCATGGTGGGGCTGCTATCGCTTGAGGCGAGGTTGACTACCGTCCCGGTCACCGGGCCCTCGGACACTTGCGGACCAGGCTGGGTGTTACCGGGCTGGGTGTCAGTGTTCGCGCTGGTGCCGGTCGACGGGCCGTCGGAGGCAGATGCGCCGCCGGTCGCTGCGTCGGTGCCGCAGGTCAGCGGCTCGCCGAGCTTGTCACACTTCGACGGGTACGGCGCATTGGCCAGGAGTATCAGCTTGCCGTTCTTTAGCGTCGGGTTGTCGCAGCCGTTGGACAGGCTCGGCGCGATGATCGCGCCAGGGATCTTGCTGGACTGCAGCAGGCCGCCCTCGACCAGGTTGAGCGGCAGCGGCGAATATCCGAGCTCGGCTGAGTATTGCTGGCCTGCGCACAGGAAGTAGTCGATATAGGTGCTGAGTGTGCGGCCGTCGCCCTTGCTGAAGTTAGTGGGGATCGTCCTCCCGGTCCTGGGCACGATGAGGTAGCTGTAGCTCGACAGCGGATACGACCGCGGGTCCTTGAAGGTATAGACGTTGTCGAGGTTCTGCTGGAGGAAATCGGGGCTGGTCGGGTCCTCGTTGATCTGCGCCTGGGTCAGCGCCACCGCGACGTTGGAAGCCGACGGCAGCACGTAGTATCCGGCTGGGTTCAGCAGCCTGACCACCGGATAGTGGGAGTTCAGCGCGTATGCATACTCGTCGTAGCCGATGGCGCCCTGGCCGTAGCTGGCGGTGATGTACGACGCGACGTTATTCGAGCCGTTCTGCGCTACCGCCGCACCCCAGTGTTCCGGGTAGAACTCGGTCTGGCTGCAGGGATGGCCCGGAGTGCCGACCCTGCCCCCGCTGACTCGGTCGCAGAAGGCATTCCACTGCGTCGGGAAGATGTGGGCCAGCCAGCGGGTGAAGAAGAAAGACGCACCCGAGCCGTCCGAGCGCACGACAGGGATGATCGGGATGTTGGGCAGCTGCGTGCCGTAGTCGTGGGTGATCTCCGGGTTGTCCCAGTTGGTGATCTGTCCGGTGAAGATCTTCATGATCGTCTCGCCGGACAGGCGCAGGTTAGTGATCTGATGCCCGCCGACGAAAAGGTGATACATGAACGCAGTTCCGCCGGCCGTGTCCGGAACGTAGGAGTACCCCACTTGCGGATGCTCCGCGCCGCCGGTGTCGAACGGGTCGCTGCCGTTGCGGAACGGCGGATCGGACGCGGCGAAGTCCACTTGCTGTGCCATGTAGTCCGCCCGCCCGGCCGCCGAGCCATCCGGGTTGAAGTTGATCGATATCCCGTTCGCGTGCAGGTTCTCCGCCCACTGAGACAGCGCGACCGCACTCCAGGTCGAGCCCGAGCCACTGATGGCGATGTAGCTGCCGGCTCCGCTGGCGAGTGCGGGCGCGACCGGCACGAGCACAACGAGCATTGTGGCCAGCATGACCAGCAGCTTTCGAGCGCCCCGACTCCGCCGAATCTTCACGACTTCTTCCTCCCCGGCAGATTGAAATCCGGCAGCTTTAGCCGTTTGAGGTGCAGCTGTTTGAGGTGCCCCAGTCGCGCAACTAGTGCCTTGCTGCCGCGGCTGACGGTCAGTGAGAACGAGCTAGCTATCGCGAGAAGCGCGCCAATGATGAGCAGGATCGGCACGATGTACCTCAGCGGACCGGCAGTCAGCGGGTTCGAGTCGAAGCCGAGGCTCACCGCGCCCGTGGATCTGCTCTTGCTTGGTGTCGGGCTCGGGGCCGGGCCTGCCGACGCGGAGGCTTTCTTCTTGTCGCCAGTCTGGTGCAGGACCTCGTTCGCCGCCTTAAGGGTCTGCGCCCGCATTTTCGCGGTCAGCGGCAGGTAGCCGGGGGGCAGCAGGCCTGGACCATAGCCGGGGCGCTGTCCGTCATTAGCCACGTAGTCAAGCCACTCTGCGATCTTCGCGGCCTTTTTCTTCGAAATGCCCCCAGTCGGGACCATTGCGTAGATCACCATCGTGAGCGGGTACACGTTGCTCAGGTTCTTGTGCCGCTTGAGGAACTTGCTGCTGTTGGTGAACTTGATCTGCTGCGTGATGTGATTCTTCGCCGTGGACATGTCGCTCAGCGCGGCGGTCATCCCGGCATTGGTGGGTGATACGTACCTTCCGGCGGCGTTCTCGATGGATGCCACGGGTAGCTCGAAGGCCGCTGCGTCTGCCTCATCGATGATCGCGAACAAGCCGCGGTTGCCAGGAATCTCAGGCTGGAGAGTGTCGTAGTTGCCGTAGACATCAGGCTGCCACGCGGTGGCCGGATACCAGTTATTGACCTGGTATTGGGCGACCGCGCTGAGCGGGAAATACGGGTCGTACCGATGCGCTATTGGCGGGAATTCATCCATCGGGTTCAGCGTGTTAGTGGGCAGCGTCATACCGAGATAGTTGGTGTTGACGTGTGCTCCCCACGGGTCATACGACCCGTCCGCAAATTCCTTCGCCGCCTTGTTGGCAGCTATCCAGCTAGTCAGCTCCCAGGTCATGTCGCTCTGGCCGGACAGTACCGTGGGTATCTGGAAGCCGTCTCCGACATTTGCGACGTGCGGGTTAAGCCGCTCGAACTCGGGGTCGACGAAGAGCGATTCCGGGTCATTGTCGACCGCGTTATCGCACCCGAGTCCCTTTGCCTCGGCGGGGCCGTGACCGCATCCCTCGTTCTCGAAGTCGTAGGACTGGGTGAGAAGCTTGAGTACGAGCCGCGGATCCAGCTTGAGGTGTGTTAGTGGCTTGCCCGTCCTCGGGTTATCGATCCAGAACGCGATCGATTCCGCCGAGACCGCGACCGGCGCGTAGGTAAACGGCCTGGGGCCCTTGGCTCCGGTCAGCGGGAGCGTCGTCAGCGCGATGGTGTCCGTCCCGGCGACGAAATCCTCTCTGGCAAGCGGCTCGTTCTGAGCTGAGTCGTATTGGATGAACTCTGGGCTGGCGGCCGAGCACAGCGCGGTCTGCCAGGAGAGCATGGCGCGAGCCAGCATCGGCGAGCCGATGACACTGAAGTCGGGATTGTGCACGGGGCAGTCGGTGGGGGTCCGCTCGAACCTGAGCGGGACGATAATCCGGTCTCTCCAGGAGCACTTCCCGTAGCTTCCGGTAAACGCGAACTGCCCGATCGCGGTCTGCCCGAGGTCCTGACTGTGATCATTGCAATTGCCAGTGAAGATATTGCCACCCTCGGCCGGCTCAATGACTAGCGAGCACTCGTGGCCGAGGTTGCACCCTAGCTGCGGAGCCTCTTCAGCGGTAAGCAGCTGGATGAAAGCCTCACCCGTGCCGTTCCGTGCGGTGGTTGAATACTGAGTGTTCTGCGGCCCGTACTGGCCGACCGACCCCTGGACCCCGCCGTTGTCAGCACCAAAGCATTGGCTTACGTGGGTCGGATGCGTTCCTTTGCACTCAGCAATCATGACCGGGTAGTTGGTGGAGGTCGGGGTGTAGGTGACCGCACTACTTGGCGTGAAGTTGCGCCACGACACCCGGACCACCTGGTTGGTCAGGTTCCGTACCAGGCTGACGGCCACATAGCTCGAGTCGGGGAATTTCTTGTGCGTCAGCGAGTCCCACAGCCTGGGTCCAGTCACCACCGCGCCGCCGCGCGGGGTGGGCGGGCGTCCAGTCAGGTTGCCGCTCGGTGGCTTTGGCTTGGGCTTGTGCGTCGGTGACGGCTTCGGCGATGCAGTGTTGGTCGGCGTGGGCGACGGCGAGGCAGTCTGCGTCGGCGTCGGCGTGGCAGTCGGTGATGCGGATGCCGTCGCCGTGGGGCTCGCACCAGCCGCCGCGGCCGGTGCCGCAGATGCCGGTCCTGCCGCCGCGGGAAGCAGCAGCAAACCCATTGCCGCGACGGCGGCGCCAGTCAGCGCGGACAGTCGCGCCAGTCGGGACACTCGGCTAGATCGGGAGCTCAAGGTCTTCCTCGCCGGGGGTGGTGGGGGGCTTGTTCCGACAGCGGCTTTTGGGTGCGCCAGGGAGTCATGAGCGGGCCGCCTCCCTGCGCAGCTTACGGATCTGCCGTTTCGATAGCTCACCTGGTCGCCCGCCGCCGATCACCCGGGCAATCGTGAACAGGACGACGACCACCAGCATCAGCGTGAAGCCAGCGCCGAAGGCGCGCGATACGTAGTTGGGGTACTGACCGGTGATCAGCACGCTGTACCAGATGTAGGTCGGCAGCGTGGCCTGCCAGCCGTGGAACGGGGTGGTGTTCATGTACGGCGAGAACCCGGCGGTCAGCAATACTGGCGCTGTCTCGCCAAAACCTCTTGCCATGGCGAGCACGACGGCGGTGGTTAGCCCGGAGCGCGCCGTCGGCAGTATGACCCGCATGACGGTACGCCAGTGGCTGGCACCCAGGGCGAACGATGCCTCGCGCAAGGTACCGGGCACTACTTGTAGCACTACTTCCGACGCGCGCGTGACGGTCGGGAGCATGATGATCGAGATGGCGAGCGCGGCAGCGAGCCCTGATTCGGGTATTCCCAGCGCGAGCACAGCTAGCGCGTAGATAAACAACCCGGCGATGATCGACGGCAGCGCCGTCATCGCATTGATGATAGTCCGCACCGGGCGCTCTAGCCTGCCGCCAACTTCGGCAAGGAAGACCGCTGCAGTGATACCGAGCGGGACCGAGAACAGCGTTGCTAGCGCCAATTGCTCCAGCGAGCCAACCGCGGCGTGCAGCATGCCGCCGACGGTCAGCGGACTCGTGGCCGAGACGTTCGCCATGGTCGTGGTCCAGAAATTCGCGTGCTTGATCGCGGCCAGACCCTTGACGAAGCTGTATCCGATCTGGTCAGCCACCACCACGCACGCGAAGATGCCGCCACTGCTCACCAGCACTGCGGTCATCCTGTCCCTGACCACCAGCCAGCTCCACTGCAGCGAGGCAGCCGCCAGGTAAAGAATGACGAAAACCAGGTACCAGGTGAGCCAGAAGCCGAAGGCTCCGCTCAGTGGCAGTACCCGCTCATACAGCACCCAGGTCAACCCCAGCGAGCCGGTAGCCGCGCCAAGCACCGTCAGCACGTCCTCAGATGCCACCTTGCTCAGCCGGATCGGAACGTCGCCCACGCTGGGCAGCTGATCCGAGCCGACCGGCCGACTCGAACTGCCGATGGTGGTCACGTGCTGATTCCCTTCATATGACTGCGGCGCCCTAGTCCTGAGTCGCGGCGCCTGACCGCGATCGGCTGATGATGAGGGCGGCCAGCGAGTTGAACGTCAGCGTGATGGCGAACAGGACCAGCCCCGCCGCCATCAGGGCCGAGAGTTGGTTAGCCGACGCCGAGTTCCACAGCCCCGCGATCATGGCGGCGATGGAGTTGCCCCCACTCTCCAGTACGTGCCAGTTGAAGGAATAGATGGTGTTGATGATCATGTACACCGCGATCGTCTCGCCGAGCGCGCGCCCGATGCCGAGCATCGCCGCTCCGGTCGCGCCCCCCCGGCCGAACGGCACGACAACGGTCCTGACCATGCCCCAGCGCGTGGATCCAAGTGCGTAGGCGGCCTCTCGTTCGCCCTGCGGCGCCTGGGAGAAGACCTCGCGGGACAGCGAGGTAATGATCGGGATAGCCATCAGCGACACCACCATCGCGGCGATCGCCGGCGAACCGACAAAGCTCGATGCGCTCGGCTGGACCGTGAGCTTGAAGGGCGGGAACCAGCTCACGTGGCGTGAGATCCAGCCCATCACCCCAATCACCCGCGGCATCAGGAAGAACCGGCCCCACAACGCGTAGACGATGCTCGGGATCGCGGCCATCAGGTCGATCACCGCGATAAGGCCTCTGCGCATGCCAGGTGGCGCGTACTCGGAGATGAAGATGGCCGTCGCCAGCGCTACCGGGATCGAGATCACGCTAGCCATCGCAGCGATTGCGAGCGTGTCCGGGAGCACCCCGCCAACGCCGAACTCGTTGCCAGTGAAGACCCAGTTCTGCTTGGTCAGGAAGCTGAAGCCGTCAGCACGGAAGGCCCACAGGCTCCGGAAGATCAGGAAGACAAGGATCATCGCGGTGATCACGAAGCTGGACAGCCCCGCGAGCCGCAGCGCGTTGCGGAAGACGACATCGCTGCGTGAGCCGCGCGACACGATCACGCGCGGTGTGTCATCGTCGGCCGGAGCCGGCCTGGCGGAGGTTACCGCGATGGCCATGCCAACGTCCTCCTGTACCAGTAGTGGGGGCAGCATGAAGCAGCCACCACCGCCTCAGGCCAATACATAGTGTTCTACTCGTATTACTAGGGAGCCACCAATAGGTGAACAGAATGCGAACAGCAGATATCGCTACAGCCGGATTAGTGATTGGCTACTGGCAGTTCAGACGTCATCAATGTAACGCCATTACGCGAGCCGTCAGCCGGTCTGCAGCACCTGGAACGCCTCAGCCAGCCGGCCCTCCGGCAGGCCGCCCTCCGCCGCAGAGCGGCTTAGCCAGCCGCGCAGGAAGTCCGCGAGGCCGTCGGGATCACTGATCTGGCTGACATGGCAGCGCAGCGCGGCAACCTTACGCGGAAAGGTATCGGTGATATCGACATAGTTCGTCGGCGTCGGGCTGCCAGAAACCCAGACCTCGCGGACGGTCCACGGCTCGAGCTTCTCATCCGCCAGAAGCTCGGGAAACGCGAACGGATTACGCGAGTCTGGGTAGACAGCATCGAGCGCGGCCGCGCCGACGGCCCGATGATCAGGGTGGCTCGCGCCCATCCGGGCGTAATTGCGCTCTGGTGACTGGCACAGCACGCGATCCGGGCGCAGCAGCCTGATCACCCGGGCCAGGTCCCTGCGCAGCGCGATCGTCGCCTCGACCCGGCCGTC
>Ga0335075_10005033_pt1 | contig 20564 bp, 20 predicted proteins | sample Lox_Sample_24_FD_206723 | JGI IMG/M metagenome (GOLD analysis project Ga0335075, IMG submission 206723) | Soil microbial communities from Loxahatchee National Wildlife Refuge, Florida, United States - Lox_Sample_2.4 | ecosystem: Environmental > Terrestrial > Soil > Wetlands | place: USA...
CCCCGGCTGCCTCGGTGCCTGCGGCTGGCTCAGTGACCCCGGCTGGCTCAGTGACCCCGGCTGGCTCAGTGACCCCGGCTGGCTCAGTGACCCCGGCTGGCTTAGTGACCCCGGCTGCCTCATTGACCGCGACCGGATGAGCGCCGGCCCGGTGACGCCCGGCTGGCCGGACATGAGCGGACTTGCCATGGACCGGGTTGCCGGCGGCCGCAATGCTTCGGGCCGGGCGACCGCGCTGTGGCGGGATTGCGCCGGCCGGGACCACCCCGTTCCCGCTGATGTACTCATGATCACCTGACGCCCGGCGTGCGGCCTGGTCGAGCTCAGTCGCTGCGAGATCGCTGACCGGACGCACGACGGCAGCTGGCCAGGACAGCCAGTCGTCGCCGGGTTCGGCGTAGCCAAGCTCGGCGAGCAGTTCCTCCGTGCTGGGCCGGTCAGCCGGGTCCTTGGCAAGACAGCTCTCGACCAGGCGGCGAAGCGGCGGGGGAACGTGCCCGGTGGCCGCGGTGCCGTAGACGACCCTGTACAACAGCGCCGACGCCGAGCCCGCGCCGAACGGCGCTAGCCCGGTCGCGGCGTACGCCAGCACACCGCCGAGGCTGAAGATGTCGGTTGGCGGGCCGACATGGCGGCCTTCGGCCTGCTCAGGAGACATGAATCCGGGCGAGCCCACGACGACTCCGCCGGCGTTAGTGAGCCAGGCCGAGTCCGTTGCGCGGGAAATGCCGAAGTCGATAATCCGCGGGCCGTCGCTGGCGAGCAGCACGTTGGACGGCTTGAGGTCGCGGTGCACCACGCCTGCGGCATGCACCGCCCCGAGGCCCTCGGCCAGCCCGGCCGCCAGGGTCAGTACTGATTCGACCGGCATCGGGCCCTGGGCTTCCACGGCGTCGGCCAGCGAGGGACCGGCGACGTAGGCGGTTACCAGCCACGGCTGCCGTCCGTCCGGATCCGCGTCGACGACCGGGGCGGTAAAGATCCCGCTGACCCGGCGTGCGGCGTTCACCTCGTCGGCGAACCTGCGCCTGAAGCCGGGATCGTCGGCGAGCTCGGGCCGGATCAGCTTGACGGCAACGAGCCGTCCGCCGGGGGACTGGCCGAGGTAGACGCGGCCCATCCCGCCGGCACCAAGCCGCCTGAGCAGGCGGTACCTGCCGACCCACTGCGGATCATCGGGCTGTAGCGCGTCCACGACAACCCCCGTGATCGATATCAGGACGACTACACTGCAAACGCAATGTATCGCGTTTGAGTGGGCCAGGGCGAGAGCTAGCGCGCGTTCCGCCCGGAAGCGTCACATCGCCAACGGGCTAGGGCACTACCGCAGACCGCTTATTCTTCGCATCGTGATCACCGAAGACCCCCATCTACCGCTGGCTGAGCAGGCGCCGTCCCCCGAGAGTTCGGTTGTGGCCATCGCTCCGCCCGGCGCTGAGCCGGGGACCTGGGCCGGAGCGCCCAGCGCGGTCGCCGATCACGACGGGATCGTGCTCGCCTACCGCCTCCGCAAGCCAATAGGCCAGGGCCGTGGCTACGCGGTGGCGATCGCGAGGTCGGCAGACGGGGTCAGGTTCGAGACGATCGCCACGATCACGAGCGCCGCGATGGACGCCGAGTCACTGGAGCGCCCGGCGCTGGTACGGACCGGGGACGGGACCTGGCGGCTTTACCTGAGCTGCGCGACCTGGGGGACTAAGCACTGGCGGGTCGAACTGCTGGAGGCCGGGGCACCGGACGCGTTTGACCCTGAACTGCGCAAAGTGGTGCTGCCAGGCGATTCCCGCGCGGCCATCAAGGACCCCGTTATCGTGACCAGGGCGGGAACGTGGCACTTGTGGGCATCGGTACATCCTCTGGTTGATCCGGACAACACTGACCGGATGACCACGGACTACGCGACGAGTTCGGACGGCATCTCCTGGACCTGGCACGGTCATGCCCTGAGCCCGCGGCCCGGCGAATGGGATGCGCGCGGTGTCCGCGTCTCGGCAGTGCGGTTCGCCCCCGACGGCGTGCTGGCCTACTACGACGGTAGGGCCACCGCCGCAGAGAATTACGAGGAGCGGACCGGGTTGGCTACCGGCAACTCGCCCGGCGGCCTGACCGCGATCGGCTCGGCGCCGATTGCGCAGTCGCCCGATGGCCGCGGGTTGCGCTACCTGGACATCGTCGACCTCGACGGCGGCCGTCAGCGACTGTACTACGAGCTGACCAGGCCGGACGGCCTCCACGAGCTGCGGACCGAACTGCGCTGACCTGCTTGCGCGGCGCAGGCAGTCATGGGTGCCGGTCTGGTGTTGTCGCGGCAACAGTAGCTAGGCACCCATAAACGATGTCGCTGCTAGAAGTCGCGCGGGCGGCCGTTGCGCGCCTGCCGCTGCCCTGCTGGCCTGGCCCCGACCAGGCCGCCGGACGCATCTCGCGGCCGTACCCAGAGGCTGAAGTCCTCCCCGGTTAGGTCGCTGAGCAGCCGGATGTCTGACTCGAAGTACGGGATCAGGGACTGCCGCTCCTCCCATGTCAGCGGTCGGCGCGGCGCGGCGCCGTCCTGCAGGCTGCTCTCCAGCCGGTCGATCATCGCCTTGCCGGCATGGCCGGGCAGCTGGGCGGTAACAGCCGAGCCCGCCCGCAGGATCCGGGACAGGGCCTGATGGCGCCTGGTGCGCTCGGGATGGGCGGTTACGTTCTCCCGCGGCACCTCGCAGATGACTCCCTGGGCGACGCCGAGGAATGCGCAGATCCGGTCCAGCGTGCGGGCCGGATGGTCGACCAGGTCCCGGTACCTGAAGACCAGCACCCGTTCGGGCGAGAACACCGAATACAGGTGCTGCAGCTGCTGGCCGTAGAGGCCGAGTCGCTTGTAGTGCCAGAAGTCCGCCCAGCCCGCCGCGACTCGCTGTTCTTCGGCGGCGCAGGCGCGGACGAAGTCGCCGATCGGATCGAGGCCCGCCGACCACAAGTGGGTCCAGTTTGAGTGAGCTCGCTCGACCGGGTCGCGCAGCACGACGATGAGCCTCGCGTCGGGCACGAGCGACCTGATCCGCCGTTGGGCGTCGTGGCTGTACAGGTAGAACGGCGTGGACTCACCGCGGAGCGCGCCCGGCGGCGCAGGGTCGAACAACGCCTCGTAATCAGCGCGCTGCCAGACATGCTCCCGGTAGGTCTTGATGTCACCCGGGCCGCCCTGCGCTGGGGGCGGGCCGTCGGTCAGGAAGAACTTCGGTTCCTTCACAGCCGACAGGTACAGCTCCGGATGCCGAGCGAGCGCGGCGTGCAGGGCCGTCGTACCCGACTTCGGCGCGCCCGCCACGAAGAAGTCTGGCAGCGCCACTACGTCCTCCAGGCATAAACCTACTTGTCATGTCCTATTACTAGGATGCCCGATACTAGACCGCCTGCGTGGTTCCTGGCGACTACCCCGGCAGGCACGGCCTAACGGGCCTGCCGTCAAATCCACGTTATGCGCGGTACTCTGCGCGGCCAGTCGGCCGTGGACTCGTCATGGATCTTGGATTTCGGTCCGGTTATGCCCGATGTGTGGTCATCGAACCTCTGGAACGTGCCGTGGGAGCAGGCGATCGCACTACGCGGGGTCGTGGGTGCCTGCCACCAAGCCACTTAGCACTCGGTCGGGCCCTTCGCCTGCCCGGTTATCGGCTGTTATGCCCGATCTCCGGGGGACCTACCGGGTGCTAAGCCAGATCCGCGACAGACAAACGCGGCAAATCGTCCTGCCAGGCCAGGCCCGGCGCGGACTGAGGCTTACTGTCGTACCCCGTCGGTAGCGTGCTGTTCATCACAGGCGATCCGGGTGGCCGCCGAGTCCAGTGGAGGTCGGACGATGAGCACCGCGAACCAAACCCTGACAGGCGAGCGAGCCGACTTGGCCGAGACGCTGGCCAAGCACCGTCACTTCGTGCGATTCACAGCTCGCGGGCTGACGGACGAGCAGGCCGCCAGCCGGACGACTGTCAGCGAGCTTTGCATCGGCGGCATCATCAAGCACGTCACGGCCGTGGAGCGAGGCTGGGCCAGCTTCATCGTCGACGGGCCGTCGCCGGAGAAACGGGGCGACGAAGCCTCTATCCAGGCACACCTCGATACCTTCCGCATGCTGCCAGGCGAGACGTTGGCAGGCCTACTGGCGGAATACGAAGCGGCCGCAGCCGAGACTGACGAGTTGCTCGCCACGCTGCCCGACCTTGACGCGGGCCATCCGCTGCCGGAGGCGCCGTGGTTCGAGCCAGGTGCGAGCTGGTCGGCGCGCCGGGTGCTGTTGCACATCCTCGCCGAGACTTCTCAGCACGCCGGGCACGCCGACATCATCCGGGAAGCCATCGACGGCGCCAAGACAATGGGCTAGCGGGCGGCGCACCGTCCGGTCCGGGCCGCAGCTAGCTCAGCGAAGCTGACGCAGCCAGGCGGGCGAACCGGCCCGGGCGCGGCTAGCCGAGAGCGGGCGGCCGGGCGCGGCGGTCCGGCCAGGCGAGCGAACCGGTCACGGCGCGGCTAACCGAGAGCGGTGCGGGCAGGCGCGGCGGTCCGGCCAGGCGAGCGAACCGGTCACGGCGCGGCTAACCGAGAGCGGTGCGGGCAGGCGCGGCGGTCCGGCCAGGCGAGCGAACCGGCCCGGGCTACCGCGACGAGCAAGCCGGCCGCGGGTGGATGATCAGGTTGTGGCAGACCAGGAAAGCCGGGAGCCGCCGCCGGGGTTGCGCCCGATGCTGGCTACCTCCAGCACCCTGCCGTCAGATGACGAGGGCTGGGCATATGAGATGAAATGGGATGGCCTGCGTGCGCTGGCGTTCATCTCCGGCGGCAAGGTCAGGCTTGCGTCGCGCACTAGCCGCGACATCACTCATGTCTACCCGGAGCTAGCCGGCCTGGCTGTGGCATCCGGGGCGTCCCAGGCGGTCCTGGACGGCGAGATCGTGGCCTTCGGCGGCGGCGAGTGGCCGGACTTTGAAGCGCTGCAGCAGCGGATGAATATCGCCTCGGCCGTGCAGGCGAGACAGCTCGCGGCGGAAGTCCCGGTGAGTTACCTGGCTTTCGACATGCTCTGGCTGAATGGGCGTTCCCTCCTCGAAGAGCCCTACTCGAGGCGCCGCTCGCTGCTCGAGGGCCTCGGCCTGAACGCTGCCAACTGGCAGGTACCGCCGTCCTTCACCGGCGAGTCCGGCGCCAACGTGCAGGCAGTATCCAGGGAGCACGGTCTCGAAGGCATCATGGCCAAGCGTGTCCGGTCGCGTTACGAGCCGGGCCGCCGGTCCGCGGCCTGGCGGAAGATCAAGAACGTCCGCCGGCAGGAGGTCGTGATCGGCGGCTGGAAGCCCGGCGAGGGCGGCCGGGCCGGCTGGATCGGCTCGCTACTCGTCGGCGTCTACCAAGACGATCAGCTTGTCTACGCCGGGCACGTCGGGACTGGGTTCACCCAGCAGACGCTGCGGATGCTCGGTCAGCGGCTCGAGCGGCTGGGCCGCGGTGACTCGCCGTTCGGGACGAGCGTTCCGCCTGAGGACGCGCGGTTCGCTCGCTGGGTGGAGCCTGTGCTAGTGGCCGAAATAGCGTTCGCGGACTGGACCAAGTCCGGCCGGCTGCGCGCGCCTGCCTACAAGGGCCTGCGAGACGACAAGGATGCAACCGAGGTGATCCGTGAGCCCTGAGGCGCAGAAAGTCCAGGTGGAGATCGAGGGACGCAAGCTGACGCTGTCCAACTTGGACAAGGTGCTGTACCCCGAGGCGGGCTTCACCAAGGCGCAAGTGATCGATTACTACCACCGGATCTCGCCGGTGATGCTGCCGCACATCGCGTCACGGCCAGTGACGATCAAGCGGTATCCCGAGGGAGTGGACGGAGAGTTCTTCTTCCAGAAGAACGCTCCGGCGCACCGGCCTGACTGGGTGCCGACCGCCCGGATTGCCTCGCCTGGCTCGAGCAAGTCGCGGGAGACCATCGAGTACATCCTCGGGGGTGACCTGCCGACGCTAATCTGGGCCGCCAACCTGGCTGCGCTTGAGTTCCACACGCCGATGTGGCGGTATCCGGCGAACGGCGAGCCAGACCTGCTGGTCTTCGACCTGGATCCAGGACCGCCCGCTACCGTCGTCGAATGCTGCCAGGTCGCGCTGCTGCTCCGGCCGCTGCTCGCCGAAAGGCAGTTCCGGCCGGCCGCGAAGACCTCCGGCGGCAAGGGTCTCCAGCTCTACGCAGCGGCGTCGGACATGACTTCGCAGCAGACCAGCGATCTGGCGAAGGATCTGGCCGAGCAGCTGGCAGCCGAGCATCCGGAGCTTGTCGTGTCACGGATGACGAAGGCGCTGCGGCCAGGCAAGGTGCTGATCGACTGGAGCCAGAACAACTCGGCCAAGACCACCGTGGCGCCCTACTCGCTGCGTGCCCGGTCGCAGCCGACCGCGTCGACCCCCGTCAGCTGGGACGAGGTTGCCGCTTGCAGGCGCGCAGAGGATCTCTTTTTCACCGCCGACGACGTCATCGGTCGCGTTGAGAAGCGCGGCGACTTGCTGGCCATGACGCTCGCCGGGTGAGCGGGGCGAGGTTACACGGACATAGCCCAGGTGTTACTGGTGCTGATGTGGCGGCTGCGGCTATCACTTGAGCCGCGCGTTGGGCCTTGACTCCGGATAGCGTGCAGTTCTTCGCAATCAGCGCCTCAGGGAGCCGCTATGCGCTTCGGGGTACTCGGGCCGTTACTGGCCGAAGCTGATGACGGCACGCCGCTGGTGCTGACGCGGCCGTCGCAGCGCAGCACTCTGGCAGTACTGCTGCTGCACGCGGCGCAGCGGCCAACCAGAGCGCTGCTGATCGACGCCCTCTGGGGAGACAACCCGCCGGCCGATGCCGAGACAGCCTTGCGGGTGCGGATGCGTGACGTGCGCCGCGCGCTGGGCGGCCACGACCGGCTGGTCACGCACAGCTTCGGGTACCAGATCATCGTCGCGCCTGGCGAACTCGACGCGGCTGCCTTCCGGCGCCTCGCCGCGGACGGCCGTGCGGCGCTCGACAATGGCGACGCGGCGGATGCCGCGCGTCTGCTGGAGGAAGCGTGCGGGCTATGGCGCGAGCCGCCGCTAGCTGACTTGCCAGACACGGCCGCCGTGCAGATGGCGGCGTCCGGCCTGCTCCAACAGCGCAGGGATGTACGCGAATGGCTGCTCGACGCGCGGCTCGCGCTCGGCAAGCACCACGAGGTTCTCGCGCAGGCACGCGAGCTCATTGCCGCGGACCCGCTGCCCGAGCATCCGCACGTGCAGCTCATGCTCGCGCTGTACCGGTGTGGCCAGAAGTCGGCGGCGCTGGCTGCCTACACCCGGCTGCGTGAGCAGACCGCTCGCGAGTTCGGCCAGGATCCGGGCCCGGAGGCGCAAGCGCTGCTCGACCGGATGCTCGCCGACAGCCCGGACCTGATGTTCCGGTCCTCGCTGCTGACGGCGATCGCCAGTGCGCGACCCGGGGCTCGCTGAGGCCGCGACCTGCGCGCTCACGCTTCGCTAACCGGACGCTTACGTGGCGGTCTTACGGTGCAGAACATCGGCCGATGTGCGATGGCCGCGGTACCGGCAACACCGGGCCAGCAGAACTCGTGGAGTCCGCGATGACATCACTTCGCCCCTGGCAGACCGCGTCGAGAAGGCGCCGCGTTCCGGTTATGGTGCCCGTCGTCGTGGCCGCCTGCGCCTTGCCTGCCATCGCCGCCTGCGCAGGTGAGCCCGCCCGGGTCGAGCTGCCGGCAAAGCCGGCGGTCGCGACCCCGGCTGCGTTAAGCCGGCTGGCCCCAGCGACGCCGCGGCAGCAGGTGCTCACCGCGCTAACCGGGTACACCGCCGCGCTGAGCCGAGCCGAGCAGTCTCGCAGCGACATCGCGGCACGCAGACTGCTGCGGCCGTATGTCGCCGCCGGCCGGATCGGCGGCCTGGTCGAGGCGGTCAGCAGCATCTGGGCGAAGGGCGACCGGTTCTACGGGCAGGACGTCCTGCACGTTCTTGGCGTGCGAATCGACGGACACCGGGCGTTCGTACATGACTGCGACGACACCAGCGCCATGGGCCTGGAGAGCGCGGCAACCGGCCAGGTCTTGGCCGGGACAGCCGGCGTTCAGCACGCCAATCTCGTGACGCGTCTGGACCGAGTGGCCGGACGCTGGCTGGTCGAGTCCCAGCTGCCAGAGGACGTGCCATGCGCACCCTAGCCGGAGCCGTTGCTGCGGTGGTCATGGCTGGCAGCCTCGTCATCGCGACGGTCTCGTCCGCAGCAGGCAGCGAGGGCGGCACCTGCGATCCCTATCTCGATGGGACGATCATCGTCGTGTCGTGCTCGTCGGGAGCGGGCGCCAGCGGTGACGGTAGCGGCGGCGGGAGCACGCTGGATGACACGTGCACTTTCACGGCGCTAGACGAGGCTCAGGCCAAGAATCTCGGCGTGTCCTGGCCGCCGCGGCGCGGCAAGCACTGGGCCCTGATGGACTGCGGCGCCGGGACCGCCCCGCAGGCCGTATTAGTTGGCAATGCCACCGGCGCCCCGACGGTAACGCCGCGGCAGTTGCTGCTGCACGCATACGGTGAGCTCGACGTGCCATACCTTCGGCCCGCGACCGCGCCGCCGCGCGGGGCAGACGGTCTTGTCGGGTTGCCGGAGTGGTTCTGGGTCTCTGCTGGCGAGTGGCACCCGCGCAGTGTGACTGTCACTGCCGGGTCCGTCTGGGCCACAGCTACCGCAGCACCGGTCAGCCTGACCTTCCAGCCTGGCGCCGGGCTGAGCCCGGTGACCTGCGCGGGGCCGGGAGCCGCCTACAACCGGCACCTGGCGGCCGTGCAGCAGCACACGAACTGCTCCTACACCTACCTGCAGTCCTCAGCGGGCCTGCCAGGCAATGCCTACCGGGCATCGGTGACAGTGACCTGGCGGATCACCTGGACTGGCTCGGGTGGCGCCGGCGGAGTGCTCGACGCGGGGCTCGCGGTCCCGGTCGGCTTCTCCATCGCTGTCGCGCAAGGGGAGGCCCTGGTGACAAGCCGGTGAGCAGCAGGCCGCCCGTCGCCGGCACGGCGTTCTTTCCCGAGCCCGACATGGCAGTGAACGGAGCCGTGCTGACCAGCGCAGCGCGCCCGGTCACGGCCCGGCTCCGCGGGCTGCCGCGGCGGCGCCGGCCGGCCATGGTCGCGCTGGCGGTGGCCATGGTCGGCGCCGGAGTGCTGGTCAGCGCAGCTGTGTACCAGCAGGCCGATCACCAGGTTTCGGTTGTGATGGTGACCCAGCCGGTGCCAGCCGGCGCCGTTATCAGTGCTGGCGACCTGGGCACCGCAGGAGTCACTGTCGGCCGCGGGATCCGGGTTGTCCCGGCATCGCAGCTCGCTCAGGTCGCTGGCGAGACCGCGGCGGTCGCGCTGAGGCCGGCCACTCTGCTAGCGCCGTCAGAGCTGACCTCGGCGGAGCCCCCGGCGCCGGGGCAGGAGCTGGTTCCGGCTTCGCTCAAGCCGTCAGAGCTCCCGGCGAGCGGATTGTTCCCCGGCGACCACGTGCTCATCATCGCTACGCCAGGCGATCAGGGTCAGGCTGGTTCATCGGCCGGATCGCCATCGCTGACCGCTCCAGTGCCCGGCCTGGTCGAAGCGGTGAACGATGTGCCGGACGCGACCGGCCTCGACGTAGTGGACCTGCTGGTCAGCGCTGGTTACGGGCCGGCGGTCGCGGAGCAGGTGTCGACTGGCCAGTTCGCGCTGATCGTGACGAAGCGAGGTTCATGAGTGGGCGAGCTCTACGCGCTTGTGTCAGCAGGCGGGTCGCCTGGCGTCACGACCGCCGCTCTCGCTCTCGCGCTGAACTGGCCAGCGCAAGCCATCGTGGCCGAATGCGATCCGAGCGGCGGCGACATCCTGGCCGGCCTGCTGTCCGGGCATGAACCTGCCGGGCGCGGTCTTATGGAGCACGCGATCGAGGCCGGGCGCGGCGACCACGCAGCCGCGGCCAGCCTGTCCGCTCAACTGATTCCGCTCGACGACGACCGGACCAGGATGGTGTTGCCAGGCCTGACCGACCCACGCCAGGCGGCCGGAATGGCGTCAGCATGGCCGGCCGTGGCTGCCGCTCTGGCCGCCCAGCCGGCCGACGTCATCGCAGACTGCGGGCGGCTCGACGCTGGACCTGGTCAGCCCCATGCGGTCCTGTCCGCGGCGCGCACCGTCAGCATCGTCTTGCGACCGACGCTGCGGCAGGCCTGGTCTGCCCAGCCACGGGTCGAGATGATCAGCCAGCTGCTCGGCGACAGTTCACGACTGACGCTGTTGCTGAGCGGGCCGGGCAGTTACACGGCGCACGAGATGGCGCACGCGCTCGGCGTGCCGGTCGCAGCTGTCCTGGCCGCCGACTCGCGGACTGCGCGCCTGCTCTCGGATGGAGCGCGCGGGCCACGCCAGTTCGGCGACGGACCCCTGATGCGCTCAGCGAGGGCCGCGGGGCAGGCGCTGCGCGGCGCGTCCTTCCGCGATGGGCAGTGGCGCGACATGGCTTCCTACTCGATCGTGCGAACCGACCTGGGCTAGGCCAGGAAACGGCAGCGCCTAGGTCGGCAGCAGCCGTCCCAGGCCAGCAATGTGGCTCAGGTCCTCAGTTGCGTGCTCGGTGCAGGCAAAGGTCAGTGAGGAGCCGGTGACCGCGCCGAGCGGCACTGTGCGCCTCGGCAGGAGCCGTTAGAGACTGTCAGGAAGAAGCCCGAATCCGTCTCCGGCTGCCGGCGGACCAGTCCGCAACGGCGTAGACCCTAGGCTGGGAGTCAAGTTCAGAGCGTCGGAACCTAGAGCCGTTCTAATCGGAACGTCGGCAACACGACCGTGTCCCCATGACTCCCGACGATCTCGCAGTGCGACAACGCTCACGGGCGCGTGCTCCTTGCCTCGGCTGGGCTGGCCGGTCGCCTGTCAGGCCCCGTGTGCGGCGATCCCAGCAACCAGGTTGCGCTAAGCACTGTCCTGGGGGAGCTCACGGCAGACACGGTCGTATCACGGCGGGGATGTGCGGCTGGCGGCTTCAGGCGGGCGGATCCTGGTCGGCGAGGTCTAGGAGCTGGTCGGGGTCAGGCTGTGCAGTTGGATTGTCCGGGCGGGGAAGATGAGGTAGACGGTTACTTGCCGGGCTTTTAGCCGTTGAGCTTGGTCAATTATTTCCCTGGCCCTGCGCCGTTTGCGGATGCGGTCGCCCAGGTCGGCAACAGACAGCACGGCCGGCGGGATTGACAGCACCAGTGCCGCCAATGACACGGGGTCCACTACCTCGCGGTTGCTGTCGGAGCGATCTGGTCGACCCAGCTGCACTGATGGACTACGGCCTCGTGCCGAACCTCACCGGTGTTGAGCAGTTCTGCGTGCCACGAAGACGATGCGCTCACGGGCCCAGCCCGGCAGCGGCGGCACCAGACTGGCTCGATCGGGCAAGCGGCCTCGCCGAGGCCTGCGAGATCCTGCTGGACGCACAGCGTGTTCGCGGGCTCCCGGCTCCCACATCGGCGGTGTCCTTTTGTGGGCACCGCTCCTACCGTACGGTGGATGATCCGGTCTGGTTTGGTGATCTGCTAGCGCGGGGTGTGGTCTCGCAGGAACCGGCCGATAACCAGCACCAGCGACGGCTCGCCACCCGGGGCGTCCAGGATGCGCAGGAACGTGTCCCCGGCGGAGACGGTCAAAGCGGGCATAGTGCTGGCCTTTCGTGCACGGAAGGATTGACTACCGGGAACGCCGAGCCAGCCACTCAGCGAGCAGGGCAGGCATGCGCTCGGCGAGGAACTCGTAGAACTCGGCGGCCTCGGCTATCACCGCGCGGCGGCCCGACTCCCCATCGGTGAGCAGGTCCAGCGCTTCCCGGGCTAGCACCGCCTGGGCCCGGTAAGACTCAGCGGCAAACCCGGTCGGGTCGAGCGCCCGGGGATCGAGGCCCACATGGTCCGAGCGCTGGCCCGCGGAACGGGTCCGGCGCACCGCGTTGTACCGCTCGAGCAGGCTGACCGCGGAGGTAATCGCAGTGCGGCTGGCCTGCAATTCCTCGCTTAGCTCCGCGATAGTCCGCTGCGGCGGCTGGCAGATGAGCAGGTACCCGAGCAGCCGGCCAGCCACCGGGGGGAAGCCGTACTCCTGGGCGTAGAAGCCCGCCACCCGGTCGATGAAATCGGTCTGCGCATCGTTGAGCACGTCAGCACTCTAATGTAATAACTGAGATAACACAAATAAGTGTTATCTCAGTTTTTGGCGTAAGCGCTGGCATCGCACCGCTGATGCCCGCTGCTCGGCAGGAGCCCGGTCGTGACCGCCGGCCGCGCCGGAGTCATCGCTGAGGTGATCGCCACCGGCACGGCTGCCGGCGCCGATGATCAGCGATCAGACGGGCTGCCGCGCGGCATCCGATTCGCCGGCGCCTGTTGTCGGCTTGCTGGCGGCGCTGCGCAGCGGAACGATGCTGGCCAGCCCTGCGATCACGATGATCAGACCCCCGGCGCCGAAGATCGCGTCGTAGGTGTTGAAGCTGATCCCGGCTAGGACGACGTGCAGGCGCGCGAGCACTGTGGTGGCCAGCAGGCTGGCCAGTCCCAGCGAGACGATACCGGCCAGCTGCTGGGCCGGGTTGATGACCGCTACGACCCGGCCGAGCATGTGCTGCGGCGTAACACTGAGTAGCAGGGGCGAGATCGCTGTGTTGATCGCGCCGATCATCAGCCCGCCGACGAACAGGGCCGCGAGTGCCAGCGCAAGCGTTTCGGTCCTGGAGAACCACACGACGGCGAGACCTGCCAGCACCAGGCCGAGCCAGAAGACCCTGGTGGCGCCGAGCCGGGCGGCGATCAAGCCAGCCGCGAGCGCACCCAGCACGGCGCCGGCGCCCTCCGCAGCGTCCAGGGTGCCCAGCCAGTGAGCGGCGGTGTGCAGGTTGTCGAGGACGAAGAAGACGCCGAGTCCGCCGATCGCGCCTGCCCCTAGGGTCGCCACGATCGCGCCGACTGCCAGGGTCACTAGGACGGGACTGGACCGGAAGAAGCGCAGCCCGGTCCGGAACTCGGCGCCGAACCCCGCGCGGGCGGAGCTCTGCTCCCGGTGCTCGGCTGGCAGCCGCATCGCCAGGATTGTTCCGAACGACAGCGCAAATGAACCGGCGTTGATGAGCAGCGCCCACTGAACTCCGAAGGCGAACAGCAGCGGGGCTGCGAGGGGCGGGCCGATGATCGTGGCGAAGCTGCTAGTTGCCTGGAACATCCCGCTGGCCTTTGCGCGATCGCCCGGGGCGACCACCACGCCCAGTACCGCGAACCTCGACGGATTGAAGAACTGGGCAAACGCGCTAGCCACGGCGACTACAAGGTAAATCAGGCCGACCGTGGCAATCGGCGAGAGCCGGGCTCTCACTGCCGGGATGGTGAGCAGGAGCAGGCTCGCGATCAGAAGCGCACGGCAGGCGTCGGCGACGAGCATCGTCCGCCGCCGGTTCCACCTGTCGACGAATACCCCGGCGACCGGGCCGACGACCATAGCGGGCAGGGCCGCCGCGATCACCACCCCGCTGACAGCGACGGGGGCCCAGCTCAATCCCTTGGCGATCTGCACAGTGATCCACAAGATGACCGTCGTGTTGAAGACATAGTCACCGATCGCTGAGACCGCCTGACCGAGCCAGAGCCGCCGGAAGTTCGCATTGCGCCGCAGGCCGGGAGCGGGAATCTCAGCGGGAGTCATCCCAGCGCCTCCGGAAAGTCTCGGCAAGCAGAACTGTCCAGATTGTTTCGGTATCTCACTCCTCAGGAAAGGTACTGAAACTAACGCTCCTGTCTCATTTCCCTGCTTACCGCGGCAGCGTGCCACCACGCTGTGGGCGCTAACGGTGCGCTAACGCAGTGCTAACAGCTGACTCGTAGGGTGCGAGGCGCCGGTGCGGATCGCTAGCGGCTAGTGGTTGCGAGCGCCGGCGCGCAGAGCACCTGAGGAGCCCGATCATGCGGGATGTCCGTTACGGCCGAGACTCGGTACTGGCGTGGCTCAGCGGCAGGGCGCTGGCTCCGGCCGCGTGCACGCGTGGCTGGGGCCAGCAGTGACCCTGCAGTGGCCGCCTGCTCCGCCCGAACCTTCCGAGCAGTGTCTGCAGCTGGAACAGCAAGAACCGCTAGTGGGTGTCGCGCACGGGGCCGGTACCGGGCGCATGCTGACCGATCCTCCGACCGCGGCGCTCACCGACCCGCGACTGATCGGCGGCGTTGCCGAGATCACCGCAATGATCGCCAGCCAACTTGACGACGGGGCTAGCGCCGCCGAGGTAATGCCCGTAATCAGGGACACGGCCCAGCGCTGGTTAGAACGGCAGGTCCGTGCCGGCCTGCTGCCGGCCGCCGCCGGCAGCGCGCTCGACGATCTCGCCAGGGCTGTCCATGACCAGCGCTACGAGCTTGGTCCCGTGACGGAGTACCTGCGCGATCCGCAGGTTGAGAACATCGACATTAGTGGCTGCGATCGCGTCTGGATCACCTATGCCAGCGGGGAACGCGTCGCAGGTCCGCCAGTCGCGGCCAGCGACGACGCGCTGATCTCGATGGTCAGGACCTGGGCCACGCGCGGCGGGCAGACAGCTCGTGACTTTTCCGCCGCGGCTCCGCTCGTGAACGTCGCGCTGACCGGCAGTGCGCGGCTGACGGCGACTATGTCGGTGACGCCCCGGCCCTGCGTATCCCTGCGCCGCCACGGGCAGATCGACGTCTCGCTGGAGCGGCTGATACAGCTCGGCACGATCGACCCGGCCATGGCAGCGTTCCTGGCTGCAGCGGTGAAGAGCCGGTGCAACATCATCGTCACCGGCGGCGTCAACGCAGGCAAAACGACCTTGCTGAGGGCGCTGGCCAGCGAGATTCCACCCGGCGAGCGGGTAGCGACACTCGAGTCGGAGTACGAGCTATACCTGCATGAGCTAGCGCAGCACCTGGACGTGATTGCGTTCGAGGCACGCGAGCCGAACTCCGAGGGCGCGGGCGGGATCAGCCTGCACGACCTGATCGCGCACGCGCTGCGGCACAACCCGCGGCGGATCCTCGTCGGGGAGGTCAGGCGCGCCGAGATCATGCCGATGCTTGAGGCAATGAACTCGGGCCAGGACGGCTCGATGTGCACCTTGCACGCCAGCTCGCCTGCAGAGGCTTTCGACCGGATCCTGATACTCGGCCTGCGCGGTGGCCTGGCGCTAGCGGAACGGGCGATCCACATTCTCGTCGGCATGGCAGTCGATCTGATCGTGCATGTTCGCCGCGGCTATGACGGCACACGCACCGTTCGGTTTGTGTCGGAGATCCTGGAAGTGTTCCCGCCCGGTGACACCGAGCGGCCGGCGGTCAACCGGCTGTTCTTGCCGGACCCTGAGACTGGCCGGGCGACGTCCGCGCATAGCCCGTCGGCGGGCCTGCTCCGAAAGCTGACGGCCGCTGGCTTCGATCCCAGCCTGCTCGGCCAGCATCAGTTCCAGCCGGGAACGTGGTCCTAGTGATCGCGCTGGCTGGCCTGGCTGGCGGCTTGGTGATCGTCGGCCTGGCGCTGCTTTTGCTAGAGCTAGTGAGACAGGACACTGGCTTGAGCCCGCCACCACGGAGCGCCATCAAGATCCGGATCTGGCCGGGCTCTCGCAAGCGCCTACTGATTGCCGCTTGCGCTGGCCTCGCCACTCTCGCCCTGACCCGGTGGCCGGTAGCCATGATTGCCGCGGCGCTGGCGGTCCTGTTCCTGCCGCAGATCACGTCTAGTCGGGCGGCGCAACGCCGTGCCGCAGTCCTCGAGGGCCTCGAGCAGTGGACCCGGCGACTCTCCGACATGCTCACTGCGAGCCGCGGTATCGAGGAAGCGCTGGAAGCATCTGCGCGTCAGGCACCGGCGGCGATCAGGCCGGCTGTGGGCGCGCTCAGCCGCAGGCTAACAGCGCGAGCGGATACTGAGGCGGCGCTCCGGGCGTTCGCCGCCGACGTCGATGACCCGGCAGGAGACCGGATCGCCGCGGCGCTCATCATCGCTACCGGACGCAGGGGCGGTGCAGTGCGGAACGTGCTCAACGCGCTCGCCGCCATGCTCGCCCGCGATGTCGCCGCGCGCCGCGAGATCGAGGCTGACCGCGTGCAGCACCGAACGACGGTGAAGTGGCTGACGTTGTTCGTCGTCGGCTTCACGGCGTTCGCGGCGGCGAACCGGTCGTACTCAGCGCCGTATGGCACCGTGCCAGGGCAGGTAGTCATGGCGCTCGTCATGGCGTTGTACGCCGGTGGTCTGCTGTGGCTACATCGCCTCGGCTCTATTCCGGTGCCCGGCTGCTTCCTGGCGGCGGATCCTGGTGCGGCGGTGAGCGCCAGCCAGGCGAAAGCGGGAAAGCCGCACACCGGTGGCGGCCTGGCGAAGCTGGGGCCGTGGCAGGCGGCCGGCCGAATGGCCAGAGCGAGACCGCGTCAGCGTGGCGGCAGCCCGGCAGGCAGGCACACCACCAGCGCAAGGCGGTTGGCATGAGTGCCTGGCTTGTCGCGGCGGGCGCGCTCGCCGGCCTCGGATGCTGGCTCGTGGTAAGTGAGCTCGTTCCCGCTCCGCCGAGCCTGCGCGCCGCCATCGACCGCCTTGATTCAGGCCGCACTTCCGGCGACCGGATCTCGCTGCCCGTGCGAGTCGGCGAGCGGCTCGTTGCGGCCGCCCCGTGGGTGCGCGTTCCCGTGCAAGATCTCAGGCTGCTAGGCCAGGAACCCACGGACTGGCTGGCCAGGAAGGTAAGCCTCGGATTAGCCGGCCTGGCGAGCGTCCCGGTGCTCTCGGCACTGCTAGCCCTTTGCGGCCTGTCAGTGCGGTGGACAATCCCGGCCGGGCTCACCATCGCGCTCGGGGCGGTCTTGTTCTTCGTCCCCGACGTGGTCACCTCGATGCGCGCGCGGGCGAAGCGAGCCGACTTCCGGCACGCCCTGACCAGCTACATCGACCTCGTGGCACTGGAACGAGGGGCGGGCTCCGCGCCGACCGAGGCGCTGGAAGCCGCTGCCGAGGTCGGTCGCGGCTGGGCGTTCGAGCGCATCGGTGACGCCCTGAGCAGGGCTCGCAAGACGAGCGAACAGCCGTGGGATGGGCTAGCCAGCCTCGCTGAGGAGATCGGCATCAGCGAACTGGCGGACCTGGCCGAGATCGCGAGCGTCGCCGGCCAGGAAGGCGCGCGGATCCTCGACACGCTGAGCGCGCGGGCCGAGTCGATGCGAGCGGAGGCGCTGGCGACAGCGAAAGCACAGGCCGGCGCCCGCAGCACCACCATGGTGCTCCCGATCGCCCTGCTGGCCGGCGGCTTCCTTGTGCTGCTTATCTTCCCCGACTTCTACCGGCTCTTCGGCTAGCCCACGGGCCCATCCCCGAGAGAGGCAGGACACATGCAAACCGACCCCGCGGTCATGGCACTGCGTCATCTGATCACCTGGCTACGTCTGCGCATCGCCGCCACCCGAGGCGATCGCGAGCTCGGTGCGCTGAGCCTGGAATGGGTCGCCATCGCCATCGTCTTAGTGACGGCAGCGCTCGCACTCGCCGCATTCCTCACCGGCAAGCTCGGCGATCTCGAGAAGCTGATTCCGAGCTGAGCCGGGACGGGTGGACAGTGCGCCGGCACAAGGCGTCTCAATGATCCGTGGCCAGGACCGGGCGCGACAGGTGAAGCGACCGGCGCCGGCCTCCCGCCTGCCCACCAGGCTGCGGCGTGAGGACCGGGGCGCGCTGACGCTCAGCTACGTGGCCGTGCTGCCGTTCGTCTTCCTGGTCATCATGGTGGCGATCCAGACTTCGTTCTGGTTCCTGGCCAGGGACGCGGCGCTCGCGGCCGCACGCCAGGGCGCGGACGCTGCCCGCGCCCTGAACGCCCCGCGCACTGCAGGCCCGGCGGCAGCGCTGGCATTCGCGCGCCAGGCAGGCCAGGGCTATCTGGAGAATCCGGTCGCCAGTGCCGCGGGAAGCACGAGTTCGACGGTCTCGATCACAGTCAGCGGGCAGGTTCCCAGCTTCGTGCCCGGACTGGTCGCACGAGTGACAGAGACTGTGCAAGCGCCGACCGAGGAGTTCCGGCCGGATGCACTTCAGTTCAGGAATTCTGAAGGTTTCGGTGTCTGGAACTGAAGGGCGCGTGTGGTGATTCGGCGAGTATTCGACCCAGGGTGCACTCCACGCAATCGGCATGCGTCAGTCAAAGCGGCGGAAGCCGCCCTCGCTGTTGATGATCTGCCCGGTGATCCAGGCGGCGTCGTCGGTGGCCAGCCAGGCGATCAGGCGGGCGGGGTCGTCTGGTGTTCCCCAGCGTCCTTGCGGGAAGTGGCGGCGGACTGTCTCGTGAACTTCGGGTGTGGCGTATCCGCTATCGACCGGTCCGGGATTGATCGTGTTGAGGGTGATCGGCTGGTCGGCGAGGTAGTCGGCGAGCGTGCGAGTGATCGAGGCAAGTGCCCCTTTGCTGGCGGCATAGCCGATCTCGCCTGTCATCGGGCCGAGATCCTGCCCGGAGGTCATGAAGATGATCCGGCCGCCTGGGCGGCCATCGTGCTGACCGGCGAAGGCTTGGGTCAGCAGGATCGTCGAGCGGGTGTTGACGGCCCAGTGCGCGTCGAGCATGGCGGCGTCCAGGCGGCCGAGCGTGCCGTCGCCTCCGCTGCGGGCGTGGTTGCAGATAAGGACGTCCACGTGCCCGAACTGGTCTGTGGCCGCATTGATGAGTTGCTCGGCGGCGTGCGCTTCGGCGAGGTCGAGTTCCGTGTCGCAAACGCGAGCGCCATCGACCAGTGCGCTGGTCACGCCTTCAAGGACGGCGTTGATGCCGCCGGGGTCGGCGCCCCAGGGTTGATCTCGGTCATGCGGTTCGTAGTGGTGGAGAAACAAGCTGGCACCGAGGGCGGCCAGCCTGCGTGCAGTGGCGTAACCGATGCCTGCGCGGCGACTTACGCCCGTCACAACCGCTACACGGCCGCGCAACGGAAGCATCCCTCGCTGGAGCTGTGTTGGCGAGACCTCGTCGGAAGTCATGATCGTCGGTCTCCTTGTCGTGTCGAGGACTCAGGGTGTCTTGCCTGCGCGGCGAGCAGCGTGCGCATCCCAGGCTTCCGCATATCGCGTTCGGCTGCCTCCATCCTCAGCCTCCAGCGCATCAGCTCATCCCCTCCTCAGCCCGAACCGATCGGCGACCCTGGCGTTGGCGTCCTTCCACGACGACTCGACATAACCGCCCTTGACGTGCTCTGGCGGAGTCAGATATTCCAACTGTCTGAATGCCTCTCAGGTCGGGTCGTGATCGGCAGTGTCTGGTGGCGGGGCTGGCGCGTTGCGTCGGCTGACGTCGGCTGCGTAGGCGGACCAGTCTCCGGCGGAGGCGCGTTGCCAGGCGACAGCGACGGCTATGTGGATGCCGAGCATCCGGGCGACGACTGCCGCGGGCAGGTCGGTGGCGAGCTGGAACAAGGCGGCGGAGCGGGCCTGGCCGGAGCGGATGCCGAGCTGGCGGAGCCGTTGTGTGAGTTGCTCGGCGCTGATCGGGCGTCCGGGCTGGCCGCCGGGGAACAGCCAGGGCGAGGTGCCGTGGTCGCCGATAGCCGCGTGTCCGCGACGGGTGGCGGCAAGCTGCCGGACCAGGGCGTCGAGCGGCTGGGGCAGGTCGACGGGCTCGCGCCCGAGTCTGATGCGGACCTGCTGGCCGCTGTCGTGGATGTGGCCGAGGGTGAGGCGGCTGATCGTGGATGCATGCTGGGCGTAGAGAAGGACCAGCAGCCCGGCGACGCGGTCGTCGGGTTTGAGCGTGTCGTCGTGCAACAGCCAGCGGGCTTGTTCCCAGCGGGTCTCGGTGTCGATGATGCCGGTCGGGCCATCCCATCGGATGGCTGCGAAGTCCAGCGTGGTCAGTTTGTGCCTGCGGGCCCAGCGGACGAAGTTCCCTGCGTTGTCGCGATGGGCAGGCTGGGCGGCGGCCAGCCATTGCTCCAGGTCGCCCTGGCTGGCGTCGGCCAGGGCGAGGTCATGGGCGGTGAGCCAGTCGAGCAGGGCGGTGGCGGCTCTGATCTTCTGCTGAGCGGCGACGACCTGGCCGTGGGTGGCGTGCGCTGTGCGCAGGCGGGCCCGCAGCCGGCGGGTCACGTGCCAGACGGCGTAGCGGTGCAGCAGTTGCTGCTGACCGGGGTCAGGGCGTTCGGAGGTGACCCGGGCGATCCAGCGTTCCAGCCGGGCCAGCTGCTCATCGCGCGCCGGCAGTGTTCCGATCGCGACCAGGACGCTGCGCAGGTGCTCGATCGGTTTGCCTGCGGGAAGCTCGTCGAGAGCGTGGTGGGTGAGCTGTTTGCCGGCCAGCTGACGCAGGATCACCGGGGCGGTGCTTTTATTCAGCCACGCCTCGACGGTGGCCGGCCGCTCAGCGTTCGCCAGGGCGTTGTAAAGGGCCTGCAGGCCAGGGCGGATGCCGCCAGCCTGGTCGCCGAGCAGCTCGCGAAGCCGCTGCCTGGTGGTGCAGCGGCTGCACCGGCCGGCGTGGATCCTGTCGGCCTGCCCGCAGCCCG
>Ga0335075_10005034_pt1 | contig 20564 bp, 18 predicted proteins | sample Lox_Sample_24_FD_206723 | JGI IMG/M metagenome (GOLD analysis project Ga0335075, IMG submission 206723) | Soil microbial communities from Loxahatchee National Wildlife Refuge, Florida, United States - Lox_Sample_2.4 | ecosystem: Environmental > Terrestrial > Soil > Wetlands | place: USA...
AAGTGTTCCGTTCCACCCATGGATGACCCCTTATTTCCCCTTAATTATTTGATGACAAAAGAGATGAGCGGCGTTGCCTACGCCGAGAAGACATAGACGTTATCCGGGGACAGGCCGATTTTGGCGCTAAAGGCACGTCCGAGCGCAACGGCCGTCGCCTAGCGCATTACATACCTGACAACACATTCGTCGATGCTGGCGCAGGTATCGATTGGCGCGAGTGAGAATATCACCTAGCTCTTTCCATTCTTTTGTTTGCCGCCTTGGTTAACTTCCGCCCGCGATTGGTAATTCCAACGATTGCCTGACGGCAACAGCGATCACGGCGCGCGCAATCGTCTTTGCGACCGCAAAACACACGGCGAGACACACGAAATCTGCCGCGGGGACTTGGGGGCATACTCCCTGGGGTAACATAACGGCCACACATAACGCTTATCGGTCGTTTGTTGGCCTTCATTTATATCGTGATGCGATATAATCGTATCGAGAGAGGCGTGGGTGGGCCACAAAGCGCAAATCCCCTACGGCGTTCTGGAAGAGTTCCGGTACGACATTCGACGCTTCCTGAACTTCAGCGAACGCGCTGCGCGGCGCGCGGGAGTCGAGCCGCATCAGCATCAGGCTCTGCTGGCCATCAAGGTGGCACAGGCAAGGAAGGCCACAGTTGGGTTTCTGGCGGAACGGCTGTTGATCCGGCACCACAGCGCTGTTGAGCTGAGCGATCGATTGGAGAAGAAGAAGCTTATCCGGCGGTCGCGCGGTGAGGCGGACCGGCGCGAGGTGTTTCTAAGTTTAACCGGCAAAGGTGAAAGGCTGCTCCAAAGGCTCTCGGAAATGCACAGAAATGAGCTTCAGAACGCGGGGCCAAGATTACTGAATGCTCTTCAGACAGTGGTCAAGCGAGCGCGGCGGACGGGCATGGTGGATCTTACGCGGGAGGTCCGATCGAGCTAGTGGACGAGCGTAGAAACAAGCGAGAGGAAGCTGAGACAGAGGATGGCGAAACGGACGAGGCGATTGTTGGAGTACCGGCTATTGCGGAGGTACCTGCCGCTGGTTTATGAGGACCTCGGTGCAACGTATTCGCGCAACCTTCATAAGTGGCTGGTAATTGCTCCCATCGTTGGAATCACGACCGGCCTGGTGGTCACGGCGATCGCAGTAATCATTCTACGGAAAATGTGGCCACCCGTTCTGCGATTCTACCTCGCCCATCACTGGAGCATGATCGCCGGGCTGACCGTTGGATTCGCCGTAACCGGCCTCATCATGCAGTACCTGACTCCCGATCCGAACGAGCATTCCACGGAAGAGATCATTCAGTCGTACCATTCTCATCGCGGTGCAGTCGCGATGCGCGCCTTCGTTCCGAAGCTTGTGGCTGCGATCACGACGGTCGGGACGGGCGGAAGCGCGGCTTTGGAAGGGCCGAGTATTTACGGCGGCGGCGCAATCGGGTCGTGGCTGTGGACGAAGCTGGGACGCCTCCATTTGGAGCCGCGGGATCGCCGCATCCTCCTCATCAGCGGCGCGGCAGCCGGAATGGCGGCCGTCTTCCGGGCGCCGCTTACAGGGTTGGTTTTCGCGCTTGAAATGCCATACAAAGACGATCTGGCGCACGAGGCGCTGCTGCCCTCGCTGATTGCGTCCGTGGTTTCCTACGTAACACTGGCTGCCTTCCTTGGAGCAGAACCACTTTTCAACTTTGCAAGCGCCGTTTCCTTTACACGGCGCGATCTACTTTGGTGCGCGCTGCTCGGCCTAGCGATCGGTCTGATCGCACTGACATTCTCGATCACATTTCGCCGGGCCCGCACTTACATAGTGAAATGGGCTGCCCCGCATTGGGTGAAGCTCACGATTGGCGGTTTTCTGACCGGCATGTGCGGGCTCGTGTTCGTTCTCATTTATAGGGGTTCTCTGGTGCCCATCGGCCCGAACTACGAGGCTGTCGGTATGATCTTGAACATGAATCATGGACCCCTGGAGCTGGTTGTCTTCGGCATACTGAAACTGGTCGCAACTCTTTGTTCTCTGGGTTTCGGCGGCGTGAGCGCGATGTTCGTTCCTCTGTTTCTTACCGGCGGCGCTTTTGGGTCGGCATTCGGACAGGCGCTGGTGCACACGAGTTCGGTGGAGTTGTACGCAGCCGTCGGGATGGCGGCGTTTATCGCTGCAGGCTACAAGACGCCGCTGGCCGCGGTGGTGTTCGTTGCCGAAGCGACTGGAGGTCACGCGTTCATCATTCCTTCTTTGATTGGTGCTGCGGTGGCATACGGGATTTCCGGGGACGCATCGGTGTCGGGCGATCAGCGGGTTAACGAGGCCGCGAGGGTGTTCGAGCTTACCGGCGTTCCGGTCAGCGACTTCATGCAACGTCATATCATCTCGGTGCAGATTTCCTCCACGTTGCGGGAGTTCGCGAAGGTGATCTCGCCGGAACACCCTCACATGGTCTTCCCGGTACTGGACGGTTATCGCGTGATGGGCACGATTGCGGCATCATCGCTGGGCAGGATCCAGCCGGAGCAGTGGGATGAAGTCAGAGTATCGAACCTCATGCAGCCCAAGTTCGCCCACGTGCTTCCGGATTGCGACGCCATGGAAGCACTGCGCGTGCTGCTGCGAGAGAAGTCTCATCCAATGCTCTTGGTGACGTCGATGAATAATGAGCTGCAGGGCATTGTGACCAAGACGGACATTCTTGAGGCGTTGAAAACTCGCGGTGCAGAGGAACACGTGCTGGAGCCGGTCGATGAGACGGCCTAGCTGTCCTAACTTGCGGAACCTATACCCTCCGGGGCTGAAGCCCATCTTTTTTGAGCGGCTTGATGTCGGAGCGAAAGCCTGCCTGCGGCAGACAGGCTCCGACCCCCTAAAACCATCTACTAGATTTCTGGCTGGCAACAATAAGAAGTGCTTTCGGCGCCGAAAGGCGAGTCAGAAGCCGCCTCCGCCTCCCCCACCGAACCCGCCGCCCGCGCCGCCACCTCCTCCGAAGCCCGAAACGCCCGAACTACGCGGCGAAGAAGCCATCACGGTTCCTGCCTGGGCGGACATCGAATCGAGCGCGGCGACGAGGAAGAACGGCTGAAACGCTCCTGTGTAAGCGGCTCCTTGATACCACTGCGGCGGCTGCATGGCGATGCCGTCGAACGCCTTCACCCACTTCTTGTCGACGCGCAAGGCCATCGCGTAGGGCAGATATTTCTCGAACGTCGCCGGCGCGTTTTCCAGACGCTTGATCCGATCTTTTTCAACGCGACCGAGGAATTGCTCGAAACCAAGCACTTTCGCGTAGGTCTGCGCGCCCGTGATGGTACGCGCGGGCATGAACCAGCCGAAGCCGCAGATGACGGCGCCGCACAGAATGCCGGCTACGATCCACGTCAAGCCAGACATGCCGGACTGCGTGGCCCACCAGTTCCCGCCAAAAATAATGAGCAGCCCGATCAAAAATCCGCCACCGATATAGCCCTGGCGAACGGTATCGGGGCGATGCAAATAATAGCCGTCCATCACGAGCGCGTCGAAGACGCAATCGCGAATCGGTGGCAGCTGTTGATAGAAATGATTCTGCAATTGGGAAAGGGCGACACTCGTTTCCGGCTGCCCGGAGTCGAGAGCAGCGGACGCGCCGGCGGGGCCGGATGCGGGAGTTGTCGAATTCGCCGGAATATCTCCGTCGTAGAAAAGCGCGCTCAACATCGCGCGTTCGTGCGGGCGCGTATCCTGCCACTGATCGGCCGGCTTCTTCAGGTGAAAAACATAATCGCGGTGATGCGTAAGACCGAGCATTCCGCTCTGATTTTTTTCTTCGATGACGAGATAGCCTCTCACGGCAAGGTCGACAAGAGTGGCCGTAATGTCGCGCATGGCGACGTCATCGTCAATGAGGGTGCCGCATTCGGCGGGCGTAAGTTTGCCGGGCGGATCGTATTGGACGGTGATCGCGTCATGCTGCGGATCGCGGCCGCGGGTCCACCAGACCCAAAACATAATGAGGAAAGCGCCAATCGGGAAGACCAACAACGGCCAATTGCTGCGCAGAAATTGCCCGATTCTTTCCGAGAGCGTGGGCTGATGGACTAAGCCCTTGTCGAATCCGACGACGACGGTGAGGCCCTGCCGGTAACCAAGCGGAGTGCTGCTGTAAACTTGGACCAAGTTGGCGTTCACCCTGACTTCCGCCTGTTGCGTGCGCGAATTGAGAACGCCGGTGTAAGCAACAGCGTGGACTCCCGCGGCGCCTTCGGGCAGTTCGATACCTGCGCTTGCGGACTCAATCGGGGCGTCCCATTCCTGGCCCGTGACATTCCAATAGAGTTCGTCGTGATCGGTGAAAAAACGAAGAGCGTTAAGGACGCGATAGTGAAGAACAATCGTTTGCGTGGAATTGTCGGCGTTAGGAACGTAGATCTTGAATTCCAGGTTGGGGCCATGGTGACTCTGTTCGACGCGCAGGTGCTTTCCATCGGGTTCGCGGGCGCTTACGTTCTCGATGAACAGTGTGTAGTTGAAACCGCCAGGTCCCTGGTACTGGATGGGAATGGTGCGATAGATGCCGTGCCAAGGGCCGCCGATGAACTGAGTCTGAATGTTCTCGGTGACATCGATCGACGAGTCGCGATGAACCCGCACCTGCTCGTCGAAATTCTTGATGACGAGCTGGCGCGCGGCGGCGGGAACAGCAAAGGCAACAAAGAAAAGGGCAATGCGCAGCAGAAAACGCGAACGCGGCGACAGCATATCCGCTTCAGCTTGCTGCGCCGCCGAAGCTGACTTTGGGCACTTCGCGTTCGGCCGGTGCGCTGATCTCGAAAAATTCGCGAGATTTGAAATTGAAAGCCCCTGCGATCATGTTGGTCGGGAACACGGCAATTTTGGTGTTGAAGTCGCGCACCACCGCATTGTAGTAGCGGCGGGCGTTCTGAATGTTGTCTTCAAGGGAGTTCAGCGTTTGCTGCAACTGATTGAAGCTCTCGACGGCGCGCAGTTGCGGATAGGCTTCCGCCAGCGCGAAGACCTGGCGCAGCGCGGCGGTCAGAACACCTTCCGCTTGAGCCTTTGCCGCGGGCCCTTCTGCCGTCATTGCCTGGTTGCGAGCGGCGACTACTCCCTCAAGAGTGGTTTTCTCGTGTGCGGCGTAGCCTTTGACTGTCTCGACGAGATTCGGGATCAGGTCGTAGCGACGCTTGAGCTGCACGTCGATATCGGCCCACGCGTTATCGCACTGCACCTTCAGACGGACGAGCCCGTTGTACATGCTGATCGTGAAGATGATCAGCAGCGCCACGATGATCAAAACAATGATCAGCGCCATCTTGCCTCCAGGCCGTAAGGCGGCTGCGATTTCAGGTTACGGGGTAAGAATACACTACCGCCGCTAAGTGTAAAGCCAACTGGGGTATCTCACCGATGCGCGATGCGGTTTTTTTTCGGGTTCCACCTGGAGGACGCGGTATGCACAGGGCTCCCGCACACGGCTAACCTCGCTTATCTCAGCTCCTTCAATTCGTCTAAGGGAGAACTCTATGAAAACTGTCGAATATCTCGACTCGCCCGCGCCCGTGTGGCGCACCACCCGAAACCGCGGCTTCCTGGCGGCGGCTCTGCCGTTGATGTTCGCGCTCGCGTTTATCTGGCCCTTCGGAGGCGGGGGAACCAAAGTGCAGATGACTCCAAACGCCAACCAGACCCCGGCTGCCCAGGGAACCATCACGGTCTCGAGCGGAAATAACAACAACACAAGGATCGAGGTAAAAGTGAAGAACCTCGCTCCCGCGTCGAGCCTCCGGAATCCCTCCGAGGTTTACGTTGTCTGGATCCAACCTGAAAACCAATCTCCAAAAAACGAAGGTCAAATCGACGTGGGCAGCAATCGAAGCGGCGAGCTCAAGACGGAGACGGCATTCAAGCACTTCAAGGTATTTATCACACCGGAAAAGAAGCCCACGGTTACTGAGCCGACCGGACCGCACGTCTTGAACGCAACGGTTAGCTGAAAAGGGCAGACCTGCGCAACAGAGCTGCTGAGAGCACGAGTGGGTGCTCTCAGCCCCGGTCGGTGCTTTAGGAGAGATCACTATCTCACCGAGGCAGTACCGCTGGCGTAAATGACTCTTTTGAGATAGGCTTGGCGCCTCCAAGCGGGGCCCATGCTCTTCAAAACACTCAGTGCGGCAGTTTTTGGAATCGACGCGTATCTGGTTGAGGCTGAGGTAGACGTCAGCCCCGCGTATCAGGGCTACTTCACCGTTGTCGGCCTGCCGGATATCGCCGTAAAAGAGAGCCGCGAGCGCATCAAATCCGCTCTTCGCAATTGCGGCTTCGATTTTCCTTCCAACCAGGCCGTCACCGTAAATCTCGCTCCCGCCGACATCCGCAAGGAGGGCTCCGCCTTCGACTTGCCTATGGCGCTTGGGCTGCTTGGATGCCAAGGCACGTTTTTTGGCAAGGTCCTGGACTCGCATGTATTCATCGGTGAACTCTCGCTTGACGGCGGCGTGCGACCGGTTCGCGGAGCGCTTTCGGCGGCGTTGGCTGCTCGCGAGCGCGGCGTGCAAAACGTCGTGGTGCCGGAGGCAAATGCGCGCGAGGCGGCGGTTGTTCAAGGAATTCGCGTATTCGGAGTGAAGTCCGTTCCGCAGGCGGCGGACCTGATCAACGCGCCCGAGTCGTTCCAGCCCGTCGTGGTGAATACCCCCGCGATGCTGGCCGACGCAAGCCAATACCCGGTGGACCTGCGCGATGTGCGCGGGCAAATGTCGGCGAAGCGGGCCCTGGAGGTTTCGTGCGCCGGGGGGCACAACATCCTCTTGATCGGCCCACCAGGCGCCGGCAAGACGATGCTGGCGAAGCGGATCCCGACGATCTTGCCGCCGATGTCTCTCGACGAGGCGATCGAAACCACACGCATTCACAGCGTTGCGGGCGTGCTCGACGATTCGCGGGGGTTGGTGGGCACGCGCCCCTTCCGTTCGCCGCACCACACGATCAGCGACGCGGGATTGATTGGCGGCGGCGCAGTTCCTCGTCCCGGTGAAGTTTCCCTCGGCCACAACGGCGTTTTATTCCTCGACGAGCTTCCGGAATTCCAGCGCAATGTGCTCGAAGTGATGCGCCAGCCCCTCGAAGATGGCTGCGTGACCATCGCCCGCGCTGCGCTCTCCATCAGTTTCCCGGCGCGATTCATGCTGGCCGCTGCGATGAATCCCTGCCCCTGCGGATTTTTCGGCGATCCCATGCGCGAATGCCACTGCTCGCCCGCGCAGATTCAGAGATACGTCTCGAAAATCTCGGGCCCGTTGCTCGATCGTATCGATATTCACATCGAAGTGCCCGCCGTGAAATACAAGGAACTCAGGGCTACCGACGAGATCGAGCCGTCCGCGCGGGTCCGCGAGCGAGTCATGCAGGCGCGACAGATCCAGATGGACCGGTACCGCGGCGAGAAAAAGGTCTACGCGAACGCACAAATGCCACCTAAGCTGATCCGCAAATTCTGCGCGATTTCACCAGAGGGCGAGAAGCTTCTGGAGAATGCGATCCAGCGGCTGGGGCTCTCGGCGCGGGCACACGACCGCATTCTGAAGGTTTCGCGGACGATCGCCGACCTCGACGGCTCGTCTGCCATCGAGCCCAAGCACCTAAGCGAAGCCATCCAGTACCGCACGCTCGACCGAACCTATTGGGCCTGACGAGGCTCCATTCGTGGCAATCCAACTCGCCCCGTTGAGTCTCGTACGCACGTTGACTTGCGTGCGCGCGCCCGCATACCATTTGCGCGATGGAGCGCGTCGATTCATTCGTGGGGCAAACAATCTCCCACTACCAAGTAGTTGAAAAGCTAGGCGGGGGAGGCATGGGAGTGGTGTATAAAGCGCGGGACACGCGCTTGGATCGCTTCGTCGCCCTCAAGTTCCTGCCCGACGATGTTGCCGGAGATACTCAATCGCTTGGCCGCTTCCGCCGCGAAGCGAAGGCGGCATCTGCTCTCAATCACCCGGACATATGCACGATCTATGACATTGGCGAGGAGAACGGCCAGGCGTTTATTGCGATGGAGTACCTGGAAGGCGCTACGCTCAAGCACCGCATCAGCGAGCGCGCGATTGAAATTGACACTTTGCTTTCACTGTCTGCTGAAATCGCAGACGCCCTCGATGCGGCGCACGCGCAGGGAATCATCCACCGCGACGTGAAACCGGCCAACCTCTTCATCACCCATCGCGGCCACGCGAAAATTCTCGATTTCGGACTCGCCAAGGTTTCGGATGCACACGGGGCGACGTCGGCGCTGCCCACGGTGACCGCCGACGAACTGCTGACGAGTCCGGGGACCGCTGTCGGGACGGTTGCTTACATGTCTCCCGAACAAGTGGCGGGCAGAGATATCGATGCACGCACCGACATTTTCTCGTTGGGCGTCGTTATTTATGAAATGGCGACGGGCGTCCTCCCGTTTCGCGGCGCTACTTCCGGCGTGATCTTCGAGGCGATTCTCAATCGCGAGCCCGCCTCGCTCGTTCGCCTGAATCCCGATCTTCCGCCCGGCCTCGAGCAAATCATCAATCGCTGCCTGGAGAAGGACCGCAACCTGCGCTACCAGCACGCTGCCGACCTGCACGCCGATTTGCAGCGGCTTCGCCGGGATATTTCATCCGGCTCGTCCAGGCTGCCGTCCTCTGGCGGCGACGGCCGCGCTGGGTCCCTGCAGAAAAGCCCGGCCAGGCGGTGGCCGCGCATCGCGTCCCTTGCCGCGGTTGTTGTCCTTTTGGCATGCGTCGCAGGCGCGCTGCTGATGTTCCGCTCGTATTCGCCGCCGCTCACCGCCGGGCCGAACTGGCAGCAACTCACGTTTTTCACGGACTCCGCCGTCTATCCGGCGCTTTCGCCTGACGGGCGCATGCTCGCCTATATTCGCGGAAACGATTCGTTCCTCGGACCGGGACAGATCTACGTTCAACTGCTGCCCGATGGCCAGCCCGTGCAACTGACGCACGATTCGACACAAAAGCTTAGCCCGGCATTTTCGCCCAATGGCTCTTCGATCGTGTACAGCACGGTCGCTCCGTGGGACACCTGGGTGGTCCCTGCTCTTGGGGGAGAGCCCCAATTGTTCCTTCCAAACTCATCCTCGTTGACGTGGATTGACGCCGGCAAGGGTCTCCTCTTCTCGGAAATTACCCAAGGGCTGCATATGAAGGTGGTCACCAGCGACCAATCGCGGGGCGATATCCACGATGTCTATTCGCCTGCCGGCGACCGCAGCATGGCTCATCATTCCTACCTGTCTCCGGACGGGCGCTCGGTGCTGATCGTCCAGATGGACGATCGTGGAGCCGTCCTTCCTTGCCGGATTGTTCCGTTCGGCGGTGGCCAGCCTCGCGTGGTTGGACCTCCCGATGGCTCCTGCTTTGCCGGCGCATGGTCGCCCGACGGCAAATGGGTGTACCTCAGCGCGACTGCGGCTACCGGCGGTTTCCACATCTGGCGCGAGCGGGCATCGGGCGGGGGTCTCACTCAGATTACGTTCGGGCCCACGACGCAGGAGGGGATCGCGCTCGCGGCTGACGGCAAATCTTTCGTGACCGCCGTGGGCTCGACGGATTCCAGCGTCTGGCTTCACGATGCGGGAGGCGATCATCAGATTTCGTCGGAAGGCACAGCCGCTTCTTCGACGCTGTCTACTGATGGGAAGAGCCTTTACTTCCTTATGTCCAACGGCCAGACGCAGGGCACGGAACTATGGGCGAAGGACTTGACCAGCGGAAAAATCGACCGGCTCTTGCCTGGCTACGACGTACAGCAATACGCAATTTCGCGGGACAACAGGGAGATCGCGTTCGTCATGCAGGAGAATGGGCATCCGAGTTTGTGGGTCGCTCCCGTCGATCGCCGCTCGTCCCCGGTGCAACTCAGCTCAAAGATTGTAGAAGACTCTCCGGTCTTTCTCCCGGACGGCGAAATTGCCTTTCGTGCAATCGAGGGAGGGTTGAATTACGCATATCGAATGAACATCGACGGAACCGATCGCCGCAAGATCAGGCCCGGCCCCATCCTTGACCTCGGGGCGGGCTCGCCGGACGGCCGCTGGATCATTGCGTCGATCTCTGTTTCCGATCAAGCGTCCACCACTAAAGTGGCTGCCATCTCCACAGATGGAAACCGTACGGTTGTAATTTGCAACCTCCTTTGCGGTTTCACTTGGGACACTCGCGGCAACATCGCCTACGTGACGGGACTCGACCAGACGTATGTGCTGCCTGTGTCTCGGGAATCGGGCCTGCCTAAACTTCCGCGAAGCGGCATCACGGATCCCGAGGACCTGAGAAAAGTCCCTGGTGTGCTTGCCATCCAATGGACCGTCGATTCCGGTCTGAGCTCCTCCGTTTACAGCTACACGCGCCAGAACATCCGGCGCAACATCTATCGCATCCCGTTGGTCCGAGCCGCAAACTGAACGTACGCGACGGGTGGTACTCGCAGTACGAGCGGCTAATTGACTCCCGTGCGCCCGCTATGATACCCATAAGTCCGTTTCCTGTTGCTGCTTTAAGGATTGGCGAGCTTGAGAGTTCTGACAGCCGATTTTTCCGGCTTAGGATGACACCCACAGCCCAACGCATCGAGGTCACGCTGGAGACATTGCTCGAAAGCGTGGACCTTGCCGAAAGCATCGTTAAACGCGTGGCCGAAGCCTCGGGGTTCGAAGAGGAGGACGTCCATAAGATCGGAATGGCGGTGCGCGAAGGCGTGATTAACGCGTACAACTACGGGAATCAGCACGACAGGCACAAGAAAATCCGAATTACCGTCGAGCTGGAGCCCGACAGGATGACGGTGCACGTGCTAGACGAGGGCAAGGGTTTCGAGCTGACCGAAGTACCCGATCCCCTCGCCGAGGAGAACCTGCTGCGCACCTCTGGCCGCGGCATTTTCCTCATGCGGGCTTTTATGGATGACTTGGCTGTGCGCCCGGGACCGACCGGCGGAGCGGAACTGATCATGTCGAAACGGTTCCCGCACAGCGACAACGGCCGGCGGGTGGAGTAGCTCAAGCGAAGCTCACATGGCGCTGCAAGCAACATGCCGGCAAATTCGCGACATCGCGATCATCGATCTCGGCGGGCGAATCACGCTTGGACCCGAAAGCGCCACTCTGCGAAAGACGATTCGCGAGCTGATCGATAACGGTCAGCGGAAGATCCTGCTCAACCTGGCCGACGTCGATTACATTGATAGCGCCGGAATCGGCGAATTGATCAGCGCGAACAGCACAATTACCCGTCTGGATGGCGAGTTAAAACTGCTCCAACTTACCAGGCGCGTCCACGACATCCTGCAGATCACACGCCTGTTCACCGTTTTCGACGTGCAGTCCGACGAGGTTGCCGCGATTCGCAGCTTCCGCTAGCAGAGCACGTCGGCCTGTCTTTCCGGGATTCCTACCTTCGCCCGGGAACACAATCGCGCACACGGCAGCCGGTGCCAATCGGCTGCCACGGCTCCTGCGCCGAAGTAGCGTGGAAGCTGCGGAGGAAGACGGCTATCGCCTGCCGAGAGGCTTCAACGCCGTCCACGCTACATTTGGAATGACGGGTGTGTTTCCGTCCATCGATCGTATGTTCGCCGTTTGCATCAACGCGTTTACGTAGATAACTTCGTACGTGCCTTCGCGGTCGGTGCAAGTTACGTGCTCGCCGTGCTTGGGGGGAGCGATTTTGGTCTCGGGCATTGCCGGTACCTCCGGATTCGATCGGCTGGGCTCCTGTTAACCGCAAGTTTGTTCCCGAAAACAGGCAAGTGTCAAGACAACTAAGAAGTCAGTGACGGGTCAGTGCGAATCCCTTAACTGCTTGTGTCGCGACCAAGAAAATTCAGACTGACACGGTACGCAGAAGCAGTATGAAAGCGATTCTTGTGGAAACGGTTGTCTGGATTGTGCTATTCACTTTCTGTGGCAATTCGTCTCGTTATCGAGTCCACCCGGGTCTATCGTTCGCCGCATTCGTTGTTTTGCATGTTGAGATACACCGCGAGCTATTTCTAACACCCTTCCGTGTACTGTCCCGTTCTTTCTACGGGTGTTTCCCAAACTCAACTGGAAGAGGAAGCCGTGAGTGTTTCGACAAAGAGCCCAATCTCAGCATTTCTCAAGCATCATTTTCGGCACTTCAATTCTGCCGTTGTAGTGGATGCTGCCGAGGCATACGTCAGGCATCTCGCGACGGGCGGAAAAATGTTCGTCACCCTTGGGGGAGCGATGAGCACGGGGGAGCTTGGACTATCCCTGGCCGAAATGATTCGGGCGGACAAAGTTCACGGTATCTGCTGCACGGGAGCAAATCTCGAAGAAGACCTGTACAACCTTGTCGCCCACGACCACTACAAGCGCGTTCCGCACTATCGTCACTTAACGCCCGAAGACGAAGTTCAACTGCTCGGCCAACACTTAAACCGCGTGACCGACACCTGCATACCCGAAGAAGAAGCAATGAGGCGTATCGAGCGCGTCGTCATGGAGGAATGGCAAACGGCAGACAAAATCGGGCAACGATTTTTTCCTCACGAGTTTCTCTACAAGATTCTACAGAAGGAAAAACTGAAACCGTTTTATCAAATAGACCCGAATAACAGTTGGATGGTGGCCGCTGCAGAAAAGAATCTGCCGCTTTTTGTTCCCGGCTGGGAAGATTCTACGCTCGGTAACATGTACGCCGCTCAGGTGATCGGCGGAAACCTGAAGAGCGCCATGACGATTCGGAGCGGCGTGGAATACATGATAGAGCTTGCTCGGTGGTACACCGAAATCACCGCAAAATCATCGCTGGGCTTTTTTCAAATTGGCGGCGGAATCGCCGGCGACTTTCCCATCTGCGTAGTTCCCATGCTGCATCAGGACTTGAAACGGCCAAACATTCCGCTTTGGGGCTATTTCTGTCAGATTAGCGATTCGACGACGAGCTACGGGTCTTACTCGGGTGCCGTGCCGAACGAAAAAATCACCTGGGGCAAGCTGGGAGTGAATACTCCGCGCTTTGTTATCGAATCGGACGCGACGATCGTCGCGCCTCTAGTATTCGCCTTTGTGCTCGGTTGGTAGCGCCGGGTGAAGAAATTCGGTCGTTTGTGGCCGACTGGCCCCGGGAATGGAATCCCTGGTTGAAACGGAAAACAAAGTGGAATGGAGCCGAGGAAGAGACTTGAACTCTTGACCTGCCGATTACGAATCGGCTGCTCTACCAACTGAGCTACCTCGGCCCTCTTTTATCATCGAATTCTATCACGCAGCGGCGCTATTTTCGTTCCGGCGCGCCGCCTTGTTGCGAGCGGCGCCTTCACTCGCGGCGACAAACCACACATGCAGCAGCTAAGGAGCGTTACCCAGGAGGCGCAATGAGATGAAGTCTCGTGATGATTTCGTTTGCGATCGCCGGAATCGTCTGGGACGCGTCGACAACGAGGGCCTCGTCGGCTGACGGCTCTTCCAGCGCTTCGAACTGGCTCTTCAGAAGCGATTCGGGCATGTAGTGGCCGCGCCGTTCACGCAAACGCTGGTCGATTTGTTCGTAGCTCGCCTTCAGGAAGACGAATTGTGCGGATGCCGGATCCCGCAGCCCCGAACGAAGCGTCTGGCGGTAGTGAGCCTTGAGCGCCGAGCACGCGAGCACGGTGTTGCGTCCACCCGTGATCCACTCGCGGATTCCGCGGTTCAGGGCTTCGAGCCAGGGTTTGCGGTCTTCGTCGTTCAGTGGAATGCCGCTGTGCATCTTTTCGACGTTTGCCGCTGGATGCCAGTCGTCGGCGTCCTCGAACGCCCATCCGAGACGTGCAGCAAGAGCCTGCCCGACTGCGGTCTTGCCTGCCCCAGAAACTCCCATCAGGACTATGACCATGATTTCCTGTGCCCATCGACTGAAGAGAGATCCCTGGCCGTGGCAGGCAGGCTTCGACTACGCGGTCGAACGTCCGCTTCGCTCAGGACGACGGAAGTGGCGGGTGTGTCGCACGAAAGATACAGAAACATCGCGGTTCAGCGACGCCGCCTCGTCCGTTTCTCCGCGGGCCGCGCGCGAGCGCCTTTTGGTTCGGCGAACCGCGATTCGGGAATGATTGCGTACCACTCCGGCCGCTCCGGATCACGATCGTAAGGATAACGGCCCGTTTGCCGGTACAATTCCGCGTATTCTTCCAGCTTTGCGCGATCGAGATCGATGCCCAAGCCGGTCCCTCGCGGCACCGCAATTTTGCCGTCGACGTACTTCATCTTGCCGCCCAGCAAAATGTCGTCCGTCAGATGGTGGTAGTGGGCGTCTGCAGCGAAAGAGAGATTGGGTAGCGTAGCGCCCAGGTGAAGCATCGTCGCGAGCTGAATTCCCAGCTCGCCGCTCGAGTGCACGCTGATCCCACGCTGAAATTTTTCACAGATGATACCGGCCTTCCACGCCTGGCGCAGCCCTCCCCAAAACGTAGTGTCGAGCAGAATCACGTCCACCGCATCGAGCCGGATGCACGCGGCGAGCTGCTCGAAATTGACGACAACCGTGTTTGTGGCCGTCGGAATTTTGACGAATGAACGCACACGCCGCATGCCTTCGAGTCCCCAGCAGGGATCTTCGAAATAATCGTTGCGCAATCCTTCGATTGCGCGACCGATGCGAATCGCTTCTTCGACGCTCCATGCCGCGTTCGGGTCGAGACGAAGCGAGTCCCCGGGAAAAGCCGCGGCAAGCGCGCGATAGACCTCCAAATCGTGGTCGGGAGAAAATACGCCGCCCTTCAGCTTGTGCGAGCGGAAGCCGCATTCGTGCTTGAGCTTCTTCGCCATCGCGACCATCTCATCGGCGGTTTCCTCGCCTCCCGCGCCCGTTTCGGAATTGCGATACCGAAAAAAAAGATAACTGGCGAACGGAACTTCTTCGCGTACCGCACCGCCGACCAGATCGCACGCCCGAATGCCCAGGTGCTTGCCGGCGAGATCGATGCACGCGAATTCGACGGCCGCGTGCAGTTGCGCCCGATTGTTGTAGAGCGAGCCGGTCGGATTGCAAATCTTCCAGTAAAGCTGTTCGAGCTGCAGCGGGTCGTGCCCGATGAGATACGATTTCAGTGCGCGGATGCTGTTCTCGGCGCTCTCGCCCCCGCCACCCATTTCTCCAAGGCCGATGAGGCCATTATCCGCTTCGATTTCGACGATCGTGCGGACGAATCGCCCCCAGTGCGCACCGTTCGCGTGGCGCAGCGGAGCTTCGAGCGGGACCGCCACCGTAGTCGCGCGAACATCAACGATCTTCATGGTTCGTCTCGTTGTTCGATCGAAGCAGTCAATCGAACCGCCAAAGTAGCACAAGCTGCCGAGCCCTTGTACCGAGAATTCATCGCCGTGACTTCTTTTCTCGATCATACTTCGTTAACTGCCGCCTTGCCCCCTTTCGCTGTGTTTGGGTTTCGACTTTGAACTGTCGACTTTCGACTTCTTTTTAGGTTGACATCTTACCCGAACAGGTCCATTCTCCGGTCAAATGTCGACCCAAGAAGAAAAAGAGCGGCTGGAATTGCTGCAGGGCACGCTCGACCTGCTGATTTTGCGCACGTTGATCTTCGGGCCGCAGCACGGACAGGGCATCGCCCGCGCCATCAAGCAAACGTCCGAACAGGAACTGCTGGTCGAACATGGCGCACTCTATCCTGCGCTTCAGCGGCTTGAAGGACGCGGCTGGATCGCCGCGAAATGGGGTACGTCTTCCAATAACCGGAAAGCCCGGTTCTATTCGCTTACACCTGCCGGCCGCAAACAATTGGTCAGAGAAACTACGAAGTGGAAACGCCTCTCGCGAGCTATCGCCCGAATTTTGGGCACGGAACCGGCGGAAGGGTAATCGGGAACCCACGATGTTTGGCCGGAAGCGCAAACTCGACGATTTCAGCAGCGAGATCGAAGCGCATCTGGCGCTCGAGATCGAACGCCTGCAAGAGGAGCAAGGGCTCGCGTATGACGAAGCGCGAGCCACGGCTTATCGCGTCTTTGGCAATGTGACCAAAACGCAGGAACGTTTCTACGAATCCGGTCGCTGGCTCTGGCTGGATCATCTTTGGCAGGACATGCGTTTCGCTGTGCGGATGTTGCGCAAATCGCCGGGGTTCACAACTGTCGCTGTCCTTACCCTCGCCCTCGGCATCGGCGCGAACACCGCCATTTTCGCTCTGATCGACGCGGTGGCGTTGCGCCCCCTGCCCGTTCCCAATCCGCATCAGCTCGTTCTGTTTGAGTGGAAGGCCCGGCACATTCCAAGAAAAGTGGATGTATTCGCACGTATTAGTAGTTGCCCCGTGGATGCACCCGGCACCTCGGCGCTCACAGCTGGATGTTCCGTGTCGTATCCGATGTTCGAGCAGATCCGCGCCGCGCGTGACGTGTTGTCGGATGCCTTCTGTTTCGGACCTGGCATGATCACTCTCAGCATTAACGATCACATCGATCAGGTTGGCGGAATGTACGTGTCCGGGGACTTCTTCCCTACGCTCGGGTCGCACGCCGCATTGGGACGCACTCTTCAACCCTCGGACGATGTTCTCGGAGCCGCCCCAGTAGTTGTGCTCAGTTACGACTTCTGGCAGTCAGAACTGGGAGCCGACGCGTCCGTGGTCGGCAAGCCGGCTCTCATCGATGGGCACCCGTTTCGCGTCGTCGGCATAGCTGCGCCAAATTTCCCAAAACTTGACCCGGGGCTGCCCGAGGATTTCTGGATTCCGCTTGCCTCTCGGACCGTCGCGAGTGCCGAAGCTCAAGAGCGAGACGATCCTCGGGCAGTGACTCTGGAGGTAATCGGGCGCCTGAAACCCGGGGTTAGCACAGCGAGAGCCGAGACAGAACTGAACGCCATTTTCGTCCGAAGTGCAGCGAACGGGCCGACTCGCATCTTCCAGCGCGCGGACGAGCCGCGCGCAATGCTGGCGAGCGCCGCAGAAGGGCTTGCGTCATTACGCCGAAGGTATTCAAAATCGTTGCTCATATTGCTTGCCGCCACGGGCCTGGTTCTGCTGCTTGCATCCTGCAATGTGGCCGGGCTGCTGCTCGCACGATCATCCACAAGGCAAAAGGAAATCGCAGTTCGAACCGCGCTCGGCGCGGGACGATGGAGGATTCTCCGCCAACTCTTGACTGAGAGTCTGCTGCTGGCCCTTGCTGGCGGGGGTTTAGGGCTGGTTGTTGCCGAGGCTGGAGCGACAGCCTTGGCCGCGTCGATTACTGCGAGCTGGTTTTTTCCAATTCAGTTCGAGGTGGGTATCGACTCGCGCGTGCTGATTTTCCTGCTGGTCGTCTCCACCATCGTTGGTCTTCTCTTCGGGCATTCGCCCGAACCGTTTTCGGGCGGAGGAATCCGGTGGGGCAGATTCTGGACGATAAGATTAGCAGGACCCAGTACGTTGAAGTGCAGGTGGTCGGTGTGGTCCAGGACGGCAAATACCAAGACCTTCGAAGTGAGAGCGGCCCGACGGTTTTCAAGCCTGACGAGTTCGGGTCGCCCAGCTTCGAGTTACGCACCACAGGTGATGCGATGGCACTTGTCTCTATGGTTCGCGACGCCGTAGCGCACGTGAGTTGCGGCTTCGTGGTTGTGAACCCGATGACACAGACCGAGGAAATCGACAGGACAACTTATCGCGAGCGTCTGTTAGCTGCACTTTCCATCGTGTTTAGTTTATTGGCGCTCGTGCTTGCTTGTATTGGCCTTTACGGACTGGTTGAATACGCAGTGGTTCGACGCACACATGAGATTGGGATTCGCATGGCCCTAGGTGCCCGGCCCAATCAGGTCCTCTGGTTGATGGCGAAACTGGGGTTGGTGCCCACGCTAGCGGGCGTCTTGGTTGGCGTTATAGCGGCAGGAGGCGTCACACGCTATCTTCAAAGTCTGCTCTTCGGTGTGCGTCCGACTGATCCTTGGACTTTTGTCGGCGCTGCCACGCTACTCGTGACTGTCGCGCTCTTGGCTTGCTACATTCCCGCGCGGCGCGCCATGCGCGTCGATCCGATGGTTGCACTGCGGCACGAATAATTGAGCCGCTTGGCACAAATAGACGGTGCTCTGTGGCGCGAATAAGCGGCCGGCGATTCTCCCACCAATCGAACCGCAATAATCAGCAGACCGCGTATAGTAGAAGCACTAACGAGCCAAGCGATGGTGATCGGTAAAGGATCGGCGGAGCGGAACCTTAGCCCCGATGAAGTGCGCTCCATCGTGGCGGAAGCGGTCGAGTCGGCGCACGTCAACGGCAAACGCGTCCTGATCATCATTCCCGACGGGACGCGCACCATGCCGATGCCGGCTATGTTCGGCCTGTTCCAGGAATTGCTTCGTCCGCGCGTCAAAGCTCTCGACTACCTCGTCGCGCTCGGCACACATGCGCTGATGACCGACGCGCAGCTTACCAAGCTCGTTGGCCGCCCGGTGGTGAACGAAATGGCGGGCGACACGCACGTTTTCAATCATCACTGGGAGAAGCCGGACGCGTTCGTCCATCTCGGCGCCATTCCGGCAAGTGAAATCCGCGGACTGACCCGCGGCATGATGGCGCGGGACGTGCCCGTCGGCCTGAACAAACTGATCCTCGACTACGACCAGATTTTTATCTGTGGACCCGTGTTTCCGCACGAAGTGGTCGGATTTTCCGGCGGCAATAAATATTTCTTCCCCGGAATCGCCAGCCCGGAAATCATCAACTTCACGCATTGGCTGGGAGCGTTGATCACAAATTTCGAAGTGATCGGCAGCGGGTACACGCCTGTGCGGGCGGTGATCGATCGTGCCGCATCGATGATTCCGCGCCCGACGTCGTGTTTCGCGCTAGTGGTGGCGCATGAAGATGCCGCAAACGAAATCGAAATCCTTGCTTCAGGGGTTAAAACCCCTGCGGAAAAGTCGGCTGTTATGTCGGAGCTGAAGCTCCGACCCCCTAAAAGCCCGAAGATTTCGGCGAGTGCGGGCAGCGTTGCTGGACTTTATTTCGGCGCGGCGCAGGAGGCGTGGGAAGCAGCGTCGAAGCTTTCAGCGAAGAAGCACATCGTCTACGTCGAGAAGCCCTTCCGGCGCGTGCTCTCCGTGATGCCAGAAATGTACCGCGACCTGTGGACGGCGGGCAAAGGCATGTACAAGATCGAGCCCGCCGTTGCCGACGGCGGCGAAGTCGTGATCTACAGTCCGCATCTGACCGAAATCAGCTACTCGTACGGCAACGTTCTTCGCGAGATCGGCTATCACTGCCGCGACTATTTTCTGAAACAGTGGGATCGCTTCAAGGATTATCCCGGAGGAGTTCTGGCGCACTCGACGCACGTGAAGGGCCTCGGAACATACGACGCGACGACCGGAATTGAGACGCCTCGCATTCGAGTGACGCTGGCGACGGGCATCCCGGAAGATGTTTGCGACGCGATCAATTTAGGCTATCTCGATCCGGCCAGCGTCCGCGTTGACGAGTGGCGCGGGCGCGAAGGCGAAGGGGTAATGGTCGCGCCGCGTGCGGGCGAAGTTCTCTACCGGCTGCGGAGCGATCCTCACAAAGTCGAGCGCGACAGGTCACTGGCATTTTCGCGCCGCTGATTCGGACGCGGTTGGTTTGCATGAAAAACCGCAGGTTGATCGCGGTCGGCCTTTTCTCTTGACTCTTCGCCTTTTCTTCGCCTATGATGTTCCCGACCGCTGGTTGACCTGCCGCATCTTAGGAGTTTAAGGAGCCGCTCATGACCCCGCGAACGCGTGTCGCCGGATCGCCGAAGTCCCGTCGACAAATGACTGCCTCGCGTACGTCGGCTGATTCCAGAGGCACTCGGGTGCTTGCGATCCTGGTACTCACTCCTGCGCTGATCTTCTTTATGTCGCGGAAAGATGTGGGCCATGCCGCGAGCAGACCCGTTTCCACAGGCAGATCCGACGGGCATTACACCGTCGACGAGTGGCCGTCTTCGGGTTTCGAGGACATGTACAGAGCCGCACATTCGCGCTGGCAGCCCGCATCGCTCGGTTACGACGATTCAGCGTCAGCGAACCTGATCTATGCGCGCGCCATGTTCTTCGCGGGGAAGTACGACAGCCGTCCCTATTGGCGATACCAGAAGCTCGAAGTTGGCGTGCCCACCGATCGCGCGACCGCTGATCTCGCAATAGAACATCTGATCCCGTGCGAAAGCATGGGAAGAACGGTCAACCGAGTCGACTCGAACGGGAAAATGTCATACGGCATCCTGCAATTTCAGGATTGGAGCGAATGGGAGGCCGCGTCAGGCCTGACTGGTGATCCCGACAATCGGCGCGACGCCATTCGCATGGCCGAGTGGGCCATCCAGAACGGCATGATCAATCATTGGGGTTGCGCTCAAGTCCTGAAAATGATGTGAGAGTGCGGGAATTTCGTCGCACTTTTCGATGGCGTCCTCGTCTATCGCACCCTCAACGTGACGTCGAACTTCGCATCGCACGTAGCCGAAGGATCGTCGGTGACTTGCTCCGACACGGTGCCGCTGTGCACGACAAAATCGAGGGGCTTCCTCGGGA
>Ga0335075_10005035_pt1 | contig 20563 bp, 23 predicted proteins | sample Lox_Sample_24_FD_206723 | JGI IMG/M metagenome (GOLD analysis project Ga0335075, IMG submission 206723) | Soil microbial communities from Loxahatchee National Wildlife Refuge, Florida, United States - Lox_Sample_2.4 | ecosystem: Environmental > Terrestrial > Soil > Wetlands | place: USA...
ACGATCAAGACGTTCACGGCGGGCTATGGAAGCGGTGCAACTGCGATCAACACAGCAGGCCTGATCACGGGCTATTGGCTGAGCGATAAACAATACGGCTATGTGCGCGACAAGGCAGGCAACATGTCTTCGTTCGATCCACCCGGTTCGATGGGCGCGCTACCGACCGCGATCAACACCGCCGGAGAAATAACGGGCTATTACTATGACACCAACCTCATATATCACGGCTTCCTGCGCGAGCCTGATGAAACATTCACGACATTCGATGCGCCGGGCGCGTCAAGCGTAATCATGACCGCGGGTACGACGCCAAAGGGCATCGATTCCAACGGCGATATCGCCGGGTGCTTTGTCAACGATAGCTATCAGACCCTCGGCTTCGTCCGCGATCGTGCGGGCAATTTCCACACCGTGACTGCGCCGGATGGATCGAGCACCTGCATCACCGCAATGGCCCCGACCGGCAAGATCATCGGTTACGCGAACAATCACGGATTCCGCGCTTTTCCTGGTCTCTGGAAAAAGGACTGAAGCGGCCACGTCGATGGCGTGACGCGCTGGTTGGCGAAGCTCGGCAGTACACGATATTCTCCCGGGCACCGAAAACGATGGTCGTCCTTCATGCGCTTTCGCAAGCCAGGCTGCATTCTGTTGTCACTTGTCATCGTGCTTGGCGCCACCGCCGCGCAGGCCGGTAGTAGCTGGTCTGTCCTCGACATACCGGGCGTCACCAAAACGAACGTCAGCGCCATCAACCGTTCCAATGTCATCCTCGGCTTCTTCGATAGCGCCGATGGAAAGGAACACGGGTTCCTGCGCGCGCCCGACGGCACGATCACCCAGATCGATGAGCCCGATGCGCGCTCCTATACGACGCCATCCACGCTGAACGAAAACGGCGACGTCGTCGGGCAATGCCTCATATCGGGCAAGACCAAAGGCTTCATCCGCGACGCGAACGGCACCTATGTCAGCATCAACATCGCGGGCGCAAACGTCACAAGCGCATCGGACATCAATGACGATGGCGTCGTTGTGGGGTATGCCCTCACCGCGAGCAATTCCCTTGGCTTCGTGCGCGCGGCGGATGGAACGATCACGACGTTCTCGGTGCGGAATGCAACGGACACGACAGCGTTCGCCATCAACCGCCGCGGTGTCATCCTTGGCAACTTCGAGGATGCCGGCGGTGTCGAGCACGGATTTCTCCGCGGTCGCGGCGGAAAGATCACCGCCTTCGATGTTCCCGGTGCGGACAGTACCGGTGCGGGAAGCATCAACGATGCGGGCCAGGTGATCGGCGTCTACACGACGGGCGGCGCGATCCCGGTCTACCATGGCTACCTGCGCACACCTGACGGCAGCTTCACGACGATTGACGTTTCCGGACCGGAATTTGCCGCTGCGAAATGGACCTTTCCCGTCGACATCAACGCCAAGGGCGAGATCGTGGGCTTCTTCACCGATACGAGCGGGATACGCCACGGCTTCGTCCGCACCACCGACGGCACCTGCGTGCGGCTGGACGCGCCGGGCGCCACGGAGACATTGCCCGCGATGATCGCTGCAAACGACAAGATCGTCGGAAACTACGACAACAACCACGCCTTCAGGCTGAACGGCGCCGGCTGGCGCAACTAGCCCTATTCCCGCACGAAGCAAAGCACCGCCGGCCCTTCCAGGATCACCCGGTAAAACAGCCATATTGTGTCCGGCGCGCAGGCATTCGAAACTGCCGGCGTTGTTCGCGGGAGTGGTTCGCCGATGAGATCGGTGGTCAAAGCGTTGTTCGCCGTGCTCGCGATCTCCATTTCGGGGACCGCTTGGGCCGACAATCCCGGCAACGGCGCCAAGATAGTTCTGTCGCAGAGCGGCGGTCCGGGGACCAGGATTTCCGTCACGGAGCTTCGGTTTCGCAGGGCCGACGGCACCCAGGACTTCTCGGCCGATTACTATCAGGACGCCTGGATTCCCCACAGCACGCCCGACTTCGCCAGCGAGCAGGAAAAAGGCATCGTCGAAGTGCACGATCTGGCGCCCGGAGACTGGGTGATCTACCGCGTCTCGGTCGGCGAGATCCGGCCGGTAAACGACTTTGCCATTCCCTTTTCCATCAAGCAGGGCGAGGCGGTTTATCTCGGCGACTTCCAGATCCGCCATATCAGCGGCGCCAACGAGATCCCCGACGACAAATTCGGCCACGATGTCTTCGCCGTTGATTTCAAGATCTCGGATCAAAGCCAGCGCGATATCGCGTTGGCGAAGGCCAAAGACAAAACGCTAGATGCCGTGCGGGTGAATGTGCTCCAGGTCCCGAAGGATCTGTCTTACTTCATTCTCCCCTTTTGACACGGACACGGACCGGCAACGCACGCGTTCACGCCCGCAACGGACATTGTTACCCCATTCGCAGTGCAGCATGTGCGCAGCGGGCCACACCTGCCCGATATGCGCGCGCGTGAGTTGACTTCCCCAATTTCGAGGCGTACCCACGCTCGCATCCAAACGGCATGGGGCCGGGCGGATGAGTCGAGAGACCGATGAACAGCAACGTTTCCGCATTCATGCCGGACATCCCGTGCGCCCTTTCGGGCGGCGCGGTTGCCGCATCGGTTCGCGAGGAGAACGCGCTTTAGATCAATCTAAATCGCCACGTTTCACCCCTCCCGAGCCAGGCTTTGGAGGGGATTTTTGTATCTGATGCTCCCCCTCAGCGTCTGGTTCGGGCTTAAGCTAAAGAAGTCCGTATCATGGCCCATGTTGCAGAGATCGATATTGCCCACGCCGGCCGGCGCATAACCGGTCACGGCCTCGACGCCTGGCGCGATGAAGCGTGGGAGACGCTGAAGCTCGCCTTTCCGCTGGCGCTGACGCAACTCGCCCAGATGGCGATCATGACCACCGACGTGATCATGCTCGGTCACCTGAGCACGACCGCGCTTGCCGCCGCGGCGCTTGGCAACACCGCGTTCTTCTTCTGCTGGATTCTGGGATGCGGGCCGGTTGCTGCGGTCGCACCAATGATCGCGCACACGCTCGGCGCCGATCCGAACAATGTGAAGGACATCCGCGCGTCGGTGCGCATGGGATTCTGGGCGATGCTCGCGATCTCCCTGCCGCTGATCGCGCTGCTGCTGTTCATCGAGCCGATCTATATCGTGTTCGGTCAGACGCCGGAGCTTGCGCATGGTGCGCAGTTGTTCACGCGCGCGCTATGCTGGGGCCTGCCCTTCTCGCTCGGCTATCAGGTGCTGCGCAATTTCTCGACCGCGTTGTCGCGGCCGCATGCGTCGCTGATCGTGATGGTGACCGCCATCTTCTTCAATCTGGCGGGCGACTACACCTTCATCTTCGGACATTTTGGTGCACCGAAGCTCGGCGTCGTCGGCTCCGGCCTTGCGAGCGCATGCTCCTACACGTTCAGCTTCCTCATGATGGTCGTGGTCGTGCGCCTGACGCCGAACCTGCACAAATATCGCATCTTCCTGCACTTCTTCGATGCGCATTGGGAGAAGCTGAGGGAAGTGTTCCGGCTTGGCATGCCGATCGGCTTCACGATGATGTTCGAGGCGATGCTGTTCGCCGGCTCGACACTGCTGATGGGTCGCTTCAGCACGGCGTCAGTCGCAGCCCACATGATCGCGCTGAACGTGCCGTCGATCACCTTCATGGTGCCGCTCGGCATCGGCATGGCATCGACGGTGCGCGTCGGCCTCGCGGCGGGTGCCGGCGACAAGGAAGGCGTGCGCCGCGCGGGCTATGGCGCGATTCTCATGTCGGTCGTGTTCATGACCATCACAGCGGTGATCCTGTGGCTGTTCCCCGAGCAGATCGCAAATGCCTATCTCGACCGCTCGGCGACCAACGCGGAAGTGATCGCGCTCGCGATCGTGTTCCTGCATGTCGCAGCCGTGTTCCAGATCGCGGACGGCATCCAGGTCGTGGGCGCGATGAGCCTGCGCGGTCTGAAGGATGCGACCGCACCGATGTGGATCGCGGGCGGCTCCTACTGGATCGCCGGTTTCCCGACCTGCGTGGCGCTGGGCTTCTGGTGGCACATGGGCGGCCTGGGCATCTGGATCGGCCTCGCCTTCGCGTTGCTCGTCGCGTCGATCCTGATGGTCTGGCGGTTCTGGTGGCTGAGCCGGAGGTGACGATCATGCGCTCGCGCATCATGTACATCGAAGACAAGTCGCAATCCTTGAATGGACCCGCCCGGATCGGGCGGGTCACATTCTCGAAGACGGGAAAGACGATCCGCTACAACGGGAAGGAGTTCGCGCGAACGACGTTTCCGCTCAAGGCGAACTACTTCGACATTGCGACCGGAGACCACTACTGGATTTCGGGCCCTCATAAGGACGGCAAGGACCGTCTCTATGCCGGCGGTCCCGAGATCGAAATCGACGAGGACATCCGGGACGAATACTGGCGCGAAATTCGAAATCGCCGCTAAACTCTCCGGAATAGATATCCGGGGAGTGCGTCCATGTTTGATTTTTCGAAGCTGACATCGGTTGCCGATATCAGCCGGGTCCATGCGGCCGAACAGCCTGGCCATGTCGCGATGGATTTCAACGACCGCATCACCACCTATGGCGCGCTGGACGAACGCGCGAGCAAGGTGGCGCAGGGCCTGATCGGGCTCGGCCAGAAGCCGACGTCGCGCGTCGGCTATCTCGGCAAGAATTGCGACCGCTATTTCGAAGTCCTGCTCGGCGCGTTCAAGGCGCGTGGCGTGATCGTCGGCGTGAACTGGCGCCTCGCCGCGCCGGAGATCGCCTATGTGCTGAACGACGCCGGCTGCGAGGTGATCTTCGTCGGCAAGGAATATTACGACATCATGGCAAAGGTCCTGCCGGATTGTCCGACCGTGATCGCGATGGATGGCGGTCACGCGTCGTGGCCCGATTACGAAGCGTGGCGCGACGCGCAGAAGACCGTCGATCCGATGCTGCCGATCGCACCGGAAGACGATGTGATTCAACTTTATACCTCCGGCACCACCGGGCATCCTAAAGGCGTCCAGCTCACCAACGCGAACTATCTCTCTATCTTCGCCTGCCTCGGGAATGCGCCGCTGGGCCAGTACGAGCCCGACGATGTCGTGCTGATCGCGATGCCGTTCTTCCACGTTGCGGGTGTGAACATCGGCTTGCTGACACTCGCGCAGGGCGCGCATGGCGTGATCCTTGGTGAAACCGATCCCGCCGAAATCCTGCGCCTGATCAACACCAAGAAAGTGACTTACGCGTTCCTGGTGCCGGCGCTGATCCTGTTCGTGCTGCAGCATCCGAACGCCAAAACGACGGATTTCTCGTCGCTGAAAAATATCTCCTATGGCGCATCGCCGATCTCCGACGAAGTGCTGTTGCGCGCGAAGGAGACATTCGGCTGCGAGTTTCTTCAGGTCTATGGCCTCACCGAAACCACCGGCGGCGGCACGTTCCTCCTTCCCGAAGATCACGAGCCGTCACGCGGCAAGCTGCGGTCTTGCGGAAAGCCGGCGCCGGGCCACCAGATCCGCATCGTCGACGGCGACAACAAATCGCTGCCGCATGGCGAAGTCGGCGAGATCCAGATCCGCTCCGGCAACGTGATGAAGGGCTACTGGAACAAGGACGACGCCACGCGCAAGGCGGTCTGCAGCGAAGGCTGGTTCTCCACCGGCGACGCCGGCTTCTTCGACGACGAAGGCTACCTCTACATTCACGACCGCGTGAAAGACATGATCGTGTCCGGCGGCGAAAACATCTATCCGGCCGAGGTCGAGAACGCGGTCATGGGCCATCCCGGCGTCGCGGACGTTGCCGTGATCGGCGTGCCCGACCCCAAATGGGGCGAGGCGGTAAAGGCGATTGTGGTTAAAAAACAGGGACTTGAACCCTCCCCCGCCGAGATCATCGCCTTCGCGCGGGAGCGTATTGCGGGCTACAAATTGCCCAAATCGGTGGATTTCATAGACGTTCTGCCGCGGAACCCGTCCGGGAAAGTTTTGCGCAAGGATCTGCGCGGGCCCTATTGGGAAGGACGCGACAGACAGGTAAACTAGACTCGTTTGTTTCGTCTGCCGTGGGAGGAGGGACGATGCGTAAACCGTACATCAGCATCAGCCTTGCCGCCGGCGCGCTGTTCGCCGTGGCACCTGCGTTCGCGCAGTCGCCGCCCTCGGCCTCGACGATCAAGCAGATCACTGCGCCCGAGCCGGCTCCGGCGCTCGCCCTCGGCGACGATGTCGCCATTGCCTGCGATGCGATCGAGCGCGTGGCCGACCCTTCGGATGTGCGCGTGGTGCTCACCATCGCAGCCGAACCCGGCGACAGCTCGCCCGGCTACAAGAAGATCCTGGCGTTGAACGAAAAGGTGACCGGGAGCGCGGTGCACCTGAAAGTGCCCAACGCGCCCGATCTCGCCAACCACACGGTCGATCTCAGCGTCTATGTCGTGAACGGACCGAACAACACGGATTGCGAGGGCGGCAAGTATCGCGTCGTGCAGACACCGCCGCCGCTGACAACCGGCGCGCTACCCAGGAACCCGGGTTAGGACAGCTCAGGCCGCCAGCCTTTCGCCCACGTTGTGTGTCGCCTGCGCTGCCACGTCCGCAAATTCGCTCGCGCGTTCGGCCGCGATGTCGCGCATCACGTCGCTGAATCGCTTGCTTTCCTCGGCATAGTCGCGCGCGGCATCGACGAGCCAGTCGTGCTGAACCGTGATAAGGCCCGTGAGGCCCTGGCAATCGCGCGAATTCTGCAGCGCCTTGCTCGTATGTTCCATGCGCAAATTCACGAAGCGCAGGGATTCCTCATGCATCGCGAGCATCATCTTCTCGAAGATCGCGCGGTTGTGTTCCAGCATCCTGAGGAACGAGTCGTTGAGCGCGCTGAATGTCGCCGTGGCCGCACCATTGCCCATGTCTGTGTGCTTGTTGTCGGGGTTGTTCATCTGGATTGCCTCTTCGTGTTGAAGACAATCGCTGAACGTGTCGCTGCGCGAACCGTTCCTGACGTCAAGAAAGTTTCACTTAGACAAGTTTCGATGTCAGAGGAGGAACACGGCGAGAAGACCGAGCGCGCTGGCCGCCGTGATCCACAATGCGACACGCACGTGACGCGTGCGCGCGATCTGCGCCTCGGCGATTTCGCGCGTGGTGTCGGGATGCAGGCGCAATCCGCCATCGGCCAGCATCTGCGAGATAGATTCCGCATTCCGCAGAAGTTGCGGGAGATCGCGCGCGAGGCGACCCAGAGCCGTAACGCCTTCGCCCATGTCGCGCAGCCGTGCCTCCGGCCCCATCTGCTCGATCATCCAGCGCTCGACCACCGGGCGCGACGCATCCCAGATGTCGAATTCGGGATCGAGGCCTCGCGCGACGCCTTCGACCACCACCATCGTCTTCTGCATCAGCACGAGTTGGGGCTGCGCCGGCATGTCGAAGCGGCGCGTGGTGTCGAAAAGCTGTTGCAGCAAACGCGCCATTGAGACTTCGTTTGCAGGACGGCCGAAGATCGGCTCGCCGATCGCGCGCAGTGCCTGCGCGAAGGTTTGAAGCGGATGATAGGGCGGCACGAAGCCGACATCGTAATGCACCTGCGCGACTCGCTCGTAATCGCGCGCGAGGAATCCGGCCAGCGTCTCGGCCATAAAGCGGCGCATCTGCTGGTCGAGCCGCCCCATGATGCCAAAATCGACCGCGACCAGCCTGTCCTGCTCATCGACGAACAGATTTCCCGGATGCATATCGGCGTGGAAGAAACCGTCGCGCAGCGATTGGACGATGAAACTGCGCAGTACGATTTGCGCAATACGTTTGGGATCGTGACCGGCGGCGCGCAACGCCTCGACATCGCGCACCGGCGTTCCCTTCACCCACTCCGTCGTCAGCACGCGCTCCGACGTCCGGTTCCAGTCAACCGCAGGCACGCGGAAATCGGCATCGCCCTTCGTGCGCTCCGCCAACTCGGAAGCCGCAGCGCCCTCCATGCGCAGATCGAGTTCGAGGGCGACCGAGATCGCCAGCGATTCGACGACCGCGATGGGACGCAGGCGCCGCATCTCCTTGGACATGCGCTCGGCGACGCGCGCGAACAGGCCAAGCGCGGAAAGATCGCGCGCGAATTCCTTTTCAATACCGGGACGCAGAACTTTAACCGCCACAGCGCGCGGCGGGTCTTCCGCGGTCTCGGCCTTGTGCACCTGCGCGATGGACGCAGCAGCAATCGGCTCGCCGAACTCCGAGAACATGGCATCGACCGGCTTGCCGAATTCGCTTGCGATGACAGCTTTGGCTTGCGCCATCGGAAACGGCGGCAGGCTGTCCTGCAGATGCTCCAGTGCGCGTGCGATGTCGTCGCCAACCAGATCGGGCCGCGTCGCCAGCACCTGGCCGAGCTTGATATGCGCGGGCCCGAGGCTTTCGAGCGCGCGCGACAGGCGCTGCCCCGGCGGCAGGTCTTTGTCTTTCGTCGGGCCGATACCCAGCACGAAGCGCGCGAACTTCAGAGACGGCGGCATCGCGGCGAGATATTCGCGCGGCACGAGCGCGTCATGCCGCGCGAGCGTGCGTGCGATGTGCAGAAGCCGGAGCAAATCGCGGACCATCTTAACCTCCCCCTTGTGGGGAGGTCGGAAAACGCGAGCGAAGCGAAGAGTTTTCCGGGCGGGGGTCGGTGCTGCCGGGGGGAGCTGACCCCCACCCGAAATGCTTCGCATTTCGACCTCCCCCCAAGGGGGAGGTTAATAAGAAGAGCGCCGTCTTTCTCATATCCGCCACGCCGAATGCATCGCTGCGATCCCGCCGGTGAGATTGCGCACCTGCACACGCGAAAGCCCCGCTTTCTCGATCATCTTCGCGAACGCGTTCTGCGGCGGGAAGCGGCGGATGCTTTCGGCGAGATAACGGTACGCTTCCGCGTCGCCCGCCACCATCTGACCAATGCGCGGCAGCACGTTCATCGAATAAACATCATAGATCTTGTCGAGCCCCGGCGCCTCGACGCGTGAGAATTCCAGGCACAGAAAACGGCCGCCAGGTTTCAGCACCCGGCGTGCCTCTTCGAGCGCTTTCTGGATATGCGTCACATTGCGGATGCCGAATGCGATCGTATAGGCGTCCATGCTCGCATCGGGGATCGGCAGCTTCTCGGCATCGCCGCACACCCATTCGACCGCGGCCTCGTGTTTCTCGCCCGCGCGCCGCACACCCTCGCCCAGCATGGCGGCATTGATATCGCAGACGGTGATTGCCGCTTCGCCGCCGCGCGCGCGTGCCATGTCGGCGATCCGGAACGCAATGTCACCCGTGCCGCCCGCAACATCGAGGTACGCACGGCCGGGGCGCGGATCGAGCCATTCGACGAAGATGTTCTTCCAGATCCGGTGGACGCCGCCGGACATCAGGTCGTTCATCAGGTCGTAGTTCTTGGCGACCGACGAAAACACCTCGCGCACGAGGCCTTCCTTCTCGGCCTCCGGCACGTCGCGATAGCCGAAGCTTGCGGTGGTGTCGCTCATCTTTTCAAACATACAACTATTGTCATCCCCGGCCGAGCGACCGAAGGACGCGAGGGGAAGGGGACCCAGGTGTTAACATGTCACTGCTGCCACAAGATAGCGCTTGAACCTGCATAAAACTTTGACCATTGCGTAACGGAGATACCTGGGTCCCCTTCCCTCGCATTGCCTGTCGGCAATGCTCGCCCGGATGACAAGCGAGGTTTGGTTTGCCCGAATTGCCCGAAGTCGAAACCGTGATGACCGGCCTGAAGCCCGCTTTCGAGGGCCACCGATTCACGCATGTCGAGACGCGGCGCAAGGATTTGCGCATCCCGTTCCCGAAGGACTTCGCCAAACGCCTCGCCGGGCATCGCGTGGTGCGGATGTGGCGGCGGGCGAAATATGTGATGGCCGATCTCGACAATGGCGAGACGCTGGTCATCCATCTCGGCATGAGCGGCAGCATGGCGGTCTACACCAAGGGCGAGGACCGCAAGCTCGGCCAGTTCTATTACGAGCGCGCGCCCGATGGCGCGGGCAAGGGCAAGCACGACCACGTTGTGTTCGACACCGACGCGCCGGCGCGCGTGGTGTTCAACGATCACCGCCGCTTCGGGCTCATGACCCTGATCGATACGGAGAAGATCGAGGAACACAAACTGTTCAAATCCGTCGGTGTCGAGCCGCTGTCGGATGACCTCGATGCTGCGTTTCTGGCGAGCGTGCTCAAAGGCAAGAAGACCTCGATCAAAGCCGCGCTGCTCGACCAGCGCCTGATCGCAGGCCTCGGCAACATCTATGTCTGCGAGGCGCTCTGGCGCGCAAAGGTCTCGCCCAAGCGCCGCGCTTCGCGCGTGAAGTCGGACGAGATCGCCACCCTCGTTACCGCGATCAAGGCCGTGCTGCGCGAAGCGATCAAAGCCGGTGGCTCATCTCTGCGCGATCACAAACGCACCGACGGCGAACTCGGCTATTTCCAGAAGACCTTCGCCGTCTACGACCGCAAGAACCAACTCTGCCACCGCAAGGATGGTGGCGTGATCAAACGGATTGTGCAGAGCGGGCGGTCGAGCTTCTATTGTCCTGTGTGTCAGAGGTAAGCACACAACCATCTCACCATGGCCGCCCTTGAGGCGGCCACCCAGCTAGCGAGGCGCATAGCGACAGCGTATGCGCGCGAGCGAAAAGACTCTTTATCTGCGGCGCGTGGACACGCGCCTGCTGGGTAGGCCGGGTCAAGCCCGGCCACGGTGAATAGTGGGATGAACGGTCAGCTCCAGTTCAGCTGCCACGACACGCCGAAGCGGTCGTTGCACCAGCCGAACTTCTTCGAGAAGCCGTAATTGCCGAGCGGCATGAGCGTCTTGCCGCCATCGCTTAGCGCCGCGAACGTGCGGTGGAGTTCCGCCTCATCGTCGCATTCCGCGAAGATCGACATCGAGGGCGTGAAGTCGAACGCATGCACAGCCGGACTGTCGGTCGCCTGGAATGCCACGCCGTTCAGGGTGAAGGCTGCGCGCATCACACTGCCTTCCTTGCCCGGACCGCCGGCACCCCATCTGGCGATATTCTCGATCTTCGAATTCGAGAACAGCGACACATAGAAATTGAGCGCCTCCTTGCAGCGGCCGGTGAACATCAGGAATGTCGAAACGGATCTGGTCATCTCCGATTCCTTTCGCTCCCGCGCCTACAAATTCATGTCATCCGGGTTCGGCGAGCCCGTTCCGCGCTCCATGTAGCATTTCAGGCTGACCAGATAGAACCCCCAACGCGTGTTGGCGCTGGCGAGCAGGTCGTTTGCCTCCGGATATCCGCGATGCGCGAACTTCAGGATCGTTCCGCCGCGGTCCGGCGTTAGATCGAACGCGATACTCCTGCCCGGCCAAGCGCCTTCCGCCACATGCCACGCCATATGCGCCGGCGGTGTCAGCGCTGTGATTGTCACCGCGGGGCGGAAGCGGCGATTGTAGAAGCAGAATGCCCCCTCGCCGCCGACGCGCGTGTCCATTTGAGCGTCGCGCGTCCACCATTGGCGGATGCCCTCCGCAGTCGAGATGGCTTCGAAGACGCGTTCCGGCGGCGCGTCGATGCGCAGTTTGTGAAGGATGTCAGTCATCGTGGGTCTTCTGCGCGATGGTGCGCGTGTCGCCATGCGAACGGCCTGTTTCCAGATAGGACTGTAGACTCGACAGGATGCGCGGCCAGCCGCCGGAGACGGCCTGGATGAACTTCGCATTCTCCTTGTCGATCGTGTGCGTGATCGTGAGTTTGGTGAGGTCGTTTTCCTGCACCAGCTCATAGACGCACCGCGCATAGCCTTCCGCCTTCAGTTCGGGCCGGAACTCGTTGCGCCATTTGATCACGAGACGATGGGGAGGATCGCTTTCCAGAATCTCGCCGCTGTCGGTCAGCCCATGCTGCGGCATGAACATTTTCCAGTCGGCACACTTCTTCCAGGTGCTCTCCTGATGGCCGCCGAACCAGTATTGCTTCTGGAATTCGGGTTTGGTGAGCGCATCCCACACCTTCTGCTGCGGGCTGCGGATATAGGTCACGTAAACGAACGAACTGCCGGACATGACGGTTACTCCTTGCCCTTGATGAGCCAGATGTTCTCGGCCTTGCCGGTTTCCAGCAGCGATTTCAGGTTTGAGAGAACCTTCGGCCAGCCGCCGGAGATGCTGCTCGCCATCGCGGGATCGTGCGCAAGCTGGTCGTGCGTGACCGTCAGGCAAACAAGACCCGGCGTGTAGTCGGCGATATCGAACGTCACGCGCGACGGTTCTTGCGATTTGTCGGGCCGCGTCCAGGTCATCACCAGACGCCGCGGCGGGTTGGATTCCAGAACCGTGCCGTCGATCAGCACCTTGCCGGAGCCGTCGCCATGCTGATGCTCCCAGCGCGAACCAGGCTTCCAGTCCGAGACATTGGTGTGCATCCAGTATTGGTGCGCGAATTCCGGTTTGGTGATCGCGTCCCAGACCTTCTGCGCCGTCGAATAAATATAAGTCACGTAAACGTAGTCGCTCATTTCTCTTCCCTTTCCAGATTTTTCTTGAGGTCGTTCAGCGCGCGCAGACGGCCGCGCTCGAACTTGCCGATCCACCTGTCGGCGATGTCGAAGATCGGGACGGGATTGAGGTAGTGCAGCTTCTCGCGCCCGCGCCACTGGACGGCGATGAGGTTCGCCTCCTCCAAAATGCCCAGATGCTTCGTCACCGCCTGCCGCGACATATCCAGTCCACCGCACAGATCGTTCAAGGTTTGTCCGTTCTCGGCGAAGAGCCGATCGAGCAGTTGTCTCCTGCTCTCATCGGCCAGCGCCTTGAACACAGCGTCCATGCTCATGCCCCTAATATGCAACCATTTGGTTGCATGTCAAGAGGCAAGTAAAAGATGCGCATGACCGCGCTTCGCATCACATCCTCCATCAGCATCGACGAGAGCGAACTCGAGGAGAGTTTCATTCTCTCGAGCGGCGCCGGCGGCCAGAACGTCAACAAAGTGTCGAGCGCGGTGCAGCTGCGCTTCGATGTCGTGCATTCGCCGTCACTGCCCGATCCGGTGCGGTTGCGCCTGATCGCGCTATCGGGGTCGCGGCTGACAAAGGACGGTGTGCTCATCATCATCGGACGCCAATACCGCGATCAGAACCGCAACCGCATCGATGTGCGCGAGCGCCTCGCCGAACTCATCCGCGAAGCGGCCGTGATTCCGAAGAAACGCCGCCCGACAAAACCGACGCGTGCGAGCAAAGAACGCCGCATCGAGGGCAAAAAGGTCCGTGCGAATATCAAAAAGAACCGCGGCAGGCCCTCCTATGACTGAAGACGAAGAAGAGGCCCGGCGTTCCCGCACCAACCGCGCGGTTCTGATCGCCGTTGCGGTGATTGTCGTCTTTGGCTTTCTTCTGATGCGCTGGCTCGCCTACGAGCGGCAGCTCTCGGATTGCGTCGCCGCGTCTCATCGCGACTGTGAGCAGATCGACCAGCCGCAGGGTCAATAAGCCTCTTGCCTTCCCGCGCCGCGTGGGCGAGGGAAAGCGCCGGAAAACGGAGTGCCCGCGATGGAATACCAGAACCTCACCACCAGGATCGAAGACGGCGTCGGCCTGATCACGCTGAACCGCCCAAAGGCGCTGAACGCGCTCAACAGTGAGCTGATCGGCGAGTTGGTTTCGGTGCTGGAGGACTGGGATCGCGGAACCGACGTGCGCTGCGTGGTGCTCACGGGTTCGGAGCGCGCCTTCGCCGCCGGCGCGGACATCAAGGAGATGTCCACGCAATCCTATATGGACATGTACAAGGCGAACTTCTTTGCCAATGCCAATGACCGCATCAGCGCAATCCGCAAGCCGATCATCGCGGCGGTGGCGGGCTATGCGCTCGGCGGCGGCTGTGAGCTTGCCATGCTCTGTGACTTCATCATCGCTGCCGACACCGCGAAGTTCGGCCAGCCGGAGATCAATCTCGGCGTCATGCCGGGCATCGGCGGCAGCCAGCGCCTCACCCGCTTCGTCGGCAAGTCGAAGGCGATGGAAATGTGCCTCACCGGCCGTAACATGGACGCCGCCGAAGCCGAGCGCGCCGGTCTCGTCTCGCGCGTCGTGCCCGCCGCCGATCTTCTGACCGAGGCGCTGAAGGCCGCAAAGACGATTGCCGAGAAATCCGTGCCGATCGTGATGATGACCAAGGAAGCCGTGAACGTCGCGTACGAGACGACGCTGCACGAGGGCGTGCGCTTCGAACGCCGCGTCTTCCACGCCATGTTCGCGACCGACGACCAGAAGGAAGGCATGGCCGCGTTCAGCGAAAAGCGGAAGCCGAACTTCAAGGACCAGTGATCACTTCATCGGCGCGCCGCCCAGACGATATGGCGCGTACTTTGGAAGATCGGTCATCACATTGGTTTTGAGGAAATTCCACACCGTGTCGTGAAAATCCGCCGGCACGTCCGTGTAGGCGTGCACGCGGCCGGCGAGCAGATGCAGCTCCGCCGGAAACCCACGCTGGGTCAGGACTTTCTCTGTCTCCTGCACTGACGGCATCGAGAAATACTCGTCCTTGTCGCCGACAAACGCCGCTACCGGGATTTTGCGCTTCGCATAGTCGGTGAAGTGATATTCGGCCGGCTTGCGCCACCCGCCGGCGTGATAGGCGGCAGCGGCGAAATATTCGGATTCCAGCATCGCCAGATTGAGCGCATAGACCGCGCCGCCCGATTGTCCGAACAGATAGAGGCGGTGGAAGTCGATCTGGTGTCCCGATGCGACTGCCTGGATCGCGGCATGGATGTAGTTCGGCCCATCGTCGCGGAGATCCCAGCCGACGTCGGTGTGCAGGGAGTCCGGCGCCAGAAGAACAATGTGCTCGCGGGTGGCGACATCCTGCCAGCGCGAGATCATGAATGCGCCATTGCCGCCCGAACCGTGGAGCACCACGACCATCGGCATCGGTCCCTGCCCGCCATCCGGCACATAGAGATAGAAGGTCCGGTCCTGTCCCTCGAATGGGAGGGTCTGCTTGATCGGTGCCGCCGCTTGCGCCGGCGCCGCAACGAGCATCAGGAGCGCCAGCGCCAAGCCTCTGATATCCATGACAGGTTCCGCTGGAATTGGGCGCTGACTGTCCCGGACGGGGAACCCATGCTCAACTCACGTTTTGCGGCGCTCACGGCACATTGACCCGGGGCGTCTCCCAAGCTAAAGACCCCGCCTCCCAAAGGATTTAGGACGAGAAATGCCCAATATTGCCTCCGCCAAGAAGCGCACCCGCACCACTGCGAAGCGCACCGCCATCAATACTGCCCGCAAGAGCCGCGTCCGCGGCTTCGTGCGCAAGGTCGAGGAAGCGCTGGCGAAAGGCGACCAGAAGGCCGCCCAGGCTGCCCTGAAAGCGGCAGAACCCGAGATCATGCGCGGCGTTTCCAAGGGCGTGCTGCACAAGAACACCGGCGCGCGGAAGGTCTCGCGCCTCACCAAGCGGGTTGCCAAGCTCGGGAAGTAAAATTTCCGCCCCTTGAATCCTTTAGCGAATTCTGGCGCGGTTATACTAAGTCCAAGTATTCCGCGCCTTTTTATTGTCCGTAGGCAGAGCGTAATTTTTTCGTCGCAATAGCTTCAAGATCGCGCCGTGTAAGCCGTTGATTCCTAAAGGCGCGTGATTTTCCGTATACGGCACAATCGCTTACGCATCGAATCAAAAGCGTCGCAATTGATCTGATTCGCCTTCTGTTCTGCTTGTGGATGCTATCGGGCTGAGTCTAAATGTTAACCGTTCCTGATGACGAGAGCGGACATGGCAAAGACAAGAAGCAATAAAAGCTCAATCAAAACAGGCTTCTCGGTCAACGTCCGCAACAGTTCCAGTAACGTCTAAATAAAACTCAAGTAAAGCGTAAGCATTGGTGCAGAGGGGTGTCTGCGCCAAGGTTAACCATCTTTGCGTCCGGGGCGAACAGGTCGGAACAGGCCTCTCCAAATCTTCGGGCGCGCACAACAAGGGGAAGACAATGCCACAGCGAAGAGCGGCGCGAGGTCCTCGCGCATAGGGGAAAGACGGCCGGGAGCAGCTCCCGGAACTGAAGAACAAGAGCTCGGCGGCATGCGAATGCCGGACAGAAGCGGAAGTGGGAAAATGGTGGAAGTAAACGGAGTGACCTCCGGGCCGGATTGGCCGGGGGTGTGGAGTTCTGTTCGCGAACGGCTGCGGCGTGAGTTGGGCGATGCGGTATTCGATGCCTGGATCGGGCCGCTGACGCTGGAAGGCTGCGACCACGGCGAGTTGCACATCGGTGCGGCCAAGCCGTTCGTGCGCACCTGGGTGGCAAACCACTACATGGCGCGCCTTGATCGTGCATTTCGCGCAGAGGGCACGCAGCCGGCGTCGATCTCCATCGTGCTCTCAAAACCCCAAGTCGCGATCGGCGGCAATGTTGTGCGCGAGCCCGTGGTCATGCCGCAGCCGTCGGCCGCGATCCTGAACTATGCGCCCGCCCGCGCTGAGGCCATCGAGCAGACGGATCCGACCAAGGGACTGTGGACGCGCATGCTGCATCCGCAGCAGACCTTCGACAGCTTCGTGCCAGGCACGGCCAACGAGTTCGGTCATACCGCCACGCGCGCCTTTGCCGAAGGCCAGAACAACGACTTCCCGCATCTGTTCATCCATGGCGGGTTTGGCTTCGGAAAGACGCATCTTCTCAATGCCGCAGCGCTGGAATTCCGCAAACGCGGCAAGCGCACCCTTTTCCTGCGTGCGGAAGACTTCATGCGCCACTTCCTGGGCGCCTTGCACCGCAAGGACACGCTCGCGTTCAAGGACGAACTGCGCACGGCCGAAGTTCTGATCGTCGACGACCTGCAGCACATCTGCCGTTCGACGGCGACGGCGTCGGAGTTCCTCTACACCGTGAATGCGTTCGCAGACCTGCGCCGCCGCGTCGTCATTGCCGCCGACCGCGCACCGCAGGCGCTGGAAGGCCTTGGCGCCGACATCAAGTCGCGCCTCGCCGGTGGCCTTGTGATCGCGCTGGGAGCTCCCGACCGCGACACGCGCCTGGCGATCCTGCAACGCCGCGCGCAGGAGTTCACAAAACTCCGCCCGCATGTCGCCCTGCCGAACGATGTGCTGGAGCGCATCGCCGACATGAACGACGCCAGCCCGCGCGAGATGATCGGCGTCTTCACCAAACTCGCGACCTATGCCGACCTGACCAAGAAGCCGGTCACGCCGGAGATGGCCGACGAAGCCGTGGGCCTGCGCCTGTCGCCCGGCACCAAGACCTCGATCGAAGACATCCAGCGCAAGACCGCCGAGTTCTACAAACTCGAGGTCCGCGACTTCCACTCGCCCCAGCGCGCGCGGAGGGTGGCTCGGCCAAGACAAGTCGCGATGTACCTCTCGCGAAAACTGACGACGCGTTCCCTGCCTGAGATCGGACGGCGTTTCGGCGGCCGCGACCACACCACCGTGCTGCACGCCTGCCGCCGCGTGGAGGCGCTCTGCCAGGAGGATTCGATGTTCCGTCAGGAGGTCGATTTCCTCAGCCAGATGCTCTCGCGCAAGGTCTGATTTTCAGGCCCGTTTTTCGGCCTTCTCCCCCTGCCAAACAGGGGGAGAAACAGCCCTTTGCGCGCGCCGAAAAGCTTCTTTCTTTCAGACCGTTCTGATATGGTTCCTGGCGTGAGTCCGCGACGTTCCGGACCCAGGCAAATCAAGGGGTTTCGGCCATTCCGCCGGGCCTTTTCTAGAACCAGACGGCAGCTGAAAGATCCATGAAAATCAACGTCGAACGCGGCGCCTTTTTGAAGGCGCTCAGCCATGTGCAGAGTGTCGTCGAACGCCGCAACACGATCCCAATTCTCTCGAACGTGATGATCGAGGCGGCGAAGGGCCAGTTGAAGCTCACCGCCACCGATCTGGACATCGAGATCGTGGAGTCGATCCCGTCCGACGTGCTGCGCAACGGCTCGGCCACGGCACCGGCGCACATGCTCTACGACATCGTGCGCAAGCTGCCGGATGGCGCACAGGTGCAGGCGGAGCTGCTGACAGCAGAGGGTGGACGCCTCGCCGTCTCCGCCGGTTCGTCGCGCTTCGAGCTCGCCTGCCTGCCGAAGGAAGATTTCCCGCAGATGGCGGCCGGCGCCCTGCCCCACAAATTCCGCCTCGCGGCCGATGATCTCAAACAGATCATCGACAAGACGCGCTTTGCGATCTCGACCGAAGAGACGCGGTTCTATCTGAACGGCATCTATCTGCACGCCTCGAAAGAGGGAAAAGCGAAGACGCTGCGTGCCGCCGCGACCGACGGCCATCGCCTTGCACGCTTCGAGATGGAATTGCCGGACGGCGCCGGCGACATGCCGGGCGTGATCGTGCCGCGCAAGACCGTCAGCGAACTGCGCCGCCTGCTCGACGATGCCGATGGTGCTATCGAAATCTCGCTCTCCGACACCAAGATCCAGTTCACCTTCAATGGCGTCGAACTGACCTCCAAGCTGATCGACGGCACGTTCCCGGATTATCAGCGCGTGATCCCGTCGGGCAACGACAAGGTTCTCTCCGTCGAGGCGAAGGAATTCGCGCAATCGGTGGACCGCGTGTCGACCATCTCCGCCGACAAGACCCGCGCGGTGAAGCTCAATATCGCGAAGGAGAAGGTGACGCTGTCCGTGGTCAATCCGGAAAGCGGCACGGCGACGGAAGAGCTCGGCGCGAACTACAGCGCTGCAACGGTCGAGATCGGCTTCAACGCGCGTTATCTGCTCGATATCACCGGGCAGATCGAGGGCAAGGAAGTGCGCTTCCTGCTTTCGGATGCGGGTTCGCCGACGATCATCGAAGACACTGAGGACAGCAGAACCCTTTACGTCCTTATGCCGATGCGGGTGTGAGTTTGAGCACGGTGACGGACATGCAGAATTCCCCCGCGCCGGAGCGGGTGGGGAAGGAAAGCGCGCTTTCCGTCACGCGGCTGCGCCTGACGAACTTCCGCTCCTATGCCAGCGTCGAGATTGCAGCCAGCGGCGCGCCGGTCGTACTCGCGGGCGCAAACGGTGCGGGCAAGACCAATCTGCTCGACGCCATCTCGCTGCTCTCGCCAGGACGCGGCTTGCGCGGTGCGAAGCTTGGCGAGCACACGCGCCGTGGACCGTCGGCAATCTCCGAAGCGCTATGGGCGGTCGCTGCGACCGTCACGCGCGGCGGTGAGCCTTACGATATCGGCACCGGCCTCACATCCAGCCAGGGCAATGAACGCCGCCAGGTGCGCTTGAACGGCGCTGCGGCGACATCCTCCGCCGATCTTGGCGATGTGGTGCAGATGCTGTGGCTGACGCCGGCGATGGACCGCCTGTTCATCGAGAGCGCGAGCGGACGGCGCAAATTCCTCGACCGGCTCACGCTCGGCTTCGACGCCGGCCACGCGCGCGCGGCGACGCGGTATGAGACCGCAATGCGCGAGCGTGCGCGGCTCTTGAAATACGGCCCGCGCGATCCGGCATGGCTCGATGGCCTCGAAAGCGAGATGGTCGAAGCGGGCCTTGCGATGGCGAAGGCGCGTGTCGAAACCGTTGCGCGCCTGAACAGCGCGCTCGAAGAACGCGTCGGCGCGTTCCCGGCGGCACAGCTCTCGCTCGACAACGATATCGAGCACGATGCCGATGTGCTGCGCGAGTCGTTTGCCCGTGCGCGCATTCGCGATGCCGAAGCTGGCCGCACGACGGTCGGCCCTCATCTGGTCGATCTCACCGTCCGTCACACGCAGAAGCGTACCGATGCGCGCGAGTGTTCGACCGGCGAGCAGAAGGCGCTGCTGATCTCCATCGTGCTTGCCGATGCGCGTGAGCTTTCACGTTCGCGCAACGGCCTCTGCCCGATCCTGCTACTGGATGAGATCGCGGCGCATCTCGACATCACGCGCCGCGCGGCGCTGTTCGACGAAATCCTGGAACTCGGCGCACAGGCGTGGATGACCGGCACGGACATGGACATGTTCGCGCCGCTACGCGGCCAGGCCGACCTTTTCGAGGTTGCGGATTCGCTTCCGCGCCCTATCTAGAGATATCCCCATGTCATCTCCCGCAATGCCGAATCCCAACGAATATGGCGCCGACAGCATCAAGGTGCTGAAAGGCCTCGATGCCGTGCGCAAGCGCCCCGGCATGTATATCGGCGACACCGATGATGGCTCGGGCCTGCACCACATGGTGCATGAGGTTGTCGACAACGCGATCGACGAGACGCTCGCCGGTCACGCCGACCGCATCGATGTGATCCTGAACGCCGACGGCTCCTGCACCGTGCGCGACAACGGCCGCGGAATCCCGACCGGCATCCACGCGACCGAAGGCGTAAGCGCGGCGGAGGTCATCATGACCCAGCTCCATGCCGGCGGTAAGTTCGAGCAGAACGCCTACAAGGTTTCCGGCGGTCTGCACGGCGTCGGCGTGTCGGTCGTGAACGCGCTGTCGGAGTGGCTGGACCTGCGCATCTGGCGGAATGGCAAAGAGCATTACATGCGCTTCGCCATGGGCGACGCCGTGGCGCCCCTCGCCATC
>Ga0335075_10005036_pt1 | contig 20563 bp, 19 predicted proteins | sample Lox_Sample_24_FD_206723 | JGI IMG/M metagenome (GOLD analysis project Ga0335075, IMG submission 206723) | Soil microbial communities from Loxahatchee National Wildlife Refuge, Florida, United States - Lox_Sample_2.4 | ecosystem: Environmental > Terrestrial > Soil > Wetlands | place: USA...
TCGGTCTGGCTCGGACGGTCGGTACTCAATGGTCCCGGGCCAGGGTGCAGGGCGCCTGGCCACGCCGCACCCACGCCGGTATGGCGGGGCGGCGGATTCAGTCTGCCATATCTTGGCCGTTGAGTGGAAAACCAGCGTCAGATAGCACCTGCCGGTCTCGCGCGTCTAGGCCGTCACCGGCGCCTTCGGACTCGTTCCCGGCCAGCCGGGCGGCGAGATCCGGGCGGTTGATCGCCGTCCGCCGCAGCGCGGCATCCCGGCGCCAGCGGGCGATCGCGGCATGGTCCCCTGACAGCAGGACTGGCGGCGCCTCCCGTCCGCGCCAGATCCGCGGCCGGGTGTACGAGGGCCCCTCGACCAGCCCGGCCATCGGCCCGCTGCCGCCGCCGAACGAGTCGTCCGCCGCGGATTCGGCGTTGCCCATGACCCCGGGCAGGAGCCGGCACACGGCCTCGATCATCACCAGCGCGGCCGGCTCTCCCCCGGCCAGGACGTAGTCGCCGATCGTCACCTCGTCGACGGCCATCCGGGCCCGTGCCTCCTCGGCCACCCGCGCGTCGATCCCCTCATACCGGCCGCAGGCAAAGACCAGATGGGTCTCGTGCGCGTACCGCGCCGCGGTGGCCTGGGTAAACGGCACCCCGGCCGGGCTCGGCAGCACCAGCCGGGCCGCGCGGCCGGGCGGGACCAGGGCGTCTAGGGCGTCGCCCCAGGGCTCGGCCTTCATAACCATCCCCGGACCGCCGCCGAACGGGGCGTCATCCACCGAGTGGTGCGGGTCGCGGGTCCACGCCCGCAGGTCGTGCACGCCGAACTCGATGACGCCCCGCTGTGCCGCCTTGCCGATCAGGGAGACCCCGAGCGGGGCGAAGTACTCGGGAAAGATCGTGACGATGTCGATCCGCACGCCGTCGCTCCCGGCCTAGCCGACCGCGCCCAGGTCGAGCAGGCCCGGCGGCGGGTCGATGATCAGGCGCCCCGCCGCGATGTCGACCTCCGGCACGATCGCGGCGACGAACGGGACGAGTATCTGGTCCCCGGCAAGCCCCGGCGGCGGCTGGACCACCAGCAGGTCCTGGCCCTGGTGCAGCACGTCGGCCACGACCCCGATGCGGTTTCCGGCCACCGTCCGCACCTCGAGCCCGACCAGCTGGTAGTCGTGGAACTCCTCCGGGTCCTCCGGCGGGGCCAGGTCATCCGAGTCCATCACCAGGAACGTCCCGCGCAGGTCCTCGGCGCTGTCGCGGTCGTCGTAGCCGGCGAACGTGACCAGCAGCCGTCCGGAGTGCCAGCGCGACGATGAGACGGTCAGCGGACCCCGGGCCGCGGGCTCCGTGGCCAGCACCGAGCCCGCGGCGAACCTCAGGTCCGGGTCGTCGGTATGCACCTGCACGGTCAGCTCACCGCGGATCCCGTGCGGCCGTCCCACCCGGCCGACGACCAGCTGCATGGCCGCTAGCGGATCTCGTCGGTGTCCAGAAGGTCGACCCTGACGTACGCGTTCCCAGCCAGCGAGCCGATCACGGTCCGCAGCGCCCGGGCCGTCCGCCCGCCGCGCCCGATGACCTTGCCCAGGTCATCGGGATGCACACGGACCTCGAGCACCCGGCCCCGGCGCAGCCCGCGGCTGTCCACGCGCACGTCGTCCGGATACTCGACGATGCCCCGCACCAGGTGCTCAAGAGCCTCCTCGAGCACGTCAGTCCCCGCTCGCAGACTCCGCGTCGGCGGCGGGCTCGGCCTTGGCCTCCGCCGCGTCGGCGGCCGGCGCGCTCGCCGCCGGCGCGTCCGCGGTGTCCCCGGCGCCCTGGCTCTTGCCCTTAGCCGCCGTGTCCCCGCCGGCCTTCGCCGCCGTGTCGCCGCCGGCCTTCGCCGCGGTGTCCCCGCCGGCCTTCGCCGCCGTGTCCCCGCCGGCCTTGGCCGCCTTGCCCGACTGCTCGCCGGACTTGCCCCTGGCCTGCCTGCCGCCCCGGCCCGACCCGGCGTCCTTCTCCGGCTTGTCCGCCTTGCCGGACTTCTCCGCGCCGGAGTCGGCGTCCTTGCCGCCGGAGGACCTGCCCCGGCTCTTGGTCGTGGTGGTCGCGTCGCCGAGGGTCTCCTTGACCGCGGCGGCGAAGATCTCCTTGCGATCCGCCTTGGGCGGCGCCGTCTTCAGCGTTCCCTCAGCACCGGGCAGGCCCTTGAACTTCTGCCAGTCGCCGGTGATCTCAAGGATCTTTCGCACCGGGTCGGTGGGCTGCGCCCCGACCGACAGCCAATGCTGCGCCCGCTCCGAGTTCACCTCGATGAACGACGGGTCGGCCTTCGGGTGGTACTTGCCGATCTCCTCGATCGCGCGGCCGTCCCGCTTGGTGCGGGCGTCGGCGACGACGATCCTGTAGTAGGGCGCCCTGATCTTGCCCAGGCGCTTCAACTTGATCTTTACAGCCACGGGTGGGTCTTCTCCCAGCAGTTTGGTTGGCGGGCGGCGGACGCTGCGGGTGGGGAACCGGAGGTGTGCTGCCCAATGGAAGCGGCTCAACGGGCGAGAGAGGGTCCCGCGAAGCTGCCGTCGCGGTCATATTCTGCCAGATGCGGCGACCGGAGGCGTCACGACCGCTCGCCAGCGGCTATCCGCGCCGGCGAGACGACCGATCCCCACCGCCGTCTGACCCGGCCTGGCGGAGCCTAACCGAGGCCTGGCGGAGCCTAACCGAGGCCTGGCGGCGGCCTACCGGCCCTTCTTGCCCGGCCGGCCACGACGGCCCGCCGCCGGGCCGCGCAGCCCGGGCGGCAGGTTCGGCGGCGGGTTCCCCAGGCCGGGCGGCAGCTTGAACAACCCGTCCTGACCGAACCTGTCCGGCAGCCCGGGGAAGCCGCCCGGCAGGCCCGGCCCGCCCGGCCGGCCCGGCCCGCCCGGACCCTGGCCCGTCCCGGCCGGAAGCCCGGACGGCGCGCCCGGACGCCCCGCGGCGGCGGCCCGGGTCCCGGCACCGCCTCCCGGCCGCCCGCCCTTGGCCTTCTTCTTGCCCTTGCGGGCCGCCTTCTGGGCCCCGCGCCGCATGCCCGGCATGCCCATCATCTGCCGCATCATCTTCTGGCCCTCGAGGAACCGGGTGACGAGCGAGCTCACCTCGCCGACCTGAACCCCCGCCCCGCCCGCGATCCTGGCCCGCCGCGAGCCATTGAGGATCTTCGGGTTGCGGCGCTCCTCGACCGTCATCGAGTTCACGATGGCCGCGGCCCGGTCCAGGTCCTTGTCGTCGATCTGGCTGAGCATCTCCCGGTTCTGGGCCGCGCCCGGCAACATGCCCAGCAGGTTGCCGATCGGTCCGAGCTTGCGCACCATGGCCAGCTGCTCGACGAAGTCCTCGAGGGTGAAGCCCTCGCCCGAGGCCAGCTTCTCGGCCATCGAGGCCGCCTGGTCCTGGTCGAACGTGCGCTCAGCCTGCTCGATCAGGGTCAGGATGTCGCCCAGGTCGAGGATCCGCGAGGCCATCCGGTCGGGATGGAAGAGGTCGAAGTCCTCGAGCTTCTCGCCGGACGAGGCGAACATCACCGGCCGCCCGGTGACCTCGGCGATGGACAGGGCCGCGCCGCCCCGCGCGTCGCCGTCCAGCTTGGTCAGGATGACCCCGTCGTAGCCGACGCCGTCCAGGAACGCCTGCGCGGTCGTCACGGCGTCCTGGCCGATCATGGCGTCAACCACGAACAGGATCTCGTCCGGGTTGACGGCGTCCCTGATGTCGGCCGCCTGCCGCATCATCTCGGCGTCCACGCCGGTACGGCCGGCGGTGTCGATGATCACGATGTTCTGCATCCGGCGCTTGGCCTCGTCGATCGACGCCCGGGCTACCTCGACCGGGTCGCCGACCCCGCTGCCGCGCGAAGGGGCGAAAACGGGCACGCCCGCGCGCTCGCCGAGCACCTCCAGCTGCTCCACCGCGTTCGGCCGCTGCAGGTCGGCCGCGACCAGCATCGGCGTGTTGCCCTGCTGGCGCAGCCACAGCGCGAGCTTGGCCGCGAGCGAGGTCTTACCGGCTCCCTGCAGGCCCGCCAGCATGATCACGGTGGGCGGTACCTTGGCGAAGTTGAGCCGCCGGGCCTCGCCGCCGAGGATCTCGATGAGTTCCTCGTTAACGATCTTGATGACCTGCTGCGCGGGGTTCAGGGCCTCGGACACCTCCGACCCGAGCGCCCGCTCCTTCACCCGCGCGATGAACTGGCGGACCACCGGCAGCGCGACGTCGGCCTCCAGCAGCGCGATCCTGATCTCGCGGGTGGTGGCGTCGATATCCGCGGGGGATAGCCGTCCCTGCCCGCGCAAGGACGAGAAGACCTGGGTCAGTCGATCGGAAAGTGTCTCGAACACGTCTAACTGCCGTCCTCGCGCATGGCCTGTCGGTGATCGGGCGCGCGCCGGACGTCACGCGACGGCCTGCCTGACGGCCGGCGCGCGGTCCGGCCGGCCGCGAGCCCCGCGTTCCAGGCTATCCGGTCGGCGGCGCGGACTGCGGGTAGTGCGGCAGCGGCGGCATGCTGGCCCGCGCGGCGGCCAGGGACGTCTTCTCGGCGCGCTCCCATTCCTCGACGTTGCGGACCAGCGCGTCGAGGTAGGCGTGCAGGTGAGTCCGGTAGACGTCGCTGAACGTCCGCAGGTACGCCAGCTCGGCCTCGAGCTCCCGGCGGTCGCCGACCGGCAGGGTCACGGGGGCGGCCAGCGCCTCTTCGGCTGCCCGGCTGGCCTCGCCGTGCGAGTCCTCGAGCATCATCGCGGCGTGTTTCTTCGCGTCGGCCAGTATCTCGTCGCGCCGGCGGCGGGCGTCCTGGGCGAGCTGCCTGCTGTACTCCTGCGCGTCGGCCACGTAGCGGTCGGCGGTCTGCTGCGCCTTGGACAGGATCCGCACCGCCTGGACGTGCGCGTCATCCTGCTTGTAGCCGACGTCGCCGTCGTCGCCGGACAGGCCGAGCACGCGGCGCCGCAGCCGCTGGACCTCGTCGGTCAGCGAGGTCCGCTCGTTGAACAGCCGCACCAGCTCCCGCTCGACCTGGCCGCAGAACGCCCGGACGTGCTCTTCGTCGAGTCCCCGCCGGCCCAGGCGGGCGGACGGGAAGCTCACGGCCTGGACCGCGTCCGGGGTCAGCCTGTCGGTTCCTGTGATCACGGGCATGGCTCGCTCCAACCGAAATCTTCGACGTGAATCTGGCCGGGAGGAACGCCCAGCGAGGACAGCCGGCCGGCCATCGCTTCGACCATGGACGTGGGTCCGGCGACGTAGGCATCGTGGTCGGCCCAGGAACCGGACCGCGCCACGACATCCGGCAGCGTCCCGCGCTCCCCCGGGTAGCCGGGGTCGGCGGACACGCAGGGCGTGACGGTGAGCCAGGGCGAATCGGTACTGAGTTTCTCCAGGTCAGCCACGTCGTACAGGCCCTCGGCCTGCTGGGCGCCGACAAACAGGTGTACCTCCGGCGGGTCGGGGAGCCCGGCGATCTGCCCGGCGATGGCCTTCAGCGGGGCCAGGCCGGTGCTGCCGGCGACCATCAGCACCCTGCGCCCGGACTCGGGATCGAACGTCAGCGTCCCCACCGGCGGGCCGAGCCGGAGCCGCGAGCCGGGGCCGAGGCTGCGCGCCAGCGCCGGGCTCAGCACGCCGCCGTCGACCATGCGGACGTGGAACTCCAGCGTCGCGTCCTCGCGGGGCGGGTTGGCGATCGAGTAGAACCGCCAGACCCTGGGGCGCAGATCGCACTCGATCCCGACCGACTGCCCGGGCCGGAAGTCGAGGTAGTCCATGGTCACGACCCGGAACACGGAGGTCTCGAACGTCCGCATCTCGTGGGAGAGCACCGTCGCCTCCCAGAAGGGCGGGTTCAGCTTCTCGTCCTCGGCCGCCGCCTCGCTCATGGTCCTGGAGACGACCCCGTACGCCGCCTGCCAGTCGGCGGCCAGCTCGGGCGTCCAGTCGGAGCCGCTGAAGTGGGCCAGGGTGGCGAGCAGGCTGGCGCCCACCGGCTCATAATGACCGGCCAGCGCGCCGAACTTGCGGTGATCCCGGCCTAAGGCTTTCAGGTAGGGGACGAGCTGCTCGGCGTTGTCCACGTCGGCGACGATCCGGCCCAGCGCGGTCAGCAGGTGGTCCCGCTGGGACGCCATCGAGACCGGGAACAGGTCCCTGACCTCCGGATGGCGAAGGAACAGGTCGGAGTAGAAGAACAGGGCGACCTCGTCGCCGTGCATGGCCACCTGGGCGAAGCTTTCCTTCAGGCGCGCCGTGTCCAAACGGTCCTCCCCCCCGGGAAGAGCGATGAGCCTAAGGCAAATTGCATCCGGCTTCTTGCAGGATATATCGGGTGACCGCCGGACTGGTGGTGGTAATCGCAAACTGGGCGCCCGCATGTAGTTTTTTTGCCGATGGCTGCCCATTAACTCGTTAAAAAACCACAAAAATGTGTCTTAACGCCCCGGCTCTCCCCGATCCGGGCGCCCGGCCCGCCCGTGGGCCCGGGGTACGCGTGCGTCCCGGCCGGGCCTAGCCGCCGACGATCGCGTCGACGAACGCCGCGGGCTCGAACGGCGCGAGGTCGTCCAGGCCCTCGCCCAGGCCGACCAGCTTGACCGGAACCCCGAGCTCGCGCTGCACCGCGATCACGATCCCGCCCTTGGCCGTGCCGTCCAGCTTGGTCAGGACCACCCCGGTGACGTCGACGACCTCGGCGAACACCCGCGCCTGCCGCAGGCCGTTCTGCCCGGTGGTCGCGTCGAGCACGAGCAGCACCTCATCGACGGTGGCGTGCCGGGAGATCACCCGCTTGATCTTGCCCAGCTCGTCCATCAGCCCGGTCTTGGTGTGCAGCCGTCCCGCGGTGTCGACGATGACCACGTCGACGCCCCGCTCGATGCCCTGGTTGACCGCGTCGAAGGCGACGCTGGCCGGGTCGGCGCCCTCGCGGTCGGAGCGGACCACCTCGGCGCCCACCCGGTCGCCCCACGTCTGCAGCTGCTCGACGGCGGCGGCGCGGAAGGTGTCGGCCGCGCCGAGCAGCACCGTCTCGCCGTCGCCCATCAGCGCCCGCGCCAGCTTGGCGCAGGTCGTGGTCTTCCCGGTGCCGTTGACGCCGACGACGAGGACCACCGCGGGCCGGTCTCCGTGGCGTGCCGTGTGCAGCGAGCGGTCCATGTCCACGCCGACCTGGTTCATGAGCTCGCGCCGGAGCATCGACCTGACCTCGGCCGGGTCCCTGGTGCCCTCGACCTTGACGTCGGTGCGCAGGTCCTCGACCAGCGCGCGGGCCGGGGCCACCCCCATGTCGGCGGTGATCAGCGTCTCCTCGATCTCGTCCCAGGCGTCATCGTCCAGGCGGTCGGAGGACAGCAGGTTGAGCAGGACGCCGCCGAACGCCGACTGCGAGCGCGCCAGCCTGCTGCGCAGCCGGACCATCCGGCCGGCCGACGGCGGCGGCTTCTCGATCTCGGGCTTGGCCGTGACAGCAACGTCCGGCGGAAGGGACACGGTGGCGCCCGGGGCCAGCGTGGGCGTCGCGGTGGCGGTCCCGGCGGCTGCGGCTCCGGCCGGCGGCCCGGCCTGCACGGCGCGATCGGGGGGCGGCGCCTGCAGGGTCCGCTGATGGCGGGAGCGGACCAGGTACGTGGCGCCGCCGCCACCGCCGACCACGACGACGGCCGCGACGATAGCGATAATCAGATCTTCCATGACCGCCCCAGTCTCGCAGATCCCGCCGGGTTGCTGGGCCGCGCCCGCGGCTCGCTCAGGCCGACTCAGGCTCGCGGAGCCGCTGGCTGACCACCGTGGAGACCCCGTCGCCCCGCATGCTGATCCCGTACAGCGTGTCCGCGACTTCCATGGTCCGCTGCTGGTGCGTGACGATGATCAGCTGCGAATCATCCCTGAGCTCGGCGAAGATCCCGAGCAGCCGCTGCAGGTTGGCGTCGTCGAGCGCCGCCTCGACCTCGTCCAGCACGTAGAACGGCGACGGCCGCGCCTTGAAGATCGCCAGGACGAACGCGATCGCGGTCAGCGCGCGCTCGCCACCGGACAGCAGCGACAGCCGCTTGACCTTCTTGCCGGGCGGCCTGGCCTCGATCTCGATGCCGGTGACGAGCAGGTCGTCGGGCTCGGTGAGGATCAGCCGGCCGTCGCCGCCGGGGAACAGCCGCCCGAAGATGTCCTCGAACTCGCGCGCGGTGTCCTCGTACGCCGAGGCGAAGACCTGCTGCACCCGGTCGTCGACCTCCTTGATCACCGTCAGCAGGTCGCGCCGGGTCTTCTTTAGGTCCTCGAGCTGGTTGGACAGGAACGCGTGCCGCTCCTCGAGCGCCGAGAACTCCTCCAGGGCGAGCGGGTTCACCTTGCCCAGCTGATCAAGCAGCCGCTGGGCGGACTGGGCGCGCCGCTCCTGGACGGCCCGGTCGTAGAGCGTCGGCGGCTTGCCCTCCTCTGCGGGAGGGATGGGTACTTCCGGGCCGTACTCCGCGAGCAGCGTGTCGGTGTCGATCGCGAACTCCTCGGTCGCCCGCGCGGCGACCTGCTCGAGCTTCATCCGGCGGGTGGCGCGCTCGATCTCGGCGCCGTGCGCGGTGTTCACCGTCGCCTCGAGGTCGGCGGCGACCTCGCGGATCTTGGCCCGCACCGCCTTGAGCTCGGCGTCGCGGCCATGGCTGGCCTGCTCGGCGGCCTGCCGCTCGGCGTCGGCCAGGATCCGGGACCGCTCGATCGCGGTCAGCGCGATCCTGGCCCCGGAGGCGACCGCGTCGGCCACCGCGGCCTCCTCGGCCCGGCGGATGCTTCGGGCCTTGGCCCGGGCGATGGCCTGCCGCTCGGCCGCGGCCGCCGAGGCCAGCGCGTCGCCGCGGCCCGCCACCGCGCGCAGCCGCTCCTCGACGGTCCTGACCTCGAGCCGGGCCTCCATCTCGGCGCTTCTGGCTGTCATGGCCGCCGCGGCCAGCGCGTTCTTGTCGTCGGCCGGGCCGTCAGCCGCCTCGCCGTCGGCCGCGCCGTCATCGGCCTGGCCGGCGCCCGGGCCCTCCGCCTCCTGGACCGCGAGCTTGCCCTGCAGGTCGGCCAGGTGAGCCAGGTCCTTCTCCCGCGTGCGCTCGGCCGAGGCGATCGCGGCGGCCAGCCGCCCGGCCTCGTCCTGCGCGGCGCGCGCGGCGCCGGCCAGCGTGCCCAGCCGGCCGGATGTCTCGGCGGCCGAGGCGTCGACCTCCTGCAGCGCGGCCAGGGCCTCGGCCAGCACCTGGCGGGCCGCGTCCTCGTCCTCCATCGCGTCGGCCAGGTCACGCTCGGCCAGCTGGCAGCGGCGCTCGGCCTCGCCGAGCTGTCCGGCCGCCTGCTGGGCGGCGGACCGCAGGCCGAGCAGGCTGGGCGCTCCGGGCGATCCGCCGCGCGCCCAGTGGGCGCCGATCAGGTCGCCGTCCCTGGTCACCACGCGCCGGGCCGGGTCCTCCCGCACGAGCTCCAGGCCCTGGCGCAGGTCCTCGGCCACCAGCACCCCGGCCAGCAGCTGCTCCACGGTGGCGGCCAGCTCGCCCGGGGCCTTGACCAGGTCGATGGCGTACGGCACGGAACCCGGCGCCGCCGGGCGCCGGGGCGGCGGTGACGACGGCTGGTCGGCCGCGATCATCAGCGCGGCCTGCCCGGCGTCCTCGGTCTTCAGCGCGGTCAGGATCGTCACGGCCGCATCGAGGTCGGCCACGGCCACCGCGGTGGCGGCGGCGCCGAGCGCGGCCGTGATCGCGTCCGCGGCGCCGTCCTGCACGCTGAGCAGGTCGGCCACGGACCCCAGCACCCCGGCGAACCGCCGTGGCTCGGCCAGCAGCGTGTCGGACGCGTCGGTGCCGCGCCGGACGGCCTCTCCCAGCGTCTCGGTCCGGGCCCGCATCGCGGCCCGGGCGTCGCTGGCCTCGTGCTCGGCGGTGCGCAGCCGGGCCACCCGTGCGGAGGCCTGAGCCAGCGCGGCCGCCGCGCTCTCGTGCGCGGCGGCCAGGTCGGCGCGCCCCTGCTCCCGCCCGGAAACCACGTCCTGCAGCTCGCCGTACTCGTGCTGGGCCTGCTCGGCGCGCGCCCGCGCCTGCTCGTGGGCCGCGGTTAGCCGGCCCGCTTCCTCCTGGGCGGTCGACAGCCTGCTGCGCGCGGCCCCGACCTGGCTGCGCAGCCGGGCCAGCCGCTCGGCGCGCTGGGCCGCGGCCCGCGACTCCGCGGCAATCCGCCGCTCGGCCTCGGTCAGCGCCGACTCGGCGTCCGTCCGCCGCGAGACCACCTCGCCCAGCTGCTCGCGCGCGGCGGCGAGCCGCTCGCGCAGCGCCTCCTCCTGCTCGCGCAGCGCCGCGGCCTCCGCGTCCAGCTCGTCCGGATCGCGGCCCGGGCGTGGCGGCTCCGGCGGAGCGGCGAGATGGCGGTGCCGTTCGGTGGCCAGATTCAGCACGCTGCGGAGTCGTTCAGAAAGGCTGGACAGGCCGAAGTACGCTTCCTGCGCCGCGGCGAGGCGCGGAGCGTGCTGCTGCTCGGCGGTCTCCAGGCGTGCCTCGACCGTCCTGGCCTGGGCCAGATCGGCCTCCAGCGCCGTCCGGCGGGCGATCGCGGCGGCCTCATCGGTCTCGTCGCGCTCGAGTTCGGCGGCCAGCGTGGCGTAGTCGTCGGCCAGCAGGCGCAGCCGGGCATCGCGCAGGTCGGCCTGGATGACCGCGGCCTTGCGCGCGATCTCGGCTTGCCGGCCGAGCGGCTTGAGCCGGCGCCCGATCTCCGTGGTCAGGTCGACCAGCCGGGTCAGGTTGGCCTGCATCGCCTCCAGCTTGCGCAGGGCCTTCTCCTTGCGCCTGCGGTGCTTGAGGACCCCGGCCGCCTCCTCGATCAGCGCGCGCCGCGCGTCGGGCCCGGAGTTCAGGACCTGGTCGAGCTGGCCCTGGCCGACGATGACGTGCATCTCCCGGCCGAGGCCGGTGTCGGAGAGCAGCTCCTGCACGTCGAGCAGCCGGCAATGATCGCCGTTGATCGCGTACTCGCTCTGGCCGGAACGGAACAGCAGCCGGCTGATCGTGACCTCGGCGTAGTCAATCGGCAGGGCGCCGTCGCTGTTGTCGATCGTCAGCGTGACCTCGGCCCGGCCCAGCGGCGGGCGGCCGGCGGTCCCGGCGAACACGACGTCCTCCATCTTGCCGCCGCGCAGCGGCTTGACGCCCTGCTCGCCCATGACCCAGGAGAACGCGTCGACGACGTTCGATTTCCCTGACCCGTTCGGCCCGACGACACAGGTGATCCCGGGCTCGAACCGCAGCGAGGTGGCCGAGGCGAAGGACTTGAACCCGCGCAGGGTGAGCGCTTTCAGGTACACCTGGCAGCTCTCCTCCTCCGGGACCCCGCCATGCCGCCAAACCGTGCCGCGAACAGTGCCGCAAACGGCGCGCTGTAAACACCGCGCCGCAAACGCATCGCGGCCAACACGGCGCGGCCAAAACCGTGCCGCCGCGCCATGCCGCTGGCCGCGCCGCCCGTTGGCCACGCTTCCCGTCCGGCCGCTCCGGCAGCGCTGCCGGCCGACCCTCCGCGGACGGCTCCGCTCGTCCGCACCTTATCGTGCGGCGACGTCGCTCCCGGGGATCCGAGCCGCAGCCCACCGGTTTTAGTCCAGTTTACGAAGAGAACTCGTCGCCCCGGCCCCGCCGCGCCGCCGATCGCGCCCGGCCCTTGGCCCGGCTCGGCCCCGGCCCACCGGCCCGCGCCAAGCGATCGCTCCCCAGCCGCCACCCACGCCCATATACCGGACATACCGCCCCGCCTGGCGCCAGGGCCACCGTCGTGGTTGCACGCCCAGGCCCCCTCCAGGGGGCCCAGCGGTGCAACGACGAGCCCGAAAGTGGCGCCGGGAGGCGGTGCGGCGCGGCCGACGCGCGGCGTCACCTGCCGGTTCCGGTTCATTCGGTCAGCAACCGGCGGGGCGCTGCCATCATCTGGTCTATGTGGCTGCTCTCGCGGCGGGAACTGCTGGGCGCCGGCATCGGCCTGACGGCCGCGGCGGCGGCGGCATACGGGCTGGTGGAACACGGGCTCCTGCCAGGCCGGTACCGGCTCGCCGAGGCGCTCGGGCAGTGCGGGGCGATGCCTGCGCCGCCGACCGGGCCGGAGCCGGCCCGGGAGGACGTGACGTTCCGGTCGGCCTATCGCCGGCGAGCGGTGCGGATGGTGACGCTGGTCCCGGCGGCTGCGGCGAGGGCGAACGGGCGCCCGGCCCTCGGCGTGGTGGTCGCGCTGCACGGACTGGGCGGCGACGCGCTGTCCGCGGCGGACCTGTACGGGCCGGCCATGGCCCGGGCGGGCGTCACCCGGTTCGCGGTGGTTGCGGCCGACGGCGGCGATACCTACTGGCACAAGCGCGCGGACGGGGACGATCCGTTAGGGATGATCCTTCACGAGGTACTCCCCCGCGCCGCCGCGCGCGGGCTCGAGACCCGGCGGATCGGGATCATCGGCTACTCGATGGGCGGTTACGGGGCGCTGTTGCTGGCCGAGCACCTCGGAGCCCGGCCCGCGGCGGGACCGGCCGCGGCGGCCGTGGCGGCGGCCTCGCCGGCGATCTTCACCAGCTATCAGGCCGCGGCGGCCGCGGACGCCAGCGCCTTCGCCAGTCCGGCCGAGTTCGCCGCCAACGACGTGCTGACCCGTCTGGCGGCGCTGCGCCGCGTTCCGGCCTGGGTCGCGTGCGGCGGCACGGACCCGTTCGAGCCGGTCACCCAGATGGTGCGCGGCCGCCTGCGCCGTCTGACCGGACGGCCGGTCGCCGGCGGCATCGAGTCAGGGTGCCACGACGATGCGTTCTGGGCCCGGAGCGCCCCCTCCGGGCTGGACTTCGTGAGCTTCCGCCTTGGCCCGGCCGGCGCCCGCCCGGGTGGCACCTAAGCCAAAGAGGGACGCCTGCCTGCAGGCGTCCCTCCGTCTCGTTGCGGCCAAGCCGCGCCTATCAGGTGAGCGCGGGTTCGCGAACCGGAATCATCAGGTCGTGCCCCACCTCCGCGGCGAGCACATCGTTCTCCTCGTGCAGCCTGGCAAGCTCGGCTTCGAGGTCACGTACTCGCTGTTGCAGACGGCGCATCTCTGAGACCATGCGAGGATCCGGGCCGCCGACGTGGCCATATATAGCCTTCGCCATTTTGTGAGGTCCTCCACACTGAGTGACCAGAGTGGGCGCGCATGCATAGACGCGGAAGAAGCGCAGCCCTGCGCGCGGGTAACGAATCCATGGTCCCACTGCGACGGGTATCCGGTCAAGTTGACGATTGCCCAGGTCAAGAGGCCGGACATCGGCGTGCCGACCGGGAGACGGGCGCGAACGGCTACCGCTCGGCGAAACCGGACAGGCTGCCGCGGGAGTCATCCCACCGGTGCGTGACCCGGACCACCCGCCCCGGGGTCTCCGAGCTCTCCAGCAGGGCGAGCAGCTCCTCGCAGCTGGCCTTCGCGCCCTCGGCGACGACCCGGACCCGCCCGTCCTCAAGGTTCTCCGCCCAGCCGGCCAGGCCGAGCTCCAGCGCTCGCGCCCTGGCCCACCACCGGAAGCCGACCCCCTGAACCCGGCCCTCCACCCAGGCCGTGAGCCTGGCTCGCTCGGCCGGGATCACGGCCTCGCCCGGGGCCTCGGCTGGCACTTCGGGCAGCTGAACGCGGACCGGTTCATGAACGGGTCGCGCCGCACCGGCGTGCCACAGCGCGGGCACGGCAGGCCCGCCCGCCCGTACACGTTGAGCGACCGTTCGAAGTAGCCGCTCTCGCCGTTCACGTTGACGTACAGGCTGTCGAACGTGGTGCCGCCCGCGATGAGCGACTCGGCGAATACCTCCTGGACGGAGGCGAACAGCCGGTTGACCTGGGCCGGGCGCAACAGCTGCGACTCGCGGGCCCAGTGGATCTGTGACCGCCAGAGGGCCTCGTCGGCGTAGATGTTCCCGATGCCGCTGACCAGCGACTGGTCAAGTAGCGCCCGTTTGATCCCGCTGCTGCGGGCGCGGATCCTGGCTGTCACGGCGGCGAGGTCGAATCCGGGTTCCAGCGGATCGGGCGCGATGTGCGCGATGGGGGCGGGCAGCAGCGCTCCCCCCGGCGCGAAGGACAGGTGACCGAACGTGCGCTGATCGCTGAACCTCAGGTCGGGCCCGGAGTCGGTGAAGGTGATCCGGACCCGGACGTGGGGGGTCAGCGGGCGGGACGGATCGCCGACCAGCAACTGGCCGCTCATGCCCAGGTGAGCGAGCAGCGCGTCGTCGCCGACCGGCAGCCACAGGTACTTCCCCCGCCGCATCGCGCCGGTGATCTTCCGGCCGGCCGTGGCGGCGACGAAATCGTCCGGCCCGGCCAGGTGCCGGCGCAGAGCGCGCGGGTGCAGCGGCTGGACCGTGTCGATGGTGCGGCCGACGATGTGCCGCTCGAGACCGCGCCGGACGATCTCGACTTCGGGGAGTTCGGGCACACTCAGCTCCGCGGTTGCGGGCCATGGCCGTCGGTGGCCCGCCCCTCAGCGCCCCCAGCGGCGGTTCCCTCGGCGGCGTTGCTGTCTGCGGCGGGCCGTCCTCCGGCCGGAGCGGCGGTCCCGCCCTTCGCCGCGGTGCCGTCGGCGGCGCTCTCAGCCGCATGCCCCTCGGTGATCGACGTCCACGCCGCCTCGGCGGCCTGCTGCTCGGCCTCTTTCTTGGAGCGGCCCTCGCCCTCCCCGTAGGTGCGCCCGGCGATCCTGACCGAGGCGCGGAAGGACTTCTGGTGGTCGGGCCCGCTCTCCTCGACGTGGTATTCGGGCACGCCCATGACCTCGGCCGCGGTCAGCTCCTGCAGCGACGTTTTCCAGTCCAGGCCGGCCCCCAGACGGGCCGAGCGGGCGATGACCGGATCGAACAGCCGGTGTACGAGTGCGTCCGCCTCATCCAGCCCGCGGTCGAGGTAGACGGCACCCAGCACGGCCTCGAGCGTGTCGGCCAGGATCGACGACTTGTCCCGGCCGCCGGTGCCCTCCTCGCCCTTGCCGAGCCGGACGTAGGAGCCCAGCTGCAGCCCGCGGGCCACGCCGGCCAGCGCGCGCATGTTGACGACCGCGGCCCGCAGCTTGGCCAGCTGCCCCTCGGGCAGATCGGGATACTCGCGGAACAGCGTGTCGGTGACGATCAGGCCGAGAACAGAGTCGCCGAGGAACTCCAGCCGTTCGTTGGTGGGCAGGCCGCCGTTCTCGTACGCAAACGAGCGGTGAGTGAGCGCCCGCTCAAGGAGTTCTGCGCCGAGTGGTACCCCGAGGGCATCCCGTAGTTCGTCCGTGCCGACCCTGGCGGTGTCGGGCACTGCCGCACCGCCGTCTCCAGATGCGCCACTCACGCTTCCCTCCTTTCCGCTGCACGCGCGTCACGGTGCCGCGCGTCCCGACGCTGCGTCAGGAGGGGGTAATCACCTGGCGGCGGTTGTAGGTGCCGCATGTGGGGCAGGCCGTGTGGGGCAGCTTGGGGTCACGGCACTGCGGGCAGGTCACGAGCTGGGGTGCCGTGGTCTTCCACTGCGCCCGGCGCGACCTGGTATTGCTGCGCGACATTCTCCGCTTAGGGACCGCCACGTCAGCGCTCCTTCCTTGTCTCCGGCACGGGCATCCCGTGCGGTGTCTGATCTGGGCCTGCGTCGGCGTGGCCGTGATCGGCTCCCGCGTCGGCCAGCCGCACGCCGCACACGGAGCACAGCCCCGGGCAATCCTCGGCGCACAACGGCGCGAGCGGAAGCTCGAGCACCAGCGCGTCTCGCAGGGCCGGCTCGAGGTCGAGCAGGTCTCCGTCCAGAAGATACCCGTCGGCTTCCTCGTCGCCGGCCTCGTCGGTGAACAGCTCAGTAAACCGAACCTTGGTCGACGAGGCGAACATCTCCAGGCAACGCGCACACTCGCCGACGAGCGGTGCCCGCACGGTGCCGATCACCAGCACGCCGTCGGTGACCCGCTCGAGCTGGACATCCAGCTCGAGCTCGGCTCCCTCGGGCACGCTGACGAGCTCGACGCCGAGGTTAGCAGGCGCCGGGGCCGTCCGGCTGACCGACCGCATGGCCGCCGGGCCGAGGGTTCTGGTATCGAAGACCAGCGGCCGGCGCGGGTCCAGCCGCTTGGAGTGGTTGCGGTTCGCGTGTGGCATGGCAGACAGAGCTACTAATGGGGTATCGGGCGGTCAGCATACCTGGCTGCCTGCGGGAACCCCAAGTCGGAGTGCCGGACAGGCTCCGGGCATGGCGGAAGTTGCGGGCCGGGAGGGCCTGCGGGCCCGGGCCGGCGGCGAAACGACCGGCTAGGCGTCGGCCGAGCGGACGGTGAGCCGGTCGAGCACCGGCCCCGGCACCAGGCTCCGGACGTCGCCCCCGTACATGGCGAACTCCTTGACCAGGCTGGAGGACAGGAAGGCCCAGAGCGGATTGGTGGTGATGAACACGGTCTCCACGCCGGCCTGGTTGTAGTTCATCTGCGCCATCTGCAGCTCGTAGTCGAAGTCGCTCACCGCGCGCAGGCCCTTGACGATCGCCGAGATGTCGTTCGCCTTGCAGAAGTCGACGATCAGGCCGTCGAACTTGACCACGCTGACGTTGTCCAGCTCCTTGGTGACCTCGCGCAGCATCTCCAGCCGCTCGTCGAGCGTGAACATCGCGGTCTTGTTGGGATTGCGCGCCACGGCGACCACGACGTTGTCGGCGAGCCGGGCGGCACGGGAGATGATGTCGAGATGACCGTTGGTGACCGGGTCGAACGATCCTGGACAGACCACACGGCGCACGCTGACTCCCCTCCTGGCGATCACGCTGCCGCAGGCCCCGCGCCTGCGCCCAGACCGTACCAGAGCGTGGCCTCACCGTAACCACGAGACCGGTCCGGCGTATACCCGACGGGCCAGGTCAGCGGGCCCGACCTGGTGGCCCGCTCCACGACCACCAGCGCGCCGGGCGCGAGCCAGCCGCGCTCGCGCAGCGCGCCGAGCACGCGCTGCACCTCCGCGTCCGGCACCGCGTAGGGAGGGTCGGCGAACACGAGGTCGCGCGGCGGGTGGTCGCCCGGCCCCCGGGCCAGGACCCGCTCGACCCGGTCGGCGATAAGCCGGGCGCCGGGCAGCCGCAGTCTCTCGATGTTGGCCCGGATCACGCGGGCAGCCCGGGCGTCCGATTCGACCAGCAGCACGTCCGGCGAGCCCCGCGACAGCGCCTCCAGGCCGACCGCCCCCGAGCCGGCGTACAGGTCAAGCACCCGGGCATCGTCCAGCGAGCCGCGGATGGCCAGGACCGTGCCGAACAGCCCCTCGCGGGCGCGGTCCGATGTCGGACGGGTATCCCGGCCCGCGGGCACCGACAGGCGCCTGCCGCCCGCCGTTCCGGCGATGATGCGGGTCACGGCCGGGGCTCAGGCCTTCTCGAGGTACTCGGCCTGCTCCCGCTCCAGCAGCTCACGGACGGCCTCGGCCAGCGCGGGCTCCCCGGACAGGGCCGGATCCGCCGCGACGAGGTCCCTGGCCTCGTCGCGCGCCTGGCCGATCAGGTCCTCGTCCTTGAGCAACGTGAGCAGCTTCAGGCTCGACCTGCGCCCGGCCTGGGCGGCACCGAGCACGTCGCCCTCCCGGCGCTGCTCCAGGTCCAGGCGGGACAGCATGAACCCGTCCAGAGTGGCCGCCACGGCGTCCAGCCGCTGCCGCGATTTGCTGTCCGCGTCCGCCTCGGTGACCAGCAGGCACAGGCCCTCGTGGCGGCCCCGGCCGACCCGGCCGCGCAGCTGGTGCAGCTGGGAGACGCCGAAGCGGTCGGCATCCATGATCACCATGGCGGTCGCGTTCGGCACGTCCACGCCGACCTCGACCACGGTGGTCGTGATCAGCACGTCCACCGACCCGGACGCGAACGCGAGCATGGTCCTGTCCTTCTCCTCCGGCGGCAGCCGGCCATGCAGCACGCCCAGGCGCAACCCGGCCAGCGGGCCCCGCTCCAGCTCGGCCGCGAGGTCCAGGACGGCGATCGGCGGGCGCCCTGCCCCCCCAGCCTGGCCGTCGTCGTCCGGAGCCCCGTCCTCTCCTGACGGGGCGTACATTCGATTGTCTTCTTCCGCGTCGCCACCGGCCGCATCGCCGATCCTCGGGCAGACGACGTAGCACTGGCGGCCCCGGCCCGCCTCCTCGCGCAGCCGCTCCCAGACTCGCGCCAGGTAGTGCGGCTTCTCCGCCGCGGGCACCACGTGCGTGCTGATGGGCGAGCGGCCGGCGGGCAGCTCGGTCAGCGTGGACATCTCCAGGTCACCGAACACGGTCATGGCCACCGTGCGCGGGATCGGCGTGGCGGTCATGACCAGCAGGTGCGGCCGGCCGTCCCCGGCCTTGTCGCGCAGCGCGTCGCGCTGCTCCACGCCGAACCGGTGCTGCTCGTCGATGACGACCAGGCCGAGGTCGGCGAACTGCACCTGTTCCTCCAGCAGCGCATGGGTGCCGATCACGATCCCGGCGTCGCCGGATGCCGCCTCCCGCAGCGCGCGCCGCCGGGCCGCCGCGCCCAGGGACCCGGTGAGCAGGGCCACTCTGGTGGCCTGCTCGGCGGCGCCCAGCTCGCCGGCCTGAGCCAGCGGGCCGAGCTGCCCGGTGATCGACCGGAAGTGCTGCTGGGCCAGCACCTCGGTCGGCGCGAGCAGCGCGGCCTGCCCGCCCCCGTCGACGACCTGCAGCATGGCCCGCACGGCGATGACCGTCTTGCCCGAGCCAACCTCGCCCTGCAGCAGCCGGTGCATGGGGTGACCGCGCGCGATCTCCTCGCCGATCTGCGTGCCCGCCAGCTCCTGGCCGACGGTGAGGTCGAACGGCAGCCGCTCGTCGTAGGCGTCCAGCAGCCCGCCGGAAACGCGCGGCCGTGGCGTGGCGGAGTACGCGGTGGCGGCGAGCCGCCGCTGGGCCAGCACGGTCTGCAGCAGGAACGCCTCGTCCCACTTCAGCCGGTCCTTCGAGCGTTGCACGTCGGCCCAGTCAATGGGCCGGTGGATGCCGCGCAGCGCGTCGGCCAGCCCGCGCAGGCGGTGGCGGTCCCTGATCGGGCGCGGGATCGGGTCCTGGACGTCCAGGACGTCGAGCGCGATCCGTACCGCGCCGGCGATCTGCCAGGAGGTGATCCCGGTGGCCGCCGGGTAGACCGGGATGATCTCCGCGGCGTACTCGGCGGCCCGGTGGGCGTCGTCATCGAGGCCGAGCAGCTCGTATTCCGGGTGGGCGAGCTGGCGCTTGCCGCGGAAGGTGGAGACCTGGCCGGAGAACAGGCCGTGCAGCCCTGGCGCGAGCTGCCGCTCGCGCCAGTCCTGCCGTCCCCGGCCGAAGAACGTGAGGGTCAGCTGCCCGTACCCGTCGGTGACCGTCGCCTCGAAGATCGTGCCCCGCCGGTTGCGCATCGGACGCGTGGTCACGTTGGCGATCTCGGCCTGGACGGTCACGTACTCGCCGTCGCGCAGCGAGGCCAGGTCGGTCAGCTCGCCCCGGGTCTCATACCGGCGCGGGTAATGACGCAGAAGGTCGCCGACGGTGCGCAGCTCGAGCGCCCGGTCGAGCCGCTTGGCCATCTTGTCGCCGACCACCAGGGGCAGCGGGTCCGCCAGGATCGCCATGCCGCTACTCCACGCCGATCAGCAGCGGGACCGGGCCGCCGTCGTAGCACGCGATCTCCACGCCCGGGCGGGCCCGGCCGACCTCGTCCGCGACCAGCCGGATCAGGCCCGGCTCGGCCCCGGCCCCCTCCATGAGCGTGAGCAGCTCCCCGCCCTGGGACAGCAGCACCTCGGCGAGGACGGCCGCGGCCTCGCCCTGCGTGGCGGCGGTCACCCGCACCTGGTCGCCTTCCAGCCCGCGGTAGCCGCCGCCGGCGTCCGGCCCGGTCACGCTGCCCCAGCGCATCCCGGCCGCGGCCCGGCCCATGGCGGCCACGTCGGCCTCGAACTCGCGCCCCGGATCGTGCACGGCCAGGGCAGCGATGCCCTGGAGCGGGGAGCGAGCCGGGATCACCGTCACGTCGATCCCCTCATCCCCGAGCCTGGCCGCGGCCGCGCGGGCCAGCCCGGCCACCCGGTCGGCGTTCGGTATGACGGCCACATGGGTCCCAGCCTGCCTGATGGCCTCGATCAGCGCGGGCACGGCCGGGCCCGCGGCGTCCCACTGCCGCAGCACCCGGGCCCCGGCCGCGTGCAGCAGCACGGCCAGGCCGTCGCTGTCGGCCACCGCGACCACGGCGAACCCCGCCCGGTCCTGGTCACGGCGGTCGGCGCCGGGGCCACCAGGGCCTCCGCGGCCCGTGGCCCCGGTGCCGCGACCGTCCGCGGGGCCGCCGCCGGCCGGCTGGCCCAGCCAGGTCACGGTGATCCGGCGCGGGCGCCCCGCGCGCAGGCCCTCTTCGATCGCCGCGCCCGCGTCGGCCACATGGACGTGCACGTTCCACAGGTCCTCGCCGCCGACGATCACCAGCGAGTCGCCCAGCAGGTCGAGCCGCTCCCGCAGCAGGCCGACCGGCTGGGCGGGCGCCTCGAGCAGGTAGGTGACCTCGTAGCCGAAGGACGAGATGGC
>Ga0335075_10005037_pt1 | contig 20561 bp, 19 predicted proteins | sample Lox_Sample_24_FD_206723 | JGI IMG/M metagenome (GOLD analysis project Ga0335075, IMG submission 206723) | Soil microbial communities from Loxahatchee National Wildlife Refuge, Florida, United States - Lox_Sample_2.4 | ecosystem: Environmental > Terrestrial > Soil > Wetlands | place: USA...
CCGGGCTCAGCGTCAGCTCCAGCGCTGCTAGCGACTCAGCCAGGCGCTCGCGGCGCTTGGTGCCGATCAGCGGGATGATGTCGGTGCCCCGAGACAGCACCCACGCGACCGCGAGCTGCGCCGTGGTCACGCCGCGCTCGTCGGCGACCTGCTCGAGCGCGGTGATGAGTCCGAGGTTTCGCTGCAGGTTCTCGCCCTGGAACCGGGGGAAGCGGACGCGCGGGTCGCCCTCGCCGATCGCGCGCGCAGTGCTGGCACTCAGCAGGCCGCGCGACATGATGCCGTACGCGGTCACGCCGATGCCGAGCTCGCGGACGGTCGGCAGGATGGCGGTCTCGATGCCTCGGCTCATCAGCGAGTACTCGATCTGCAGCCCGCTGACGCGGTGGACCGCATTCGCACGCCTGATCGTTTCTGGCCCCATCTCCGACAGGCCGAGGCACCTGACGTAGCCAGCCGCGATCATCTCGGCGATAGCACCCACCGTCTCTTCGATGGGAACGCGGTGGTCCAGCCTGGCGGGCTGATACAGGTCGACGTAGTCGGTGCCGAGCCTGGTCAAGCTGTAGGCAAGCGAGTTCTTCACCGCAACGGGGCTGGCGTCGTGCCCGACGAAAGCCCCGCTCGGGTCACGCTGGCCGCCGAATTTCACCTGGATGAAGACACTGGACCGGTCGACGCCGCGCAGCGCATCGCGGAGCAGCATCTCGTTGTGACCCATGCCGTAGAAGTCGCCGGTGTCCAGGAGCGTGATCCCGGCATCGAGCGCAGCCCTGATCGTGGCCTTGCTCTCGTCCTCATCGGCCGGGCCGTAGGTGCCCGACATCCCCATCAGGCCGAGGCCGACCCTGGATACCTGCGGTCCGCCGCGGCCCAGCTCAGCCCACTGCACCCGCGCCTCCCGATGTCGACAAGTAGACAGGCTCGCCCTGCACGTAGGTCGCCAGCACCCCCGTGCTGCCGATCTCCCACTTCGGCGCCGCGAACGGGTCACGGTCGAGCACGACGAGGTCGGCCAGCTTCCCCGGCTCGATCGTGCCGGTCTCATCGTCCAGGTGATTCACGTACGCCGACCCGATCGTATAGGCGGCGAGCGCCTCGGCCAGCTCCAGGCGCTGGCCGGGGAGGAACGGCTCGGCCTCCGCCCCGGTCGCGCCCTGCAGCGATCGGTTGACGGCGACATGGATAGCACGCAACGGATTCGCGCTGCTGACCGCCCAGTCGCTGCCGGCGGCAAGCCGCGCGCCGGACCTGAGCAGGTCGCCGAACACGTACTGGCGCGCCGTCCGCTCCGGGCCGATAAACGGGATCGTCAGCTCATCCATCTGCGGCTCATGCGCCGCCCACAGTCCCTGCATGTTCGCCGTCACGTCGAGCTCGGCGAACCTGCGCACGTCATCGGGGTGCACGACCTGCAGGTGCGCGATGTGGTGCCGGTTGTCGGTCCAGCCGTTCGCCGTCCGGGCCGCCTCGATCGCGTTCAGCGCTTCGCGGACCGCACGGTCACCGATCGCGTGCAGATGCACCTGGAAGCCGAGCGCGTCCAGTTGCGTCACGTACCCGAGCAGAGCGCCCGGGTCGACGTAGGACAGGCCGCTGCCGTGCGGATGACAGCCCGTCGGGTCGTGATAAGGCTCAATCATCCCGGCGGTGAAGTTCTCCGCGACGCCGTCCTGCATGATCTTCACGGTGTTGGCGCGGAATCGCGGCCCGCGGCCGCGCTCGCGCCTGGTCAGGATGTCCGATAGCTGGCTGCCATCCCTGGCCCGGTCCCACCACAGCGCACCCTCCACCCGCGCGGTGAGCTGGCCGCTGGCTGCGGCAGCCAGGTACACCGGCAGCGGGTCGGGACTGCCGAGGTAGTCCCCCACAATGGCGTCCTGCCAGGCAGTTATGCCGCGCGCGTGCATGTGCTGCTGCGCGAGCATCAGCCCGGCTAGCCGCTCATCGAAGGTGAGCTCCGGCACGAGATCTCCCACCAGGGTTGCCGCGCCCTCGTGCAGCGTTCCCTGCGGCCCGCCGTCAGCGTCGCGCTCGATCCGGCCGTCGACCGGATCCGGCGTCCGGGCGTCAAGCCCGGCTAGTTCGAGCGCGCGCGTATTCGCCCAGGCGCCATGACCGTCGCGGTTCGATAGGTAGGCCGGGCGTCCGCTGGTGACCCGGTCCAGCGTGTGCCGGTCAGGCGTGCCGCCGGGGAACCACTCCATCCGCCAGCCCGAGCCGGCAATCCACCCGCGCTCAGGGTGCTGCTTGGCATAACCGGCGATCCGAGCTAGTGCGTCGTCCAGACTCGCCGCGCCCATCAGATTGCAGCCGATCATCGTCACGCCGGCGAAGGCAGGGTGGACGTGGGCGTCCTGGAAACCGGGCAGCAGAGCGCGGCCGCGCAAGTCGATGACGTCGGTAGCCGGGCCGATTAGTTCCTGAATGCGGGGATCGCCAGCGTTCCCGATCGCCTCAATCCGCCCGCCGACGACCGCGACCGAACTGGCCGGGCTTCCGTCCTCCGCTGTCGCCGGGACCATCCGCCGGCGGCTCTCGTCGGCCGTGTAGACCGCACCGCCGGCAAAGACCAGCTGCGCCTGCTGGCTCATGCGGATCCGCCTCTCAGTTGCCCCAGGGCTACAGCCCTGAGCCAGCCGCCAGCTCGAATACGGTATAGGGCCGCGACGGGCCGACTTCCTCGATGCTGACCACGGATCCGGGCGGCACGTCCTGCCGGATCCGGGCGGCGAATTCCTCGGCCTGGTCGGCATTGTTGGCCCCGACGACCAGGAAGCGCCAGCGGCGAACCACCGAGAAGCCCTCGGCCTTCAGCCGCGCGGCCAGCGCCACCGAATCACGGTGCGTGGGCAGCTGCACCCGGACCTCGAACAGCGCAATGCCCAGGGCCATGGACTCGCTTGTCTCCTCGGCATCCAGGCGCTTGCGCTCCTTGTCGATCTGAGCGGCAGTGGTCGGCATCGCCACGTCGACCGGCTCCCACTCCTCCTCGATCGGGTGCCAGCGCTCAACGGTGAACGTTGCCGACAGGCCGTGACCGGCCAGGGCATCGGTGACCGACCGCTGGACGGCTACGGCAGCGTCGTACGCGGCCGTGTACAGGAACAGCTCGCTGCCGCCATCGGCACCGACCACTACCTTGCCACCGAGCTTCCGGCGGACCTCGTCCTCGACCTGATGCGCGCTAAGGTGCGCAGCGGCCTTGCCGACCTGCCCGCGCTGCTGGAGCCGGACGGTGACCCGCCAGTCGTTGTCGTCGGTGTCGGCCACACCCGCGGCCGCGTCATTCTGCTCAGTCACGGGCGTGACTCTACCGTCGTTGCTGCGGCTGCGACGCACTGGCCACGGCGAGCACTCGTCCAGGTCTGTTGTCGGCGCGCCCAGTTGTGGGACAGTGCCGCCATGACCATTGCCATGACCTCCAGCGGCGCCGTCGGCGGCGAACAGATCGACGGCGTAACCAGATTCCTCGGCATCCCGTACGCCGCCAGCCCTACCGGCCCGCGGCGGTTCGCCGCGCCCGAGCCACCGGAGCCGTGGGACGGCGTGCGGGAGTGCGTCGCGTTCAGCGCCACGCCGCCGAAGCCCGAGTACGCGCCGCCGTTCGACACGATCCTGGCCGAGCCCAGCATCGCGGGCGACGACTGGCTTAGCCTGAACGTCTGGACGCGGGACCTGGCCGGCGCAGCCCCGGTGATGGTCTGGATACATGGCGGCGGGTTCGCCAACGGCAACTCAGCCGTACCTATGTATGACGGCCACGCCTTCGCGCGGGATGGCGTCGTCCTGGTCACGATCAACTACCGGCTCGGCGTCGACGGATTCGCATACCTGCCGGACGCGCCGGCACCTGTCAATCGCGGCCTGCTCGACCAGGTCGCGGCGCTGGAGTGGGTGAGGGACAACATCGGCGCATTCGGCGGTGATCCGGCCAACGTGACGATCTTCGGTGAGTCCGCGGGCGGGATGAGCGTGACCACGCTGCTCGGCATGCCGCGGGCCCAGGGCCTGTTCGCCAGGGTCATCGCTCAGAGCGGCTCGGCACAGGCCGGGGCCGATCCGCGCGACGCCGCGCTGGTGACCGGCGAGCTCAGCGCCGCGCTCGGCTTCGAGGCCACCGCGGCGAGCCTGGCCGGGCTGGACCTGGACAAGCTGATCCAGGCACAGGCAGCCGTCCGTGACGCGATGGCAGCATCGCCAGACCCGGCTCGGTTCGGACCGACGGTAGTGGCTACCTTGATGGCATTCCTCCCAGTCATCGACGGCGAGGTGCTCCCGCTCCACCCGCTAGCAGCGCTGAAGGCGGGGGTTGGCTCCGATGTCGCGCTGCTGACCGGCACGAACACCGAGGAGTTCCGGCTGTTCTTCGTGCCGACCGGGACAGCCGCCATGGTCACCGACGAGACGCTCCCCGGTTTCCTGGCCGCGCTCGGCATTCAGGCCGACACCGGCGCCGTCTACCGGGCGAACCGGCCCGGCGCTACCGCCGGCGACGTCCTCTGCGCGCTGGTGACCGACCGCTTCTTCCGTAATCCGGCACTCGCCGCAGCCGAAGCGCGGGCGGCCGCTGGCGGGCCGGCCCCCACCTACCTGTACGAGTTCGCCTGGCCCAGCCCGGTCGGAGGCATCGGCGCCGCGCACGCCGTCGAGATCCCGTTCGCGTTCGACAACCTCACCGCCCCTGGTGCCGCGGCCGCCATCGGAACCGAGCCCCCCGCCGTGCTGGCAGCGGAGATGCACGCGGCCTGGATCAGGTTCGCCGCGACCGGCGATCCCGGCTGGCAGCCCTTCGATGCCAGCTATCCGGTGATGATCTTCGGAGCTACACCCGGTAACGCCGCGATCACAATCGACCCGCGGGGCGACGAGCGAACAAGCTGGCCCCGCGGCTGACCGGCGCTCCGCCGCTGGGAACGGCCCGATCAGTTCGCGCTCATCGGGCTGAGGGCACCCGCATCCGGGTTCACCACCCACGACGATCGAAAGCCGCATAAAATCGTCAACGTTGCATGAACCAGACGAACGACAACAGGGTGGCCGGATGGACGACCAGCATGCCGTGATCGCGAGCCTGCGAAACGCAGTCAGTGCGCTTCCAGATGATCTTGCGCTCCGCATGCACCTGGCGAGGCTGCTGCTCACCGCGGGCTACCCAGATGAGGCCGTTACGCACCTAGGCGCCATCCTGCAGGCGGATCCGGCCAACTCGGATGCGCTGACGCTGCTGGCCTCGCGGCACGCCGGAGCCAGTCCAGCGGCCGAGGCTGGCGCTGCGACCGGAGCCAGCGCTGCGACTGCGGCCAGTCCGGCGCCTGCGGCGGGTGCAGCGCCTGCGGCCGGTCAGGCACCAGCAGGACCCGCCCAGCCGGCAGTACCGCGCCAGCCCGACGCATTCGACTGGGCTGAGGCGGAAGCCGAACTCAGCGACGTCCTGCCGCCCATGTTCATCACGCCTGAGGGCGCCAGTGCCGACGGCGAAAGCGGCCGGCCGGCGAGCGCCTTCGATGCTGAACGGCCGGGCCTGGTGCTCGCTGACGTCGCCGGGATGGCCGAGGTCAAGGCGCGGCTGGAGTCCGCCTTTCTCGCCCCGATGCGCAACCCCGAGTTGCGCAAGCTTTATGGCAAGAGCCTGCGTGGCGGCCTGCTGTTGTACGGGCCGCCCGGCTGCGGCAAGACCTTCATCGCTCGCGCCGTGGCCGGCGAACTCGGGGCCAGGTTCATGGCCGTCTCCTTCGCCGATGTCGTGGACATGTACGTCGGCTCCAGCGAGCGCAACATCCACGAGATCTTCGAAACCGCCCGCGAGAACTCGCCGTGCGTGATCTTCCTGGACGAGGTCGACGCGATCGGCCAGAAGCGCAGCCAGCTTCGCAGCACGCCAATGCGCAGTGCCGTCAACCAGCTGCTGCTCGAGCTCGATGACGTCACCAACGGCAACGACGGCGTCTTCGTACTCGCCGCTACGAACCACCCGTGGGACATCGACAGTGCGCTGCGCCGCCCGGGCAGGCTGGACCGGACGCTCCTGGTGCTGCCGCCCGATCAGGAGGCCAGGGCAGCGGTGTTCCGCTACCACCTCCGGGACCGGCCGGTGGCGGGCATCCAGCTTGCGGCCCTCGCGGGCAGGACAGATGGCTATTCCGCGGCCGACATCGCCCATATCTGCGAGAGCGCGGCCGAACTGGCCTTGCTCGACTCCGCCAGAACCGGCCAGGTGCGGATGATCGGGCAGGATGACCTGCTGGCGGCGGTCGGCCAGGTGCGCCCGTCCCTCGGCCCGTGGTTCGAGTCCGCCAGGAACGTGGCCCTGTTCGCGAATGACGGCGGCAGCTATGACGACCTGGCCGCCTACCTGAAAAAGCGGAAGATGCTGTGACCGGGCCCGGCCGGATCCCCGGCTGCCAGACCCCCGGATGACCAGCGAGCAGGGCGTGGAGCTGAATCGGGCAAGCCTGATGATCGAGCTTGGCCGCCACGGCGAAGCCGCCCGGCTGCTGTCGGCTGTCCTGGCTGCGGATCCGGAGAGCAGCCGCGGCTGGTGCCTGCTGTCCCGCGCGCATCTGGGTAACGGCGAACTGGCCGCCGCCGTCAGCGCGGGCAATCGCGCGAGTGCACTTGATCCGACTAGCGACTGGCCACACCGCCTGGTCAGCACCGCCCTGATCAGCCTTGACCGGTCAGGCGATGCAGTTGCAGCGGCGCTCCAGGCCCGCCGCCTCGGGCCGCATTTCTGGCGATCCCACGTATGCCTCGCTCAGGCCGCCACGGCCGATGGTCGGTTCGAGCTGGCCACTGAGGCCGCACAGGCCGCGCTTGCACTGGCGCCTGAGCAGGCCGATGTGCACGTCACGGCTGGGAAGGTCGCGCTGAGCTGCGGGGATGTCACCGAAGCCCGGCTGCGCCAGGAGGCGGCACTCGCCATCGACCCTAGCCACAGCGGCGCGCTGAACGAGCTTGGCCGCGTCAGCCTCCGCTCGCGAGACGCGGCCGCCGCGGCACAGCACTTCCTGCGCGCCGCGAGCATCTCTCCGCAAAACGGCGTATTCGGCCGTAACTCCGAGCTGGCTGTCCGGCGTCTGGCGCTGCGCGCCGTCGGAGGGATCCTGCTGGCACTGGCGTTGCTTGCCGCCATCGCCGCCCTCACGGCAGCGGGCCACCCGGCAATCGCCGCGGGGCTCGGGCTCACTGAGGCGCCACTCGCAGTCTGGATTGCCGTCCGAATCCGGGCGGTGCCCAAGCCTGCCCGCCGCCACCTGCCGCGCCTGCTCGCCGGCCGGTGGCGGCTGGCCTGGCCCCTCACCCCGATCGCGATGACGCGTGCCGCTGCCTTTGATCGCGGCCAGAAGAACCCCGAATGCCCCCAGGACGGGAACGCGGCGGCTGTCGGCTCATGCCGCTAGGCCGACCGCGGTCCCTGGGCACACTGACCTGACCCTCTGGCCAGGCCGGCCCGCCCGATCGACTTCTATGTCGTCTGTGCCTCCACAACCGGCAGCGATCAGGCGGCGCACTCTCGGCAGACCGGCTGGCCGCTACTGCTGTCGGCAAGCTGGCTGCGGTGATGCACAAGGAAGCAGCTCGAGCAGGTGAACTCATCCGCCTGGCGCGGGATCACCCGGAACGAAAGCTCCTCGTTAGAAAGGTCAGCACCGGGAAGTTCAAGCGACTCAGCGATGTCGTCGGGATCGATGTCAATCGCCGTCGAGGACTTGTCCATGCGCCGGGCCTGCAACTCCTGCAGGCTGTCCTCGGTAACGTCGTCCTCTGTCTTCCTCGGGCTGTCGTAGTCGGTAGCCATCTCGGCCCTTACCCCTCCATCTTTACTAACCTCGTCGCGCGCTTGTAACGCTCAGGACGGCTCGGTTGTGCCCGAATCCGGCGGGGAATTCTGCCACGTCCGCGATGGTGCTACACCTAACTGGCCCGATTAGCCGGCGCGTGTCGCGATGAGCGAACACCGAATCACCACATATCAGGGTAATTTGACTCAGTGGCCCCGGAGTTGATCTCGCCCGTCACTACTTACACAGCGGTAACTTAGTTGAATTTGGCCCACTGACTAGCACAAAGTGCGTATGGTACGAACCACATCACACGCCACTTTCGGCATGCTTAGCGGAGTCCCCGGTCCATGCCCCAGCAAACACCGCTGCATCCCGGCGATCCGCGCCGACTCGGCAGGTATCGACTGGGCGGGCGGATTGCGGGCATCCCCTCAGACGACCCGATCTTTATCGGCATAGATCCGGCCGGTACAGAGGTTTGCATCAGCCTGCTCCACGGCGACTGGGCGCACGACGCGGCAGCCAGAGACAGGTTCGCTGCCGAGGCCGCCGTAGCCAAACGGGTGCCGCCGTTCTGCGCAGCCCGCGTCCTCGACGCGGGCCAGGACCCAGCTGGCGCATACCTGATCAGCGAATACATACCCGGCCCCTCGCTGCTGGAAGTGGTGGCCGCAAGTGGCGTCCGCCGGACGCATGAACTCGAAGCGGCAGCCCTCGCTATGGCGACCGGGCTTGCCTCGGTACACCAGGCGGGGCTCGTACACGGCAGCTTCGGGCCTGAGTACGTGATCATGGCCGCCGACGGGCCGCCTCGCGTCGTCGAGTTCGGAATTACGCCGCCGTATGGCGTGGCCACGCCGTCGGCCGACATGCTGGCCTGGGCTCAGACCGTCGTCTTCGCGGCCTTGGGCAGGCCGGCCGCGACCATGGACGACCTGGACGTCTTGCCCGGTCTGATCCGCGAGCCGGTAGAGCGATGCCTCGATCCCGAGCCGACCGGGCGGCCCGCCGCGCGTACGGTCGTGCTTGACCTACTGGGCGATGCGGCATTGCCCGCAGGCGTGCTGGCCGAGGGTGCCAGACGTGCCGCGCGGCTCGCCGCACGCGGCCGGCATGACCAGCTCTCGGCCCAGTCCGCGGCCGACGGCCCGCGTCAGGCAGGCCAGCGCACGCACGGCGGCTTCTATCCGAGCGCCCGGCCGCCGAGCGCACACCCGCCGTCCTACCGGGATGGCCGCCCGGTCGACCGACCCGCTGGGACCGCCGGCTCACGGCACTCTCATGCGATCCCGCCCGCCGACGGCCGTTACCCAGAAAGAAGTCGCCAGGCGCCGGCCGGGCGCGGCCGGCGGGTCGGCTGGCTGATCGGCGCCGTCGTCGTCATCGCGGCCGCCGTCGCTGTTGCCGTGCACCTGTCCGAAGGCACGCCGGGCCAGCCGACCGCGAACAAGCACCCGTCGAGCACCGACCAGGCAGCAGCGAAGAGCCAGTCCCCCTCCGAGTCGGCCTCGCCGAGCGAGGGACCGACGACTCCGGCTGGGTTCGTCGGCTCGTGGACCGGGCTGGTACGGCAGGCTTCCATCGACACTCTTCAAGTCAGCGTCGGCTTCGCGAGGGGCGCCACGTCCGGCACCATCAGCTACTCGGGCGCCAAGCTCACCTGCTCCGGGGCGCTGAACCTGATGACCGCGACCCCGACCGCACTCACCCTGAGCCAGGACATCATCCACGGTAAGTCCAAGTGCGAGAACGGATCGGTCACCGTCACGCTGACCAGCAGGAATACCGTCCGCTTCAACTTCCGCAACGATGGCGGCCCGATCGCGTCAGGGACGCTCAACCGCAGCTAGCCGCCCGGCAGGCGGTCGGCGTCTAGGCCCGCAAGCAGCTCGCGCAACTCAGCGAAGAGTTCCGGCGCCGCCGCGAGCGTCATCGCGGTCCCGGCCTCGTCGCCACGAAGGCCGCCCGTCAGCGCGCCGGCCTCGCGGGCGATCAGGCCGCCTGCCGCGATGTCCCAGTAGTGGGTGCCCTGCTCGTAATAGGCGTCGACCCGGCCGGCTGCGACCGAGCACAAGTCGACGGCCGCCGCGCCCGCTCGCCGGATGTCGCGCACCCTGGGCAGGATGGCAGCCACAACCCGGCCCTGCTCTGCGCGCTGCTGAGCTGGGTAACCGAAGCCGGTGGCGACGAGGGCACCGGAGAGCGGTACCCCCGTGTTGCAGGCCAGTCGCCGGGGCTCGGCATCCCAGGCTGAGTCCAGCCAGGCGCCGCCACCGAGTGTCGCGCGGTACATGCTGCGCTGCAGCGGCACGCAAACCGTGCCGGCGACCACCACCCCGGCCACCTCAGCGGCTACGCTTACGGCCCAGGCTGGCAGCCCGTAAAGGAAGTTCACGGTGCCATCGAGCGGGTCGACGATCCAGCGCACGGGCCCGGCGCCGGTCTGGCCGCCTTCCTCGCCGAGGATCGCGTCACCTGGCCTGGCCGCTAGCAGCCGTTCCCTGATGAGCCTCTCGGCGGCGTTGTCCGCCTGCGTCACGACATCGGTGGGACTGGACTTGGTCTGGACCACCGCGACCCGGTCGCGGTACGACATCAGCAGCTCCCCAGCCTCCTGAGCCACCTCGCACGCGAGTGTGGCCAGGGCCTCAGGCTCAAGGCCGGGCGCCACGCTCACTGGGCAGCCGGGGAACGGGGCGGCGCAGTGCCACAGCAGCCCGCCGGGCATGCGTCCGGGCCTGCCCGGAGCGCGCCGAGCGCGAGCGGTGCGGTGCCATCAAGGCGCTCGCAGACGAGGTCGGTGATCATCGATACGAACCTAGGGTCAGTACCGGGGGTCGCTGCCCTGGCGAAGTTCAGGCCAAGCTGGCGCGCGGTCTGGGCGGCTTCCAGGTCTAGGTCGAACTTGACCTCCATGTGATCACTGACGAAGCCGATGGGCACCACGACAACCGCCCGCGAGCCGGCAGCCGCAAGCTGCGCCAGCAGGTCGTTGATGTCAGGCTCGAGCCAAGGCTGAGCGGGCGGCCCGCTGCGGCTCGAATACGCCAAGTGCCACGGCCGCTGATAGCCGATCTCGGCTGCGACCAGCCGCGCCGCATCCGCCAGCTGAGCCTGATAGGCCCCGCCAGCCGGGCCGCTGGCATCCGCCATGCTGACCGGAATGCTGTGCGCAGTAAAGATCAGGTCGAAGTCGCCCCCGCCCGGCAGCGAGCGAGCCGCGTCCGCTGCCGCCGCGGCGAACGACGCGATGAAGCCAGGATGGTTGAAGTACTGCCGGAGCTTGTCAACCTGCGGCGCCCGGTCTCCGACCTGCTCGCGCGCTCGAGTGATGTCGTTCAGATACTGGCGGCAGCTAGAGAACGAACTGTAGGCAGACGTCACGAACGCAAGCGCGCGGCGCACCCCAGCCGCCGCCATCTCGGTCAGCGTGTCGGCTAGGTATGGATCCCAGTTGCGGTTCCCCCAGTAAACCGGCAGGGCCACCTCCCTGGCCGCGAAGTCTTTCTCGACCGCCACGATCAGGTCCCGGCATTGCTGATTGATCGGGCTGACCCCGCCAAAGTGGTAGTAGTGCTCGGCTACCTGCTCCAGCCGCTCCAGCGGGATGTTCCGGCCGCCGGTGACGTTCTGCAGAAACGGCATGACGTCGGCCGGTCCCTCCGGACCGCCGAAAGAGACTAGGAGGAACGCGTCGTAGCGGGCCATGTTCCTATCCAACCCTCGCGGCGGACCAGGTCGGGAGCACTACCGCTAGCGGTAGTCGGCCGCGTACTCGCCAGCGAGCGCGAGCACTTCGTTGACGTACCAGTCCGCGTGGTTGTAGTCGAAGATCGCGTTATAGAGCGAGCGCCCGCCCGCGGCGGCACCGTCGGCGCAGAGCAGCCTGGCCGCCGAGGGCACAGCGTCGTACGGGTTCATCACGTCAGGCGTCCCGGTCTGGCCGAACGCGTCGATGCCCCACTGTGCCCAGGTGGACGGCAGGAACTGCATCGGCCCCAGTGCACCGGCGGTCGACGGGCCCACGTTGGCGCCGTCTGCGCTCTCGATCTGGCCGATCGCGGCGAGCACCGTCCATGACAGGCCTGGGCAGTACTCCGCGGCCGAGGCCTTGAAGAGCGCGATGTAAGTCGTCGGCTCCGTTCCCGCCCGGACAGAACTGACCGGGAGCTGGCCGTTTAGCTGCTCCATCCGGCCGCTCGGGCCAAGGATCCTGGCAACTTTCCTGGTCAGCGTCGCCATGCTCACCCCAGGCGCGCTGATCAACCCGGCGACCCGGTGCACGAGCCCGAGCCGGGCCGACGTCGCCTGGTTGACCATGAGGTCGACGCCGGCCAGGTCCAGCCTGGCCGCCATGCCGAACTTCACGACCTGCGCCGATGCCCCGACCAGCTGATAGGCCTTGCCCGGCTTCAGCGCCAGCGTCTTGCTCGCGGCCTGGGCCGCGACGAAGTCACCACTCGACAAAGCTGTCCAGAAAGCCTGGTCTGAGGCCGTGCGTAGCGGCACCCAAGACCGGAAGGTGGCCGGATTGACGCCTATCACGCTGACCTGTCGGCCGCCCGCCGTGATCCGCGCGCCGTCAAAGGTGATCATGTTGCGGAGGCCGTGGATCTTGCCGAGCCGGGCGATCTCGCCACGACTCAGCCCGCTCGGCGCGACGATGAGCAGGTCGGGAAGGATGATCTGGCGGAATGCGCCTGCCTCAGCGGCTTCCCGCTCGGCGCCCGCTGCGCTGCCCGCACGGTCGGAGCCGGCCGTCCCGGCTGCCGACTGTACGCGGCCTACCGGCAGCGGCATCGCCCGTGCGGAACCGCCGGCATGCAACGCCACGCCGCCTAGAGCTAGCGCCGCTGCGGCGGCAGTGTAGCCGCTCCTGCGCATGCGCCTACGCGCACGCAGCTTGGCAGGCGCGGCTGAACCGTGAGCCCGCCGAAGGAAGCGTCCCATAACGGGTCCACCCTAACGGCCACGCTCGGCACGCGCAGTAGGCCGGCCGGCGAATGTGCGCCCAACAGTTGGCGACGAGCAACCCACGGGGGCTCCGGCCCGCCGTGCAGATCCCACGAAAACCGGACCCACTCAGGCCCCGCGAACTCCGGTGGGCGGGAACGAGATCGCCGCGCTGTAGGCGTTCCGGATACGGTCGGAGCGGAGGTTGCGCACCGATGACACATGTTCCCGCCGGACTCGACGCTGGTCAGCTCGAGCCCGACGAGCCTACTAACCCAGGAAACGACAGTGCAGCAAACGACAGTGCAGCAAGCGACGGGCGACGGTCAGCCGCCCGGTATCCCGCGGCAAGATACCCGGCCGCAAAGTACCCAGGCGCCAAGTACGTAGCGCTGCTTCGCACGCCAGGAGCGGCGCGGTTCTGCGTCAGCGGAATGATCGGCCGTGCACCCATGTCGATGTTCGGTCTCGGCACCGTACTGCTGGTCGCGGCCAGCACCGGGCGCTATGCGCTAGCGGGTCTGGTGTCGGGGGCGGGCTCGATCGGATATGCGGTTTGCGCTCCTCAGATCGCCCGGCTGGCGGACAGGTTCGGTCAGCACCGGGTCCTCAGGCCGCTGATCGCGTTCTTCGCCGTCGCTTGCGTCGTCTTCGTGTCGTGCGCGGAGCTGAAAGCCCCACTCTGGCTGCTGATGATCACCGGCTGCCTGGCGGGCTCGTCCATGCCGTCGCTCGGCTCCATGGTCCGGGCGAGATGGAGCGCCCTGCTGACCGATCCGGCGGCACTCCAGTCGGCCTTCGCCCTGGAGTCGGTCGTGGACGAGATGGTGTTCGTGATCGGGCCTGCCCTTGTCACTGTTCTGGCCACGGCGCTGCCGCCGGCCGGAGTTCTGCTCTGCGCGGTACTCGCTGTCACCGGGACCCTGTTCTTCGCGGCGCAGCGGCAGACTGAGCCGCCGATCCGGCCCCATGAACCGCGCCAGGTGCTGGCGGCCGACGGAGCTGAGGGCGCGGGCCGCCCGGGCCGAACCGGTCTCAGCCGGCTTCCCGCGCCTGGGCTGCTCACCATGGCCCCGCTGTACCTCTTCCTTGGCGCCATGTTCGCCTCCATCGACCTGAGCACGGTCGACTTCGCCCAGCGGCATGGTCACAAGCCGCTAGCTGGCCTCATCCTCGGTACCTACGCCTTCGGCAGCGGCGTCGGCGGCCTGTGGTACGGATCGCGGAGCTGGCGGGCTCCGCTTGAGCGGCGGTTCGCGCTGACGCTCATCCTGACCGTGGCGGGCGTGGCCACCTTCTGGACCCAGCCCAGCCTGCTCTCGCTGGACGGGGGCGTGCTGATCGCGGGCCTGACGATCGCTCCAACGCTCATTGCCGGATATGCGCTGATCGAGCGTCAGACACGCGGGACCCGGCAGACCGAGGCCATGACCTGGCTTTCATCAGCGATTTCGATTGGCGTGGCGGTGGGGTCCGCGATCTGCGGGCGGATCATCGATACCGTAGGGCCACGCTGGGGGTATGGGTTCGCGGCGACGTGCGGGGCGATCGCTATCTTGATATGCCTCCTGGGGCTGAGGAGGTTGCATGCGACCACGGGGGCCAAAGCAGCACAATGGGCAAATGCATAGTCATAGCCACCGATCACCGGATCTCGGCTGGCACAACTGGGCAGGTAACGTCACCGCAAACCCGCGGCGGACCACCTCGCCCAGCTCGGCACCCGAGGTAGCGGCCGCAATCACCAAGGCCGCAGCCGCCGACCTGACGGTGCGCATGACTGGCAGCGGCCACTCGTTCACTCCCACCGCCGTCACCGACGGCGTGATGCTGCGACCTGACCGGCTCACGGCCATCCGGTCCGTCGACTCTGCGGCCAAGACGGTGACGGTAGAGGCCGGATGCCCACTGCACGTGCTGAACGCGGAGCTGCTCGCGCGCGGTCTTTCCCTGGCCAACATGGGCGACATTCAGGTCCAGACGGTCGCCGGGGCGGTCCAGACCGGCACCCACGGCACCGGCCGGGATGTCGGCGGGATGGCGGCCCAGGTGGCCGGCCTTGAGCTGGTGCTAGCCGACGGAAGCATCGTGACCTGCTCGGCAGAGTCACCAAGTGGCGGTCTTACCCTCAGCGATGGCACGCCCGCTGACCTGTTCGACGCCGCCCGCGTCGGGCTCGGCGCGCTCGGCATCGTCACTGCCGTTACGTTCCGCGTCGTTCCGGCCTTCTTGCTCGAGGCCCGCGAAGAGCCGATGACCTGGTCCGCAGTGATCAGCCAGCTCGATGAGCTCACCTCGGACAACGAGCACTTCGAGTTCTACTGGTTTCCGCACAGCGAGGGCTGTAGCACCAAGCGAAACAACCGGACTGAGGGGGCGGCGCGCCCGCTCCCCCGCTGGCGTTATGCGCTGGACGACGAGTTCTTGGCGAATACCGTGTTCGGACTGAGCTGTCAGCTGGGCCGGCGGGTCCCTTCGGTCATTCCCGTGATTAACTCGGCCGCCGCGAGGGCGCTCGGCGCCCGGACCTACGTTGATGCTGCCTACCGAGTCTTCACCAGCCCGCGGCGGGTGCGCTTCAAGGAAGAGGAATACGCCATCCCGCGCGCCGCCCTGTCGGACGTGCTGGCCGAAGTACGAGCGCTGTTCCGGCGGCGCGACTGGCGGATCGGCTTCCCGATCGAGGTCCGGGTCACTCCCTCTGACGACGTATGGCTGTCCACTGCCTACGGTCGCGACAGCGCGTATATCGCGATTCACGTCTTCCATTCCGCTCCGCATGAGCAGTACTTCGCCGACGTCGAAGCCGTGATGACGTCCGTAGGCGGCAGGCCGCACTGGGGCAAGATGCACACCCGCGATGCCGACTACCTGGCGGGCACCTATCCGCGGCTGTCCGAATTCATTGCACTACGGGACCTGGTCGATCCGGACCGCCGCTTCGGCAACGCCTATCTTCGCCAGGTACTCGGCTCCTGACCTGCCTGCCCGCCGTTCTGGTCCGTGACCGGGGCACCAGGAGTCACGAGGCAGAATGAAGTACGTGCGATTCCTCAGCGAGCCCGAACATGACCTCACCTACAGCGACGTCTTCCTCGTGCCCAGCCGTTCCGACATCGGTTCCAGGCTCGACGTTGACCTGACGACCAGGGACGGCAGCGGCGCTACGATCCCGATAATCGTCGCCAACATGACGGCCGTAGCTGGCCGCCGGATGGCCGAGACTGTGGCGCGGCGAGGTGGCATCGCCGTCCTCCCGCAGGACATACCCGTAGATGTCGTGGCAGAAGTCATCTCCTGGGTGAAGGCTCGCGATCTCGTGCACGACACGCCGCTCACGCTTACCTCGCAAGACACTACTGGGCACGCGCTCAGCCTGCTGCCCAAGCGAGCCCACGGCGCGATCATCGTCGTCGATGACGACGGCAGGCCGGTAGGTGTGGTGACCGAGGCCGACTGCACCGGGGTGGACCGATTCACTCAGCTCGGCCAGGTGATGTCGGCAGAGCTGCTGACGCTCCCGGCCGGCACCGATCCCGAGCGGGCCTTCAGCCTGCTGCACGACGGTCGCCACCGGGTCGCGCCGGTGGTCGATGCCGACGGCCGCTGCGTCGGCATCCTCACCCGCACCGGAGCCCTGCGCGCAACGCTCTACCAGCCCGCAGTCGATCACCGCGGCAGGCTCCGGATCGCTGCCGCTCTCGGCATCAACGGCGACGTGGCCGGCAAGGCCAAACTTCTGCTGGACGCCGGAGCTGACCTGCTGGTCGTGGATACCGCCCATGGTCACCAGGAAAAGATGCTGCAGGCGCTGCGGGCCGTCCGCGATCTGAGCCCCGATGTTCCGATCGTGGCCGGGAACGTGGTTACCGCAGCCGGTGTGGCCGACCTGGTCGCAGCCGGCGCGGACATCGTCAAGGTCGGTGTCGGGCCCGGTGCGATGTGCACGACACGGATGATGACGGCGGTAGGGCGGCCTCAGTTCAGCGCTGTGCTTGAGTGCGCCGCCGAAGCGCGTCGGCTCGGCCGTCACGTCTGGGCGGATGGCGGCGTGCGGTATCCGCGTGATGTCGCGCTGGCTCTCGCGGCTGGCGCCGCCAGCGTCATGATCGGCTCCTGGTTTGCCGGGACCTGCGAGTCGCCCGGCGACATCTTCCGTGATGCGGACGGCCGCCTGTACAAGGAGAGCTTCGGCATGGCGTCCGCGCGCGCGGTCCGGTTGCGCGCCGCAGCCGACTCGCCGTTCGAGCGCGCCAGAAAGGAACTGTTCGAAGAGGGCATCTCCTCCTCGCGCATGTACCTGGACCAGCAGCGCCCGGGCGTCGAGGACTTGCTGGACACGATCACGGCCGGCCTGCGCAGTGCGTGCACCTACGCCGGCGCCGATAGCCTCGACGGCCTGTATGAGCGGGCTGTCGTTGGCATCCAGGGCGCGGCTGGCTACGCCGAGGGAATGCCACTCCCTAGCGGCTGGTAACCAACAGCGGCTTGCGCCACTCCTGCGGTAGCCTGAGCCGGCTGCCGCGATCTATCGCGGCAAATCCAACTGTCGTGGCCGCGGGGGTCTGATGGGCATATCGATCCGCCTTGCCGCGGCAGCTGCCGTCATCGCCTGCGTAATCCCCGCCGCCGATCTCGCGGCCACTCCGGTAGCGCACGCGTCGGTGCGCGCGGCCGGGCCGGCGGGCGTCGTGGCGGTGGCCGGCGAGCTCGTGAACGTCACAACAGGCAGCCGGATGTGGAGTCGCGACAAGAACACCGAGCTGCCGATCGCCAGCATCACCAAGGTCATGACGGCGATGGTGGTGCTGGCGCACGGCGACCTGAACCGGAAGATCAGGGTCACTCAAGCGGCGGAGAGTTATGCGCAAGAGAACTCGGCCGGCACCGCGGGTTTGCATCCCGGTGACCTTCTCACCGCACGGCAGCTGCTGCAGGGACTGCTGCTGCCCTCTGGCGCGGATGCCGCTTACTTGCTGGCGAGATCGTACGGGCCAGGCTGGCGCGCATTCGTCCGGAAGATGAATGCTATGGCTCGCAGGCTCGGCATGACGCAGACGCACTTCGCCAACTTCGACGGGCTGCCCTGGCCGACGGAGTACTCGACATACTCGACGCCGCGCGACCTGATCATCCTGGGCAAGGCAGCAATGCAGAACCGGGTCTTCCGGCGCATGGTCGCCGAGCGCAGCCATCGCATTGCCGCGACGAGCCAGCATCACCGGTATTTCTGGAAGAACACTAACCTGCTGCTGAGAAGGTACCGGGGCACTATCGGAATCAAGACCGGATTCACGCTCGCGGCCGGCTACTGCCTGCTGTTCGAGGCGAAGCGGCACGGCAAGGAACTGATGGGCGTCGTGCTGGACAGCACCAATACCGACACCACGAGGCGATTCACAGCTGCTGCGAGGCTCCTGAACTGGGGATTCGCCCACGACGGCTGAGCCGCGACAGGACCCGGCTACAAATGACGCGCGATGATCTGGGCAGCGGCGATGGTGAGGAACACCGGGAGTGCCTGCAGCGACATTCGCAGCATGAGCATGCTCGCTTCGTCGAACACCTCGAGAGCCGTGCGCGTATTGCCCGGCTCGAGCTTGGCCATGCTCGGCACACTACACCGGCGCACCTAGCGTCCTGAGGTGCAAAACCTTGCGCGTCACTCGTTCGGACGGCTATGCGCCCAACGGGAATACGATGCCGTTCAGCGAGGTGAGGTAGTACTCGTCGCCGCGTTGCCGAGAACTTCAACGTCTCCGTTCGGGTCAACGTAGAACATCGACTCACCGCTCGCCGCATAGTTGAACGGCGCGAAGGTGCGCGGCTCACACAGCGCGCCTTCGGGGCGAACTCCTCGTGTTCAGGTACGGTGCGCCCATGGGTGAATCACCGCTGTCCGGGGCGGACATTCGTGCCGCTGCCGAGGTGCACCGCGAGCTCGGACCTGACTACGACGACGCTGTTGTGCAGTCGTTTCTGGCCAGGATCGACGAGCACATTGAGGCGCGGGTCGAGCAGCGGCTAGCCAAAGAGACCAGGGTGCGCCGACGGCAGATCGATCCCGTCCGGCTGGGCAAATACCGGGCTGCCTTTGCGGGAGTTGTAGGCGGGTCCGTCGTTGTGGGGGTTCCACTGACCATTCTTGCCTGGGCCGTGCTCAGGGATCAGGGCCGCGGCGCCGGATATCTGCCGGTGATGTGGGTGGTGCTACTCGCTATCTACGGGCTGGCCGCCTACCGGCTGCGGCGGCGCTAACCGGGAGCCCGTCGAGCGGGGCCCACCGGGCAGGCTTCGAGGCTGTGCGCCTTAAGCTGTCGGCGTTATCGTGAAGTCATGACGGGCGCACACCGGCGGACGGACACGGATGTGGTCCATTCCGGGTTTGAGTCCGTCCGGTGGATGCTGCAAGGGATTGGCTTACTTGCGGCCGTCCTCGCTATCTTGGCGGCCGGCCTCGCCATCGTCGGGATTCCCGTCTACCTCATCGCTACGGACTCGAAATTCACGCCGATTGCCCTCATGGGGCTGCAGGGCATAGTAGCCGTCGTCCTCGCCTGACGGCTTGCCGTGAAGGTGGTGCGGAACCGTGCGCCCTCGCCGAAGATCCTGGGTGACTGGATTGGGGACTTGGCGCTCGTAATCGTCTGGGTCGCGGTTGTAGTCGCAAGCCTCGGCCGCATCCAGGGATGGATGCACGGCGCATTCGAATACGTAATGTTCAGCGTCCTTGGGCTGTTTGCGGTGGGCATGCCCGTCTATTGGTGGCGCGGTCAACAGCGCGTCGTATTGGCCCTTACCGCCAGGGCTGTCGCCGGCCGGTGGCCGTGGTCGGCCGGAGTTTAGCGAGGCCCTGGCGCGCACATCCGCATTGAGCCGGTCGCCGCGACGGCCGTTATGTTGAATAACGCCGAACAGTTCGACCACGAGAACTGGCTACGGCCGAACCCGATAGGTCAGGTGCGTGACACCAGGAGCATCGATGACGTTGACGACCTCGAGCGCGATGCCGTCGAGATCACGATCGTCAAGCAGCCGAACACCGGACCCGAGAAGGACCGGGACGATACTAATGATCAGTTCGTCCAGCAATCCAGCCCGCAGGCACTGCTGCACCATGCTCGCGCCCATCAGAACCACGTTCTGATCACCGGCCGCCTTCTTGGCGGCCGCGACCGCGGCAGCAATGCCGTCGGTTACGAACGTGTAAGGCGGCTTGGCCAACGGAACCTCATCCGGCGGCCGACCTGTGACGACGAATAGCGGCCGCGGGCCCATCGGCCCTGCACCGCCCCAGGCATCGGACACGTCATAGGTTCGCCGTCCGGCGATCACCGCGCCGCAGCGACCGACACCCTCGTCGAAGAACCGCGCATTGACAGGGTGCATCGGGAAGTTGGGGTTCACCTGGCTCTGCTGGCCGCCGGCCCGCAACCAGTCGTGCAGCGAGCCGCTGCGTCCCTGGCGGTCAGCAATGAAGCCATCGATCGAGCTAGAGTGTTGCGTAGTGACGATACCCATGCCCGGCCCTTCCGTCCGTGTGGTCATTCTGCTGCTAACCCGACGGTCGTGATCTGAGCCGCCGGACAACCCGGCCGGGAGAGTTTCGCTGTCTCACACCGCCGATTAACCCGGACCTGCCGGCATGCAGCTCACCCCGGCGGAGCCCTGAGCGACGCCTCGACCCTGTCAGGCCGCCTTGCCCGGTGGCGGGTGGGAGTGCAGGGTCTTCGACCCGTCGGGGCTGACGGCGCTGGTTGTGCCGTCGGGATGGAGGGTGAACACCCAGCCCCATTTATGTATCGCGATGAGGTGATGGAA
>Ga0335075_10005038_pt1 | contig 20560 bp, 23 predicted proteins | sample Lox_Sample_24_FD_206723 | JGI IMG/M metagenome (GOLD analysis project Ga0335075, IMG submission 206723) | Soil microbial communities from Loxahatchee National Wildlife Refuge, Florida, United States - Lox_Sample_2.4 | ecosystem: Environmental > Terrestrial > Soil > Wetlands | place: USA...
CACGGCACCTATCGGGACCTCGACTTGGAAATGCTGGATCCGGGCGACGAGGACCAGCGCACGTTCCTGTTCGAGGCACAGCACTTGGAGTGGGCAGACGCACTCGAACGCCACGAAGAGGTCGAAGGTCCCGACGGCGAGCCGGTAAATCCCACGCTGCACGTCACGCTGCACGGGGTGGTCGCGAACCAGTTGCTGGCCGACGACCCGCCCGAGACGTGGCAGACGGCCCAGCGGCTTGCCGCGCTCGGCTACGACTGGCATAACGTGATGCACCTGATCATGGGTCCGGTCACCGAGTCTGTATGGGAGACCCTGGCCCAGAAGCGTCCGTTCGACCGTGAGGACTACCTGCGCCGGCTGGCCGAACTGCCCGGCGACTGGCCGCCCCCGGAACAGCTCGGCCTGCGCTGAATGTTTTTGCCAGGCGCGCGCACGCTTTTGACGCTCGCCGGAGGCGGCCCGGAAACGTAGGTGGCGCCGTTGGGGTAGACGGTAACCCGTGACGCCCCGTACCACAGCCCGGCGACCAGGTACGCCGAGGCCGAGCGGATATCGCTGTCGCGCCGCGCTTCGGCGGAGGTCGAAAACGTGATGAATGGTATGCCGTAGGGTCGTTCGGGCGGGGATGCGCGATGACGTTGATCAACCAGCCTTGGCCTCAGGGCCGGTGGGGTGATCGGCCGGTAGTGATACCCGGCCGGGAAGAGTTCAAGGGCCCGGTTGGCCGAAGCTGCGTTCCATGGCGTTCGGCGCGTGAGGGAACTGCCATAAGGCTCCGGGAGCCGGATCTTAAATGATCCGAACGGAACGTGGTGCGCCCCTGCAGGGCCGGCCAATGGCGTCCCATGGCTCCCAACCGTCACGTTGACCGCATTCACATCAAATCGGAAATGTCGGCCATGTCGGCGTGCCGTACCGGAAAAATGTCAGGGCCGACTGCTAGAGTTAGCAGTAGAAATTAATGCCGAATTACTCCAGCTGTGAGTCGTTTGGTTTCGGGGATTGCTCTGGTCGCGAGCCAGCCGGGGGAGGTGAGATCGAGCATCATGTGTACCGCGACGGGTCCGGAAAGCATGGCCGAGGCGCTGGCGGGCGTGGAGTCCCGGCTGCGGTTCTTGGCCGGGCAGGACATGGCGGGCATGCCCGCCGAGGCGCTGGGCGAGCTGCTGCTGGCGCTGGAGCGGGCCGACGCGATTGGTGCCGCGGTCCGCGGCTCGGCGATGGCAGCGTTCGACGCACAGGACGGTTCGGTGAGCTACGGGCAGCGCACCATGCGGGCCTGGGACGTACACACCAGCCGGGTCACCAAGGGCCAGGCCGCCGAGCATCTCGCGGTCCAAGCGGTGGCCGAAAGCCACCGGGTGCTGCACGCCGCGCTGGCCGAGGGCTGGGTGATCACCAAGTCGGTCGCGGTCCAGCTGGCCAAGTGGACCGCCAAGATCCCGGATGAATACCGCGACGAAGCCGAAGAGATCGTGGTCGCCGCGGCCCGGGCCGGGGCGGATCTGCGCGCGCTGGCGGCCATCTGCGAGGAAATCCGCGCCCGCACCGCAACGGCCGACCCCGATGGTCGGGACCCGGATCTGGATCGCGGCTTGTCGCTGGAGACCACCATGGACGGGGCCGGTGTCCTGCGCGGGGATCTCACGCCGGAATGTGCCGCGATGGTCCGGGCCGTGTTCGACGCGCTATCGGCCCCGCAGGCAGGCGGTGATTCGCGCACCCACGCCCAGCGGTATCACGATGCAATGGCGGAGGCGATGCGCAGGTTGCTGGCCTCCGACCTGCTGCCCAAACGGGCAGGCCAGCCCGTCAAGGCCCTGGCGCACATCCACTTCACCGCGCTGCTCAAGATGGACCCCGGCTCGGTGTTCCACGACGAGTGGATCAAAGACTACCGCGCGAAGTGGGCCGCCCAGCGGGCCGCCGCCTCAGTCAGCACCGGCGACGGCGGCGCGTGGCTGGAAGGTGAGGCCGCCCAGCGGGTGGCGTGCGATGCGATCATCATCCCGGTGGTCACCGCCGACATCGAGCTCGGCCCGATCGAGGACCTGATCACCGCCTGCGTGGAATATCATCGCCTCCGCGCCCAGGCCGCCGAGCAGGACGATACCGACACCTCCGACAGCACGCAGGTCCAGGCCCCGCAGGACGACGGCCAGGCCGATGCCCCGCAGCCGGGCCGCACCGCCGACGTGCTGGCCATGCTGGAACACCAGATCCTGGCCGCGGTCATCCAGATCGTCTCCGGTCCCGGCGGGGTCGCTTCCTTCCTGCGGCGCAACCTGCTGGGCAAAGGCCTCAACGGCCCGTCTCTCCCGCTGGACGTCGGCGCGACCGACGAGATCCCGGTCCACCTGCGGCGCCTGGTCGCGCTGCGGGACCAGACCTGCCGCCACCCCGGCGGCTGCTCCCAGCCCGCGGGTGCCTGCGAGCCGCATCATGTGGTGCACCGGGCCGACGGCGGGCACACCAGCCTGCACGGACTCCAGGACTGGTGCCACTGGCACCACCACGTCCTGCTCCACGAACTGGGCTGGAAACTCACCGTCCACCCCGACGGCACCAATCAAGTCACCAGTCCCGCAGGGAAGACCATCCGAAGCCACAGCCCGCCACCGCGCCCCGGGTAACCAGCCCGCGATCGAATTCCCGGCTATCCCTGGAGGCAGGCCGCCCCGGTCGCAACGGCGACCGCTGCGAGGATGAGTGCACCGGACCGGATCCCGGCGCCCGCGATGAGCACGCCTGCCAGTGGCATGCTCACGTTCTCGACCGTCGATTCGGCCGTGGAGATCACGCCCGCGACCCGGCCTAGCGTCTTCGCAGGGGCGAGTCGTTGGAGAGTCGTGGCGGCAACCGTGTAGAAGACCGTGCCGCCGGCACCCCAGACGAACGCGCCGAGGTAGGCGACGGGGATCCACGGCGTGCCGGTGAACAGCGCCGCGGCCAGCCCGTAGCTGATCGCACCCGCCGCCAGAACTGTTCCCGCCGACCGGGCTGCCGGCAGGCGACGGCGAATGACCGGGAGCGTCAGGCCGGTCACGATCGCCCCGGTCCCGATGGCCGCCTCGAACAGCGCGAACTGGGACGGCGGCCGGCCCAGCACGTGGCGGGCGTACAGCGGCTCGATGACCAGGAACGCCCCGGACGTGAAGATGACCCCCATCCGGGCCAGCGCGACGCGGCGCAATCCGGGGTTCCGGACTACCGTTACCACGCCCGCCGTTGCCCCGCGGAACCACAGAACCCCAGGTCCCGAACGCCCGGCGGTGGCTGCCCCGGCGTCCCGCGCCTCGTCCGGCCTCGGGAGGTTCGGCAGGGGGAGCACGACCAGGGCGTTGACCAGGTACATGGCGGCATCGGCGGCGAACGCCGTGCGGAACCCCGCTACCGCCATGAGCACGCTGGCGGCCAGCGGGCCTCCCATCTGCCCGATCGAGGCCGTGATGCCGAGGAGCGAGTTCGCGGCGAGGAGATCATCGGGCTCGACGACCCGCGCCGGAAGCGTGCCGCTGGCGGGGGTGCACACCGACCGGGCCGCACCGCAGGCGGCCGCCATGATGTCCAGGGTCAGCAGCGACCCCGCGGTGGTCATCCCCAGCGACGTGGCGGCGGAGCAGGCGTAGCCGATGATCAGCATGGTCCGCGGCCCGAACCGGTCGGTGAGACCGCCGGTGAACGCGGTGAGCACCACGGGCGGACCCGACCAGCACAGGGCCGTGACCGAGATGGCCTCCGGGCCTGCGCCGAAGTGGTAGGCGGCGAACCCCCACAGGACAATGGCCGACGCCCAGCTGCAGACCCAGCCGAAGGACTGGCCGACAAGGAGGAGGACGAAACGCGGATCGCGGAACGAAGGACGGACCGGGCTCGCCGGGTCACGGCGTGCACCAGGGAAAGTGGACATGACAAAAGACCTCCACGCATAGCTGCGACGATTGAGCGCTGCAGCCGCGGCGTCCCGCACGCGAAGGCCCCCGGGAATACCCGGTCTGCCTGCCTTAGCCGGTTCCGGCCCAGGCGAGGTCAGGGAAGAGGAAACAGCCTCAGGCGAATCGGGCGAATGACGCAGCAGCGTGGATGGCCATGGTCATAAATCCCGTACCTCCATTGTCGGCTTCTCGGTACCCCGGCAATGTACGGAGGCCGGACATGCGGCGCAACCGAATTACGCGGCTGTAGAACCGCTGCCTGGCGGGTGAATGGCAGCCGTCAGGCCGGCCTGATCCGGCGCTCAGGGCGCCGTGCCCCTGGGCGACGTCGCCGGCCATGTGTACTTGCTTGCAGTCTCGAGCGCCTCTTGCTCGCTGATCCCGTAGGACGACCAGGCCGTTCGGCCCCGCTCGACTATCTGCTTGGGGTCGGCTTCCCTCTTGTAGGTGCCGAGGAGGTCGACCTCGTAGTCACGCTCGATGCCGAGCGCGTCGGCGACAAGCGAGATGTAGTTGCGCACCTCCAGGCCTTCGCCGCCGGCGTCGCACCACTCCCGCTGGCAGGCATGGGAGATGGTTACCAGCGTGTCGGCTCCCATGGCGCGAGCTTGCTGGACCAGCGCCGACCGGACGTCGAGCCAGTGCCCGCGCTCGACGTCAGCCGAACTGGTGCCGCAGTCATAGTCGAAATCCGGAGGTGCCTCGACCCAGCCGAGCACCTCCACCCCGGGAACGTGCTCAAGGACGCTGGTGCATGACGTCCGGTCCTGGTAGGAGCGCCGCCGTCCGGCCGCATGGCCATCACGTCCCACGTGAGTGTGCAGAGCGACCCGGCGCGGGACTTCGCGGACCCAGGGCATCTCGCCGCGCTGGGCACGTTCGGCAAGAAAGGTGGCGGTGCCACGTGATGCCACAGCAGAACTGCACGCCGGCCGCGGCCACGAAGTCGACGCCGAGGCGATCGAAGACCCACGTGACGTCGGCGGCGATGTCCGGCGTCCGGAGGATGTTGCAGCCCAGATACAGCACGACCTCATAGGCACGTTCCGGCGGCTCGAAGCGCTCGATCCAGGAGATCCGTTCCCTGGGGATCTGCATCTTCTTGCTGTCTTGCACCCGCTGGTAGTACGCACCGTAGTTGAAGGTGCTCATGGATCGCCTCACTTAATCACTGGGCCGCGGCGAGCCACCGCTCGACGCTGCGCACATAGGCCGGGACTAGCACTGCCTCGGTCCGGTAGCTCAGCACGAGCGCCGCCGCCCGGGTGCGGTCGTGCCCGCGTAGCCGCAGCACCGCGTAGGCGAGCATGGCCGAGCGGCGCCTGCCAGCGGTGCAGTGGATGAGCACTCCCGCCTGCGGCTGCTCGTCCAGCACCCGCGCGGCGAAGCAAACCGCCGCCGCCCACACCGCGGGCCGCTGCCGCAGGCCGTGATCATGCATCGGCGCGTGCGCGACCCGCCCGGGGCCGAAGGCCGCACGCTCGGCCGCCAGATCCCCGGACCACCGCACGTTTGGCCACGGCCGGCAGTTGACCACATGCGTCACGCCCTGCTCCGCTAGACATGCCACCGCCCGGGCCGAGGGCACGCCGCTGATCGCGATGCGCTCGTCCCCGATCCAGCTCAGCATCGGACTGGCGGCATCCGGCCCGGCCACCGGGCGCAAGCGCGGCCGACCTGCGCGCGCGCTCCGCAGCACATCCATGCCAGCCCTCCGGTATCACCGTAATACAGCCCTGCCGGTCCGTCCCAGGCTTGCCCATAAGCTGGTCCGGGGTACCAGGGCGCAGCCGCGCCAGATGCGGTGAGGAGTTTCGTGGCACGCATGGAATTCGGGCCGAGCGTGGTGCCCGAGCTGCGGAAGATCCTGCTCTCAACGGGCGAGGGGGCATCGCCGCGGTTTCCGCGTCCGCCACGGCGTCTGCGGCCCGCAGTGCCTGGCCCGGCCGGGAAGACCATCCGGAGCCACAGCCCGCCACCACGCCCCGGGTAATCGACCCGGCCCGAAACCCGGCAAGATGACGAGATGCTGTTGACGTTCGGGCACGGAACCGCCTCGGCCGAGCAGATGACCGGGTTGCTGCGCGATGCAGGCGTGGCCGGGCTCGTCGACGTCAGGACCGCGCCGGGCAGCCGCCGCCATCCGCACGTGGCGCGCGCGGAACTCGAGCGATGGCTGCCAGAGGCCGGGATCTCCTACCGCTGGGACAAGCGGCTCGGCGGTTTCCGCAGGCCCGCGCCGGACTCGCCGGACGTGGCCTGGCGGGAGGACATGTTCCGCGGTTACGCCGGGCACATGCGAACCCCCGAGTTCCTGGCCGCCGTGGACGAGGTACTCGCCCAGGCCGGCGAGCAGGTCACGACCGTGATGTGCGCAGAGAGCCTGTGGTGGCGCTGCCACCGGCGCTTGCTGGCCGACTTCGTTTGCGTGGCGCGCGCCACGCCGGTGCGCCACCTCATGCACGACGGGCGCCTGCAGGATCACCGCCTGTCCCCCGGCCTGCGGCTGCGCGACGACGGCCTGCTCGTGTACGACGCGGGCCAGCAGCGCCTCTAAAGACCTGCTGGTCCGTCCCAGGCTCGTCGCAGTCATGCCGTCACGCGCCACTCTCAGGCAACGCCGCCGTGCGCCTGGCCGTCATAGGAGTATGCGGTACCTCAGGAACGGGCCACGGGTCATGGCCATGGCCATGGCCATGACGGTCACCGCGATGGTGGCCGGGTGCGCGAGCGCAACGCCAGTCTCCGGGCCGGCGTCGGCGAACCCGGTGGCCGCGTCCGCGAGCCTGCGAGCCGGAGCAGGCGGCACGCTTCCCGCGGTGTTCGCGGCGTCGTTGTCGTTCTGGTCGCCGAAGGCGGACGGCGGAGAGCTCGGCGAGCGGATCGCCCTGCTGTCCTCCCGGAACGGAGACCTGATGCGCTGGCTGACCCCGCGGCAGGACAGAACCTTCGACGCGGTGCTGAGCGTGCACGACGGCTGGGTCTACTTCCTCAGGGGCGTCGCGAGCTACTCGGTCTGGCGGGTTCCTGTCGCCGGGGGCCGGGCCCAGCTGGTCCTGGCCGGCGCCTCGGGCTACGCCGTGAGCCCGGACGGCCGCGCCGTCGCCTACGTGATCAGCGCGGATCACGGGGATGTCCTCGAGCTCGTGACGCGGAACCTGGTCACCGGCCGACAGAACACCATCATCATGGCCACCAAGGTGTCCCCCGGCAACAATTGGCCGCCGAGCGTCTCCAGTCTCACCTGGGCTCCCGATGACGTGCACCTGGCCGTACAGTTCGAGTTGACGGCGGCGATCAACTACGTCCGGGTGTTCGACGCGTTCAAGGCGAGGACCCTCAGCGACGGCCGCACCGCGCCGTCTCCGTGCACGGTCACCGGTAAGCCCGTATGTGAGGAGTTCGATCCTGCGTACCTGGCCAGCGGCGCGCTCACCTACGTCGTCCAGCGGATATCTGGCAACGGGACGGCCGGTTCCAGCCTGGTCGCATGGCGGGCGGGCCGCCTCACGACCCTGCTCTCCTTCCCCGCCGGGCCATCTCCGTTCTACGACATGACCGCGCAGGGACAGGCGATCTGGGTCGACTACCCGCCCGGGCCGAAGGGACCCTGGACGATCTGGCACTGGTCAGGCGGCGCTCCGGCCGAGATCACCGCGCCGCCGCCGCTGGGCGCGCCGCCGGACTACGGGATCGGCGGGATCGCCTGGTGAGCCCGCCGCCAGCTAGCGCCGGTCGCCGACGGCGCCCGCCCAGCCGGGAGATTTGAGGGCCGTACTAAATAGCGGCGATGATGCAAAACGGGTGCCCCGCGGGGTCGGCGTGGACCCGCAGCGGCTCCTCCGGATCATCCGAGCGGTCCTCGAGCAGCCGAGCGCCGAGCGCAAGCGCACGCTCATGCGCGACGTCGAGGTCAGCCTCGGTAGGCACCGTGCTATCCGAGACCGAACAGCTGCCGGTAGAACTCGGCCAGGCGCCGCGGGTCGGTGGTATCCAGGACCGTCTGCCGGATGACCGGGAACGCCTGCTCATTGTCCATACCGCCACAGTAGGCGCGGATACGGCCAGGGCCCGAAGGGTACGATTCCCTGGCGTCGCTTGAATCGCCGCAGGCAAGCTCCCCAAGAGCTGAGCCGCGTCAGCGCCGACGGCTACGCCGCATGATGTCCGTCCGGTTGACGAACGCCGCGGAGGTCAAGACGGGGGTCCCCGTCCAGGGGGACATGGACAGCAGGTCGGTGTCGTCGCTGACGATGAGCAGCGATCCGCTGGCAGCCGCGCACTCCAGGATCCGGTTGTCCTCGTAGTCCGGGCAGTCCATAATCGTCGCGCCCGGTTCGATGACAGCGCCGCCTGATGCCTCCGCGATCTCCGTGATCACCTGGACATATTCCCCGGCTCGCGCTGCCGCCCAGCCGTATCCGCCTGGCGGCGCGGCGCAGAGCACTCGCACCGTATTGACCAGGATGTGCTCGCTGACGAACAGGCCGAACTCGCGGCCGTCGTTGAAGATCCCGACGACGTTGGCGGGCAGGTTCCCGCGCACAGGCGGCGGTGACGGCCAGGAGCGGAAGGCGTCGTGCCCGCCGGCGATGGCGGCGGCGAATACATTGACATCGACGGTTACCGGCGTGGTCACCGGTTCTTCAGCACGCGCCGCACGACCGCCACAGCGTCGTCGGCGCTGAGCCCGGCAGAAGCCGAGTGCTCGGCTCCGTACGCCTGAAGGTCGGCGAGGCGCTCGGCCCGGTCGATGACCTCCATCTGCTTCATGGCCTCGCGCAGGAAGGCGGAGCGATTACCGTGGCCGAACTTCTCGGTCAGCCGCTCCAGCCGCGCCATGTCTTCGTCCGCGACCGCGAACCCGATCGTCCTGGTGCTCATGCATCTAAGGATTACCGGATTGCATCTCACATGCAGTGCCCTGGTTAGTTGTCTCGTTCAGGCCCAGTCGCTGAGCTAGCCGAAGCCGTGCCTTGTGCTCCTGCGGGTACTCAGGCAGCAGGGCATAGATGAGCAGCATGACATATAGCCCGAAGAAGAGCACGCTGCCGATCACCAACACGGCCTGACCCAGGGTGAGGCCGACCCTAGCGAGCGTCCCGAGGACGCTGCCCGCGGTCCCGGCATCACGCCGCTGCCTACGCGACAGTGGCTTGACCGGATCAAGATCGTTCCAGCGCCGGGCGGTCCTGATTATCCCGTAGACGATGACGGCAAGCGACCAGACGATCTCCACGATCAGCGCCACGAGGAAGCCGGTGTGCGAGCTGTCCTTGATGCCGATGAGGAAGCCGCCGACCAGCAGCGAGGTCAGGGTGACCACCAGCGCCATCAGCAGGAACAGCCAGATCCGCCGGACGAAGTAGCCCGCCCCGCGCTCGTACCAGGAGGTGCCGAGGACGGGGAGTTTCTCGATGTCAATCCCGGGTGGCAGCTGATCGCGCGGTGGGAACTCCATCCGGCTGGGCGGCGAACCAGTACCTGAATGCATGCAGTGTTCCCGATGCTGGACGATATTGATAGGTCATCGCGAATCCCATGGCACCGTTCGGGCAGTGGCATGTCGTGCCGGGCGGTGCACACGGTCATTGTGGTACCGGGGTGTTGAAGCTGCGTTGCACTCGGAGTCGCTGGCGTTCAGCGCGGACGGGCCGACCTACATACCACGCTGTCCCGCCGCACTCATTTCCCTGGTCTATTTGTCCGAACGGGCCGTGGTTCCCGCTCCTCCCCCGCTCCGCGCCGCGCGGTCTTGACACCTCGGGTCTCGTCTGGGGAACCGCTGGCCGCCAGCGCGCTCTTGGCGTGCAGCCGGGCGCAGGCCACCGCGGTGAGCAGGGCGCCGAGCTCGAGGTAGCTGCGCAGCGGCCACCGGTTGGGGTGCCGACTCGCCGGGCTGGAGCGCGGGGCCGGCGCCGGAGAGCGCTCAAGATCAGGTCCGGGTTGTGTTCCTTGGACGACGTCGATCCTGCGGCTCCACAGGCAAGACACCGTCCGCTGCCCGGGTTTGTTACAGGCAGTCCGCGATCTTCGGGTGAGCGGGCCCGGGTACAAGCCTCCGGAATACTGGGTTAAGCGAGCTCGATCACGTCGGCCGCTGCTTCGATGATCTTCCAGAGGGGGCTGCCGCTGCGTTCGTACCAGACGCGGCGGGAGTCGTCCCGGCGCTCTTCCTCAAGCATGCCGAGCCGGACTAGCCTGCCGAGCTCCCTAGCCACATCTCCTTGCAAGATCACTTCGCGGGGCGGCTCGGACTGGTAGAAACGTGGCTTGTCATGCCGGACTATCCACAGTGCCAGCGTCAGCCGACAAGGTCTCCCGAAGAGTTGCTTGCCCACCTCGTTCACATCCAACGGCGTGTCCCAGGACTCAGAGTAGTAATTACTATATAAAATCTAGATAGTAAAATTCCAACCTTAAGACGAGTACACCATGCATCTGCCGATGGTTGCCAGCTCGCCAACTCCTCTCACCTCGCCGCGGAGCCGCGAACCAGTCGCAGGTGTCATCTTGTTCGGAGTGCGGGTGACCGCCTACGTGATCATCGACATCGTTGAGCACCGGCGGCGCCAGGCAGCGGGAATGGGCGCGGTCACTAGTCCAGGCTTGCTGGACCGCCTCCTGGATCTGCCGCCCGCCGTTCCTATAATCGATCCCGTGCTATGGGCCGAGATGGCCGATCAGCCGCCAGGAATACTCGAGCGCGATAACGACAGCATCACGCGACGCCTGTCATCGCCGCTAACAATCACAGATGTCGTGGTCCGTGCGGGCGCGCGCAGGGAACTACGCGCCATCCAGGACGCCAGCCTGTTCGCGGGCTTCACGCGCCGGTGGGTGGCAACCGCACGCGACCCCATGCCAGAAGCGACGATGTTGGAGGCAAAGATGTTCGGCGTGGGTATCGTCGATCTGGCTCACCGAGTGCTGCTGCCAGCCGAGAAACCCGTCTCCCTGACCGTCGATGGCTGGTCATGGCTGCTGGAGGAAAAGGCGTACCGGCGCTGGCTCACGGAACGGCTCGGAGGTCGCGGGAACCAGAGCCCAGGTCGAGCCACTGGCGCAGCCAGCGTGAGAGCCGCACGTTAATTCCGCTTTCCGCCAGCGAGGCGCTTACCACCGCTCCCGCATTGCAGGTTTCCCACCATGCGTTCTGCGGGTCCGCAGCCGAGAGGACAGCGCGCGCGATCTGCTCCGTGCAAGCCACGTTGTGCTCGCCTGCCAGCAGTCGGCCGGCCCTCACGTCGTCCTCGCTGAGCTCGGCGATTCGCAGCAAGCTCTCCCCGCCGCAGACCCGATCGCCGCAGCGCAGCACGTCGGGGTGGCGATGGCGAGCCAACGGAGGCAGGTTGCTCGCCTTAACGTAGTCGTGCAGTGCTGGCACAAAGACCGACGGCGAGTCGTCCCGCTCGTCGTCCTCGTGCTCATTTTCGGGCCGACGCATGGGAAGAGGACCGTGCCGGGTATTTGCCGACCACCCCACAAAACCGGCGAACGCCCGGTAAGCAACCGCACCAACAGCAGAGATGTCACTGCGCAGCAGAACCACTGGCAGCGGTTCGACGTCGGAGATGAACTGCACAAGGCCCGCTACGGTTCCGGCCGGATCCAGACCGTTGTATCGGTGCAGCAGGACGATCGCCACTGGCCGACCGGCCTCGCGCACCTCCTCGGTGAGCCAAGAAAGCCCCTCCCGGAGCCACCATGGCTCGATCGGCAACGCCGCGAGGGTCGGCTGTTGAATGTTGGACCACCGCTCCAGCGCTTTCCGCAGCGCGGACCGGTCGCCGTTCCGGATACGCGGCGTGTCGGTGAGGATGACGGGAACACCCGCAGCTTGCTGCCGCGTCAGCCATTCGTCGTAGTCGAACAGCGGCTCGGAATTGACCGCGGGCGATAGGCCATACGCTGCCGGGTCAACCAGGACTCCGGGCGTCCTTGCGGCCAGCTTCGCCCCCTGCTTACCGGATACGATCGCACCTCCGCACGCGGCCACGACCGCCCGCAACTGGTCAGCGCCGACGGATCCGCCGAGGTACGGATAGATGCCGGGTGAGATGCTCGCGGCCAGCCGATGTGAAGACGGCGAGATGGATGCAGGGTCGATCTTCAACTCGGACACCTCGGGACGAACAAGACAGAACGAACTCGTCTGGATACTATCCGTCCAGAACCTGCGCATCGGGGACGACACGCCGCAACCGCTCGGCCGACTCGCCCGCCACGCTTCGCTGCAGCTGGATTCTTCTTATCCGCCGCTTATGATCAGATGCCGTACTGAGCCAGTAGCTCTACGAGTTGCGTTCCGCCTACGAGAGTCAATGGCTTCCCAGTCGCGAACTCTTGCGCGCTCGGCCCGAACTCCGCCGTGGAAACCAGGATTCCCTTGGTAGCTCCCTCATGCAGCATCGTGCCGTAGAGATCACGCACCGGGGCCGGCGGAATTGTATTGCGATATCGCTTGACCTGGATGACAAGCTTCCCGCCACGGATCGGATCCGGATCCATCGCGCGCACATCGACGCCGCCATCGCCGGAGCGTTCGGTGGTCATGACTTCCATCCCCATTGCCTTGAACAGTGCCGCCACGAGATCCTCGAAATCTATCGGGTCCAGTGCCAGGAGATCCGACAATCCAGTGCTGCCGTCGTCGGACTGGTCGCTTTCGTCCGCCGTTGCAAGATGGAAGGGATGTACGGGCGCCAGGCTTTCCGGCCGCGGCGACAGCTGGCCCCGAAGCCCCTCCAGGCAACTGACCGGATCAACCCCGGAGAGGTCCAGATGACCGAAGGCCGTCCGTCCGACCGTGACCGTGAGCAGGAACACCTTGCTCCGCCGACCGGTAGAGGGGTCCGGGCAGGTGACGAAACCGTTCACGGTGGTCGTCTTTAGTAGGCGACCGTGGTCTGCCCGGAAGGTCTCAGTCAAGACAGCTAGCGCGGATTGAGCAAGCGCGCTCCTGTAGGCCGACTTGCGCTCACCGGCCGGACGCGAGATCTGCGTTTCCCGATCATCCGACTTGATGTAGCGGTAGCGACTGATAGCGGGAACGATGCCGAAATCCGGAAGCTCCCAGTCGACTACCAGGTGACCTTCCGAGTTGTCCCATGAGGTCCGAGCCCGACGCGGAAAGCCCTCTGGCCAGCCAGTCGAGGCGTACAGCGCCGCCCCGAAGTACTCACAAACTGCGTTCCGATCTCCGGAAGCCATCTGATGACCGATGAGCCGCACCTGGGCATTGTGATCGAGAATCCGCTAACGCTGCTTCGCCTCATGCATACGTTGCTGGCGTCGCTGCGCCTCCGCCCAGGCCCCAACTACTCCACTATTCCGACTTCGCGCCACCGCTCCTCCCGAATAGAACAATACGGTCACGATGAAACCAAGAATCGTGAATTTGCCATATGGTGACACTCGGGAGGGGCGAGGACGCATGAGCATAGTCGAACTGGTTGCCGTAAACGAGCTAGGACCATTTAATTTCCAATGGCCTAACGGTATCGAGTCATTCGAGCGCGGATGGTCATTTGAGGCCTGTATTGCAGAGGCGCGATTTTCCGGCCGCCATGGCATTGGCGCACGACCAGTCTACGGGCGAGACCGCGTACACACGGTCACCTGGATCGGCGGCGAGGTCCAAGTCGAAGGCGCGGAGGCCGATGACTATCCCTCCAGCCAGGCGCTGATCAGCCGACTCCGTCGTCCTGGCCGGTCGTTTGCCCATGCGTGGGAGCAGGTCCCGGCAGGCTACGAGGGCTTCGAGATCGTGGAGCACCGCCGTGAGATCGACGCTCCTTATAGTCCGCAGTGCCTGGCCGTCAAGATCCGCGAGGACGACCTTTCGTCATGGGTCCTGCACGCCGCACTGCGCAGCCAACTGCCAAGAAAGGCAACTGTCTCGGCGCCGGGACTCAAAGCACCTGAACTACCGCCTGCCCCCTCCCCCAACGCCGAGGCTGTAACGCAGGCGCTGCTCGCTCATGGTGCGACGCTTGCCGCCCAGCTGAAAACGGGAGACATCGCGTTCACCTCCGATCCTGCCGCGAACACACTCATCTGTGACGACCCATTCGCGTTCCTGCTCGCGGTGATCTCAGACATGGGTATCCGCGCCGAACGAGCTTGGGCTTTGCCTTATCTGCTTCGCCAACGGCTGGGCTACCTCAGCCCGGAAGAAGTGGCCGAAAATCCCGAGGCAGTCCGAACCGCGGTCCAGCAAGAACCCAAGCTACACCGTTTCGTTAATATCGTGCCTGCCTGGCTGGTGGAGGCCGCCCGCATCGTACTCAGGCATTACGGTGGCGACGCCGCGGCGCTGTGGTCCGACAAGCCGACAGCCATCGAGCTACGCCGCCGACTGGAGGGATTTCCCGGCATCGGACAGAAGAAGGCAGCCATGGCCGCGGAGATCCTGGCGCGAGACTTCGGTATTCCGCTTCGGGACATGAGCGGCGGCGACATCGCCTTCGATGTCCAAGTACGGCGAGTATTTCTCCGAACTGGATTGGCCGAACGCGACGACGTGAATCACATGGTCGCCATGGCGCGAGCGCTGAACCCAGACCGCCCGGGAGCGCTCGATCTTCCAGCCTGGGACATCGGACGCCGATGGTGCAGGCCCGTCAATCCCGATTGCCCGACATGCCCGCTGAACCGCGCCTGCCCACGTCTGATCGACAGGGGCTCGTCGGTGCGCGGAGTTTGATATGCGTAGCGGTATCGGTTGCGTGGTGACGAGGGATATGGCAAGGGGGCAGCTGTGACGACCGCTCAGGAAGAGATTCCGCAGGCAGGGACCTTGGTCGAGGTCCGCGGCCAAAGGTGGGTGGTCGGCGAGGGAGCCCTTGTCCGGCGCGGAGGGCAGCACTCTACTGACTCTGCAGAGCGTCGAGGACGGCAGATACGGGGAGTCCTTGCCGGTCATCTGGGAAGTCGAGCCGGGGCGCCGCATCCTTCCACGAAGATCGCTGCCCGAAGTCACCAAGGACGGCTTCGACCTGCCAGAGCGCCTGGCCGCCTTTCTCGATGCAGTGCGCTGGTCCGCGGTGACATCCGCAGAGGTCAACGCCCTGCAAGCGCCACTGCGATCCGGCGTGGTAGTCGAGCCGTACCAGCTTGAGCCGGTCGCCCGGGCCATTGAGGCCCCTCGCGTGAATCTCCTGCTAGCGGACGACGTCGGCCTGGGCAAGACGATCGAGGCGGGCCTGGTCGCGCTAGAACTTCTGCTCAGGCACCGGGCGAAACGGATCATGGTTGTCTGCCCGCCGGGGCTGATGCTCAAGTGGCAGGACGAGATGGCCGAGAAGTTCGGCCTGAACTTCACGATCGTCGAATCCGGGGTCAGGCGCTCGCTTTCAGCTGTGCGGTGAAGGCCTTCCATGTGTCGGCGGCGAAGGCCAGTAGAGGACCGTCTGGGTGCTTGGTGTCCCGGACCGCCACGGCCGGGCCTGCGGTCCCGACCTCAACGCAGGCTCCGCCGTTGTCGCCGCTGTAGCTGCTGGTGCGCCACGCGACGCCGGTCACATCCATTGTTCCTCGGCCACTTTCCTGATCAGGTCGCGGGACGCTGCCCATGACTCGGCCTCCGCCCGGAGTCTATCGAAACGAATAGCGACATGAGCCGCCACCGAAGGGCTATCGGTGACATGGCCTTCCGCTGCCGTCTCCAGGTAGGCCATGCGTGGCCTGCCGTCGAGATCTGCGATGATGAACCCGCCGAGCAGGCCCGAGTGGGCGCCGGCGGACCGGATGACCTGGATGGTGGTCTTCGGGTGCTCCGCTACCTCCGCCAGCCTATATAGCTGGCTCCGCATCACCTTGGCTCCGCCGATGGCCCGGTGCAGGACACCCTCGTCCAGGACGCACCAGAGCTGGGGCGCGTCCGGGCGGTCCAGTACTGCCTGCCGGGCCAGTCGCGCGGCTACCTGCTCATGGAGGTTGTCCAGGTTTCCGTCGGGGCGCGCGCTGAGGATGGCCCGGGCGTAGTCCTCGGTCTGCAGCAGGCCGGGCACTACGAGCGGCTCGTACCAGCGCAGCACCGTCGCCTCGGCTTCGATGTCTGCCCACTGCTGGAACCAGCCGTGCAGACGCTGCTTCTGGCCCTTCTTTAGGTGATCCCATAGCCGGGTCAGCGCTCCACGGGTGTCCAGTTCAGGCACCGCGTCGAGCCGGGGCGGGAAGTCCTCGGCGGGCGGCCGCTCCGCTGTCTCGATCTTGCTGATCACGTCGTGGGAGACGTTGGCCCGAGACGCCAGGTCCTTCTGCGAGAGGCCCACCCGGGTCCGGTAGTAGCGCAGTTCCGCGCCGAACACGCCCGCGGGCGTCCCGGCGCGGTCGGCATCGTTCGGCATCTGATCGGCTTCCTTCCAGGGGAAGACGGCCCGAGATCGGCAATAAGTGGGCATACAGGCCGATCTCGTTCCCAACGGTAGCCCTCGCACGACAGGCTGTGAAACACAAATCCGGCCAATGGGAGAGGGACAGTGACCACCACAGCCGCGGCGGAAGGCACCCGCCGTCACACTGGAACCTACCCCGCCCAACCCGCCCAGGTCAGGCACGCGCGGGCTGCGCTCGCCGGATGGCTGGAAGATTACCCGCGGGCCGACGAGGCGGTCCTGATCGCCTCGGAGCTCGCCGCCAACTCCGTCCTACACAGCGCCTCCCGCGATGACGGCACCTTCACCTTGCGCGCAGAATTCGACCAGGCCCGCCTTCGGATTGAGGTGGAAGACGCCGGAGGCCCGTGGCGCGACGGGCCGCGCGACGACGACCGCCCCCACGGATTCGATGTCGTGACAGCGATTGCCGGACCTGGGAACTGGGGAATCGCCGGAAACGCCCGCGGGCGCGTCGCCTGGGCCACGCTCGGCGGGTGAGACACGCATGACCATCCTGCCTCCGCCCGCCGACGCCTCGCGGGTCTCCTGCTTCCTCGCAGATCATCCGCGGTGGTCCATTTACTGGGACAAGAAGCACGGCCTGTGGCGAGCCGCGGAAGACGACCCGGACTCCGATCTCTACGCCGAAAGCAGCGATGCGGACACCGTACTCGGGTACATCACCGCGCATTCCTGACTTTCGCATGAGCTCGTAATTTATGCGCTGATTTGCTTTTTGCCCTAACATGCTGGGCGGGGAAAGCCGTCTTGCTCGGGAGGGGATGATCATGGCGACACTGTTCAAGGACATGACGTATACGGTGGAGGGGCTGGTCAGGGAGGTTGAGCGCGGGGATATCGCGCTGCCGGAAATCCAGCGGCCGTTCGTCTGGAATGCCTCGAAGGTCCGTGATCTGTTCGATTCCATGTATAAGGGGTTCCCTGTCGGTTTCCTGCTGTTCTGGGAGACCGGCGCTGGTACTGAGGTCAGGCAGATCGGAACGGGGCGGGCCGCGCCGCGATTGCTGATCGTCGATGGTCAGCAGCGGCTGACCTCGCTATTCGCGGTGATGACGGGGACGGAGGTGGTCCGGGAGGACTACTCGCGGGCACGGATCCGACTGGCTTTCCGTCCGGGCGATGGGACCTTCGAGGTGACGAGCGCGGCGATAGAGAAGGACGCGGAGTTCATCCCGGACATCAGCGCCCTGTGGCAGCCGGAAAACCGTCGGAACACCGAGCGGCAGTTCCTGTCCCGGCTCGCCGAGAAGCACGGCGGTGTCCTCGACAATGCCGAGAAAGACCGGCTGGCCGACGCGATCGAACGCCTGTACAACCTCAAGGGCTACGACTTCAAGGTCATCGCCCTGGAACCCGATGTCGAAGTGGAGCAGGTCGCGGACGTCTTCGTCCGGATCAACAGCGAGGGTGTCACGCTCAACTACGCCGACTTCATCCTCACTCTGATGAGCGTGTTCTGGGAGAAGGGCCGGACCGAGCTGGAGGAGTTCGCTCGCGGTTGCACCACTCCGTCGGTGTCAGGGGCGTCCCCGTTCAACTGGTTCATCCAGCCGAAGCCCGACCAGCTGATCCGGGTCACGGTTGCGCTTGCGTTTAGCCGGGCTCGCCTATCCGACGTGTACACGGTGCTCCGCGGTCGTGACGTGGACACCGGCACGGTCGACACCACTCGGCGAGACAGCCAGTTCGCGCGGTTGGAGCAGGCCCAGGCACAAGCCCTGGACCTGACTAACTGGCACGAGTTCCTCAGCTGCCTGGAACGGGCCGGTTTCCGCGGCGCGAAGATGATCTCCAGCGGGAACGCCATCCTGTTCAGCTACGCCATGTGGCTGTTCGGCCGGACCCGGTACCGGGTTCCGCTCGACCGGCTTCGCGAGCTGATGGCTCGCTGGTTCTTCATGGCCCACCTGACCAGCCGTTACAGCGGGACCTTCGAGTCCCAGGGCGAGCGCGACTTCGCCCGGCTCCGCGACCTGGCCGACGGCGACGCCGAAGGCTTCTGCTCCATCATCGACCAGATCATCGACGACACGCTGACCCATGACTTCTGGACCATCACGCTGCCCAACATGTTGAGCACGTCGGCGGCGAAGTCGCCCGCCCTGCTCGGCTACCTGGCCGCTCTGAACATCCAAGACGCAGACGTACTGCTGTCCACCACGAAGGTCCGGTTCTGGCTCGACCCCGCGGTCATCGCCAAGAAGAGCATCGAACGCCACCACCTTTCCCCGCGCAAGCACTTGACCAGCCACCTGGGCGTTAGCGAAGTTCAGCAGGTTAACCAGATCGCCAATTACGCGATGGTGGAATGGATCGACAACATCGAGATCTCCGACCGGGACCCCGCCGAATACTGGCCTGCTGAGCTGAAGAAGAAGCACTACCTGGGGGCTGACCGGCTGGTGCGGCAACGTTATTGGCACGCGCTCCCCGATGGATGGGAATGCATGGCGTATCAGGACTTCCTTGCCACCCGCAGGCCTCTCCTGGCCAAGGTTGTCCGCGACGCGTTCGGCTTGTTGTGCGACCCGGACTACGCACCCGAGTACCCGGCGCCGACCGAACCGGAGCCCATGACTACTGGACGAGCTCGCTACGGCATCAGCATCGCTGACCTTATCGGCGCCGATCTGCTCAAGGTAGGAGACATCCTCGTCAGCGTGGGAGACGGGGACGACGCGTCAGCCCGCGTCCTTCCCGATGGCCAGATCGAATACGACGGCGACGTCTACGAGACGGTGTCCGGTGCCGCCTCACAGGTGAGAGGCGGTTCCGCCGTCAACGGTTGGGAGTATTGGCACGCGGAAACACCCGAAGGTTTTCGTCCGCTTGCGGCGCTCCGTGACCAGTACGTCGCCCAGCTTGACTAAAGACGCTATTTCGCGGCGCCAGCGCACTGCAAGCCAAGGTGGAACAGCTATGGGGTGACCTGCAGAACGTGCGGGAACCCGTTGTGCTGGACTTCGCCTGGACTATGCCAGCGTTCCAGGCACTGCACGAGTGGAGCAAGGAGGAGGTATTCGAGGCCATCGTCCAGCACCGTAAGACGCTGGAATCGGGACCCGAAGGCGACGAAGCTGCCTATCCTGATCTGCGCACGCCCGAGTGGGAGGTCTTATCCTCCCCGGCGCCGCCGGAGCCGACCGATGACTTCACTCTCCGGCGAGATCAGGGGGAGTGCCTGGCGGGCTTCCTGGCCGATGTCGCTCAGGCCGAGCGGCTGCGCGAGGTCCGAGCCCTGACCGGCTTCACCCGGCTGGACGCCCCTCCCGATCTGGTGACACGCGCGCCGCTGGCCCTCGACCGCTCGACATGGGTGCCTGCCAGCGAGGTGCGTGGCGAAGGGATCTTCCTGCGCATCGACCTGGCCTTGATGGCCATATGGGAGGCTCGTGCTAGGGACTCGAAGGTGGTCCGCGAGCATATGGAGGCGTTCAAGCGATTCCGGACTAACCGCTACTCCGAGCGGCTGAGAACCGACTTCGACCCGCTTTACGGTTGGCCGGAGGCGCGGTACATCGCTCTGCACACCCTGTCTCATCTGCTGATCAGGACGATCGCGTTGGAGTGCGGATACAGCTCGGCGAGCCTGTCCGAGCGGATCTACTCGGGTCTGGACCAGGGCGGCATCCTCATCTATACCGCCGTACCCGACGCGGAGGGCACCCTCGGTGGCTTGGTGTCGCTGGCCGAGCCCGGGCCGCTGACCCGCATCGTCCAGCGGGCCCTACACGACGCGCTGCGGTGCTCGTCCGATCCTCTGTGCGCCGAACGCCTGCCGGAAGCGCCCGCCGACTTCTCGCACGGCGCCGCGTGCCACGCCTGTCTGTTCGTCTCCGAAACCACGTGCGAGCGCGGCAACCGATTCCTCGACCGGCGCTTCATCGTCCCGGTCGACGACCGGTTCCCGCCCCTCACCCCGTCATGACCTGGGATGCTCTGGAGGCGGCCAGTTCGGAACTGGTCCGGCAGGTCGGACGCATCAACACTGCGCGCGGTAATCAGCCACGTCAGTGATGCGTGGCCCCGGGACGCGGTCCTGCGGGCGACGCCGAGCGCCGGTGCTGCGCTTGTGGACGTTCACGTAATTCGGCTCTGGCGATGATCACGTGATGCCCGCTCACGCGGCGAGCAGTATCTGGATTCTGAGGAGGTCGAAGTTCGCCCGCCCGTACCCGTCGCGTTTGAGCCGCTTGATGCGGGTGACGTTGCCCTCGA
>Ga0335075_10005039_pt1 | contig 20558 bp, 18 predicted proteins | sample Lox_Sample_24_FD_206723 | JGI IMG/M metagenome (GOLD analysis project Ga0335075, IMG submission 206723) | Soil microbial communities from Loxahatchee National Wildlife Refuge, Florida, United States - Lox_Sample_2.4 | ecosystem: Environmental > Terrestrial > Soil > Wetlands | place: USA...
GCCCTCGGGCAGCTCGCCCTCAATCAGGTGCACCACGCCGTTCTTCACAAAGCCTTTTGCCGCCGCCGGCCTCGTGCCCGCCGCCGGACTCTTCGACGTTTCCTGGGGAGGTCCGCCTGGACGGCCAGTCCGGCCCGGATGGCTGGTACCCTTGTCCATCGCCAGATTCGCCAGCCGGTCGGCCCTCTGATTCTTCCCGCGCAGCACGTGCTCGATGCGAAACGCGTCCAGCCGCGCGATGCGACGCTTCGCCTCGTCAAACAGCGGGCGCAGATCGGGGCTGTTCACCTTATACCGTCCCTGGATCTGCTTTACCAGCAGCTCGGAGTCGGCAACGACCTTCATCCGCGCATGGCCGGACTGGATCGCGTAGTCGAGCGCCGCCAGCAGACCGCGATATTCCGCGACATTGTTCGTCGCCCGCCCCAGAAACTCGCTCAGCTCGGCCAGCGTTTCCCCGCCCGGTCCCTGAATAAAAACGCCGTAGCCCGCCGGCCCCGGATTCCCCCTCGAGCCTCCATCGCAATACGCGGTGATCCACGCGCCGCTGTGCGCTTCGGCAGGAAAAAGACTTTCGTTGGCCGGGTGTGGCATAGGCAGAGTGTAAACGAGCGGCGCCTGGCCAATGCTTCGCTAAAATAGAAACGTATGGCCGCTGGTCCGTCCGTAGATCTCGTCCAAATCGATCTCGCCCCTCGCCGCCCGCTCCCCAAGCCCCAGTGGCTGCGCGCGCGCGCGCCCATGGGTGACAATTACCACGACCTGAAGAAGCTGGCGCGCAGCCTGAACCTGCACACAGTTTGCGAGTCGGCGCAGTGCCCCAACATCGGCGAGTGCTGGCACCACAAAACGGCGACCTTCATGATGCTCGGCAACACCTGCACGCGCCGCTGCGGATTCTGCGCCGTGCCCAAGGGGCGCCCTGATCCCATCGACCTGGACGAGCCGCGCCGCGTGGCTGAAGCCGTCGCCGCCCTCGGACTCAAATTCGCTGTCATCACCAGCGTCAACCGCGACGACGACATCCTCGGCGGCGCCCGCGCCTTCGTGATGGTCATCGAAGAGATTCGCCGCCAGGCCCCCGGATGCCAGGTGGAGGTCCTCATCCCCGATTTCCAGGGCAACGAGGACGCGATCCGCATGGTCGTCGAAGCGCGCCCGGAGATCCTGAATCACAACACGGAATCCGTCCCGCGCCTCTATCGCGTCGTCCGCTCCGGCGCACGCTACGAGCGCACGCTGCGCCTGCTCGAGTTCGCCAAGCAGATTGAGCCGAAGACGGTCACCAAATCCGGCGTCATGGTCGGCCTCGGCGAAGAAATGGACGAGTTGCTCCAGGTCTATCGCGATCTCGCCAGCGTCGGCGTGGATGTGCTCACCATCGGCCAGTACCTGCGGCCCTCGAAAGATCATCTGCCCATCGCGCGCTACTACACGCCTGACGAATTCGCCTTCATGAAACAGGAGGCCCTCCGCATGGGCTTCCGCCACGTCGAGTCAGGGCCGCTCGTGCGCTCCTCCTACCACGCGCACGAGCAAGCCGACGCGGCCGAGACCAGTGGCGTGCTGGTGGTGATGTAGCCCCTGCCCGGCGCGTACAATACCTGTTTTGAGCGTCAAACCAGAAGGACAAATGCTATGGCACCTTCCGTAATGGCGGGCATTCCCGCTCTCAAAGAAACGTACGCGCAGCTGCGCGCCCGCATGGACAAGGCGGTCGCCGATTTCCAGACCAACCTCGCCTCCGTGCGCACCGGCCGTGCCTCCCTCCACATGCTCGACCAGGTCAGGGTGGACTACTACGGCACTCCGACGCCGCTGAGCCAGGTGGCCCAACTCACCACGCCGGACGCCAACATGATCGTCATCCAGCCGTGGGATGCGAGCCTCATCGTCGAGATCGAGAAGGCGCTGCGCACCTCTGACCTGGGCTTCAATCCCAATAACGACGGCAAGCTCGTCCGCGTCCCCGTGCCGCCCATGACCGAAGAGCGCCGCCGCGAAGTGGTCAAGCATCTCCATCGCGTCCTCGAAGATCACCGCACCGCCGTCCGCAACATCCGCCGCGACGGCAACGATCTTCTCAAAAAGGCCTCGAAAGACAAGAAAATCTCCGAGGACGAGGAAAAGCGCTCTCTCGACGAAATTCAGAAGCTCACCGACGAAGAGATCAAGCGCATGGAAGAGATGGCAAAGAAAAAAGAAGCAGAGGTCATGCAAGTCTGAACCGGCGCGGAAGTCATGCGAGTGTGAGACAGCATCGAAATCGCGCCACGCACAAGAAAGGCCCGCGCAGAGCGGGCCTTCTTCGTTTCCGGCCAGGTGCAACGCCTTATCCCTGGCTTGCTGCGCCGGTTGCGGGAGCGATTCCCACCTGCAGGAACGTTCCGGTGCCCAGCTTTACATTGCCCCGCGCCTCGCGGAAGGTTCCGGAATCGCGGCTCTGCACCGCGCTGTGCAGCGAGACGTGATGGAGCATGCCCGCCTGCTGATCGATGCGCGTGTTGCTGCTGATGTGGCTCGGTACCGGCGGCATCGTCTCATTCCCGTTCACCGCCATCTGCTCCTCGTTGGAGGGATACGCTCCGATCACCGTCACCTTCACCGGGATTGTGCGGCCATCCTTCAGTTCTGCCTTCGTGAAGACGACGCTCAGCATCGAGGGCCCGCCGTTTGTGGAAGCCTGCACCCGATCGACTTTCCCCCACAACTCCGTGCCGCGATCCAGCCGCAGGCCGCTGGCTGTTTTCACTGTGCCGTTCAGTCTGGCCTCCACGCTCTGGCCCTGCTGCGCCGTCTTCGCATCCAGCCTTTGCTGCAGGCGAACATTGGCTCCCACCATGTTCCAGGACTGCCCCATGCCCGGCTGTGCCGATGGTTGTGCCCAGGCCGCACCGGCGCATAAGAACGAAGCCGTCGCCACGCCCAGAGACCAATTTCTCAAAGCTGCTGCCAATCTCATAAAAGCTCCTTTTTGCAGAAAAGTATTCTCGACCGCTCTCCCGCCCAGAATCACCCGGCCGAAACTGGAGAGCACACGTGCTGGCGGGCTACCTGGTCCCGCCTCGAGCAACGCCCAGGGTCGTGGGGATCCTGATGAGGCCTCTATTGGTTTCGACGCAGCTAACAGCGCGATGGATACACTGAAAATGCGGAAGCGCGCAAAACCAGGAGGCATCCGCGGCTGCCCAGGCGGCGCCGGAGCTACATCACGTACGCGGCGCGCTCCAGCTCCTGCTGCATAAACTCCAGCGAGGAGTGGCCTTCCAGCCGCTGCACCAGATCCCGCACCACTTCAGGATCGGCGCCGTATCCGCGCCCGGAAAGAAACGTCGTCACCAGTTCCGCCGCCTGCCAGGAATCCATGCCGGTTTGCAGCAACTCGGTGCGCAATCCCGCCAGTTCGGCGACAGGGAACTTCTCGATTCTCCGTTCGTCGGCCATGGATTCCCCTTTCGAGCGCCAGGCGCCTTCCCCCGGAACCTCTCGACGTTTTAACTCCTTGTATTGGTTAGACACGGGTTCCGCCAGGATGTGTTGCTATGTTCGGCGAAAAGAACGCCCCGCGGCGGGCGTAGACTGGCAAATATGGACCGTGTGAATCGAGGCAACGCAGACAACCCCAATCGGCAGGGCCCATCCTGGATTCTCATGCTCCTGCTCATTCTGCTGGCCATGGCGGCGGCCACCGGTGTTGCCTGGGCGTTCATTCACCCCATGCTGCACCCCAGATAAAGCGCTCGCCGCGGCGATTCGTCCGCCGCGCCGCGCAGGCAGCTGCGCCTTTGTAGAATCTGAGAAGCGATCCGCGCATTGGGGCACGAGGACCACCAGACGCATGCTGCGAGCAGGACTTACTGGCGGGTTAGGCAGCGGCAAATCCACCGTGGCCGCCTTCTTCCATCAATGCGGCGCAGCCATCCTGGAAGCCGATGCCATTGCGCGCGAGCTCATGCAGCCTGGGCGCGCCGCCTACGGCCTCATTGTCGAGAGGTTCGGCCCCAGTGTCGTGTGTCCCGACGGCTCGCTCGATCGAGCCCGCCTCGCGGGGCTGGCCTTCCGCGAAGGTCATCTCGCGGAGCTGAATCGCATCGTGCATCCCCCCACCATCGCCGAGCAGGAGCGCCTCATGCGGGAGATTTTCGCCCGCGATCCGCGCGCTGTTGTGCTGGTCGAATCCGCGCTGATCTTCGAAGCCGAAGCCGGAGGCAGCGCCCCAGGCTGGCGCCGCCGCTTCGACCGCATCGTTCTCGTCACCGCCCCCGACGATCTCAAGATCCAGCGCTTTCTCTCTCGCGTGTTGCCCGCCGAGGCCGGCGCGGAGCAGCGCGAACGGGCCGAGCGCGATGCCCGCGCGCGCCTCGCCGCGCAGATTCCCGATGCCCAAAAAGCGCCGCTCTGCGATTACGTCATCGACAATTCCGCCACGCTGGAAGCCACGCGTGCGCAGGTGGAGCGCATCACCCGCGAGCTCCAGGCCGCCTCCGAGACCTGCCTGCCCACCTCGATACAATGAGTGGTGCCTGAGCGGCGAACTCTATGACCTTCCGCAGAATCCTTCTGGTTCTCCTCTTCGTTGGAGCCTTCTGGTATCTCACCAGCCACTCGATCTTTCCCAGCCGCGGCGGGTCCGGCGGCGGTGTGCCCCTCGAGCTCACTGAGGCCCAGGCCGCGCCTGCTTACACGCCCGCCGAGATGAACAACATCGACGTCTACAAGCACGCCCTGCCGACCGTCGTCAACATCACTGCGGGCACCGTCACCCTCGACTTTTTCTACGGCCTCGTTCCCCAGGAAGATCAGGGCTCGGGCTTCATTCTCGACAAGCAGGGACACATCCTCACCAATTACCACGTGATCGCCAACGCGCAGAAAATCGAGGTGCAGACCTGGGACAAGCGCCGCTACCAGGCCCGCCTCATCGGCGGCGACCAGCTCCACGATCTCGCCCTCCTCCAGATCGACGCGCAAAATCTGCAGCCCGCCGTCCTCGCCAGCTCCCGCGATCTGCAGGTCGGCCAGCAAGTCTATGCCATCGGCAATCCCTTTGGCCTCTCCGGAACCATGACGACCGGCATCATCAGTGCCATCCGCTCGGTGCGCGGGCCGGAGAGCGCGCCCATCGAGAACGCCATCCAGACCGACGCCGCTATCAATCCAGGCAACTCCGGCGGTCCGCTCCTCAACTCACACGGAGAAGTGATCGGCATCAACACCATGATTGCGCAGAACGGCGCGGAGCAGAACGCGGGCATCGGTTTCGCTATTCCCATCGACACGGCCAAGGCTGTGCTCCAGGATCTCCAGAAGTACGGCTACGCGCGTCGCCCCTCGCTGGGAGTTCGCACCCTCGCCATCGGCCCCGATCTCGCCCAGCAAATGGGACTGCCCGCCAGCTACGGCCTGCTGATTGAGAGCACCCAGCCGGGCGGCGCCGCGGATCGCGCCGGCCTGCGCGGCGGCGATCAAATGGCCTATCTGGGCAACATGCAGATTTCCATCGGCGGCGATCTCATCGTGGCCATCGACGGCCAGCCCGTCACCGATTCGCGCGACGTCGCCGAAACCATGGACAGGCACCAGCCCGGCGACGCCGTCACCGTCACTTTCTATCGTGGCCGGCGCAGAATGTCCGCGCGTGTGGTCCTCGGCGAAGCGGGAGAACGGACCGGCGCATGAGCCACGCCTCGCGCTGGACCGCTGCGGAGATTCCTGCGCAGGCCGGCAGGCTGGCGCTGGTTACGGGCGCTAACAGCGGCATCGGCTATCACACCGCGCTCGAGCTGGCGCGTGCCCGCTGCGGCGTCATCCTCGGCTGCCGCGATCGCATCAAAGGCGACGACGCCCGCACCCGCATCCTCGCTCTCGTTCCCGCCGCGCACGTCGAGGTGCTCGCGCTCGATCTCGCCAGCCTGGACTCCGTGCGCGTCGCCGCTGACCGCTTTCTCGCCACCGGTCAGCATCTCGATCTGCTCGTCAACAACGCCGGCGTCCTGGCCCCGCCGCATCGCCGGCTCACGCGCGACGGCTTCGAGCTGCAGTTCGGCACCAACCATCTCGGCCACTTCGCTCTCACCGGATTGCTCCTCCCCGCGCTGCTTTCCTCCAGTCCCGCCGCGGCGTCGCGCATCGTTACCGTCAGCTCCATCGCCCATCGCACCGCCACCATGGACTTCGCCAATCTGCAGTGGGAACGCGGCTATCGTCCATGGCCGGCCTACCGCAGCTCCAAGCTCGCCAATCTTCTCTTCGGCCTCGAACTTCAGCGCCGCCTTGAGCGCGCACACGCCGCGGCCATCAGCGTCGTCTCCCATCCCGGCGTCGCCAACACGAACCTCTTTGCCTCCGGACCCGGCCAGGGACGCGGCCTCATCGCGAAGCTCACCCCCATCTTTATCGCCCTCTTCACCCAGTCCGACGCCCAGGGCGCTTTGCCCACCCTGTACGCGGCTACCGCGCCCGATGTCCGCGGCGGCCGCTTCTACGGCTGCGAAGGATTCCGCCAGGTGCGCGGCTATCCCGTCGAAGTTCGCGCCGAAACCCAGGCATACGATGAGGCAATGGCGGCGAAGCTCTGGGAAATCTCCGAGAATCTGACCGGCGTGACCTATCCTCTGCCCGCGAGTCAGCTGTGATCCCCGCCTTGCCCGTCCTCTACGCCGCGACCACCAATCCCGGCAAGCTGCGCGATTTTGCCGTCGCCGCCGCGGACAGCGGCTTCGCCATCGAGCCGCTGCCGCGCCTGCGAGAAGTGCCCGCGCCCGACGAAAACCAGCCCACCTTTGAGGGCAACGCGCGCCTGAAGGCCCAGTACTACAGCCGCATTGCCGCGCCCGGCTCTCTCGTGCTCGCCGACGACTCCGGCCTCGAAGTCGACGCGCTCGACGGCGTGCCCGGAGTGCGCTCTGCCCGCTACGCGCAGGATGCCGGCTTTGTGCCGAACCGCGACACTCAGCCTGGCCTCGGCTGGCTCGGCGCCGGCACCGTCGACGTGCGCAACAACCTGTACCTCCTGGATCAAATGCACGAAGTGACGCAGCGCTCAGCCCGCTATCGCTGCGTCCTCGCCCTCGCCTGCGCCGGCGCAACCCTGGCCACTGCCGAGGGCAGCGTTGAAGGCGAAATTCTCACCGCTCCGCACGGAACCGGCGGCTTTGGCTACGACCCGCTCTTCTGGCTCCCGGAGTTGCGCCGCACCATGGCCGAAATTTCCCTCGAAGAAAAGCACACGCTCAGCCATCGTGGCCGCGCCTTTCGTGCGCTCCTGCCCAGCCTTCCTGAGATCGCCGCTTCGCTCCAGGCCAGCTCGCCCCGCTCAAAGCAGTAGCACCGAGACCATTTCGCCCGCCGCCACTCGCTCCGCGGTTTCCGGCGTCACCGCAAACCCATTCGCCCTCGCCGCGGCCGCCAGATCGCCGGAACCATGCCATGCAACCGGCCGCACCCGCGCCCCCTTCACGTCGCTTTCCAGGCGCGCGGGCAGGAATCGCGTGAGTCCCTGCTTCACGTGAATTTCTTCCTCCAGCCGCGCGGTCGCAAAGCGCGGACCCGCTTCGCTTTCCCCGCCCAGCGCGCGCAGCAAGGGCGCAACAAACAGCGCAAAGGTCACCATCGTGGAGAGGGGATTGCCCGGCAGTCCAAAGAAGTACCCCTCCGGCAGCTGTCCGAACACCACAGGCTTGCCTGGCTGAATGCGCGTTCCGGTGAAGAAGAATTCCGCGCCGCGCCGCAGCAGGGCCTGCTCCACCACGTCGAATTTCCCCTTTGAGACTCCGCCCGTCAGCACCACCAGATCCATGCGCGCAGCCTCTGCCAGCGCGTCCTCCGTCGCCGCCGTATCGTCCGGCACAACCGGAAAGAGCCTGGGCGCTCCTCCCGCCGCCAGCGTCTGCGCCGCCAATGAGTAACTGTTCGAGTTACGAATCTGGTGTGGCAGCGGCTCGTCGCTGACGTCCACCAGCTCGTCGCCTGTCGCCAGAATCGCCACCCGCGGGCGCGCGAACACCGCCACCGTGGCATAGCCGCACGCCGCCGCCGCGGCGATCTGCGGAACCGTCATGCGGCGCCCCTCCGGCGCCAGAATGCTGCCCGCGCGGGCCTCCATCCCCGCGTCCACGATGTTCTCGCCCGGTGCCAGAGCCTTCCCCCCGGTGTGGCGAACCAGAAAGCCCGACACCTGAACGTCCTCCATCATCGCCACGCAGTCGGCCCCGGGAGGAACCGCCGCTCCGGTCATGATCTCCACGGCGTCGCCCGAGGCCAGCATCCCTTTCGTCCACCGCTCTCCGGCGCGCAGCTGTCCCGCTACGCGCAGCGTCCCGGCGGTCACCTCGGCGGCCCGGCACGCAAACCCATCGCGCGTGGCGCGGGGAAATGGCGGCTGATCGCGGTCGGCCGCAATCGGCTGCGCCAGCACCCGTCCGGCCGCAGCCAGCAGGGGCGCCTGTTCAATCGCGCGCGCCCGGTTGCGCAGTTTTTCCGCATGCCGGCGCACGCATTCCGCCGCCTCGGCATAGCTCAGCACTGTTTCCTGCGGTGTGGGGGACATGCCATCGATTGTCGCAACGGTTCACGCAAAAAGGAAAGAGCGCCATTCCCGGCGCTCTTTCCTGCGCATGCCGCGCCGATCAGTGCTTCTTCTTCCCGGACTTGTAGCTGCTCGACTGTGTCTGGCCCACCTCCTGGATCACTGCTTTGGCGTCATTCGCGAACGGGCCGTTCGGCGCCAGGTCCAGGTATTTCTGGTACGCCTCCAGGCATCCCGGCGGCGCAATAATCTTCTGCGTCCTGGGGTCCACCGTGGCTTTGTTGATCAGCGCCTTCCCCTTCAGGTAGTAGGGAATCGGCCCGTTGGGATTCGCCGCGATCGCCTTATCCGCGGCCGCCACGGTCGCGTCGATCTGGTTGTAACGATCCATCATGATGGCTTCGTTGGTGTAGTACATCGCCGCCTGCGATGGATCTTCCTGGGCCGCCGCATCGTACGCGGCCTGCGCTTCCGGATACTTCCCGGTGGATGCCAGAGACTCGCCCAGCGAGTTGTTGGCGGAGCCCTCCAGGTCGGGATGCGGCTTATTCGACGCCTTGTCCAGGGCGATGCCCTTTTGCAGCGAGTTCACCGCATCGGCCCAGTCCTTCTCGCCCCGCTGGGCTATCCCCAGTTCCACCCACAGCACAGCGGCATCCGGCATGATCGCAGTGTCCTTCTGCATCAGCGCCGCCGCTGCCGCATAGTTGCCGGCGGCATCGTCTGACCGCGCCGTATGCAGGTCGCCATTCAGGTTCTTGATCTTCGCGTTTTCCTTCAAAATCGACGCGTTCTTCTGTTTGAGCTCCTCGATCTGCTTGCGCTGCTCCGGCGTCATCTTCGCCATATATGCGGGCCGCGACATATCGAAGTTCTGCTCCGTGTCCTGGCCGGAGACGATCTTGACGTTGTCGAACTGATCCACCACTTTATCCTTCGGCGTGTCCGCGGCGCGGTAGACCACCGTGTACGACCCCGGAGCGACTCCCGTGCCCTTGTAGGTCCCGTCATCGTTCACAGGAAACGTGTACTTCGCCTCTTCCGACGGCGAAGTCAGCCCGCCCGGATACAAGGAGACGCTGCCCCCTTTCACGGGAGCTCCCGTCGGATCGTTGATCAGCCCATGGATTGAGCCGGGTGTCGTCTGCGCCGCGGCGTGCGGCCCCATCAGAGGCAACGTCAGTGCCACCAAAGCGGCCAGCGCCAGGCGCAGCCGCAAGTGTTTCGTTCCCATCAGTGTCCTTCCTCTCTCATCGCTGGCGAAGCCAACCAGTGGCCGCGCTCGTGTAACTGTCCTTCGGCACGCCGCGCGTACCGAATGGGGTCCTCGACCCCGGCTTGCTCAAAAGCGCGCAGCCGCAGAACGCAACTGTCGCACACTCCGCACGCGGCTTCCGAGCCCGAATAGCATGACCACGTTAAATCCAGCGGCGCGGCCAGTTCAAGGCCCAGCGCCACGATCTCCTTCTTGTGCATATGGATGAGCGGAGTGCGCACCGCGATGTCGCCCTCCCTGGTCCCCATGCGGATCAGCTGCTGAAAAGCCTCATAATAGGCCGGCCGGCAGTCGGGGTACCCGGAGCTGTCCTGCTCCACCGCCCCGATAAAAACGGCCTTCGCCCCCAGCACCTCCGCCCAGCTCACCGCGGCCGCAAGAAAATGCGCATTGCGGAAGGGAACGTACGTGACCGGAATTTCCGTCCCAGTCACGCCCCCTTCCGGCGCTTCCGGAACCTCGATCGTGGGGTCTGTCAGCGCCGACCCGCCGATCCGGCGAAACAGGTCCAGCCGCAGATGCAGAAAATCCCTGAACCCAAGCGCCTCCGCCACGCACCGCGCCGCCCGCAGTTCGCGTTCTTCCGTTCGCTGTCCGTAGCCGCAGTGCAGCGCATAAGCCTCATAATCGCGAGCTGCCAGCGCCGCGCAGACACAGGAATCCATGCCTCCCGAGAGGCACACTACGGCCCGTTCCCGGCTCGTTTTCACCACCCTTTATCGTAGCGCGAGCCAGCCGCAGCCGCGAACGTGCGGCGTTACCAAAGTAAACTCAGCAGCGCAAGCGCCTCATCCCTGGTCCGTAGACCGTAACCCGTATCTCCTGCCTTTCAGCTTCTCCACCGCAGCGTGACTGGTCCCTCCATCGGGTGCCGCATCGGCTCGCCCGTCCGTGCAGCGTCCAGCCGCGCCTGTTTCAGCGCGAAGTACCACTTCGCCGGCCGGTCCGCATCATCAATCAACATCAGCGCCGGCTCGTACTTCAGCCCCTGCGCCTGCTGGATCATCGTCACCTGATCCTGCCGCACGAACATGTTCCCGAAGAATTTCAGGATCGAGGTCAGGAACGGCACGCCGTACAGCACGTTCCATGCGCCCACCACGTCGATGCGGCACGTCGTCGTCGTCACCGGCGTTACCGTCGTCAGGCTGGAAAACCACTTCTTTCCGGCGCGGATCGTCTCGATCCGCCGGTTCGGCAGCACGAAGTCGATCGTCGTCGTAATCGGCTCCCCATACACCCCCAGCAGCTTGTACGGCGCGCTGTTCGCCGAGGGCGCATGGCTCGCCATCCTGAACCCCTGCGGAATCGGCTCGAAGCGCTTCTCCTTCTCGTGAATGCTCGCCTGCTTCCGCCACCACCACGACTGATGCACAAACGGCCCATGCGCCGGATCCATCAGCCCGATGATCCCGTGGTCCACGTTGCAGGGCAGATCCGCCGTGAGATGGGCGCCGCGGTATTTCTCACTGAACTTTGGAAGTTCCGGCGCGGGCGTAAGTGCTGCATCCTCCGCGCTGATCCGGCCCCGCCCAGGCTCCGGCACGTACACCCACGCGTACCCGTCGCGCTCCTCGCAAGGAAACGCCATGCCGTAAAGCTTGTTCGGGAACGTGTCCTGGGGCGTGAGCGACGGAATCTCGACGCATTTTCCGGAACAGGGCTCAAAGGCCCAGCCGTGATATTTGCAGGTGAGCGTCTCCCCGTCGAACCAGCCGCAGGAAAGCGGAATCCCCCGGTGCGGGCAGTTATCGCGCATCGCAAACAGCCGCCCGTCCGCGCGCCGCCCGAGCACCATCGGGATGCCCATCAGCAGCGCGGTCCTGAGACTTTTGCCGCGCAGTTCCTCGCTGCGCATCGCCGGATACCAGTCGTTGTAGATCAGCGTCGCCGGTGGTCCGCCGGCGCTCGCGGGAGCAGCACTCGTGGCCATATCAGTCCGAAAAACCTGTCCTCACTATAGCCCGGCAACCTTCAGAAGCAATTTCATCTGCCCCCTGGCTTTTTGGGTGCGATCTTTGCCCGAACGAGGGGGAGACCCTCCTTCACCGCGGCCCGCCCCAGTTCCACGTCAAGCGTTGCCAGCGGCGAACCAGTACTCTTCGCCAGCTCCAGATAGCCGGCATCGTAGACTGTCAATTGGTGCCGGCGTGCCAGGTTCAGAACTTCCTGTCTTTGCGGCAAGGGTTCAATCACAACCGGCAGATGCGCCAGTTTCCGCAGGAACAAATCCGTTTTTGCCTCAGTGAGGCGCCGCCTGCGCTCAGTGACGACGAGCACGTTTCGAATCTCAAACCACCAGAGAGGCGTTGTCAGCGCGTGGTCCGACGCGAGTAAACCCAGGGCAAAATCCGCGTCGGGGTTCGACTCATCGGCAAAGGCCCACGCTGCGGTAACCGAGACATCCAGCACGAAGGGCATTACCGCTTCCTGCCCTCGTCCCGGGCGGACAGGAGTTCTCTCACGGAGATTGGACCGTTGTCGCGCCCGAACGCCCGCAGATCCTCAATCGTCGCATTGATTGCTTCCCGCTGGCGATCGGCATCGGGAACCAATCGGGCCACGCGCTTTCCATGCCGCGTAATGATGAGCGTATCTCCCCGCTCCACGTCATCGAGCAACTGAAGGAAGCGTGTCTTGGCCTCGGATGCCTGAATCTGTCGCATATCCGATTATCGACCAGACTTATTGACCAGTCAATCCACTGTTCCGCGTCCAGAACAAAAAGCCCGCAGAGTATCTCCCGCGGGCCCCTATACCGTAGACCGTAACCCGTAATCCCTATTTTCCCTTCAGCAGGGCTTTCGCCGCGTCCAGATGCTTCTGGAGTACCGGAATCGCATTCTGCGCATACGTCTTGATCGCGTCGTTTGTCGCGTCCGTCGACTCCTTCGTGTAGATCGCAATCGCCTTCTCGTGCCCCGCGATCATGTCCTGAATGTACCTGCGGTCGAACGCCTTCCCCTTCAGTTTCTGGAACGGCCCGATCATCGTGTCGTTGTTCTTCTTGTCGATCGCGTTTGGCACGGCCAGGCCGGCTTGCTGCGCCGCCGTGTACAGGTTGCCGTAGTCCTGCGTGTGATCCGTCGTCACCATCTGCCCGTAGCTCTGCACCGCCTGGGAACTGGAATTCGTCTGCGCCAGTTGTCCCAGATTCGCTTCCACCATGTCGGTTTGTGCGGCGAAATCGACAAATTGCTGGTCCGTCATGGCGGCCCCCATCGCCCTGGCGCCATGCTTGTGTTTCTGCGCCATCACGGGCAGGCAGCACAGCGCCAGGCAACAAACACCGGCAAGCATCCGCTTCATATCCGTTTCCTCCACTTTGAGATTGAATTTTCCCGACGTTGTCGATGCGGTTCGCCCGGACCAGAGCTCCTGCGCCCCGGCTCCTCGGTCGTCCCAATGGTTGGCGATTGGCCCTCTTTCATCGATGCGCCCAGCCAATTTTCTGTGGCCTGAGACAGCGAAAACGCCACCAGGAAAAGAAATGCCCGCGGAATCTCTCCGCGGGCCTATACCGTAGACCGTAACCCCTACGCCTTCCCTATCGCCATGTGCTCCAGCGGAATCCCCGCCCGGCTCACCACTTCGAATCGCAGCGCGCCCGCCTTGCGGTCGCCTTCAATTTTCACGTGGTCCCCGTGCAGCACCTCGCCGTCCAGGATCTTCAGCGCCAGCGGGTCCTGAATCAGCCGCTGGATCGCCCGCTTGAGCGGCCGCGCCCCGTAAGCCTGATCGTAGCCCGCCGTGAAGATCTGCTTCCGCGCCGCATCGGTCAGCTCGATCGTGATGTGCCGGTCGGCCAGCAGCTTCTCCAGATCCTCCAGCCGCAGCTCCACAATCTTTGCCAGTTGCGCCTCGCCCAGCGGGCGGAAAATCACAATATCGTCCACGCGGTTCAGAAACTCCGGCCGGAACTGCTCGCGGAGCATCTTCATCACGCTCTCGGTCGCATGAGCAAACGTCGTCTCGTCCTTCAGCGCGTCGGTCGACAAGAAACCTGCGCCCAGATTCGACGTCATGATCAGCACCGTGTTCTTAAAGTCCACCGTGCGTCCTTTGGCATCCGTCAGCCGCCCGTCGTCGAGTACCTGCAGCAGCACGTTGAACACGTCTGGATGCGCCTTCTCGATCTCGTCCAGCAGGATCACCGAATACGGCCGCCGCCGCACCGCCTCCGTCAGCTGTCCTCCCTCGTCGTAGCCCACGTACCCCGGGGGCGCCCCGATCATCCGCGCCACGGCGTGCTTCTCCATGTATTCCGACATATCCAGCCGCACCATGGCCTGCTCGTCGTCGAAGAGGAACTCCGCCAGCGCCCGCGCCGTCTCCGTCTTGCCCACCCCCGTCGGTCCCAGGAAAATAAACGACCCGATCGGCTTCTTCGGATCGCTCAGCCCCGCGCGCGATCGGCGAATCGCATTCGCCACGATGCTCAGCGCCGCGTCCTGCCCGATCACCCGCTCGCGCAGACGCTCCTCCATCCGCACCAGCTTCTTCACCTCGCCTTCCAGCATCCGCGTTACCGGAATCCCGGTCCACTTGCTGACAATGCGCGCGATATCCTCCTCGTCCACCTCTTCCTTCAGCATCCGCGGAGCCGCGCCGGAGGTCGCCCCATCCTGCGCCGCGTTCAGCTGTTTCAGCTCAGCTTCCAGCTTCGGCAGCTCGCCGTACTGGATCTGCGCCGCCCGCTCCAGATTTCCCCGCCGCGTCTGTTCCTCCGCCTCGAAGCGCAGCGTCTCGATCTGTTTCTTCACGTCGCTCAGCCGCGTGATCGCCTCGCGCTCTTTCTGCCACCGCGCCCGCAGTCCGGTTGTCTTTTCGCGAATCTGCGCGATCTCGCGCTCCACCTGTTCCAGCCGCTCTTTCGAGTTCGCATCGCTCTCCCGCTTCAGCGCCGTCCGCTCGATTTCGAGCGAGGTCGCTTCGCGCTCCAGCTCGTCGATCTCCTGGGGCACGCTCCCGATCTGGATCGCCAGCGAAGCCGCCGCCTCATCCACCAGATCGATCGCCTTATCCGGCAGGAAGCGATCCGAAATGTACCGGTGCGACAGCGTCGCCGCTGCCACAATCGCCGAATCGCGAATGCGCACCTTGTGGTGCGACTCATACCGCTCCTTCAGCCCACGCAGAATCGCAATCGTGTCCTCGACGTTCGGCTCGCCCACATAGACGATCTGGAACCGCCGCTCCAGCGCCGCATCCTTCTCGATGTACTTCTTGTATTCATTCAGCGTTGTCGCGCCAATCGCCCGCAGCTCACCGCGCGCCAGCGCCGGCTTCAGCATGTTGCTCGCGTCAATCGCGCCTTCCGCCGCGCCCGCGCCCACCAGCGTGTGCAGCTCGTCGATGAACAGAACAATCTGCCCATTCGACTCCTCAATCTCCTTCAACACCGCCTTCAGCCGGTCCTCAAACTCGCCGCGATACTTCGCGCCGGCCAGCATCGACCCCAGATCGAGCGCAATCACTCGTTTGTCGCGCAGCACGTCCGGCACGTCGCCGTGCACGATCCTCCGCGCCAGGCCCTCCACAATCGCCGTCTTGCCCACGCCCGGCTCCCCGATCAGCACCGGATTGTTCTTCGTTCGCCGCGAAAGCACCTGGATCACGCGCCGAATCTCCTCGTCGCGCCCGATCACCGGATCCAGCTTGCCCCGACGCGCCAGCTCCGTCAGATCCTTCGCGTATTTTTCCAGCGCCTGATACTTCGCCTCGGGATTTTGATCCGTGACCCTCTGGCTGCCCCGCACGCTGGCCAGCGACTTCAGCACCGCGTCATGCGTCGCGCCCAATGACGCCAGCAGCAACTGCGCGCCATCGTTCTTCTGCCGCGTCAGCGCCAGCAGCAGATGCTCGGTCGAAACATACTCGTCCTTGAACTGCTCGGCCTCTTTGAACGCCTGGTCGAACACCTGGTTCAGGGCATTCGACGCGCCCGGCTGCGCCGCCCCGCCGCTCACCTTCGGCAGCTGGCCTACCGCCTCCTGCGCCCGCGCCTCCAGCCGATCGGTCGCGACGCCGATCTTATCCAGCACGGCTGGGATCACGCCCTCCTTATCCGCCAGCAGCACGGCCAGCAAATGCAGCGGCAGAATCTCCGGATTGCCGTTCTCCGCCGCAAGCTGGCTCGCGCCCTGCACCGCCTCCTGCGACTTCACCGTAAATTTGTCCCAACGAATCGCCATAAAAACCTCAGGCACCGGCGCTCAGCAGCCAGCGACAAGCAACCACCTAATTCTGCACCTGAAAAACAGCGGGAGGGCAGCCCCTCCCGCAAAGAGCAGTTTCAAGCTCATTCGGCGCGAAGGGCGCCCGCCCGGCCAGGACTTACGCTGCCGGCTTCACTTCTTTCTTGCCGCCCTCGATCTGACCTTTGCCGATTTCCACTTTGATCTGCTTCGGCTTCGCTTCCGGCCGCTTCTCCAGCTCCAGCTTCAGCACGCCCGCGTCGTAGCTGGCTTTCACGCCCTCCGGATTCACCGTGTTCGGCACCGTGAACGAGCGGTAGAAGCTGCCGTAGCGCCGCTCGATTCGATGGAAGTTCTCTTCCTTCTCTTCCTTCTCGAACTTGCGCTCGCCTCTCACGGTCAGCACGTTGTTCTCGAGTTGGATGTCCAGGTCGCTGTCCTTCAGCCCCGGTACTTCCAGCTTCAGGACGATCTTGTGCTCGTCCTCGTAAATGTCCACCGGCGGCACAAATGCGGCCGTCGTCAGCGCATCGCCTTCACCCTGCGTGCGGTTATATTCCTGGAACAGCGAGTTCATGCGGTTCTGCAGCGCCAGCACGTCACGAAATGGGTCCCAACGAGTAATCGCCATGGTTCTATCCCTCCATATGGAAGAAAATTTTTTGACGGGGAGGCCGGCCACCGCCAGACCCCACACCCATCTGATGCCACTATAGCATAAGAGCTTCATAAAATATGAGTGAATGAAGATCATATTTTATCATTAATCTAAGATGTTGATATGTTTAGGCTTGCTCCCGAACCCTGTCAGCAAACCCTCCCGCCAATCCCTTCGCGTTTTCCCCTGCAGATTTCCCCGCCTCCGGCCGATAACTCCTCACAAAGGCGGCTCTCGCTTCGATCACGCCGCCCTGCGGCCTCTGATTCGAGGCATTTGTGACGCCCGTCACACCGCCCTGATGCGCAATCTGGCAAACCAGAATGATGCCCCCCGGCGACGACAACGCGAAGAACCTCCGGCCGTCCGGCGGTCCCGTTTCGCAGCCCTGTGCCGAGGGCCAGTATCAGTTGCTCTTCGACTGTAATCCCATTCCCATGTGGGTCTTCGACCGAAGCACCCTCCGCTTCCTCGACGTCAACAAAGCCGCGGTTCGCCAGTACGGATACACGCGCAACGAATTCCTTGCCATGTCCATCCTCGACATCCGCCCCCCGGAAACCATCCCTGACGTCGTCGTCGATGTCGCCCGCCGCGTGCGCGGGCTCCAGGAACCGGGCTCCTGGATCCACCGCCGCAAGGATGGCACCAACCTCGACGTCGACATCGTCTGCCACGACCTCATTTTCCAGGGCGTCGACGCTCTTCTCGTCGCCGCCAACGACGTCACCGCGCGCCACCAGGCTGAACGCGCCGCCCTGCAGGCCGAGGAGAATTACCGCTCCATCTTTGAAAACGCCGTCATCGGCATCTTCCAGCACAGCGCCGATGGCCGCGTTCTCAGCGTGAATCCCGCCCTGGCCCAGATGCACGGCTACGATTCTCCCGAGCATCTTTGCGCCGAAGTCTCCAACGTCGCCGCCCAACTCTTCGTCCATCCCGAACGCCTGCGGGAACTGGCCCGCGCCGCCGAACACGGCGTCGTTCGCAATGCCGAGGTGGAGCTGTACCGCCGCGACCGCAGCCGCATCTGGGTTCTTGTCAACCTGCGTTCAGCGCGCGACGGCGAAGGCAATCCGGTTTACGAGGGCACCGCCGAGGACATCACCGACCGCAAAGCCGCGGAAGCCCAGGTGCGCTTCCTCGCCTGGCATGATGCGCTCACCGGCCTTCCCAATCGCGCTCTCTTCGTAGACCGCCTGGAAACCACCCTCGCCGCCGCCTCTCGCAATGATCAGAAACTTGCCGTCCTCTTCCTCGACCTCGACCGCTTCAAGAACATCAATGACTCTCTCGGCCATTCCGTCGGCGACCAGGTGCTCCAGGCCGTCGCCGCCCGGTTCCGCGAGTCCGTACGCGCCGTCGATACCGTCGCTCGCCTGGGCGGCGACGAGTTCCTCATCCTCCTCCCCGACGTCACTTCCGCCGCCGATGCCGAAGTGGCCGCGCGCCGCATTCTCAGCGCCATGGCCCGCCCGTTTACCATCCGCAATCATCGTCTCGGCTGCAGCTGCAGTATCGGCATCGCCCTGTTTCCCAATCACGGACCCGACGGCGAAACCCTTATTCGCAGTGCCGACGCCGCCATGTATTCCGCAAAGGAAATGGGCAGCAGCCGCGTCCGCCTCTTCACCCGGGAAATGAACCAGCGCGCTACTCGCCAGTTCAACCTGGAAAACAATCTGCGCGCGGCCCTCGGCACCGCGCAGTTCTCGCTCGTCTACCAGCCGCAGAGAAATCTCGCCACCGGCGCCGTTGTCGGCATGGAAGCCCTCCTGCGTTGGCAGCATCCCACCCTCGGTTCTGTCTCTCCCGAGGACTTCATCCCCGTTGCCGAGTCCAGCGGCCTCATTCTCCCCATCGGCGAATGGGTCCTCCTCACCGCCTGTTCCCTCGTCCGCCAGTGGCAGCGGGAAGGCCGGCCCGTCATCCCCGTATCCGTCAACGTCTCCGCCGTGCAGTTCCGCCATCAGGATTTCTGTTCCCTGATCCGCTCCGTCCTTCGAGAAACTCAGCTCTCCCCGCGCCTGCTCGAACTCGAACTCACCGAAAGTGTCCTGCTCTCCAACGCCGACGTCATGACCTCCGTCCTGGAAGAGCTCCAGAACATGGGCGTCGCCCTCGCGATCGACGACTTCGGCACCGGCTACTCCAGCCTCAGCTATCTCAGGCAGTTCCGCGCCTCCCGCCTCAAAATCGACCGCTCCTTTGTGCGCGATCTCGCCACCGACCCCGACGACGCTGCCATCACCGCCGCCATCATTGGTATGGCAAAGAGCCTCAATATGAAGGTCCTCGCCGAAGGCGTCGAATCCGATGCGCAGATCGAATTCCTGCGCCGCCATCGCTGCGACGAAATCCAGGGCTACTACTTCAGCCAGCCACTTCCCGCCTCCCAGATTGCCGGCTTCCTCGCCGCTGCAGGGATCCGATGCGTTTCCGCCGCTGCGCCCCAACCGGCCCGGCGCCTGATTCCCCCCGCATTTCCTTTGCCTTAGCCGCTTGTGCTGGCTGTCACAATCTCCTCCCCCCGCACATGTGATGCTCACCACATACAGGTCTGTCTGCGCCGATTGACAATCTTCCGTTTCCAGATTGTGGATGGCCGCCCGCGTTCTATTCCGCTCTCCGGCCAGCACCGCAACGCCTACGAGCAGCCCAAATTCCCACGCCTTCGCTGGCGGCAGAACGGAGATCCAAAATGAACGCAGTCACTCTCGACTACCCGGAGATTGTCGCGTCTTCGAAAGTCGAAGCTCCCACCCAGTACGTGTTCTTCTTCGGCGCCGGCGTGGCCGAAGGCAACGGCAAAATGCGCGATATCCTCGGCGGCAAAGGCGCCGGCCTCGCTGAAATGACAAATGCCGGCCTTCCCGTCCCTCCCGGCTTCACTATCCAGACGGAGGCCTGCCGCGAGTACATGCGCGGCACACTCCCCCCGCAGGTCACCGAGCAGATGGACCTTGCCCTCGCCCGCCTTGAAAAGCTGCAGGGTCAACGCCTCGGCGCCGGCGAAAATCCTTTGCTGGTCAGCGTCCGTTCCGGCGCCAAGTTCTCCATGCCCGGCATGATGGACACCATCCTCAACCTCGGCCTGAACGACATCTCCGTCGAAGCGTTGGCGAAAAAGTCCAGCAATCCCCGCTTTGCTTACGATTCCTACCGCCGCCTCATCCAGATGTTTGGCGACGTCGTCCTCGACATCCCCAAAAATGAGTTCGAGCACATCTTCGACGAGACCAAGAAGAAGTACCACGCGAAGCAGGACACCGACCTCACGCCCTCAGCCCTCAAGGAAGTCATCGCCGCTTACAAAAAGCTCGTCCTCCGTCACACCGGCGCAGAATTTCCCCAGGATCCCGACCGCCAGCTCGTCATGGCCCGCGACGCCGTCTTCCGCTCCTGGAACAACGAGCGCGCGAAAACCTATCGCCGCCTCAACCACATCGACGACTGGCTCGGCACCGCCGTCAACGTTCAGGCCATGGTCTTCGGCAATCTCAATGAGTCCAGCGGCACCGGCGTCGGTTTCACCCGTAATCCCGCCAACGGCGAGAAGGAATTCTACGGCGAGTTCCTCATGAACGCCCAGGGCGAAGACGTCGTCGCCGGCATTCGCACCCCCGTCCACATCGGCGAGCTGCGCAAGCTCATGCCGCACGTCTACGACCAGCTCCGCGACCTGACCTCGCGCCTCGAAAAGCACTACCGCGACATGCAGGATTTCGAGTTCACCATCCAGGATGGCCGGCTCTATATGCTGCAAACGCGCAACGCCAAGCGCACCGGCACCGCCGCCGTCCGCATCGCCATTGACATGGTGCGCGAGAACCTCATCACCGTCGACGAAGCCGTTCTACGCGTCGAGCCCAACCAGCTCTTCGACTTCCTGGTCCCGCG